>JACXTT010001150.1_pt1 | contig 44858 bp, 35 predicted proteins | sample 9270951 | NCBI WGS metagenome assembly JACXTT01 (sample SAMN15532306, study PRJNA645909) | rock metagenome | isolation source: weathered quartz diorite | place: Puerto Rico | collected 2017-06-21
CGCGTGACATCTTTTTTGGCCGCATCGACAAAGCCCTGGAAGATCTTTCCCCATTTCTCGTCTTCAACAATGGTTTTCTCTAAGTTCGCCACCAGATCCAGCTGCTGTTTGTCGCCCGAATCCGGATTGGGTTTCGCCTTCAACTCCTTGATGTAGGCCTCGTCGGCCTTCAGCGCGTTGCGGTTCTGATTCACACGGGCCGTATAGGCATCCACGATCTTCGGGAAGAAAGTCTCCACCTCGGTCTTGTTCGTGACCATGCAACCCTGGGCCTTCTTCACAAAATCCTGAGCCTTCTCCCACTCCCCAGCAGCCACAGCGGCCCGGTAGGCCAGAAAATAGGCCTGGGCCTGGTCCTGCAGCAGCAAGTAGCTCTTGTACTGGGTGTTGCCGTCCGTCTTATCCCAGGCGGGAGTCTGGGTAGGCACCAGGGTTTCGGCCTTGGCCAGGGCCTCTTTGGGTTGATAGGCCTCGATCAGGCGGTCGATTTCGGGCCGCTCGGTGCGCAGGCGCTGGGCCAGCGGCACATCCTGGGCGGGAGCCGCAGCTTGGGCGTAGATGGCCGTGGGAGCCGTCCATACCGATAGAACGGATAGTGCGAGAGGAGAGAAGCGCATAAATTTTCCTGAGAGAACTAAAGCCAGTGTGTCGGATCTTCTCGCGTTTCCCAAGAGGCATTCGGCCCCGCGAGAATTGAGATTCGCCCCACTTATCCGATATCGCTCAATCCCCGGATATGACGCTTAATCTCTTCCATCTCTTCTTTGGGAATTTTCCGAGCAGGCACTCCACCCCAGGTCTCACCCGCGGGCACCCGGGTCCCCGGCAACAGCACGCTGTGGGGCAGCACGGTGGCTCCATCCCCAACGATCACATCCCCCATGACGCAGGCCCCGGCCCCAAGCGTGGCCCGATCGCCAATTTTCACGGGGGCAATAACGAGATTCCCGCCGCCGCCGTAATGCGCAAAAATCCGCACGCTCCCACCCAGCGCGGCGTCATCCCCTACCTCGATAAGGCGTGGATCGCTGATGAGCTCGGTGTTGATGAAGGCGTGCCGGCCGATCTTCATGCCCATGGCCTTTAAGAACCACACGCCGAAGGGAGTAAGCGTCGCGAAGGGCAGGAAGGTGAAGCGCACGAGGTAGAAGAGGCCGTTGTGGATGAACCAGGGCACCGCATGGATGGTGTAGTAGCCCCCTTTGAACGGCTTGAATCGCGTCGGGAGGAGGAAGTTGTAGAGGGGCACCACCACCATCAGGGCCAAACCAAAGATGAAGAAACAGCAGGAGGCCACAAAGCCCATCCAGATCACGGGCCAAGCCCCCACCCAGCCTTCACCAAAGGACGCTGTGTGCCGCCACACCCACACGGCCGGCGCCAGAGCCACACCCAGCGCGGTGGAGGCCACGAGGTACATCAGCAGCACCACCCCTGCATAACTGCCGCGGGCGAAGCGGCGCAGCACGCGGTCCAGGAGCGTCCTTGCCGGGGGATTCTTGCGTTGATCCTCTGAGAAGGGAATGGGTTCGGACATGGATCCAGTATCGGTCGTTACCATGTATCTATGCATCTGGTCCTGCTCAGGCTCTCCGCCCTTGGTGACGTTCTTCGGGTCATGCCCGCCTGGGCCAACCTGCACCAAGCCTTTCCCCAGGCGCGTTTGCAGGTGGTGGTGGAAGACCGCCATGCCTTTCTCCTGGACCCCATCCCTTGGGTGGAGCCCGTCATCGTCAAGCGCAAGCTGCTCTCCCATCCTCTGAAGGCCTGGGGGGAGATCCAGCGCGTGGCTGATCAGATCCGCGGTGCGGACGCGAGTCTCGATTTCCACGGGATCCTCAAATCGGCCCTCATTCCGAAGGCGGCCCGCATCTCCGAACGCTGGGGAGATGGCGTGACCAAGGAATGGGCCCACGGGCTTCAAACCCACCCCCTGCCCTTTCTTCATCAAACCCGCTACAGCCAGGCCCTGGGGCTGGCGGAGGCCTTCGGGAAAAGCCGAGGCGTGGAAGGGCTGGGACGCTTCCATCCGGCGCTCAAAGACGTCCCTCTCCCCGATCCGGGCCCTGTATGGGATGAGGATGGACGTCCTCGCATCGTCTGCGTCCCCGGAGCCTCCAAGCCGGGTCGCATCAAACGCTGGCCCCTGCGCCATTGGGTCCAATTCGCCCTTCGGATGAAGGATCGCGTTCAACTGCGGTGGAGCCTGGGACCTGAGGAAGAGGATCTCCGCCAATGGCTGCCTGAGCGCACGGGCGTTCCCGCCCTTCCTTCTCTCTCCTGGTGGAAGCTCGCGGCCGCCGTGCGGCAGGCGGATCGTGTGCTCACGCCGGACACGGGTCTGCTGCATTTGGCGGTGGTCCTCGGCGTCCCCGTCACGGCCCTCTTCGGCCCCTCCGACCCCATCGTGGCGGGCCTTCCGCCTGGCGCAGGCGAAGTGCTTCGCACGGGGCTCGCCTGCTCTCCATGCCGCGAGCGGGAATGCCAGCGCAGGCAATGCCTCGAAGAGCTCTTTCCCGACAGCGTGATCGCGTCCCTGCGCTTCTAAGACGACTTGCGATCCCGCCGGAGCATGGTCTCCACCTTGGCCACCAGATCCTGGATGCGGTAGGGCTTGGGGAGGAAGTCGACCTTGCCTTCTTCCACCAGCCTCGATTCCAGTGGCTTGGGCGCAAAGCCGCTGGAAAGGAGGACCGGAATGTCGGGTCGGATCTCCCGCATCGATTGGTAGGCCTCCAAACCGCCCAACCGGGGCATGGCCATGTCCAGCACCACGAGACGGAGGGAATCCGCGTTGGCTTTGAAGAGATCCATCGCCTCGATCCCATCCCGGGCCTCGAGCACTCGAAATCCCAGACTGCGGAGCAGCTCCGTCGCCACTTCGCGGACGGCATCCTCATCATCCACCACCAGCACCAAGCCCTCGCCTCGGAAGGCGGGTTTTTGCTCGGGCTGATCGCCCTCGCCCGCCGCAGTCTGAAGGGCCGGGAACCAGAGCCGGAAGGTGGTGCCGATATCCTTTTCGCTCTCCACCGTCACCACACCGCCGTGGGCCCGTACGATGCCCTGCAGCGCCGCCAAGCCTAGGCCGCGGCCCTTGGCCTTGGTGGTGAAGAAGGGATCGAAAATGCGGGAGAGGGTCACCTCATCCATGCCGCAGCCCTGATCTTCCACCGAGACTTCCACCAGAGAGGACGCGAGGGCTTTCGCCGCGTCGGGAACGCCCTTGGAGGAGGGATCCATGCGGCGCGTCCTCAACCAAAGGTGGCCATGGCGGTCTCCCATGGCGTCCGCCGCGTTGGTGATGAGGTTAAGGATCACTTGCTGCAATTGGGCGCGATCGCCCCGGATGGAAGGAAGCTCCGGCTCCAGCTGCATGGAGAACTCCAGAGTCTTAGGAAGAGAGGCTCGAAGCAGGCGGCCCATATCAGCGACCAATTGGCCGATGGCCACCGGCTCCGCCTTAGGTTTGCTGCGGCCCGCATAAGCAAGCAGCTGCCGCGTGAGATCGGCGCTCTTCTCCGCCAGCCCCTCCGCCACCTCCACGTGGCGGGCCAGGTTGGTTTCCGGTTCCACCAAAGTGCGTGCCATCCCAAGGTTCATCAGCATCGCACCGAGCAGATTGTTGAAGTCGTGCGCGATCCCTCCCGCCAGCAAACCCAGGCTCTCCAACTTCTGGGATTGGAAGAGCGCCTTCTCCCGCTTGAGCACTTCGGTCTCATCCAGGAAGGTCGCCACCGCGCCGCTCAGCTGGCCTTGGAAATCGATCAGAGGCTCGGAATTCATCATCATCCAGACCAACTCGCCGTTGGGGCGAATCAGCCCCAAGCGAACTCCGCGCACGGGCTTTTCGGTGCGGAGCACTTGCGCGAGGGGAAGCTTCTCCTTCGGCAAGGGATTCTGTTCCAAATCCACCACGTGCCAATCTTCGGACCAGATGCTGCGGGTCCCAATGAGCTCCTCCGACACGCCGAGGATCCGCGCCGCGGCAGCATTGCCATAGAGGATCTCTCCGGCGGTATCGATCTCCATCACGCCCTGGTCCAGCGTCGCCAGCAGACTGGAAAAGCGATCCAAGCTCGTCGCCAAAGCCCGCTCCGAGGCGACGCGATCGCTGATGTCCTGCACTTGGCAGGCCAGCCTAAAGGGTTTGCCGTCCTCGTCCCTGAGGACGGCTGTATGCATGAGCGCCCAGACTTCCGACCCGTCGGCCCGCACGTAGCGCTTTTCCATCTGGAAGGTTTCCCGCCGACCTTCCAACAGGGCTTCCATGAAATGACGCTGCCGTAGGAAATCCTGAGGATAGGAAAACTCCTCGATGGGATGGCCGAGGATCTCCTTCTCCTGCCGTCCCAATAGGCGGCAGAAGGCGGGATTCACCTGCAGGTAGGTGCCCGCGAGATCCGTCATTGCGAACCCGGTGGGCAGCAATTCCATCGCCCGCGCAGTCAGCGCCTGATCGGCGGACTGGCCGATGGCATTCAGAGCGGGAGGCGGTGTCTCCATAGGGGCCTAGAAGGGACCCTATCGGCAGCCTGAATGCCTGGCTTTATCCTGTGTGGATTGGGATTAGGCCCGGTGCACGGCCATGGAACCATCCTTGCGGTCTTCCACGCTCCAGCCCTTGGTCTTGAGTTCGTCCCGCAGCCGGTCGCTTTCGGCCCAGTTCTTGGTGCGGCGGGCCTCCTTGCGGGCCTCCACCAGGGTCTGGACCTCGGAGGGCAGTGAATCCGCAGACTTGGGCCAAGCGAGGAAGATGCGGTTGGTCTCTTCGAGGAAGCCGAGCACCGCATCCCGCTCCTCGCGGGTGAGCACGACGCGGTCATCCTGGGCGTTGAGATCGGTCACCAGGGTAAAGAGCGCCGCCAGCGCCTCCGGGGTATTGAGGTCGTCACCCATGGCCTGCCAGAACTGCTGCCGGGCTTCCGCAACGCGGGCGAGCGGATCGATCCAGGCCTTGGCTTCGCCTTGGCCGGCCAGCTCCCCGTTGCCCTCCATGCGACGCCGGAAGGCCCGCAGCCGCGCCAGGGCGCTTTCCGCAGCCTTCAGGCCCTCGAAGCTAAAGTTGAGCACCTTCCGGTAGTGGTTGCTCTGGATGGCGTAGCGGAAAACGATGGGGTCCACGCCCTTCTGCACGAGATCGCGCAGAGTGAAGAAGTTCCCCAGCGACTTGCTCATCTTCTGGCCTTCCACCATGAGGAACTCCCCATGGCACCAGTGGTTCACCCACCGGTGCCCGAGGCAGCCTTCGCTCTGGGCGATCTCGTTGGTGTGGTGGGGGAAGATGAGATCCACGCCGCCGGTATGGATATCCATGCGCTCGCCCAGGGCATCGATGCCCATCACCGAGCACTCGATGTGCCAGCCGGGCCGGCCCGAGCCCCAAGGACTATCCCAGCTGGGTTCGCCGGGTTTGGTGGCCTTCCACAGCACGAAGTCCTGGGCGGAATCCTTCTCGTATTCATCTACGTCCACGGAGACGCCCACCTGCATACCTTCGCGGTCGAGATGGGCCAGCTCGCCATAGTGGGGCAGGCTGCCAATGCGGTAGTACACGCTGCCTTCGCGGGCATAGGCGTGGCCCTTGGCGATGAGGGTCTCCACCATCTGGATCATGCCGCCGATGTAATCCGTGGCGCGGGGCATGTAGGTGGCCGGCTGAATCCCGAGGGTGGCCAGGTCTTCCAGGAAAAAGGCCGTGTAGCGATCCGTGAGGGCCTTCATGGCCGCCAACCGGGCCTCGTTGGTGGCATCCGCCGGCAGGTCCTTCTGCGAATCCCGGATGATCTTGTCCTCCACATCCGTGATGTTCATACAGAAACGCACGTCGAATCCCGATACCTCCAAGGTTCGACGAAGCAGATCCTGGAACAAAAAGGTGCGGAGGTTGCCAATGTGGGCAAAGTTGTACACGGTAGGGCCGCAGTTGTAGATGCGAACCACTCCCGGTTCGAGGGGCACGAGGGCCTCCACCCGCCGGGTCATAGTGTTGAACAATGAGAGACTGTGTAGCGACGACATGTCCCTAGGAAACCACCGACCGCCCAACTTCCCAAGCCCTGAGGTTGCATGGGCCTGAAGGATTGGTTCCGCCCCTCGCCCGTGGGGGAAGACCCCCAGTTGCAGGCCTTGGCCAAGCAGGTGGCGGATCTCCGCACGCTGGTGGAACTTAGCGAACGGGATCTGGCGAGCGCCGAGCTGGAAACCCGGCTGCTGGGGGAGGTCGCCGGCCACCTCTGGCCGGGGATGACGTTGCAAGCCGCCGGGGAGGCCATCCTCGACCTCCTACGAGAGCCCTTTGAACTGGCCACCTTCTTTATCGCGAAAGTCGATTTCGAGCAGGACCTCATCTACTTCCCGGTGTTTTTCGAGGGGGGTCGCCTCCGACGACATGCCCCGAGCCCCTATAGCTCCGGGAAGGGCCTCACGGGCCGCGCCCTCGAGTTGAAGGAACCGCTTTACGTCCGCGACATGATCCCCGAGGGCCTCGCCCTTGGGGCCCTCTTGAGCCGGGCCGAAGAGGTCACTGGGCTGATCGCGGCCACCTGGTACGGCATCCCCATTCCCGGCGCCGCGTCTCAACCCACGGTGTTAATCGCCTTTCAGGTTTTCCCTCGGGATGGCTTCCCCGACTCCCGCCGGGCCTTTCTGCAGCGCATGGCGAAGCTGCTGGGGCTCGCCGCCCAGGAGGAGATCCCGTGATCTTCAAAAGCGGCGAATCCGCACGGCGAGAGGCCCGGCGCCTCTCCTTGGATATGGAGCTCAGCGAACTCCAATCCCGCAGGCGGACTTTGGCCGAATTGCAGGCCAGCGTGATGGAGGATCAGGCCCTCCTGGCCCGGGCCCTCGCCACCCTGAGCCCCCAATTGGAGTGGGAGCAGGCGGGCGATCTGGTCCGCCAACTCTGCTTCCGGCCCTTCGAACTGAGCGCCTTTCTCGTCGCCCGGGTGGATTGGGAGCAGGGCTGGCTGCACTTCCCCTATTTCTTCGAAGTGGGCCGCACTCGCTACGAACCTCCCCGCCAGCTCTCGGATCAGCCGGGGCTCACGGGGCGGGCCCTTCTGCAAAACGCTCCGCTCTATCTCTCCTCCAAAGAGGAGACCTTCGGCGCGGGTGCCGTGCTCACCGAAGCCGAAAAAAGCACCGGGCTCCTTTCCCAAAGCTGGTTTGGGGTGCCCCTCGCGGGACGGGACACCGATCGGTCTGCGGGGCTCATGGGCTTTCAAAGCTTCCAGGCCAATGCCTTCCCAGAGAACCGCCGTCGTTTGATGACCGCTTTGGCCGGCCTCACTGCACTACATCTGAAGTGAGCCACTGCAACCAGGATTCGGGCAGCACGGTGGCCTTCCCCTCTCCATCGGCGACCAGATGGACGCTTTCTCCTTCGGCGAGACGCGCACCCTCTCGCTCGATGCGGTAACCGAATACGACCTTCCGGCGACCGGCTTCTTTGAGCCAAGTCCTGATCTGGATGAGCTCGTCGTAATAGGCCGGCGCGCGGTAATGGAGTTGGACCCCGTTGACCACCAATCGATAACCATCCGCTTCCATCGCGCTATAGCCCTGGCCCCGGGCCCTCATCCAATCGCTGCGCCCAACTTCCATCCATACGACATAGGCGCTGTGATGGACGATGCCCATCTGATCCGTTTCGGCGTAGCGCACCCGCACTTCGGAGAGGATATTCATGCCTCCACTAAAACAGAACGCGCGGCCATGAAGCCGCGCGTTTTTTGTGAGGCGTTAGAGGCTATTCCAAACCGATGCGGATGTGATCACCTTCGTTGGTATCCAGCTCCAGCAGCATGTCGCCGGGCTTGCTGGATTCGAGCAGCTTCACGAGCTCGTCGGTCTTGATGCCCTTCTTGGTCTCGCCGTTGATCTTGATCTCGCTCTCGCCGGCGGTCTGGAGAATGCTCTTGGCCAGAGCGATGGGCATGCGGACGTGCACTTCCATGGGTTCCGAGCTGGTCTTGCCCTTGGTCTTCGAGCCCTCTTCGGAGTGGTGCATATGGTGGCTGGCCGACTTGGAGCTGATATCCACCTTGATAAAGCGGGCGCTCTGGGCGGACAGAGGGAGGGCGAGGCTGGCGACCAGCGCCAGCGGTGCGATAAAGGCGCGCATGAGGGGCTCCTTGGGGGGTTTGGGTCTCGGCGACGGCCGGGTCATTGCAGCCTACGGACCGTTGGCCCCAGAGATTAGTCCCCCTCCCCCAGGGCTGTCATGATGAGGCCCGGCAGCGCATCCCAGCCCTTGGAGGAATGCATGAAACGCATCGCAACCCTAGTTCTGGCCCTGGCCCCCATGGTGGCCTCGGCCCAATCCACCAAATGGGAGCACACCCTGGATGCCGCCAAAGCCCGAGCCCGAGCCGAAAAGAAGCAGATCTTTTTGGACCTCTGGGCCGAATGGTGCGGCCCCTGCCAGCACCTCAAGAAGAAAGTGTTCCCCACCTCCGAGGCTGAGGGCGCGCTGAAGGCCTTCGTCGCCGCGGAAATCATGGTCGAAACCATGGATCGCACGCCGAACCCCGAAGGCACTAAGCTCGCCGAGGCCTTCAACCTCAGCGCCTTCCCTTCCCTCTACATCCTCGATGCCGAGGGCAAGGTGGTGCGCACCCATGTCGGCGCCTTCCGAGACGGCGCCTCCTTCGCCGCCTGGCTCCAAGGCAAGAACTAACCCGTCTTAAACAAGAAAAGGGCCCGCGTGTTGCGGGCCCTTTTCTTTGATGCAAACCGCCTACTTGAGGCTCAGCTCGAAGGGCATGCGGGCGTAGACGCCCTGCTGATCGGTGAGGCTCTCCAACAGTTCGAAGGGGGCCTTGAGCTGCTGAGTCAGCACGTCTACCGGCGCCTGCTTGACCACGCGCTTGGGCTTGCCGGCACCCAAACCCTTCAGCAGGGCCTTCATGAAGCCATCGGGCTCTTTGGCAGGACCGCTCACGACGAAGGACGTTCCCAGACCCGCCTCCTTGCCGGCATAGCGGATCGCGTCTTCCAATCCGCCCAACTGATCCACGAGGCCGAGGGAGAGCGCGCGCTTGCCGCTCCACACGCGGCCCTGGGCGATCTCGTTGACGGCTTCCCGTTTGATATGGCGGCTATCGGCCACCTTATCCAGGAAGGAGGCATAGATCCCATCCACCAGCTGTTGGATGCGCTTGAGTTCTTCTTCGCTCTTGGGGCGGGAGAGAGTCTGGGTGTTGGAGAGCTTGGCCGTCTGCACGCTATCCCACACGAGGCCGTGCTCGTTCGCCAGCTTCTTCACGTTGGGCAGCAAACCGAAGACACCGATGGAGCCAGTGATCGTGCCCGGCTCGGCGAAGATGCGGTTGCCGTAGGTGCTGATCCAGTAACCGCCGCTGGCGGCGAGGTGGCCCATGGAGATGACAACGGGCTTCACCTTCTTCGTGAGAATCACTTCGCGCTGGATCAGTTCGCTGGCCTGCACGCCGCCGCCGGGGCTGTTCACGCGGAGCACGACGGCCTTCACCGCGGGGTTCTGGCGGAGGGCCCGCAGTTCGCGACTCAGACGCTCACCGCCCACCTGGGTGCTGCGGCCTTCGCCATCGACGATCTCACCCTCGGCGTAGATCACAGCGACGTGATCGCCCAAGGCCGCAGAGGTGTTCGCGGCGATGTAGGTACCCAAGGAAACCTGGGGGAAGTCCTTATCCTCGGCCTTCTTGCCCGTCAGCTTCTTCAATTCAGTCAACACATCATCCATGGGCGCCAAGCGGTCAGCGAGGCCAGCCGTAACCGCCTCCTGCCCTTCGAGCACGCCCTTTTCATCGGCAATCTTCTGAAGCGCATCCGCATTGACCTTGCGGGTGCTCGTCACGCCTTCCTTCCAGCCGGACCAGATGTCCTCCAGCAGGGTCTGAATCTGCTCGCGGTTTTCGGGGCTCATCTTTTCGAGCACGTAGGGCTCTACCGCGCTCTTGTACTTGCCCACGCGGGTGACCTGCACTTCGATGCCGTACTTCTTGAAGGCGCCGCCATAGAACATGGGCTCGCTGGCATAGCCATTGGCTTCAATGGCGCCGATGGGGTTCAACAGCACCTGGCTCGCCGCACTGGCCAAGTAGTAGTCGCCCTTCGTGTAGTTGAGGTTGTAGGCGAGCACAGGCTTTTTAGCCTTCACCTTCAGCAACGCCTCGCGAAGCTCCTTCAATTGAGCCGGGCCGCCCTGCAGGTTTCCGGTGAGGAACACGCCGGCGATGCGGGAATCCTCCGCCGCTTTCTCCACCGCACGAAGGGTGGCGTAGAAGGGAATCCGGCGGGGACCGCCACCTTGAAGTACCGTGCTCAGGGCCTCCGACGGATCCGGATCCTCGTCGGCGTCCGCAATCACACCGCTCATGTCCATCACCAGCACGGCCTTGGAAGGCACGCTTGGCGCGGCGGATGAGCCCATCACCGCCAAGACGAGGACGAACAGCACGAATACGACGCCGCTGAATACGCCCAGCGCCAGAAAAGAGGCAAAGAAGGTTTTGAAGAAATCGCGCATGAAGTGATGTCCTAGTGGGCGATGCGGCTGCAGAAAGTGAGGAAGCCTTCCACGACCTGATGCGTCATGTGGACGGTGCGTTCCTCCACGGGGCGGCCCGTGTCATCAAGGTTCTTATCTGCGTGGGGAATCGGCAAGGCCTGGGGGACCGCCAACGCACCCATATTCGCCAGGGTGGCCCGCCAGCTCAACATGCCGCGGGAACCACCAAAGGCACCTGGAGAGCACGCGCAGAGGAGCACGGGAAGGCCGGTCCAGGGGCTGGGCTGAAGGGTGCTAAGCCAATCCACCGCATTCTTCAAATGGCCTGGAATCCCAGCGTTGTATTCAGGGCTTACGACAATAAGACCCGCCGCGCCCTTCATCGCCTCGGCCAAGGCAAGGGCCCCTTCCGGTGCCTTGAGATCATCTTCATAGAGGGGCCAACGCAGGTCCTGCCCGGCGAAACTCATCACCTCGTGGCCCTGACTTTCAACTTCCTTGGCCAAGTAGCGCAAATAGCGGGTGTTAAGCGATCCAGGACGGAGACTCCCGCCCATGAGCACGATTTTCATACTGGCTCCTGAATCCCCTGAGGATGCCACGGAATCCCGACTCAGGCAGTAAACTAAGGGGTCAGGAAGAGGCCCCCGATGTCCAATTACCCCGAACACATGGTTGCTCCGATGCGCGACGAACTCGTGCAGGCCGGTTTTGAACAGCTTATGGACCCCGCCGCGGTGGACGCCGCGCTGGCCCGTCCCGGCACCACCCTCCTTCTCGTCAACAGTGTCTGCGGATGTGCCGCCGCGGGCGCCCGCCCGGGCGTGCGTACCGCGCTCAACTTGGGCCTGAAGTTCGATCACCTCGTCACCGTCTTCGCCGGCATGGAGAAGGAAGCCACCGCCCAGGCCCGTGAATACTTCGAAGGCGCCATGCCCAGCTCGCCCCAGGCCGCCATTCTCAAGGACGGTCAGCTCGTGCACCTCATGCAGCGCACCGATTTCCTCGGTCGCGCGCCGGAGGAGATCGCCGAAACACTGCAGTCCGCCTACACGAAACTCCACGCCTCCGCCTGAGTTCTGCCGTGCGTCGGGCTTTGATTCTGGCCCTCGGCCTGTCCTTGAGCGCTCAAGATCCTGCGGCCCTCGTGGTGCCGGCCCAGGATGTCTCCATCGTGGCGCTGCCGCTCACCGTGGACTTGTACAAGTTCCTGCCCACCGTGGAAGCCCAAGTGCCCCGCACTCCTCCGGTGGTGGAGCAGTGGGCGGAAATCCCAGGGAAGCCGCGCACCTATTTCCGCTGCAACCTCTATCGCGATCCGCTGATTTGGCGGTTTAAAGATCAGCAGGTGAAGGTCAGCACGGTGGTGAACTTCGGCATGGACATCGGCGTGCGCACCGTCGGCCAGCACTACACCGTGATGGGCTCCTGCGGCCGGGCACCCGAGCCGCCCCGCCGTGCGCTGGTGGAATTCGAGACGGGCTGGAACCTGCTTCCCGACTGGAACCTGGAACTGAAAGAACCCAAGGCCAAAGCGACGGCGCTCAACCAGTGCGAGATCACTTTCCTCGGCCTCGATATCACCGATGACGTGACCTCGGGCATGCAAGGGCAGATTCGGCTGGCGGTGGAGCAACTGGGCGCCATGGTGAAGCAGAACGCCCTTATCAAACAGAAGGCGGAAGAAGCCTGGCGCCTCGCCTCGCAGCCCGTGGAGTTGCGCAAAGACGCCTGGTTGCTGCTGCGCCCCGAGCGCCTCCGCCTGGGCCCCGTCAAAACCGAAGGGCGCTTGGTCACCGTCACCCCCGAGCTGCAGGCGCGACCACTCCTCGTGGTCGGCTCTCTCCCCAAAGCGGAGGCCGCCCCTCTCCCGCCCCTGGAAACCGCCCTTTCCGTGGATCCTGGATTCCACATCCGCGCCGAAGCACACATGGATTACGCCACGCTCAGTCTCCAGCTCACAGAGGCCATCGGCGGAAAACCCATGGATACCGAGCGCGGCAAAATCATCGTCAACACCGTCGCCCTCACCCCGAAGAATGGGAAACTCCAGCTGGAGCTGGATCTCCAAGGCGCGCTCAAGGGCATCGTCACACTGCAGTGCCGACCGGCGCTCACCTGGGATGGGCAGGTGGAGCTGCGCGAGATGGATTTCGCCATCGATAAGGCCGGCTGGATGGTGAAGGCCGGCACCTGGCTCTTCAAGAGCAAGATCCTCCGCACGCTGCAGGAGAAGAGCGCCGCCCTCATCGGCCAGCAATTCAATGACCTCAAGTCCCTCGCCAACACCCAGCTCAACCGCGAGCTGGCCCCCGGCGTGGCCATGGAAGGCACGCTGGAGGCCTTCCGCCTCGAACGTCTCGATCCCGATCCCGACACCCTGCGCGTCATTGCTCGGGTAGACGGGCAATTGCGGCTGCAGGTGAAGTGATCATCCCTCTGCAGGATGAGGCATGCGATTCCTTCCGTGATGCGGGCCCATGGCCGGCTTGATCGCCTTGAACTTCTCCTGCTGCTCAGGGGTCAGTAGGGCGAGATCCTCCGCCATGGCCTTCTTCATGACTTCGCGCAGGGTGCCCGCGGCGGTTTGGAGCTGACCAAGGGCAGCATCGCGATCCGCGCCCTGGTGCAACTGCTGCATGGCGCTACGAAAGCCCTCATGGGCGCTGCGCATGCTGTCCTTGCGCGCCTCGGCTTGGGCTTTGAGCTGAGCCACCTGGGCTTCGCTCAATCCGAGGTCCTTCGCGTGATGAAGGATGGGCGAGCCCATGGGGTGATGGGGGGCAGGCTGGGCAAAGAGCGCCACAGGCATCAGGGGAAGCAGCAAGGTCTTCATGGCTCGCTCCAAAGGGTGCGGGACATCCCGCGCTCCGATGGATGGGAGCATCGCTCGGCGGGTTGCGTTGAAAAGGCCCTTGGGGATCAACCGGGGCCCAGCCGCCAATTGCCCCGGCGAACGGGAAGCGCCCTTCGCGAAGACCGTATAGTGAGCCCATGCAGGTTGGAGAGATTCTCACATCACTGAAGGGCCGCGCCCGTCGGCCTGGACTTGGGGCCATGGTCCTCGGTGGAGCCGTTCTATGGTCGGGCGTCCGCTTGGCCATCGGAGAACCCTATGGCCGCCTCGGGCCGATTGAAGCCTTCTTGCCAGTGCCCATGCTCCTCGGCGCCCTTCTCATCGGCCCTCTGCCTTGGCAGTGGGGAGGCGGCCCAGGCCGTCTGCCCCATCCCGTGCGCGGTCTGCTGCAATCCCTCCCTTGGAATGCTATTTGGCTCATCGCTCTGCTCATGGGCCTTCAGGCCATGCACCCTTACCATCCGCGTCCCGAACCGCGTCCGCCTGAACCTCGGGAAGAGCGCGAGAACCGCCCCGTCCGGCGCCCCACACCCTTTAGCACGGTGCTGCTCACGCTCTTTCTGCCCTTGGTCACGGCCGCGGGCGGCCTCTTGGCCTATGCCCAAATCGCTGAAGAGCGTGCCGAGCAGGAGCGCAAGCTGGGCGAGGAGACCCGCCAACTCGCCCTTCAATCCCAGATGCAACCGCACGCGCTATACAACGCCATCAGCGGCTTGGCAGAACTCGCGAGAGAAGATGGCCCAGCCACCGAAGAGGCCCTCATCGCGCTATCGCGCTACCTGAGGCGCCTTCAGAAGCACTGCCAAAGCCGCACGCAATCCCTTCGCGAAGAGCGCGCTCTGTTGGAGTCTTACCTCGCCATCGCCCGCATCCGATTGGGAGACCGGTTAACGATCAGCTGGCAATGGCCTGAGTGGGCCGATGCGCTCGAGCTCCCTCCGCTCCTCCTCCAGCCCCTCGTCGAGAACGCCGTAGAGCACGGAGTTGCAGCGCGAGCTGCTGGCGGCAGCGTGCGAATCTTCGTCGAAAAGGAAGGCCAGGACATCCTCCTCGGTGTCGCCAACGACGGCGCTCCTCCCCGTGAAGACGCCGCTGACGGCCAAGGCCTCGGGCACCTGCGCGAACGCCTCGCCCTATGGTCCTCCCAGAAGGCTCGATTGGAATTGGTTCGCGAAGGGCATGAGACCATTGCCCGCTTGCATCTTCCAGGAGTGACTGCATGACCGCCCCTTTGCGCGTCGCCCTCGCCGAGGATGAGCCCCTCAACCGCAAACGCTTGGAGCGTCTGCTCAAGGAATGCGGAGGCGAGGTCGTGGGCAGCTTCGCCAATGGCAAGGAGCTGCTGCAGTGGATCGCCGAGGGCGGCCACGCCCAGGCCCTTTTCCTCGATATCCGCATGCCTGAGATGGACGGCCTCGAGCTCGCGGAGGAGCTGCCGCCGGACTTACCGGTCGTCTTCGTCACCGCCCACGCAGATCACGCGGTGGAGGCCTTCGCCAGCGACGCCGTGGACTACCTCATGAAGCCCGTCACTGGTGAGGACCTGGCCCGCAGCCTCAACCGTCTACAACGCAGATTGACGCCCGCGACTTCCTCGGCGAACACGCCTCGGCGCCCAGGCCGCATCCCACTTGAGGCCGGTGGCGGCGTCGTTTTCTTGGAGCTCTCCAAAGCCACCCATTTCGAAGTGGAAGAGGAGATCGTCTACGTACACACGACGGAGCGCATGCGCACCGTCTGGCGTTCCTTGGGCGAAGTGGAGGCGAGCTTTCCCGAAGCAGGTCTCATCCGCATCCAACGCCACATCCTCCTCCGCCCTGATGCCGTGTTGGGCCTGCGGTCCCTGGGCGGCGGGCGCTTGGGTGTGCGCGTCCTCGGTGGTGCAGAGCTGGAAGCTAGCCGCGGCGCAAGTCCGCTGCTCAAGGCCCGCTTGGGCCTCGCAGGAAAGGATGTCGAGCGCGGTTAGGGTTTGGCCTCGTCAAAGGGCTCATATCCTTCCCACACGATGGGCGTGTACGTGTTCCCGAAAAGCGACTCCAGAATCGGCTTGAAGATGCCCTCGCCATTGGCGCTGTTGGTCATGATCACCAAGCCGCGCTTGGAGCTCGGAAAAGCCACAGCATAATTCCGCCATCCATCGTCATGGCCCTCCTTGAAGAAGGCTTTCCCATGGGGCGTCGTGTAGATCCCCCAACCCAAGCCATAGCTCAATTGGATGGCATCGTTCGCATGCGTGGTCTTTTCTGACAGGGTGGGAAACTGACGGCGCGAATGGATCCTCACCTGAGGACGCAGCATCTCTTCCCACGTGCGCTTCTCCAAACGCTCTCCCTGCATCACTGCGGCAATGAAACGGCTGAAATCCCGCAGCGTGGTCTGCATAGATCCTGCGGCATCTGCACGCGGTCGACGATCAGGGCCGAGGTCCTTGCCCTCCTCGTCATAGCCATGGGCGAAGTCGGATTCAAAATGCGGTTCCCACACCATGCTCGTGCGCATCATCCCCAGGGGAGCAAAGACCTGCTCAGCCATCAGTCCCTCCAGGGGCCGTTGCATCCGCTCTTCTACCACGAGCTGCAAAAGATCAATGCCCTCTCCCGAATAGGCGTAGCGAGCCCCCGGCTCAAATGCGATGCGGAGTTTCTTGTCATCGGTCAACGCCCGCCAATTGGGAAAGCCGGTCGTATGGCTGAGGAGCATCCGCGGGGTGATCTTCTTGTAGCGCTCATCTCCCTCCAGATCCCAATAACGCGGGTACTGGGGCAAGGGTTTGGATAAATAGCTTTGAACCGGTTGATCCAAATCCAGCAGGCCCTGGTCCACCAGCTGCATCACGAGATGCGTGAAGGCCACCTTGGTGAAGGAGGCCGCGGTCATCACCGAATCTGGCGTTAGGGGAAGTGGTTTGGCCTTATCGCGAACCCCATAGGCCTTCAGAAAGGTCACTTTGCCCTGATCCAAAAACGCGAGGGCGACGCCCTCCACCTTTGCCGCCTTCATAAGCCGCTGAACGGTGGCATCCACCCTCTCCACGGGGACGCGCTTCCCATCCAAGCGAACCACGACATCCTGCGCTGAAACGCCGAGGGAGAGCGCGAAGACGCAAAGGCCTAACCTGAAAAGGGGCATGGAGACTCCGGGGATTCCGAGAACTTACGTCGGAGTCATTCAACCCGTTTAAGGACCGCTTGAGGAATGCTCCGATTTGTCCGTGGCCCTAGATGATCGCGTGACCCAGGCCACTGATAAGGTCCATGTGGGCGCAAGATCCACAAAGGGAATGAGCTTCGTGATAAAGGAGGGGAGAAAGTGCCAGTGCCATCCGAAGAGCGCGGTGAACGCAATGAAAGCGACCACATCCAGGCCATCATCCACCAGCGAAAACCCGCCTTCCACCGTCACCGGAAACAGCACCCACTGAATGGCATCGAAGACGACGGCCAAACTCCAGGCGATGCGATGGCGGGTGATGGTGCGCATAGGTGGGACCAAGAGAGGTGGGCCTAGGATCCCAGATTCCCCGAAGAATAGGCGCCTCCGAACTCATCCTTTCTTCACACCTAGTTCAGGGGCTCCAGGTAGGGTGTCGTACAGGGCTCGTCCGCAAGTTCATCTGCGTAGAACCGCTTTAACCACACATGAGCCGCACTAAGGGGGAGTTCCCAAGCCTTGGTCAGGTTTTGTCGCTGCGTGGGCGTCATGCGCCAAGAGAGGGGTTCTTCCCGGGAATCCACGGCCCTGGGTTCGAGCACGTAAGACTTGAACACGATCCCTGGTTCCAAGCGTTTCCAAGCTTTCAGATAGGCTTCCAGCGTGACCGCATTGCGCTGCTCTGCTTGTCCGTTTCGACCCGCCATCAGGGTGAGCAGCGGCCCCATGGTGGTCGACAGAAGAGGGGAAGAGGGTTCGGGCCCTTGATCACGGGTGGCGAAGGATCGGATTTGAAGAATCAGCACCCGCTTGAAGGGTCTGGCGTGGGTCCTCTCATGCCGGATGACCGCATCGAGCCATTCGAGTGCGCTCGCCACCCCGAAATTCTCGGTGTATCCACCATCGCCGAAATGAAAGCCCTGCGTCCGCGGACGCGAAGTCGGGCTCAGCCCCGCCCGAGGCATGGGGCTCACTACGGGGAAGGTGGCGGATAGCCGCGCGGCCGAAAAGAGAGTGATGCCTATACGCCACCCCTCCGGTCGCCCCACCAGCACTTCGGAGAGGGTCCTCGCTCGAAGTTGAGGCTCCGGCATATCCATCGGAGTGATGCATACACGGCGGCCATCCTCCTGAGTCGACGTGTTGAAGATGAACCCCGGAATGAGCCCTGCCCGAATCTTGCATCGCAGCTCTGGAAGGGTGGGGACATCCCGATCCCGAAGGTAGCCCGCGCTCCTTCCCCACCGTTGCTCCAGGAGGAGTCCCCGATCTTCATCGGAGGATTTCGGGAGCACATTCGCCAATGCCAGCCGCGGAAAATCGCGACTCACAAATCCCCACGCAACAGCGGGAAGCCCATCTTCTGAGGCGCAGGCAAAAGCCTGATCCAAGGCCGGAGTGCGTAGCTGGGTGTTCTTCACATCCGGGCATTTGGAAAGCGCGTCCACGACAAAGGCGGTGCCCACCGCTCCGCCGCTCACCGTACTGAGCAATCGCAGATCCCCGGCGAAACGAGGGTGGTGCTGGGCGAGCTCGCGGAGGATGTGCGCGGTGGACGCCGCGGCTTGGATTCCTCCTCCCGCCGACGCCACGACAACCAAGGTGTCCCGCGCTTCGGGAGCCGCAACGTCAATGGGTTCGAGGGGACCCTCCGAGGCACACGCGGGCGGAGGGGGAAGGTCCACTTTGAAAGTGTGATCCTTCTTATTGACCCATTGTCCGAGGAAGATCAGCAGGGCCGCAGCGAACCAGATGGGTGGCGCGAAAGGCAGTTGGAGCAGACGGGCCGCCAGCAAGGTCCCGTAGAATCCCAGCGCCGCCATGAGCCAAATCGTGAGGCAAAGGAGCCAGTGGAGATAAGCAAGCCCCGGCGCGGGATGGGCCCCCAAGGGGTGAAACACGAAGGTCATGAGCCCGAGAGAAGCCAGCAGAAGAGCCATGGCCGTCAGTGCCGCGAAATGATCCAGCGGAATGCGGTCGACCGACTGCTTTCCCAAGGGGCGAAGCCCCAGGCGGCCGATGACGTTCAGACCCTTGCGAATCGTTCGGAAGATTGCCGATCGACGATCACCGAGCCCCAAGAGCAGCGGCCAGGGCCGGAAGGACAGCTCGTCATCCTCCCGCGCCCAACAGCTCGGAAGTACGGCGAGCCCGAAGGTGATCAGACTCAATAGAAAGCCGAGGCATGCGCAAGCGACCTTGGCGCCTTTCCCGGGCCCGCACAGAATCATCACGGCCACGGCAGGAATCCCGATGGCGCCATAGATGAACACTTGCGGCCACGTCACCTGGGTGTTGAAGAAGCGCCAGCACCCAGGAGGCAGATAGAAATCTCCGTGATCGTCGGCCATCGCGGCGACATTCAGAATCCCTTTGACGCCTCCTTCCGGCCCGGAGCCGAAGAGCAGTTCCGCAAGACCGACCACGAGACCTTGAGCGAAAAGAAGGGACCACAGCGAGATGAAGAGCGAAAAGGTGGCAATGCCCACCTCCATGCCGCTCAATTCCTGATAGAGCCCTCCCACCAGCGAATAGAACGGCGATCCATCCATCCCGAGCAGGGGAAGTCCGACGATTACCACCGCGAAGAAGGCCGTGGGTTTCAGTAGGGAAAGCAGGCGAAGCCAGGCTTCCCAGCGCTGCCGCGATGCGAGGACCGACATGGGTGCCCCCAGAAAAGAAGATCAATTCCACCGGATGAAGACCGGGGAAGCATGGGGCCCCGCCTACGCGGACCTCAAGTGACTTTTCAGGTCCTTTTGCTCCGGCCTGACAGACCTTGCTTGTCTGCCAACCAATTCAACGCCTCCATGGGCGTCATGCGGTTGAGATCGAGGGCCTCGAGCTCCTCGCGCAAGGGATCAGGCTCAGCCTCAAACATGGGCAGGACGGGTTGCTGCACTGCGGGAACGATCTTCGGCGCGTGCTCCGCCACCCCTTCGCTGAGAATGCGCTGGGCCTTGGCGATGACCGCGCGGGGCAGCCCCGCCAACCGGGCGACCTGGATGCCGTAGCTGCGATCCGCAGGCCCTTCGGCAATGCGGTGGAGGAAGAGCAGCTGCTCTTCCCATTCCTGCACTTCCACATGCAGGTTGGTGATGCGCCGATCCTCGGCGAGGGTGGTGAGCTCGAAATAGTGGGTCGCGAACAGCGTGCGGGGCGCACCGCCTTTGAGGTCCCGAAGGAAGAGCGCGATGGCTTCGGCCAAGGCCAGCCCATCGCGTGTCGAAGTGCCCCGCCCGATCTCGTCCAAAATCACCAAGCTGGCGCCGGTGACTTGATTGAGGATGCGCGCGGTCTCCGTCATTTCCACCATGAAGGTGGATTGGCCCTTGGCGAGGAAATCCGACGCGCCGATGCGCGTGAAGATGCGGTCCACCGCACCGAAGCGCATGAGTTCCGCGGGAACGAAGGAACCTACTTGGGCAAGCAGCACCAGCAGGGCCGCTGTACGCAGGTAGGTGCTCTTACCGCCCATATTGGGGCCGGTGACCACCGCCATCGGCGATTCGTCTCGTAAATCCAATTCATTGGGCACGCATTCTCGCCCCAACCGCGCTTCCAGCATGGGGTGGCGGGCGCCGGCGAGCACCAGCTCCCGGCCTTCCGTCAGCTCTGGCCGGATCCATCCGCTGGTGCGGGCCCGCTCGGCGAAGGCGCATAGCACGTCCAGATGGGCCAAAGCCTGACTGAGAGCGGTGAGCCCGGCGCGCGCTTCGAGCACGGCGGCCAAGAGACGCTTGAACTGCATCGTTTCGAGGCGCAGTTGATCGCTCTCCGCGCTGACCAGGCGCTGTTCAAAGGCGATGAGTTTTTCGGTGGTGAACCGCTCGGCATTCGCAAGCGTCTGCTTACGGATGAAATGGCTCGGCGCCGAGGCGAGGTTCGCCTTCGTGATCTCGAAGTAGTAGCCGAAGACGCGGTTGTACTTAATCTTCAGGCTCTGGATCCCGGAGGCGCTCCGCTCCTCTTCCTCCAACTCCAGCATCACCTGCTTGGCATCGCGCGCCAGTCGGCGTACCGCATCTAGCTCCGCGTCGACGCCATCGCGAATCACATCGCCCTTATCCAGATCCAGCGGTGGCTGTTCCTGCAGGCAGCGCTCCAGCTCCGAACGAAGCTCACCGCAGAGCGGCGTATCCTCCGCCCACAGGCCCAACGCAAACGCATCGTCGAGAAATCCGGCCGCCTTCAGCGCTAACGGCACCCGGGCCGCCTGGGCCAGGCCATCTCGCAGGTTGGCCAGTTCGGGCGGCGAGGCCAGGTTCAACGCGACGCGACCCAGCAAACGATCCAAATCGGGGATGCCCTTGAGCAGCTGCTGCAGCGGCTGGCGGCGGCTATCCGAGGTGAGCCAGGCCACCTGCTGCCATCGGCGTTCCAACGCCGCGCGATCACGCAGGGGTTGATCCAACCAGGTGCGAAGCAAACGAGATCCCATTCTCGTTTGGCAAAGATCCAACAGCTGAAGCAGGCTGCCGTTTTTGGAACCATCCAGCGTGTTGGCGAAAATCTCCAGATGGCGCGCGCTGGTGGCATCCAGAAGCGGGCCCGTGGCGCCCAGATCCAGCTGGATGCCCTGCAGGTGCGCCGGCTTGCCCTTCTGGGTGATCTCCACCTGATCCAGCAGCGCCGCCAGCGCGCCGAGCGCGGCGGGATAGGGATCAAGGCCCACGCCTTCCAAATGCTTCCACCCGAAAAAGGCCAGCACCTGTTCCTTCGCGCGATGAGGCTCGAAACGCCAGGCCGGTAATCGCGTCAGCGGCGCCTCCAGCTCAGGGGCTGTGGCACCTTCTGCCAAAATCAATTCGTGAGGTTCAAGCCGTTCGAGGGCGGCGATGAGCGCATCGTCCCCTTCGCCTGGGATCACCCGCAGCTGCCCGGAAGCGAGCTGCAAAAGCGCCATGCCCCACGATGCGCCTATGCGGTGCAGCGAGCCCAACCAGCGGGCATCATCGTCGAGCCAAGTGCCCGGCGTGATGATGCGCTGGATGGCGCGGGGCAGCAGCCCCTTAACTTCTTCGGGCTTGGCCGTAGGCTCTGCGATGGCCGCCGAAAACCCAGCTGCGAGAAGCTTCGGAAGGTAGCTCTCCAGCGCAAAGTGCGGCACGCCGCACATGGGTGTTTCCGACTCGGTGCCCTTGCCGCGCATCGTGAGCGCGATCTCCATCACCGGTGCTGCCTTGATAGCATCCTCGCCCAGCAGCTCGTAGAAATCCCCCATCCGCGTCAGCAGAATGGCCTCGCCCGCCTCGCGCTTGAGGCCTGCGATCTGCTGCATCATCGGAGTGGACATCAGACTCGTTCCTTGCTGATCTCACCACGAAGACCATAAAGACCACGAAGAAAAACCATGGTGGTCTTTGTGGTCTTCGTGGCGGTCATTACATCTTTGCGCAGACGCGTTCCAGCGCTTCCACCAGGGGCCCGATCGCCTCTTCCTTCAGGGAGCAGAACGCGAGGCGCAAGTACTTGGAACCTTGACTCACCACACCAACGCTCTCGTCGTGGATGAGGGCTTGACGCACGGCCTCGGCATCGAGACCTTCACGCAGTTCCAGCAGACAGAAGCATCCGGCGTTGAAGGGAAAGACCGTCCATTGCTGGGTCGGCTTGGCGAGGGCGGCCTTCAGAGCGCGGTAACGGACGGCCATCGTTTGACGAAGGGCTTCGAACTCCGCTTCGTGGCGGGGATCCAGCAATTCCTCTTCGATGAGGAACTGACTAAGTCCCACCGGGCTTCCGATGCCCGAGCGCACCAGGCTCATGGCCTTATCGCTCAGCAGCGCCGCGGCCTCGGGCTTCACACCGAAGGTGAGGAAGCCCACGCGGCCACCGAAGAAGCTGAGCTCCTTCGTCACGCCGTCGCACTTGAGGGGGATGAGGTTGGGGCTCGCGCCGTGGGCCGCTTCGATGAGCTCGAAGAAGAGGCTCTTGGAGGTGGCCGTCTCTTCAAACACAAGACCGTGGTAGGCGTCGTCGCAATAGACGACCACGATGCGATCCTTCGCCGCATCAATGAGCACCTGGGCGATGGCCTTGAGCTCCACGGGCGTGGGGCTGTAGCCGCTGGGATTGCTGGGGAAGTTCAGCAGCACGTGGGCCTTGCGTCCCTGGCGCGCCAACGCGTGGCGTAGACCTTCGAGGTTGAAGCCGCCCTCGGCGCTGTAGAAGGGATAGGTTTCGTAGTCGCCTTCCAAACGCATGAGGAAGACCTGCTCGTAGTTGTCCCAATAGAGGTCGGGGATGAGCAGGGTGTCTCCAGGACTGAAGAAGAGATCGGCGGCCATGGAAAGGCCGTGGCAGATACCTGCGGCCACGTTGGGGAGCGCCACGGCAGCCATGCGCGCATCTTCCTTCACCAGCTTGGCGTGCCAGGTCTTGCGGGTCCGCTCACGGCCCTGGATGGGGCTGTAAAGGAAGGCGTCCTTAGCGGGAAAGGAGGCGAGCTTCTCTTTCAGAGGCGCCAGAGGAATGGGGTTTCCGGCGCCATCGGTGATCTGACCGATGGTCGCGTTGATCTTGCACTGCGAGGCTTGGCCGGCCTGGAAGGGAATGCCCTTGGGGAAGAAGGCGCGGCGACCCAAGGGGCTTAGGGCCTCCAACACCTCGGGAGGCACAGCTCCCAGGCGGGCGTTTCGGTCCTGGGCTTCGGGATGGATGCGCATGGGGCCTCAATCGGAAAGGAACTGTAAGGATACCAAGGCCTTTGCTCGCGTTGAGCGAGGCTTCCCATTCGAGTTTTCAATGCGACAAGATTTAGTTCACTAAAAAAACCTTAGTTGACAACTATCAAATTTATTCGATCCTTAATCCTGGAGGACCGCATGCTTCCGTTTACCCAAAAGTCCAACGAGGTGCTGGTCAAAGCCCGAGAACGGGCCGCTGCCGCTCAGCACGCGGAACTCCTGCCCCTGCATGCCTTCGAGGCCCTCGTCCTCGACTCGGGCCTTCGCCCCGTGTTGGAAGCCGCTGGACTCGCACCGGAAGGCGTTCAGGCCCTTCAGTCCCGCCTCTCGGATCTCGTAGACGCTCAACCCAAGGCCGTCGGTGGCGCGGAGCCACAGCCGGGAGCTGCACTTCGTCAATGTTTGGAAAAGGCCTCCGAGCTGGGCAAGTCCTACGGCGACCGCTACCTCGCCACAGATGTCCTTCTCGTGACCTTCGCCGATCTCTCCGGCGATCCCAAGAAGCTTCTCGCGAGCTATGGGCTCGACCGCAAGAAGGTGGAAGCTGCCGTGAAGCAGCTCCGCGCTGGATCCCGCGTGGAAGACGAGCAGGCAGAGGAGAAGCTCGGCGCTCTCACCAAGTACGCCAAGGACATCACCACCCTCGCTGAAAAGGGAAAACTCGATCCCGTCATCGGCCGCGATGAAGAAATCCGCCGCGTCCTGCAGGTGCTGAGCCGCCGGAGCAAGAACAATCCGGTTCTCATCGGCGAGCCCGGCGTGGGCAAGACCGCCATCGTGGAAGGGCTGGCTCAGCGCATCTCCAAGAGCGATGTGCCGGAGGGCCTGCGCGGCCTGCGGGTCTTTAGCTTGGACATGGGCGCCTTGGTGGCCGGCACGCAGTACCGCGGCCAGTTCGAAGAGCGTCTGAAGGGACTCCTGCAGGAAGTGGAAAAGGCCGAAGGCCGCATCGTGCTCTTCATCGACGAGCTTCACCTTCTTGTGGGTGCTGGAGCCGTGGGCGGCAGCATGGATGCCGCCAACTTGCTGAAACCCGCCCTCGCCCGTGGCGAGCTGCGCTGCATCGGCGCCACCACGCTGGATGAATACCGCAAGCACGTGGAGAAGGACGCCGCGCTGGAGCGCCGCTTCCAACCGGTGTACGTGGAAGAGCCCAGCGTCGAGGATGCCATTTCGATCTTGCGGGGCCTCAAGGAACGCTACGAGCTTCATCACGGCGTGCGCATCAAGGACGCGGCCATCGTCGAAGCCGTGCAGCTCTCCCACCGCTACATCGCGGATCGGTTCCTCCCCGACAAGGCCGTCGACCTCATGGATGAAGCCGCCAGCAGCGTGCGCATGCAGCTGGATAGCCGCCCTCTTGAAATCGATGTGCGTGAGCGCCGGGAACTCCAACTCCGCATTGAAGAGGCCGCTCTCAAGAAGGAGAAGGATGCCGTCTCCAAGGCCCGATTGAAGGAGCTGGAAAAGGAACTGAGCGAGATCCAGGAAGATCTCACCCGCCTTCGCGCCCAATGGGAGAAGGAAAAGAAGGCCATCGAAGGCACCCGCAGCGTTCAGAAAAAGCTGGATGACTTGCGTCTGGATCTCGAACAGGCCAAGGCCAAGGGCGACTACGAACGCGCCTCCCGCCTGGAGTACGGCGAGATCCCCGCCCTGGAGAAGGAGATCGCCTCCGCCGGCCAAGCGGAGGAGGCCCTCATGCTGAGGCAGGAGGTGGCTGAGCAGGACATCGCCTCGGTGGTGAGCCGGTGGACGGGCGTGCCCGTGTCCAAACTCCTCGAAGGCGAGATCCAAAAACTTCTACAGATGGAAGAGCGTCTCCGCCAGCGGGTGGTGGGCCAAGAGGACGCGCTGGAGGCCATCAGCGACGCCCTTCGCCGCAACCGTGCGGGCCTCAGCGACGCCAAGCGCCCCATCGGCTCCTTCCTCTTCCTCGGTCCCACCGGCGTCGGAAAAACCGAAGTGGCCCGGGCCCTGGCCGAATTCCTCTTCGATGACGAAAACGCCATGGTCCGCATCGACATGAGCGAATTCACCCACGAAGCCGATGCCACCCGGCTCATCGGCTCCGCACCCGGCTACGTGGGCTACGAGGAGGGCGGCCGTCTCACCGAGGCGATCCGCCGCCGGCCCTACTCCGTCATCCTCCTCGATGAGATGGAGAAGGCCCATCCCCGGGTCTTCGATCTCTTCCTTCAGGTGCTGGAGGATGGCCGTCTCACGGACGGCCACGGCCGCACGGTGAACTTCCGCAACACCCTCGTGATCATGACCAGCAACCTGGGCAGCCAGGCGATCTTTGCCGCGGGCGGTGATCTCAAGAAGGCCGAGGGCCAGGTCCAACTCGCCCTCCACGCCCACTTCCGACCGGAATTCCTCAACCGCATCGACGAGGTGGTGAGCTTCAGGGCTCTGACCCAAGCGGACATGGAATCCGTCGCCCGCATCCAGCTGCGCCGCGTGGAGGCTCTCCTTGACGAAAAGCGCATCGGCCTCAACGTGCCCGCCGAGGCTCTGGCCTGGCTTGCCAAGGAGGGCTTCGATCCGGCCCTCGGCGCGCGCCCCCTCAAGCGGCTCATCCAGCAGGTGATCGTGAACCCCCTCAGCCGCATGATTTTAAAGGCGGAGCTGCAGCCCGGAGGCATCGCGCGCCTAGTGGTGACCGAAGACAAGTTGGTGGTGGAGGGAGAGCGGGTTCAGTAAGGTTTCCCTTCCTTTCAAAACTTGGGCAGGCAGGCGCCACGGCCGATGGTGATGGGGTCACCCGGAGTCCCTTTGTCCCTGCAATCGGCCATTCCCATCCTCGTCGTCGACGACGAGGCGGATCTGCGGGCCCTGCTTGTTGAAGCCCTCGGAGATCTCGGCTATCTGGCCGAAGGTGCAGGCAGCGGCGACGAAGCTCTCTCGCGCATCCGGGAGAAACACTTTCCGCTGATCTGCACCGATCTCAACATGCCGGGCGGCATCACAGGGTTGGATCTCATCCAAGGCATCCACCACCTAGATTCCAAATCCCTCACCATCCTGATGACGGGTTACGCCACGACGGAATCGGCCATCCAGGCTCTCAAGCAAGGGGCCTACGACTTCATTCAGAAGCCCTTCAAGTTGGCGGAGTTTGAAGCGAGCATCCAACGGGCCTTGGGGCACTACGAGCTGGTGCGCCAGAATGAGGAATACCAGCACAACCTCGAAGGCATGGTAGAGGCCCGAACCGCAGAGATCCTCCACCTCAAAGAGGATATCGAGCGGCTCTTCGAAGGCTTCGTCAACGCGTCCATCACGGCCATCGAGGCGCGCGATCCCAGCACCTCAGGCCACAGTTCCCGCGTGGCCACGCTGACGGTGGGTCTGGCAGAAGCCGTCAACCGGACTTCGGGCGGGATCTACAGTGAGGCCTCTTTTTCGGACCAGCAGTTGAGGGAGATCCGCTACGCCAGCCTCCTTCACGATTTCGGGAAGGTGGGTGTGCGCGAACACCTGCTGGTGAAGGCCAAGAAGATCGAGGGCGACCACTTGGAGCTCATCTTCCAGCGACTGCATCAGCGGTCGGTCCAATCCATGAGCCAAGAGCTGGAGCAGGCCTGGCGTGAGGGCCGTCCCTTCGACCCCGGCCTGCTGAGCTATCTGCGGGACAAGGTGGAATTGGAAACCCAGCGGCTGGTGGGGCTCATCATGCGCGCCAACGAGCCTTCCGTGCTGCCTCAGGACGTCAGCGAAGGTCTCAACGATGTGCATGACCTCGCCTATCGGCATTGGAGCGGCGAACAGCGCCTCGTGCTCAACGACGAGGATCTGGCCATGCTCCAAATCCGCAAGGGCAGCCTCAGCGCCGATGAACGAAAAGTGGTCGAGGGGAACGTCACCCACAGCTACAAATTCCTTGTGCAGATCCCCTGGACCGAAGGCCTTTCCAATGTGCCGGAGATCGCCTACGCCCACCACGAACGCCTCAATGGCCGGGGCTATCCGCGGCAGCTCCCCGCCGACCAGATCCCCCTGCAGAGCAAGATGATGGCCATCAGCGACGTCTTCGACGCCCTCGCGGCTCACGACCGCCCCTACAAGGCCGCCGTCAGCGTGGACCGCAGCCTTCAAATCCTCGAAGAGGAGGCGAAGGCCGGGCTCCTGGATCCGGATCTCTTCCGGATTTTCGTGGAGGCCCAGGTATTTTCGCTAACCAATCTGGGAAGGGCAGCGTCGTGAGGCCGGAGCAGGAGCAGAGGGCCATCGTCGCAACGCGACGACCCGCAGGGCGTGGCACAGGGAGGCTCCATGTCCGCAAGCCGAAGGCGAGCGGGAGCAGTGCGCATAGCGCTGCGATACGTGGAGGTGCCACGTGAACGCTTTTGTCGAGCCCATTCTCGTGGTCGATGACGAGGCCGAAGTGCGCCAAAGCCTTTTGGAAGGGCTCAGCGAGCGGGGCTTCACCGTCGAGTCCGCCTCTGGTGCCACCGAGGCCCTGGCCCGCATGAAGGAGCAGCGGTACGCCGTCGTGGTCACCGATCTCAACATGCCCGGCGGTCCCAGCGGTCTGGAATTGCTGGCCGCCATGCGGGCCCATGACCCGCGCGCCGTGTGCGTGATGATCACCGCTTTCGCGACGCTAGATACCGCCATTCAAGCTCTTCAGCATGGCGCCTACGACTTCATCCAAAAGCCCTTCAGGCTGCATCACATGGAGGTGGTGCTCAACCGCGCCCTCGAGCACTCCCGCATGGGGCGCCAATTGCGCGAATACCAGCAGGAGCTGGAGCGGAAGATCCTGGGGCGCACCCAAGAGATCAAAGGTCTTTATCAGGAAGTCCTCGCCCTCTGCGATCTCACAGCCGCCAGCCAGCGCATCCCGGGCATCGATGGCGTCGTGGACCTCTTCATGGAGCATGTGAGGGGGCGATGGCACCCCTCCGGGTTGGGATGCTACCTTCCCCGCCACGGCCATTGGCGCCTGGCCTACGGCATGGGCTCCCATCAGCTGCCGCCTCGCCTCGGACGGCTCGAAGTGGGGTGGGAGGAGCATCTCGGGTATGAGGAGGCCCACGGCATGCTGCTCACGGGCGATGGCCCCGAGCCTGCCGGGCTCGTATTCCTGGGCTTCGACAACCGCAGCAGCTTCAGCCCCATGGATCCCGACTTCGTTCTTTTCCTCCGCCATATGGAGCTGGCCCTTCACGGGCATACCCCAGGGCCCGTTAGAGTGGCTTCATGAGCATTTCAGAACAGCTCCTCTGGACAGGTTTCGATGGGAAGGACGCGGGCGATGTCGCCCTTCCCCTGCGCCCCGGCGCCATCATTCTCTTCGCACGCAATCTGGATCCCGATCCAATTGCGGGCCCGGTTCGGTGCAAGGCGCTAATCGATGGGCTTCAGGCCCGCTGGGGCGCGGAGCTCCCCCTTGCCGTCGCCATCGATCAGGAGGGCGGCGCCGTAAGCCGTCTGCGCCCCTGGGTGGGCGACACGCCTTCCCTTCGCCGCATCTGGGAAGCCGAGGGCGCCGCGGGCTGCGAAACCTGGGGAAAGCTCTGGGGCGAGGGCCTGCGCCTGTTGGGATTCAATGTGGACTTCGCGCCCGTCTCGGATCTTTGGGATGGCAACCCCGGCACCGGCATGGGCGATCGCTGCGCGAGCACGGATCCGGCGGAGGTCTCCACTGCAGTCGGCGCATTCCTCCACGGGTTGGAGTCCATGGGCGTGCGCGGTTGTCTCAAACACTTCCCGGGCCTCGGCGGCACCTTGGTGGATAGCCACAAATCCCTACCCGAATTGAGCGACTCTACTCGTATCACGGAGAACGCCAAACCCTTCGTCGCCCTCTCCCACCTGGATCGCCTGGTGATGGTGGCCCATCTCAAACTGCCCAGCACCCAAGGACTCCCCGCGAGCCTGCACCACGGCTCCGTGGCCGCGAATCCCTGGGGCGTCCAAGGGCGCTTCCTTCCCGATGATCTGGAGATGGGCGGATGCACCGATTGGACCTGGGATCAGCGGGTGAAGGGATGCCTGGATGCCGGCCACGAATGGCTGCTCGTCTGCCAAAGCGAAGCGGGCAGCCGCGCCTGCGCCGAAGCGTTGGCCCAGCAGCCTGCCGCCTCGTGGGCTCCCGCCCTGGAGCGAAGCCGGGCCATGCGCCGCAACCTGCCTCCACCCACACCCGGTCCCTTGGATCAGCGCGCCTTCCAGACTTGGCTGGAGCGACTGCGGTCCCGCGCCGCGGCGCTTTCCGTAGGAGTCTAGGAGTATCTCTATGAAATCCGGCGCGAGCAGCGTTGAGCGGAAAGGGCCGGATGGCGCGAAGGGGCGCGCAGGACGATGTGGGTTCATCGATCAAGCGCACCGACAAAGCCAGCAGGCCCTTTCCGCTCAACCCCTTTGGGGCTGGGGCGGCGGCTGTCGGCATACTTCGTCAGGCTCGGTCCGTGTAGTACCCGCTACACCGGCCCTCACCTTCCTCGTCTGCCTCCGCCGACGCCCCAGCGCTGCCCGGCGGATTTCATGGAGACACTCCTAATGCCCGGTCGCATCCTCATCGTGGACGACAACGCCATGATCCGCCAAGAGATCAAGGCCGTCCTCATGAAGGATGGGACCTTCGATCAGTTTTTAGAGGCGGGCGATGGGCTGAGCGCCTTCAAGATGCTCATGGAACAGACGCCCGACGTGGTGCTGTGCGATCTCGTCATGCCGGCCTTCGACGGACTCAAGCTCCTCTCCATGAAAGCGGCGCGGGCGGAGCTTTCACAGATCCCCGTCATCATGCTCACCGCTGAAGACGATCTGGATCGAAAAGCCGAGATTTTGGAACGTGGCGCGTCTGATTACGTCACCAAACCCTTTCACGAGAAGGAATTGGTGGCCCGGGTGCGCATCCATCACAAGCTCAAGAAATTGCAGGATGAGCTGTGGGAGAAGAATCATCAGCTGGAAATGCTGGCTGTCACCGATGTGCTCACCAGCCTCCCCAACCGCCGCCACCTCATGAAACGGCTGGAGGAGGAAGTGGCCCGGGCCCGGCGCTTCAGCCAGCCCCTTTCCATCCTCATGATGGACGTGGACCACTTCAAGAAGGTCAACGACACCTGGGGCCACGCCATGGGTGACGCAGTGCTGCGCAACATGGGCGGCTTCCTCAAGACCAGCATCCGCGAAACCGATTTAGCGGCCCGCTACGGGGGTGAGGAGTTCACGGTGTTGCTCCCCAACACGCCGATCGACGGCGCCGCTATCGCTGCAGAGAACCTGCGCAAAGGCTTTGAGGCTCTCTCGCATGAGAATGACGGTGAAACCATCCAGCGCACCATCAGCCTTGGGGTCTCCTGTCTCACGCCGGAAGACCCCCGTGATCAGGAGGCTCTTCTGAAGGCCGCAGACGAAGCCCTCTATCGGGCCAAGGAGGGCGGGCGTAATCGAGTGGAAATGGATGGCAGCAGTCCCGCGCCCCTCCCGCCTACTGATCGGCGCAAGAACGCCACTGATCGTAGAAAAGAGAAATAGAAAGGGCGCCCGAAGGCGCCCTTTCAAAAGTCATCGGCGGAGCTTACTTGGCAGCAGCCTTGAGGGCGTCCACCTTGTCCGTCTTTTCCCAGGGGAACTCGGCGCGGCCGAAGTGGCCATAGGCGGCCGTGGGCTGATAGATGGCGCGGCGCAGGCCGAGAGTCTCGATCATGGCCTTGGGCGTGCAGCTAAAGACGCTGCGGACGGCCTTCACGATGGCTTCATCGGAGACGTGACCGGTGCCGTAGGTCTCCACGTGGATGGAGACGGGCTCGGCCACGCCGATGGCGTAGGCCAGCTGGATCTCGCAGCGGTCGGCGAGGCCGGCGGCGACGATATTCTTGGCGATGTAGCGACCCATGTAAGCGGCGGAGCGATCCACCTTGCTGGGATCCTTGCCGCTGAAGGCGCCGCCGCCGTGATGGCCCGCGCCGCCGTAGGTGTCCACGATGATCTTACGGCCGGTGAGGCCGGCATCGCCCATGGGACCGCCGATGACGAAGCGGCCCGTGGGATTGATGTGGTACTTGGTGTCCTTGTCCAGCAGCTCGGGGGGCAGAGAGGCCTGGATGACCTGCTTCATCACCTCGGCGCGAATCGTCTCGTTGGTAACGGCTTCATCGTGCTGGGTGGAGATGACGACGGTGTCGATGCGCATCACCTTGTCGCCGTCGTAGGCCACGGAGACCTGGCTCTTGCCGTCGGGGCGCAACCAAGGCAGCGCGCCGTTCTTGCGAACCTCGGAGAGGCGCTTCGTGAGCTTGTGGGCGTACTGGATCGCCGCGGGCATGAGCTCCGGCGTTTCCTTCGTGGCATAGCCGAACATCAGGCCCTGGTCGCCAGCGCCGCCGGTGTCCACGCCCATGGCGATATCGGGGCTCTGCTGATCGAGGGTCACCATCACTGCGCAGGTGTTGCCGTCGAAGCCCTTGCGGCCATCGTCGTAGCCGATGCCGTTGACGACTTCGCGCACCAGCTTGGCCACGGGAATGTAGGTCTTGGTGGTGATCTCGCCCGCCACGACCACCAGACCGGTGGTCACCAGGGTCTCGCAGGCCACGCGGCTTGCGGGATCGTCCTTCAGGGCCGCATCCAGCACAGCGTCGCTGATCTGGTCGGCGATCTTGTCAGGATGCCCTTCGGTGACGCTTTCACTGGTGAACAGGTACTGGCCCTGCTTGGCCATGGTGCCTCCTGGATGAGTGGGGCTTAGAAAATCCCTGGAACCGACAAGGATACCAGCTTGCCTGCCCGGGGGCTCGGGCGATAAGGTTGGGGACCACCGCCCTGACACCCCCCACTCCCGATTTTCCGGAGGATTTCTATGACCCTTGCAGCGCGCCGCTCCCTGCTGGCCGGGCTCACCTCGGTCTTCATGATCTTCACCGCCTGTAAGCGCGAAGATCCCCAGATCCGCGAACTGACTGAAAAGGCCGCCGCCGCGGACAAGGCAAGCCAACAGCTTCAGCAGGCCGGCTCCGAGCAGCAGAAGAAGCTCCAGCAGGCTGGCGTCAATGACGTGAAGCCCAACGCCGACACCCTGCAGCTCACCGAGGAGCAGAAGAAGGCCCTCGAAGAGCGCATCAAGAATGAGAAGAACAGCTCCTACCAGGCCCTGCTTCAGGAAGTCCTCGATAAGGACAAGGAGATCAAGGAGCTCAACTCCAAGGTCGCCAAGCTGAAGTCCGACCTTCCCAAGCCTGACAGCGCCCGCGAAGGCGATAGCCACTACGGTCTAGCCATCAAGTTCCTCCGCAAGAAGGGCGTGCCCGAGGCCGAGGCCAAGAAGCTCGTCTCCAACGTCAACATCATGGAGAAGCTGGCCCCCGGCTTCGAGGTGTACCACTTCTACGCCAACGGCGTGTACGGCACCTGGGTCGCCAAGGGCCGCGCCAAGATCACGCCCAACGATCTGCAGCGCCAGGAGCGCGAGAAGATCGAAGGCGAGCGTGATACCGCCGTTGCCGAAAACGAGAAGCTGCAGGAAGAAGTGCTCGACCTGGCCGACCAGAAGAAGAAGCTCAGCGAGGATATCGAAGGCCTGCGCACCGAGCGCGGCAACCTCATCGAAGAGCGCGCCAAGCTGCAGGGCGAGAATGCGGCCCAGCTCTCCAAGCTCAACAGCCTTCACTACATCGTGGGCAACCGCGACCAGCTGAAGAAGGACGCCATCATCGAGATCCCCGTCTTCGCCAAGGATCGCGCCGGCAAGAATTGGCGGGATGAGCTCTTCACCCAGAGCCTGGATCTTCGCTCCAACGAGGCCATCACCATCAAGGCCGCCGACCTCAATCTGAAGAAGATCGGCAAGGTGAACGTGGTGCCCGGCTCCTACGTGAAGGACGAGCACTACTCGCTCACCATCAGCGCCGACAAGATGACCGCCACCATCAAGCTCATCAACAAAGAGCGCTTCAAGAACGACAAAGTGGTCTTCGCCGTCGCCGAGTAAGCTTCATTCCAGCTTTCAGAAAGGCCCGCCTCCGCGGGCCTTTCCTTTTCAGCAAAAGCGACGGGCCTGACTCCGGGTAGACTCCAGGGAGGAAATTCCGCTGGAAATGCCTGCTTAGGCGCCCTATCGTCAACTCCACAAGACCCCTCATTCAGGCTCTTTCCACCGCGAGGTTTACATGTCACGCGTTTCACGTGGCCATGCCCTATTGGCTGGCCTCCCACTTGTCTTGATCCTCGGCTGCGGCGGCGGGTCAAACGTCAACAGCGTTCCTCCCCCGAACTCAGGCGACAGCACCACAGGCTCAAGCTCCGGTAGCGCCATCGCCCAGTTCGATCCGTCGAATTCGATCATTCCCCTTCCCAATGTCCTCCTCACGGCCACGACGACGAGCGTGACCTACACCGCCACGCCTACGCCCTCGGCTGGCGCGCTCAATGTCAACCCCGGCTATCCCTTGACTCCCGACAAGGCCCTCGCCTTCCTCGATCAGAAGGAAACCGGCGGCGCTCATGCTGTGTCTGGCGTCAATGCTCCCATCTACATCGCCTTCTCCGTCACCCTCAATCCTGCGACGGTGAACAGCAGCACCATCAAGATCTTCCGGATGATCCCGGACTCCCCCACCAATCCCTCCTCTTTGGAGAACACGGTGTCGGGCTTCCAGGATGTGTCCGCATCCTTCTCCTACCAGATTCTCGCGAGCGGCAAGGAGATCTACGCGATGCCGCAGGTGCCCATGCTCCCGGGCAGCCGCTACGTCTACGTCGTCACCGATGGCGTGAAGGACGCCTCCGGCAACAGCATCTCCGCCAGCACCACCTTCAGCATCCTGAAGTACGTCAAGGGCAGCGCCAGCTCCTCCGCATCGGACACCACGAATCTCGGAGACCTGGCCGATCCCAATAACCCTGCCGCCATTGCCGGCGCCTCCGGCGCAGCAGTACTGGAAAGCATTGCCGGCAATGCCATGGCCTCCACCAACATCGTCTTCTCCGGCTACCGCAAGACGATGTGGGATCTGATCGCAAACGCCTCCGCGGACACGTCCGGCAAGACCGCCGCCGGCGCAGGCGCCACGGGCATCACCGGCCGCAGCCACATCGCCCTCATCGGCCGCTTCATCACCACCGGTCACGGCTTCACCGCCCCGGATCCCGCGGGCAACGCCGCCAGCCGCATCCCCGTGGAAACCGCGCTTTGGGGCTGGGCCAACAACGCTGACCTCAGCTCCGGCATCCCCGGCGCCAACTTCAGCACCGGCGAAAGCCGCGCCTGGACCAACGGCGTGTCGAACTTCGCTGCCATGGGCAGCAGCGCCATCTCCGATCCCGGCGCCGGCTCCATCGGCGCCATCTTCGGCTCCATCCCCCACTCCCACGTGGGCCTCGTGGCCTGGGGCTCCTTCGAGGGCGCGAACCTGCCCGTGGATCCCTACGTCACCTCGCAGAACCTAGCCAGCGCGGGCGGCAACTTGGACGCCGCCACCACGGCCACCAACGTCCTCACCTCCGCTCCCATGGGCGCCTACAACCCCGGCACGAGCACCCTACCCGGTTCCGGCGCGCTGATCGGTTTCCGTAACGGCACCGGCGTCCTGCGCGGCTACTACCACACCACCCGCACGGTGCCCTTCGTCGTCGTCACGCCCACCGGCAGCGGCCCCTTCCCCGTCACGATCTTCATGCACGGCATCAGCCGCTCGAAGGAAGACATGCTTGCCATGGCGGATTCCGCCTGCGCTGCGGGCTATGCCGTCATCGCCATCGATCAATCCGTGCACGGCTATCCCGCCGGCGCCACCGGCAGCCTCACCGCCACAGGCGTCACCTCGGGCATGGGCAACGGCCGTCCTCAGGCGGAATGGGCCAGCAACTTCTTCATGCTGCCCTCCCCCCTCACCGCGCGGGCCAATATCTACCAGAGCGCTTTCAACCTCTGGCGCTTGGAACGCATCCTGAAGCAGCCCACCGCCGATAGCACCAGCCTCCAGGCCGCGATGGTCGCCGCGGGCAAAACCCTCTCCACCTCCGGCGCCACGAAGTACATCAGCCAGAGCCTCGGCAGCATCGTCGGCAGCGTCTTCCTCGCCGGCAACAGCAGCCAGACCGGCGGCTCCAACATGAAGGGCTTCTTCAGCGTTCCCGGTGGACGCCTGGCCTTCATCCTTCACGATAGCCCCGCCTTCAAGAGCAGCGTCGATGCCGGCCTCGCCGCTGCCGGAGTCCCCACCAACAGCCCCTCCTACAACGCCTTCTTCTCCCTGGCTCAATCCGTCATCGACGCCAACGATCCTGCGTCCATGACCACCCCCCTGCCCGGCCAGTCGGCTTCCCGCCTCGCTGGACGCGTGGTGGCCCAGGAGGCGATGGGAGATGCCGTCATCCCCAACACCAACGGCCGCTACTTCACGAACGCCATCGGCGGTCGCCTGCCTCAGCTGGGCGGCGATATCAGCGGCGGATTCACCCAGGTGGCCCCTGCTGCCACCCCTGCTTTGGCCTACATCTTTGGCACCTCGTTCTCGAACACCAAGACCGCGGTCATCCCCGCTGTAGGCTCAGCCGTGGTGCCCACACAGGGCGTGTACCAGTACGGCACCACCACGACAGCTGCCACTCACGGGCTGCTCTTGGATGGTCTCTCCAACACGGCCGCAGCTCAGACTCAGATGGGACGTTGGCTCCTCACGGGCCTCATCACCGATGGCACGGCGGCTTATCCGATCATGCCCTCGCACGAAGTCGAGACCACCAACGGCTTCAGCTTCCTTCCCGAGCACCTGAAGGTCTACTTCCCCACCCAGCAGCCCTAGTCTGCGGAGCATCAAAAAAGAACGCCGCCCTCGGGCGGCGTTCTTTTTTGATTCGAGAAGGATCATTCCGCGGAAAGGCCTGGCACCGATTTCAATAGCCGGGTCCTCGCTTCGAGGAGAGCCGGCACCGCAGGATCCTTGCGGGCCGACCAGCCGCGGATGGCCTGGAGATCCTCCGCCAACCGTTCCGTCAACGGCAGGCTCATCCAAGCCAAGAGGCCGCCAAGGGGTAGCCAGAACCAACTGCCCAGATGCAAGGTGCCAAGGAGTAGCCACGCCAGACCCAGCGCCCAAAGGGGAAGGAAGAGCATCCCACCCAGCAGCTTGTAGGTGGCGGTCACATCCACTTCGTTGGTCAACCGATTGGCCAGCCATCCCACCACCCGATAGGCCGGCCAGAAGAGCAGTCCGAAGGGCAGGCAAAGCGCCGCCAGGCCCAACCGCGCCGCCGCTTTGGGAATCCAGGTCAGCGTGTCGGTGAAGGGGTAGGGATGCCCCACTTGATCAGGCCGAAGTCCCTTGTCCCGCAGCCAGCCCTTCGCAGCATCCACCTCTCCACGGATGCGCAGGCGCTCTTTTTCGGGCAGCCCGGCCATCCAAGTGCGGAGGGTCTGCACGCGAGCTTGGAAGGCCTGAAGATCCGCCCTGGCTTGAGGGCCTTCGGCGAGAAGCCAGGCCACATCCTTCGCGAGCGCGAGGGTCTCAGCTTCCACGTCATGCAAGGTCAGAGGGTAGAGCGCATCGCGGATGCGCGCCGTGAGCGTGAGCACCGCTTCAGGTGACGTGCCTTCCAAATCCGCGGTGGGGATAGGTTCGCCAACGCGCAGCAACACGCCATGGCGAAAGAGTTGGCGATCCGAGTAGACCAGCCCCATGGGCACCAAGGTTGGCCGAGTGGAGGCGCTCAACACCATGCGAGCCGCGCCGGTCTTGAGCGGCGCGAGATCATGCCCTCCGTGGCTGATGCCTTCGGGGAAGATGCCCACCACCTGGCCTTTTTCGAAGGCCGCGTGCACGGACTCAAAGGTGGCAGCCACCGCCGCCTTCCGTTGCGCCTCCTCCGCGCCGTCGGGAAGGTCCTGCACGCGCTGTACAGGGATCGCGTCAAAGAGTGCGAGGAAGGGACGCAGGGGAAGTAGGTTCCACAACCCTGCCTTGGCAACAAAGCGCGGCGGTCGGTTCAGTAGGGCCGCGGGCACCAGCGGATCAAGCAATCCGTTGGGATGGTTGAGCACCACCAGCACGGGGCCTTCGGGTAAATCAGATCCGTGACCTTCCCAGCGGTGAAACCAGAGGCGGGAGGTGGCCCGGGAAAAACGACGCAACAAGCTCAAGCCACGACCTCCTTAGTTCGGCGGGCCCACCAGAGGGCCACGCCCGACAGCAGAATGGCCGGCACGGCCAAAAGCATCGCTTTGCCAAGCGCATCCCCCGTGGAGCCGCCCGCCGCGTGCAGCAGCTCGCTGCGACGCCCCACCAACTCGGGGCTGATGGCGTCTCCCAGCAGGTGGATGAGCAGCACGTTGATGGCCACGCCCGTCGCTCGAACGGATGCAGGAAGGCAACTCACCGTTAGCGCGTTCACGGGGCTCGTGTTGATGAAGAGCAGCAGCATGCCGAGGAAGAAGAGAATGTACGTCATGCGCAGGCCTTCCGCGCCTAAGGCCCAGGCCACCGCAGGGCCCGCCGCGAGCAGGGTGAGGCCGCTGATCCACATGCCCGCATCGCGCCAGCGATGTTGGAGACGATCTGTGAGCATGCCGCCCATAAAGGTGCCTACGATGCCGGTGACGACGGCGATGCCGCCGAAGACCGTGCCTGCCTGTCCTGTGCTCACGGAAAACTTTCGCTGCAGCAGCGTAGGCCCCCAATGGCTGAGAGCGCCCATGGCGAAGGTGTAGGCCACATAGCTGGCCGTGCACGCCACCCAGATCCGGTTTTTGAAGATGACCACCACCCGCTGGCCGAAGGAGAGGCCGCCTTGCAGATCGGGGGTCTTGTCCATGGCACCGCGAGGCGGATCCGCAAGCAGGGTCATGCGCACGGCGAAAATCAGGCCTGGCAAACCCGCCACCATGAAGGCCGCGCGCCATCCCCAATGCTGGGCGACGATGCCGCCGAGACCATAGCCCAGGGCACTTCCCACGGGGATGGCGAGGTAGAACCACGTGAACTTCGACGCCCGTTCATCCTCAGGAATGACATCCGAAAGAATGGCGGGCCCGAGGGTGGCGTAAGCAGCCTCGCCCACGCCCACCAGGGACCGCGTGAATAGCAGCGCCGGGTAGCTATGGATGAAAGCAGCGCCGCAGGTGGCGAGGCTCCAGAGCAAGACACCGAACGCCACGAGCTTCGGGCGTTCGTAGCGGTCCGCCAGCCATCCGAAGAGCGGTGCCGCCAGCATGTAGACGACGACGAAGACGAAGGGCAACCGACCCAGTTGAGCGTCGGTGAGATGCAGCTCCTTACCCAAGGGCTCCAGCACCGCCGCCACGACGTAGCGATCGAGGTAGTTGAACATGTTGATGCCGGTCAGCAGCACCAACAGGCGGGTGGAAGTCTTCATGGTTCACCAGGGGTTCCTCCCATTCTCCGGGAGGTAGCCCATTCGCGCTACCGAAGCCCTTCCACCCGATAAAGCACGGTGTGCAAGCGACGGTACGTGAAGGCCAGCCGTGAACCGTCATCGGACATCCTCGCCGTATGGCTCATGATGTCCCCGAGATAGCCCGGAGGTGCCACCCGCATCCATAGGCTGCGCTTCCCCGTCGCCAGCTCGATGGCCCACACTTCCACCGGCAGCGCTCCCGAGCGGAAGACGAGGATGCGCTTCCCATCTGGGGTCCAGTGCAGCAGCCGTTCTCCGGCCTGTAATCCCTTCAGCGCCTCTGGTCGGTGACTGCCCTGCACCTTAAACAGCAGCGCGTCCTTCTGGTCCCGGGCCACCAGGAGATCCCCCTTCGGAGAGAGGAAGGCCTCTCCCAGGTAGGGCAGGAAGCCCTCGGGAGTCACCGCGTGCGGCGCCTGATCCGAGGCATCCATGTAGTAGAGGCGGGGACCGCTGCCTCTGGCCTGTCCCGCAAAGACGAGGCCCTTCGCTCCGGGCGTGAAGGCCAAGGGGCCGAGAAAATTCTCAATGCCTGACCCATCGAGATGCCGGGGCTCTCCCTTCCCCGCAGGGATGATGACGGGATGCGCCGAGGGGCTATGCAGAATGGCCGCAACCCAAGCCCCATCCGCGGAGAGCGCCGCAGGCGTGCCTTGGCCGACGAGCATCGCCGGCGCGGCGCCCCCGATGTGCCTGAGGTAGAGATCGTAGTCGGGGCCTGGTTTGTCCATCTCTTCATCAAGGAGGACGACGCGGCCATCCGCCGAGAGATCCCGAAACACCGACCACGTGCGCAGCGACAGCTCTTGCGCGGTCCCGCGCTCCAGAAACAGCACGCCCGATCGGGACTCTTCCACGCCCGCCAGCACCGCCCCGTCGGGCGCGATGTCGTAAATGGTGAAGGATCCGGGAACTCGCGTCACCACGCGCGGTGGGCTTCCAGGCACTTGCGCGTAAAGCACCCGGTCGAAGCCCTGGGGAGCGCCGGAGTACCAGAGTTCCTTTCCCTTCCATGCCACGCCTTCCACGCTGGCCATTTCTCCGCTGGTGACCACGGACTTCTCTGTGGCGAGCTCCAACAGCAGCACCCGCCCTCGGCTATAGCCCGGGAGCGGATGCTCGATGACCGCAAGGCGATCCCCCTTCGGTGAAAAACGCGGATGGCTGAACCAGCCTGGCGTCTCCAACCGCACCTTGCCCGGCGGGTACTCCAATCGCCCGCGGGCGTCGACGGTGCGGACCACGGCCAACTCGCCCGAAGGGGCCCAATCCGCCCACTCCACATCCGCCATGAGTTCTTTGGGCGCGCTTCCTCCCAAAGTCGCGCGGGAGAGAATCCCCCGATAGACCCACCCGAAGGGCCCCTCCACCTTCTCCAGCAGCGCGAGATCGCCCTTCCCTGTGAGGGCCAGGAGGTGAGCGTTCGGCAGTTCGAGCGCGCGGTCTTCCAAGGTATCGAGGCGCGACGTGTAGATCCGGGGCGGCTCCTCTCCCCACGTGGCGCTATAGACCACTCCTCCGGCATCCGGTGTGAATCGGGCATTGCGGATGGGCCCGTCCCGGAAGCTGAGGCGTTGGAATCGTGGTTGTGCCGGAGGCCGCAGCCCCCACACGCACCAACCCACTCCTGCACCAACCAAGAGAAGTAACCCTGCCCAAAGAAAGGTCCCTCGTCTTTTCCGGCTCGGCAGCCGAGGTAGTGCGAAGGGAGGCCGTCGCAGGCCTGGCGCTTCGGAAAGGTTCTCCAGCGCGAAGGCCACATCGAGCGCCGTTTGAAACCGGTCTTCGACGCGCTTCTCCAAGCAGTGGTGGATGACGCGTCCCAGGTTGGGAGGAATCTCCTCGCGGCTGAGATCCGGAGGATCATCCATCAAAATCGCCGCCAGCGTTTCCGTCGCCGTGGGCCGCGTAAACGGCCCGACGCCCGTGACCATTTCGAAGAGCACGGCACCGAGGGAGAACAGATCCGATCGTCGGTCTACGGCCTCGCCGCGGGCCTGCTCAGGGCTCATGTATCCCACCGTGCCAAGCACCATCCCGCTGAGCGTTTCGGGATGGGCCGCCAACTCCCCCAACCCTTCGGGCAGACGCTTGGCCAGCCCGAAATCAAGGATCTTCATCAGCCCGTCTTTCGAGAGGAAGAGGTTCTCCAGCTTGAGATCACGATGGATGATCCCCTTCGCATGGGCGGCGGCCAGCCCCCGCGCGATCTGCGCTCCCCATTCCGCTACCCGCCGCGGCGGCAGGGGCCCACCCTTCAAGCGTGCTCGGAGAGTCTCTCCCTCCAGCAACTCCATCACCGCAAAAACGATGTCATCCTCTCGTCCGAAATCAAAAATCCGGAGGACGTTGGGATGCGAGAGCGCCGCCACGGCCCTGGCCTCCTGACCGAATCGCTCCAGCAACTCCGCCTGCTGCCCCAGGTGGGCGGGCAGCACCTTGAGCGCCACTTCCCGCTCTAGCTTGGCGTCCCACGCTTTATAGACTTCCCCCATCCCGCCCGCGCCGATCTGGGTGAGGATCCGGTACGCGCCGAGGACTTTCCCCACTTCGAGCGCCATGTCTCAATCATCGGCCGGGTGGGCAAAAGACTAAGTTCGGCGCACTCCAGCTACTTCAGCCATTTATCCAGCCAGGCATGCACTTCCTGGTACCAGGCCTTGGAGTTCTCCCCCTTGAGAATCCAGTGGTTCTCATCAGGAAAGACCACCAGCCGGCTAGGGACCTGCAATCGCTGCTGAACTGAATAATTCATGATGGCGTTAGCCACGGGCACGCGGAAATCCTGCTCGCCGGCGGTGATGAGGATGGGCGTCTTGAATCCCGTACCCTTGGCCTGGTTTCCGCCCTGATAGAGGGGGCTCTGCTGCTGCCAGATTTTGGAACCGGTCCACACCGGACCACCATTCACCAGCTCGCGATGGTAAATGCCGTCGCTCACCCCCCACTGCAGCGCCAAATCCATCTCGCCCGCATGGGACACGATGGCCTTGTAGCGGGTGGTTGTCGCCTGGAGCCAATTGGCCAGATGCCCGCCGTAGCTGGCACCGCCCGCCACCTGGCGCTGAGGATCCAGGAAGGAGAAACGGTGCAGCGCATCGTCGGCGGCCTCGTTGAGCTCTTCCGCAGGGCCCTTCAACGGATCCATCGCGATGGCTTGAGCGAAGGCCTCGCCATAGCCCGTGGAGCCCGTGTAATCCGTCAACAACACGCCGTAGCCGGGACGTGCGAGGAGGTGGTAGTTCCAGCGCAGCACGAAGGCATCGCGCCACATGCTGGCAGCGCCCCCATGGATCACGACGAAGAGAGGAATCTTCTTCGAGGGGTCGAAGCCCGCCGGCTTCACCAGCATGCTGTGAAGCGGCTTGCCCTTTTTGGAGGTCGTCCAGAAGTGCTCCACCGGCTGCCAGTCGAGCTTGGCCACGCGCTCATCGTTGAAGGATGTGAGCGCCTTGGGGCCTTGGCTGGTGAACGCGTAGATTTCGGGTGGATGAACACTGGATTCCCAAAGGCCGATGAGGGACGCGCTACCGAGGGAAAGGGCGCCGATGCAGCCGGTCGGTGCGTTGGCCTCTTCGCGAACCGCGCCACCGTTAATGGGCATGGAATAGAGGCGCTCCAGCCCCGCATGCTCATAGGTGAAGTAGATCCGATCACCGCTCTTGGAGACGACGTAGCGCGTGATGGCTCGATCCAATGCTGCCGTCAATACGTTGGGACGGTCCTCAAAAGGCCAGACGTAACGCGTAAGTTTGGCCGCGTGGTAGGCCTTGTCGTCATTGGGCGAACTGAGACAGAAGAGGCTCTTCCCATCCGGTGCGAATTGGGGTTGCCCATGATCCCAGGTGCCCGAGGTGAGCCGCCGAGGCTCTCCCCCCGTCGCGCTCACGTGGAAGAGATGGGATTCCACCTGGGCTCGCGCGGCTTGATGGCGGTTGGTTACCGCCACAAACACAATGGAGGCTCCATCCGGCGCCCAGATGGCATCCAGGTTTTGGCCCTCATCTTCCGGCGTGCCGGAGACATTGGGATCCTCAAAGAGCTTTGAACCCGCAAGGAGGTTTTTGGGCGTGGCGCCGGCCTTGGCCTCCATCACGAAGATCGAGGTCTTGCGGTCTTCCAACCAGTGGTCCCAGCTGCGGATGGGAAAGGCGTCGTAGGTCTTCGCCGTGCTTTTGCGATCCTTGCGGGCCTTCGCCTCCTTCGCGATGGCTGCCTCCTCCTGAGCGCCCGGGAAGGTGTCACTGGTGAAGAGCAGCCGCGAGCCATCCGGGCTCCAGCGGGGCTGTTTGGCCCCCAAGGTCAAGGTGGTGTAGCGCTCCGCTTCCCCGCCTTCCAGATCCAGCACGTAGATCTGCGCCGTCTCATCGCCCTCCCGCTTGGCCGTGAAGGCGAGGCGGCGCGAATCCGGCGCCCAGGCCACACTTCCTTCCGCACCCTTGGTGAAGGTGATCTGCCGCGCGGGCCGATCGCTCTCCAGGGATTTCAGCCAGAGGTCGACGCTTTGCTCTTTGGGGTCGTAGCTCGGCACCGTCACCGGGAATACCGCCCACTTCCCATCGGGGCTCACCTTCGGCGCGCCCACGCGCTTCATCAGCCACACGTCCTCATGGGTGATGGGCTGTTTGGGAGCTTGAGCTTGAAGAGCAACCGCTAAGCCAAGCGACACGCCAAGGGCAAACATCACACGCATGGACACCTCGGAAGAGGTGGCAAGTTTAGCGTGAGAGCCTGAAAGCCCTTATGGATTGATGATCTTGATATGCGTGGGGCCTTCCGGCGGAGCACCGCCCCCCTGTCCCTTCTTGGGAAGGAAGAGCGCATTGAGGATCGAGGCCGTCAGCGAGGTGATCAGCGCACCGAAAAAGCCCGCCCAGAAGCCCGACACGCCGAAGCCCAAGCCCAGTTTTCCGCTGAGAGCGCCCACCATCCAGAACACGAACCCGTTGATCACCAGGCTGAAGCAGCCGAAGGAGAGCACCACGGGAATGAAGGCGAGGAACTTGAGCAGCGTCCCCAGCGTCGCATTCAGGGCCCCCAAGATCACGGCTACCACCACCAGATCCATGAAGGTCGAGTGCGTGATGCCGGGGATCACGGCGGAGGCCACCAGCAGCCCGATGGCGGAAAAGAGGAATCGGAGGATCGTACTCATCGCTGAGGCATCTCACCATGTTCTGCGCCGCTAGGGAAGGCCTCGCCCAGCGCCACCGTGCCACCCTCGCCGCCATGCTTACCCATGATGAAGGTCTGAGCTTTGGGAATGCCGAGGGCATCGTAGGCCGCGATATCCGTCGTCGCATTGCCGTACCCGCGAATCCAATGCAGTCCGCTGGCCTTCAGCGCCATCAGCCGATCCAGCTTCGCCTGTCCCACGCGGGCAAGGCTCGGCCAGATGTCTCGAGTCTCTGGCATCCAGAACACAGGGCCTTCGGGTAGGTGGTGGTAGGCCAGCCATTCCCGAGTGGTGCGGCCGAGAAAGGGCGGACGCCCTGTGAGGTACACCACGAGCGCCTCCTTGGCCTCACGCTGCGCCCGCGCCACCGCGCCGGCGCGGAGATGCACCTTTTGAGGATCGCCGCTGCGCACGAGGCGCCGGCCGTAATCCTTCACGTTCTCCATATCCGAAGGCGTGAGGGTGCCGTCGATATCGAACACCACCGCCGCCTGCCCTTCCTTCACCACCCACAAGGTGGCAGGCACCGTCTCATCTCCCATGCGCCAGCGGTAGGCGTGCGCGCCCGGTGCCGCGGGAGCCTTCACCGCCGTGGCCACGTGGCCTTCTGCATCGGTGCGACCCTTGGCCACTTCGGACCAGGTCCCTGCGGTCTCCTGCTCTAGCACCACCGGCGTATGCTCCACGGCCTTCCGCACGGCCGCGCCACGGCTGAACCAGGCTTCCATGAGCGCCGCACCCTCGGGCCGGGCCACCGCATCCGCAGCGCTGTGATAGGCGGTATGGCCGGAGAACACTCCGGCATGAAGCGCCACAGGGAGAAGCAGCGTCACCCACCGATGGACCACAAACACCTCAAACAACACCCTCTAGCCTATCCCACGTGCCGCCGGTTCCGCCCCAGCATGGCCTTGTGGCGGGGCAAGACAAGGAACCGCAAGGCGCCCGGCTCAAGCCGGCGCAGGGGATGGATCCTGGCATGCATGGTCTGGAAGGGCTCAAGCATGGGCGCACACAACGCCAGCCGATAAGGCCTGGGGCGGATGAGCGCATTTGCAAACACACGGCGCACTGAGGGGCTCCGGCCCACGAGGAAACACCTGATACCCCCGGGGGGCAATT
>JACXTT010001151.1_pt1 | contig 44831 bp, 43 predicted proteins | sample 9270951 | NCBI WGS metagenome assembly JACXTT01 (sample SAMN15532306, study PRJNA645909) | rock metagenome | isolation source: weathered quartz diorite | place: Puerto Rico | collected 2017-06-21
AGGTGCGCGGTCAGTGGGGCGAGATGACGCTGAAGCGCCTAGCGGAACTGGCCGGCATGGTCGAGCACTGCGACTTCTACGAACAGGAACACACGGACACGGAGGAAGGCCGGATGCGTCCTGACATGATCGTGCGCATGCCCGACGGGCGCGAGATCGTGGTGGACGTGAAAACGCCGCTCGATGCTTACCTGAGCGCCGTCGAGGCAACCGACGACGAGACGCGCCGCAAACACCTGGAGCATCACGCGCGCAAGGTGCGCGAGCGCGTGCGCGAACTGTCCAGCAAGGCCTACTGGACGCAATTCAAGAACGCGCCGGACTTCGTGATCCTGTTCATCCCCGGCGACCAGTTTCTCGGCGCCGCGCTCGACATGGACCGCAGCTTGCTGGAAGACGCGCTGAAGCAGAAGGTCATCCTCACCACCCCGACCAGCTTCGTCGCCCTGCTGCGCGCCGTGGCCTACGGCTGGCGCCAGGAAAGCCTCACGGCTAACGCCGAACACATCCGCGATGTCGGTGAAGAACTCTACGGCCGGCTCGCCACCTTCAGCGAACACCTGCTGAAGCTCGGAAACAGCTTGAGCAGCACGGTGGACAATTACAACAAAGCCGTGGGCTCTTTCGAAGCCAAACTGCTGCCGGGGGCGCGCAAGTTCTCGGAAATGGGCGTGGGCGGGGACAAGGCGCTGGAAGAACCTGAGCGAATCGACAAGGCCGTGCGGGACGTGCAACAGGGTTAACCGGCCCAATGGCCGGGCGACGGCATGCTATATTTTGAGCAGACATGGCTCATTCCGGGCGATGCTGACCGACAGCCGTGAAACCTGAACAGTCCAAAAAAACAGAGCAACTCCCGCTCCTGCTGCTGGTGGAAGACTCCCAGACGACCACGGCGTTGCTGTCCAAATACCTTGGCAACAGCTATCGCCTGCTACACGCCAAGGACGGCGTGCAGGCGTGGGCGGCGCTCGAATCCAATCCGGAGATTGCCCTCGTCATCACCGACATCCACATGCCGAACATGACCGGGCATCAGTTGCTGGTAAAGATCCGCAAGAGCGAAGACGGCCGCCACAAGAACCTGCCGGTCATCGTCATGACCACCGCCGAGGATAACGTCGACCGCAACCTGGCCTTCTTGAACGGCGCCAACGATTTCGTGACCAAACCCATCGACGAAATGGAAATGATGGCGCGCGTGAACGTTCATTACCGGCTGGCGCGTACCATTCGCGAGCTGGAAGCCAGCCAGTTTGCGCTGGCGGAACAGGCCACCACGGATTCACTGACCAAGCTCAGGAACCGTCGCGCTTTCTTCGAAAACGGCGCCAAGGCGGTGGTGATGGCAAGACGTTACATGTCGGACCTATCAGTGGTCCTGCTGGATATCGACCATTTTAAAAAAATCAACGATACCTACGGACACTCGGTGGGTGACGATGCACTGGTCCTGGTAGGGGAAATCCTGCTGGAATTGTCGCGCGCCGAGGACACGGTGGCGCGCATCGGTGGCGAGGAATTTGCACTGTTGCTGCCGGACACCAACCGCCTGGGGACGGCGGTGCTGGCGGAACGCATCCGTTCCGCCATCGAACGCGAGCAATTTATCTCCGGCGACAAGATTATTTCGATCACCGCCAGTATCGGCATCGCCACCTTCGGGGTGGACTCGGCGGAAACCATCGATCAACTACTGGGGGTGGCGGACAACCGCCTGTATCTCGCCAAGAACGCGGGGCGTAATCGAATCTGCGTCAACGACGAGGGCAAAACCACTTTCGGCTGACACCCTCACTACGGTGCTAGCCACCGGTTCCTGGAGTGCGCCGCTACATTCGCCTCGGGCACTGGTCGCTACTTTGCCAGTTTTTCCTTCACCGGCTTGGTGGCGTCGTGAATCACTTCCTTGGTGTCCTTCAGCAGTTCGCCCGTGCGCTCCTTGACCCGTTCGGTAATGTCCGGCTTGGCGGCGAATGGGTTGCTGAACAGCGGCACGTCCTTGCCGAAATTGATGCCGAGCGGAAAGGCAACGATCAGACCGATAACTAATCCGATAAAGAATTTCTTCATAACATCCTCTCTGTTTTGAGACTGCGCAATCATAAACATGAATGCGGGCTTTGGCCACTGCGCAACAGGAAAGTATGCGCTACAATCGGCGCTGATTTTTTGCATCACGGCTTCACCCGGCCGCGCATGCCCAATTCTGAATAACGCCATGACATCCTACACACCTGCTCCCCACCTGCTTGCCTCCCGCCACATCCTGATCACGGGCGCTGGCGACGGCATCGGGCGTGCGGCGGCGATTGCCTGCGCGCAACATGGAGCCAGCGTCATCCTGCTCGGTCGCACGGCGAAAAAACTGGAAAAAGTCTACGACGAAATCATACGCCAGGGCTGGCCACAACCGGCGATCCTGCCGCTCGATCTCGCCACGGCCACGCCCTTGCACTATGAACAGCTGGCACAGACTCTCGAAAAAGAATTCGGACAGCTCGACGGTCTGCTGCACAATGCCGCCGATACCGGCACCCTGACGCCGCTGGAACACTACACGCCGGAGATGTGGTTCCGTGTGATGCAGGTAAATCTGAATGCCGCCTGGCTACTCACGCGCGCCTGCCTGCCGTTGCTGAATAAATCCACGGATGCCTCGATCATCGTCACCACGGCCGACGTCGGCCGTCGCGGCCGCGCCTATTGGGGCGCCTACGGCGTCTCCTGCTTCGGGCTGGAAGGCCTGATGCAGATTCTTGCGGATGAGCTCGCCTCCACGGAGCGTATCCGCGTCAACAGTCTCGACCCCGACATCGTCCGCACCGGCCTGCGCTCGCGCCTTTATCCCGGTGAGGACCGCAATGTCCTGCCGGCACCGGAAGATATTCTGCCCGCCTATCTTTACCTGCTCGGCCCCGACAGCCGGGGGGTGAACGGCCGCGCTCTGAATGTCGGCGATTTCCTGTCGGGGACTTCCAATCGCTAAGCGTCACAACACGGCGATCGTCTGCCCCGGACGACACCGCCAGATTCCTGTATTGGCGCCATCGGCTTAATCACATACTGTTTCAGGGGTGTACCACGCCCCGCGATACTCTTATAGTGACACGCATGGAACCTAGACTGATCGACGCTTTCAACCGCAGCATCGAATACGTTCGCCTGTCGGTGACCGACCGTTGCGATTTGCGCTGCACTTATTGCCTGCCGCCGGGCCATCATGATTTCATCGAACCCGAACAATGGCTCACCTTCGATGAAATCGAACGCGCGATACGCGCCTTCACCGAACTCGGCGTTTTCCGTGTGCGCCTTACCGGCGGTGAACCGCTGACACGCCACAAACTGCCGGAGCTGGCCGCGCGCCTGAGCGCGCTGCCACGTCTCGAAGATTTGTCGCTTAGCACCAACGGCGTGCAGCTGCGCAAGCAGGCCGGCGCGCTGCGCGAGGCCGGCGTGAAGCGCATCAACGTCAGTCTCGACTCCCTGCAACCCGCGCGCTTCGCCGCCATCACCGGCGGTGGCAAGCTGAACAAGGTGCTGGACGGCCTCACCGCCGCCAGAGAGGTCGGCCTGCATCCGGTCAAGCTCAACATGGTGGTGATGAACCAGGTCAACGACGACGAAGTCGAGGACATAGTGCGGTACTGCATCGAGCACGATTTTACGCTGCGCCTGATCGAGACCATGCCCATGGGCAACACCGGACGCTCGGCGAGCGACCATTATCTCGACCTGGAAGTGGTGCGGCGTCGCCTGGAGGAACGTTTCGATCTGGTTCCGGCCATGATGCCGGGCGGCGGGCCCGCACGCTACGTGCAGGTCGCCGGGACCAAGCTTCGCATCGGCTTCATCACGCCCATCTCACGTCACTTCTGCGAGAGCTGTAACCGCGTGCGCCTGTCCGCTGACGGCGCGCTTTATCTCTGCCTCGGTCAGGACGATAAGATCGAGTTGCGGCCCTTGCTGCGCGGAGGAATCAGTGATGAGGGATTGAAGGACGCGATCCGCGCCGCCATCGCGCGCAAACCGGAAAAACACGAGTTCCGCGAGCAACCGCAGAAGATTGTCCGGTTCATGTCCCGAACCGGAGGTTAAGAAATCAGACAGGATTTACAGGATTATATAAGAATCATGGAACCACGGATGAACACAGATAAATGATCTCTTTGTCTCTATCAGAGCTCATCTGTGTTTATCTGTGGTTCTAAGAAATTTATTTTAAGACAACTTCTCAGTGGAGCTGCCGTATGAGCTTGTCCTCGAGTTCAATGCGGGCCGCGAGCTCTTCGCCGAGACGGGAAAGATCGTCATTGAATGACGCGGCGATCTCGCAGTGGTCCCCGCAATCGTACTTGTCATTGAAGTCCAGTGCAGACTCGGTGGATTTGGCGATGCGGGGATAAAGATTCTCGGCCAGCGTGGAGATCTGCTGCCGGCGTTCCGTGCCGTTGACGATACGCTCGTAAAGACTGAAATGTCCCGCGGCGATGTAATCGACCAGCACCTGGCAGAATTTCTGTAGCATTTCCTGTGAGTTTTTTACGCGAGAATTCTTGCCGTTGCCGTTACCGTAAGGTTCCAGACCCGCCAGCTGACAATACAAGGACAACATCTCGGTACGCTCCGTGACCAGTTTCTGCACCAGTTCCTGGCTCCCGGTACGACGTTCCTTGTCCTTGTTTCCCGGTGGTGTCGTCTCTCTCTTATGCTCCGTTGTCATGATCCCGCCTTCCGTTTGTTCTGAGTGGGTGACGAAACTATACGCCTTGAAGATGCTTTTGTTAACAGCACCAGGACTGCTAATAGCCGATGATTACAGGAATATGAAAACAAAATTCAACCGGGCAATCCCGGAAAGCGGCCCTTGACATCGCGCAACATCCGTTGCAGTCCGCCCTTGCCCATGCGCTTCATCACCTTCTGCATTTGATCGAATTGCTTCAGCAGACGGTTGACATCCTGCACCTGCGTTCCCGAGCCGGCGGCAATGCGTCGCTTGCGCGAACCGCGGATGGCGTCCGGGTGGCTGCGTTCCTCCAACGTCATGGAATTAATGATAGCCACCAACCGGCTGACCTGCCGGTCGCCCAGTTGTGACTTGGCCACCTCGCTGACTTCCCCAACGCCTGGCAACTTTTCCATCAGGCTGGCCAAGCCGCCCATTTTTTCCATCTGCAGTAACTGATCGCGGAAATCCTCAAGATCGAAACCCTTGCCTTTGGCAAGTTTCTGCGCGAATTCCTGCGCCTTTTCCTTATCGGCGGCCTGGCTCGCCTGCTCCACCAGCCCCAACACATCGCCCATGCCGAGGATGCGCGCGGCCACACGATCCGGATAAAACGTCTCCAACGCGGCGGGCTTTTCACCCACGCCCATGAACTTGATCGGCTTGCCGGTCACCTGTCGAATCGAGAGCGCCGCACCGCCACGGGCATCGCCGTCGGTCTTGGTCAGGATCACGCCCGTGAGCGGTAGTACCTCGTTGAACGCCTTAGCGGTGTTAACGGCATCCTGACCGGTCATGCTGTCCACCACGAACAATGTCTCGACCGGTTCTATCGCCGCGTGGATGGCGCGGATCTCGTGCATCATCGGCTCATCCACGTGCAAGCGGCCGGCGCTGTCGACGATCAACACGTCCATCACACGTTTGCGCGCTTCCTCCACGGCTTGGCGAGCGATGTCCACCGGCTTCTGCTCGGGACGGCTCGGGAAAAATTCCGCGCCCACGGCGGCGGCCATTTTCTGCAACTGCTCGATCGCCGCCGGACGATAAACGTCGGCGCTCACCACCATGACGGATTTGGCCTCGCGCTCGCGCAGGAAACGCGCAAGCTTGGCGACCGTCGTGGTTTTGCCGGAGCCCTGAAGCCCCGCCACCAAAATCGCTGCTGGTGGCCTCGCTGCCAGATTAAGCTTTTCGTTCGCCGCGCCCATGAGCATGACCAACTCGTCGTGCACGACCTTGATCAGTGCCTGTCCCGGCGTGAGACTCGCCAGGACTTCCTGGCCGGCGGCCTTGGCGCGAACGTGCTCGATGAAATCCTTCACCACCGGCAGAGCCACGTCAGCCTCGAGCAGGGCCATGCGCACTTCGCGCAGGGCCTCGCGTGTGTTTTCCTCGGTGAGCCGGCCCTGCCCGCGCAGGCGCTTGAGGGTGACTTGCAATCTTTGGCTTAGATTATCGAACATAAATATTTAATTTTATCGAAACGCAGATGAACGCGGATATATGTGGATTGCTAAAAAAATCTGCTTCATACTTTAATTTTATATCTGCGTTCATCCGCGGTACCAGATTTCATAAATCAAATACCTGACCTCTTTCGAGCCGGCGCGGAGTGTTGTGCGGGATACGTCGTGCGATTTCCTGCATGATCTCGTCCTCGTGTCCCGGCATCAGGTGCGCAATATGAACCTGGGCGGAGGATTTCAGTTTTCCGAGTTCGCCCACCAGCAGCGAAGGACACAGGTGCTTTGAAATCCGGCTCAGTTCCTCGTCTTTATCCATGAAGCTGGTCTCAATGATGACATGCCTGAGATCCACCGTCGTGCCAAGCACTTTCCAGAATTCGTCTGTCACGGTGGTATCGCCGCTGAACGCGAGACTGCCTTTCGCGCCGCGCACCAAATACCCTACGGCGGGAACGACGTGGTTGACCGGTATGCTGCGCAGGGTTCGCCCGTTCAAAGCGACCTCGCCGCCTGACGGCAGTGTTTCGAGCGTCATGAATGGTGCTTCCGGCGTCGGGAGGCGGCTGAAGTCAGGCCAAAGTTGGCCGTTAAAAAGATGTCGACGCAATGTCTCCAGCGTCGCTTCCTGGGCATGCACCTTGACCGGACATTCACGGTCCGCGCCCACGGTATCCAGCAGGAACGGCAGCATCGCCACATGATCGAGGTGTGAGTGGGTCAGAAACACGTGATCGATGGCGCGTAGCTCCGGGAGCATCAGGTCGCCCACGCCGGTGCCGGCATCGATCAAAATATCCTGATCCACTAACAGGGAGGTCGTGCGCGCCTGCGCGCCGATGCCACCGCTGGCGCCCAAAATCCGGATTTTCATCTACGGCGTATCCACTGATGAAAGACATTCATTGCGTGTGTCTTGCCCTTCAAAGGCAGGACAACCTGTGCCATCATGCGCCCGTATTATGGACAGACGAATGAAATAGGGCGACATCTATTATGACCAAACGAGCGTAGTAGGACGTCATTAATTATGACCAATCCCGTCATGAATTTCCTCGCCTTGGCACTGTACTTCATCGCCGGCGGACTGCTGGGCCGGCGCCTGATGCACGGAGAAGTCGTCACGGGAGGCGTTAAAATCGGCATTTTCAGTCTCGGTCTCGGTGCGGTGGTGCTGCATGCCGCGCTGCTCTACACCAGTCTGTGGACAGCGTCCGGCCTCAACCTAGCCCTGACACCCGCGTTCTCGCTTGTCTCCTGGGTCGTGGCAATACTGTATCTTGCCACTTCGCTCATTCGTCCTGTGGACAATCTTGGCATTCTCGTTATGCCCATCGCCGGCATCATGCTGCTGGTCGAATGGCTGTGGCCCGGCCACATGTCCCTGGCCCTGACATCCAACGTGTCGGCGGCGCATATTATTATCTCGGTACTGGCCTACAGCCTGCTGTGCCTGGCGGCGGTGCAGAGCCTGATGCTGCTCATGCAGGAACGCCGCCTGCGGGGCCGGCACCCGGGCGGATTCATCCGTGCCCTGCCGCCGGTGCAGACCATGGAAAGCGTGATGTTCCAGATGATCGGCTTCGGCTTTATATTACTCACGCTGACGCTCATCAGCGGTGCGTTCTTCTCGGAAGCGATTTTCGGCCAGCCTCTCAAGTTCACGCATCATATGGTGTTGGCCATATCGGCGTGGATCGTTTACACGATTCTGTTGTTCGGTCGCTGGCGCCTCGGCTGGCGCGGCCGGCCCGCCATTCACTGGACATTGGGCGCCTTCGTGTTGCTGGTTCTCGGCTACTTCGGATCCAAGTTCGTGCTGGAAATATTGCTCAAGCGGGTCTGACGCCATCATGGGGAAAATGGCATAAGCACAATAATCTGACGTCATAACCATCAGGGGGGTTGAACATGACCGGTTTACAAGCATCTGTCGCTGGCAGGCTGATAACGCGGACCACGCTCTTTGGGCTCATCTCCCTGGCGCTCTATTTCCTGCTGTATTTTTTTGAGGATTCCATTCTCGCCTTCACCACGCGCGGTGGGTGGTATTTCGTCGCGCCGGTCGTCATCGCCTTTGTTTTTTCCTATGTCCACGGAAACTTCACCGCTTATTTCTGGGACATCCTCGGCATCAAGGCAAAAAAATAAGGGGGCAACGTGGAACTGGCGACTAATTTTATCCCGCTGAATGCGCTCGACGTCACTTATCTTCTGGTTGTCGGCTTCATCGGCGGTCTGGTGAGTGGTTTTATCGGTTCGGGCGGCGCCTTTGTGCTCACACCGGCGATGATGAGCATGGGCGTGCCGGGCATCATCGCGGTGGCCTCGAATATCTGCCACAAGTTTCCGAAAGCGCTGGTCGGCTCCATCAAGCGCGCGAAGTACGGTCAAGTGGACGTGAAGCTTGGGCTTATCGTTGGCATTTCCGCGGAGGCTGGCGTGCTTTACGGCGCGCACATCCAGGAAAATATTCATCGCCGCTTTGGCGACGCCGGCTCCAACCTCTATGTCAGCCTGGCCTTTGTCATCGTGCTCGGTATTATTGGCAGTTACGTACTGTGGGACGCGATGAAAAGCCGCCATGACTCCGGCGATGAACCGGAAAAGGTCGGTCGCCTCGCCCGCTGGGCACAGTCCATCCACATCCCTGGCACGATGGTTTACTTCAAGAGCCTCAATGCCCGCGTGTCGGTTTTATTCACGGTCCCGCTCGGATTCGCCACCGGCATGCTCGCGGCCACCATTGCCGTGGGTGGTTTCATCGGAGTACCCGCCATGCATTACCTCCTCGGAGCGCCGGCCATCATGGCCTCCGCCACCGAACTCGTGGTCGCCTTCGTCATGGGCGTGGGTGGCACGCTGAAATATGCCTGGAGCGGACTCGTGGATATTCGCCTTGCCATGATCATTCTTGCCGGTTCGCTGTTCGGCATCCAGCTCGGCGCGATCGGCACCACCTACGTGAAACCGCACATGATCAAGATGGTGATGGGCGTGATCATGGTATTGGTGTTGTGCTCGCGCGCCATCGCCATTCCCGTGTACCTGTCGGAACTCAATCTCATCGACAAGCTTGCTCCCCATCTTCCCGGCGCGCTGTTGAACATCAGCTTTGTGATGCTGATTGCGGCGCTTGCGAGTGGCGCGGCCATCGTATTTGCCGCTTTGTGGCGTGGCATCAGTACCTCCCGTCGCGAAGCCGCGCTGATCACTTCGCCAGCCTCCGCGTTCGCACCCGATGTCGTGGTGGCGCCGTCCAGTCCGCAACTCTCGCCACTCGGCCGTTTCGAACGCTTCCTGCTCGCCAGTGACGGATCCGAATACAGCGCCGGCGCCGTACGCGAGACCATGCGCATGGCGAGCAAATGCGGGGCACGAGTGCACGCCGTCAATATCGTGGCCAGCGGCGATACCGAACTTTATGCCATGGGCGAGCAACTCCGTGCCAGGGAACTCGACGTGGCGCGTGCGCACCTGGATGAAGTCCAGCGCCTGGCGGCCGCGGCCGGCGTCGCCTGCGATAGCGAGGCAACCCAAGCCAACCAGGTTTATCAGGAGATCGTGACGCAGGCTGATAAAATACAAGCCGACCTGATCATCATGGGGCGACGCGGCCGTCACGGTTTGGCGCGGTTCATGGTCGGTCCGTCCACCGTGCGCGTCATCGGCCATGCGCGCTGTAACGTGTTGGTGGTGCCGCGCGCCGCGGAATTGACCGGACGGCGCTTCATCGTCGCCTCCGACGGTTCGCGTTTTGGCGATACCGCCGCCGTCACCGCCGCACGGCTCGCCAAGCTGTGCCACACGCCTATTACGGTCGTCTCGGTCACCCAACCGGATGATAACGAAGAGCGCAAGCGCGAGGCGCATCAGATAGTGGGCCGCATCGTCTCCTTCCTCAAGCAGGAAGGAGTGGTGGTGGAAAGTGTCGTCCCGCATGGTCGACCCGACGAAATGATCGTCCAGACGGCGAACGCCAAGAACAGTGACCTGATCATCATGGGAAGCCATGGACGCACCGGTCTGGAACGGGTGCTGTTGGGCAATATCTCCGAACGCGTGATTGACCAGGCCACATGTGCCGTGCTGATCGTAAAATCGGCGTAAGCGCCGGGATCGCCTGACGGTCGCGCGCCATCGTGTCCGTAGCCCGCCCGCATAGATTCCTGCCGTTCCTGGCTTGGATCGGAGAAATCCGCAACGGTCAGGTGCTGCGCGTTGATCTGCTCGCCGGAATTACCGTGGCACTGGCGCACTTGAGTGAACGGCTGCGGGCGGCCGGTATCGAGATTCTGTTCGCTGGCGTAAAAAAACAGGTACTGGATGTTTTCGAACATACCAGCCTCCACGAGAAGATCGGCGCTGAATGCTTCTTCCGCTCGGAAGATCAGGCTCTGGAACATACGTGGAAAGCACTCGGCAATAACCATGAGGCGGATTGTCCGCTCAATTTCGGTGATACTGCCGAAATGACCGCGACACGAACTATCCCGACGTCGTTATTCGTCACGATGGCCTTCTGCGAGATCAAAGGATCGGTGACCGGGGTCATGCAACGAACCGGCCTGCTCGACAAAATCGGCGCACAGAATATTTTCCTTTCGGAAAAGGAAGCACTGACGGAGATCAGCAGATGCCTCGGTCAGGGCGCCGGAACCCGTACCGTTGCGTAACCCGGCGCCGCGACCAGAGAACGGTCCACGATCAGTCCGACGGAAGCCGCCATATCGCTGATCTTTGGCGCGCTCAAGCGGTCCTTCGACATATATGCTAAGGTGGCTACCCTGTCACATAAAGAACGCGAGGCTATCGGAGCTTGACTGACATTTCCACGGGCGCACTGATCGGCGCTCTGGTTTTCCTGGTTCTGTTGTCAGCATTCTTTTCCGCCGCTGAAATCGGCTTGATGACACTTAACCGCTACCGCTTGCGCGGACTGGCGGAGTCATGTCATCGAGGCGCACGTCTGGCGCGGAAACTTCTCGAACGCCCGGACCGATTGCTGGGTGTCATCCTCATCGGCAACAACTTTGCCAATATCACCGCCTCCTCCATCGCCACCGTCCTGGCGCTGGAAATGTACGGTGAAAAAGCCATCGCGATTGCCGCCGGTTTGATGACCTTCCTGATCCTGATCTTCGCCGAGGTGGCGCCGAAAACCCTGGCGGCGCTCAACCCGGAACGTGTGGCGTTTCCGGCAGCTTATGTCCTGCAACCGCTATTATGGCTGCTCTACCCGATCGTATGGCTGGTAAACGCGATTGCCAACCGCACGCTGCGTATTTTTGGCGTGTCGGTCCATAAAAAGGCGGCGACCGAGATTACCGGAGAAGAACTGCGCGCCCTGGTGCGCGAAGCGGATGTCCTCATACCGGAAACGCACCAGGATATGCTGCTGGCTATTCTCGATCTGGAAAAAATCACGGTCGACGACGTCATGGTGCCGCGCGGAAAAATCGAAGGAGTCAATCTCGACGCAGAATGGGATGATATCGTTGGACAGATCACCGGCAGCCGCTATACTCGCATGCCGGTTTTCCACGGCAGCCTCGACAATGTTACCGGTATGGTGCATGTGCGCCGGGTACTGAACCTAATGCGCGAAGGGAAGCTGGACAAGGAAACACTGGAACAGGCGATTGTCGAGCCGTATTTTATCCCCGCCGGCACGACGCTCACGACACAACTGCTCAACTTCAGACAGGTCAAGCGCCGTGTTGGCCTGGTCGTGGATGAATATGGCGACATCCAAGGGCTGGTGGCGCTGAATGAAATCCTCGAAGAGATTGTCGGAGATTTTACTGCCCATGCCATGGGCAAGATCGAGGATGTCCACCCCCAGAACGACGGCAGTTACCTCATCCGCGGCACCGTCAGCCTGCGCGATCTGAATCGTCAGCTCGACTGGAAACTACCCACCGACGATTCCCGCACCCTCAATGGACTGATCGTTGAATATCTGGAAAACATTCCCGAGCCCGGCACCAGCCTCATGATCCACGGGTACACGGTGGAAATCCTGCGCACCCGCGGCACCGCCATCGAGATCGCGCGCGTGCGACCGGCTGCAGAGCCTGCACCAGAAGTCACCTCAGCTTCTTCCTGAGAAAATGATACCGGCGACGTTTTGCCGTCGCCCCGTACCGAGCTATTCATATTCAACTTTTAATTATTGAGCGCTCGTGGAACATATTGTTTTTCTCGACCGTGACAGTGTGCAGGCCAACATCCGCCAGCCCGGCTTTCCGCACGAGTGGCAGGATTACCCGGCTACGAACGCCTCACAGGTCGCCGAGCGACTGATCAATGCGACCATCGCCATCAGCAACAAAGTTCCACTGATGGCTGAGAACCTTACGCCACTCCGGAATCTCAGAATGGTCGCGGTATGCGCCACGGGCACCAATAACGTCGATCTTGATTACTGTCGTGCGCATGACATTACCGTCACGAATATCCGTAATTATGCGATCCACTCCGTGCCAGAACATGTCTTCATGATGACACTGGCCCTGCGGCGCAATCTTTCGGGTTATCACGAAGATGTAGACAAGGGGCTGTGGCAGAAGGCCGAGCAATTCAGCCTGCGTACACACTCGATCACGGATTTACACGGCAGCACGCTGGGCGTGGTCGGCCACGGCGCCTTGGGCAAGGCCACGGCAAAACTGGGCGAAGCCTTCGGTATGCACATGCTCATTGCCGAACACAAAGACACAGTGAAAGTACGGCCCGGTTATACGTCCTTCGATACCGTCCTTGCCGACAGCGACGTCATCACCCTGCATTGCCCGCTCACACCCGCGACACATCACCTGATCGGCGCACCGGAACTCAAGAAAATGCGCCATCATGCCCTGCTTATTAACACCGCCCGTGGCGGGCTGGTGGATGAAATCGCGCTTGCACAGGCGCTCTCGGAAGGAGTAATCGGCGGAGCCGGATTCGATGTGCTAACCACGGAACCTCCGCGCGCGGGCAACCCGCTGCTGGACCTGCGCCTGCCCAATTTCATCCTGACGCCGCACGTTGCCTGGGCCAGCCACAACGCCATGCAGATCATGGCGGATCAACTGATCGACAACATCGAGGCCTTCGTCCGCGGCGCGCCACAGAATCGGGTCGTATAGACCGCATTACAGGACTACAATCGCACCGCATGACGCCTGCTAAACCCCAGCGCACCGTGTTTTTCGTCTCCGATCGCACCGGCATCACCGCCGAGTTACTCGGCAAGTCACTGCTCACGCAGTTTCCCAATATTGAGTTCCGCAAACGCACCCTACCGTTTGTTGATACGGCGGAGAAGGCGAAAACGGCGCTCTCGGAGATCAATGACACCGCCCTAAAAGATAGTCAACGGCCAATCGTCTTTAGCACCTTGATCAACGAAGAGGTGCGAGCATCAATGATAACCGGCGATGCCCTGTTCATCGATCTCTTTGCAGATTTCATCCGGCGTCTGGAAGCGGAACTGGGTCTGGAGTCCTCCCATGCCCTCGGGCTCAGTCACGGCATGGGCGATGAGCTGGTCTACCAGAAACGCATGGATGCGTTGAACTACACGCTGTCCCACGACGACGGCATGCATACCAGCAACTACGACCGGGCCGAGGTGATCCTGGTCGGCGTGTCGCGCACCGGCAAAACACCCACCTGTCTTTATCTGGCAATGCAATATGGGGTTTGCGCCGCCAATTATCCGCTGACACCCGACGATTTTACCGATAATGCACTGCCGGAACCGCTGCTGCCGCACCGCGCCAAACTATATGGCCTGACGATACAGGCCGAGCGACTGGCAAAAATCCGCCACGAGCGCAAACCGGAAAGCCATTACGCTTCGCTGGAAAACTGCCAGAGTGAAATCCGCGCCGCCGAGGCTCTGCTGCGTCAGGCGCATCTCCCTGTTCTCGACACCACCACCATGTCTGTCGAAGAAATCGCCATCTCGATTCTGTACGGCACGGGCCTGATCAAACGTCTGAAAAGCTAGAAACTAGATCATTAATATTTTAGAACGCGATGAACGCGGATGATTAAAAAATAATAAACGCAGATTAATCACTGAAATTATTTTTATCTGCGTTCATCTCAAACAGAATCTGCGTATATCTGCGTTTCAAAAATCATTCATGCCTTGGATTTCATTTGCTTAGTCGCCACATCATCACGTACATAAACCGGCAGCGCCTGTTCCGCAACTATTGCCTTGCCCACCTGAAACGCCACAGCTCCGAGCCGGCCAACATCGCGCGCATGCGGATAAGCCTGCTTGCGCCAGTCGATGACGCGCCCGCCCAGATGCGCCAGCAGCGCGGCATGATACCGGTCCCAACCGTCGCCCGCGCCGACCCAGTCATTGCCCTCGGGTAGCGGCACGTCAAGCGGTGCGGCCACGCTTTCATTACCAACCAGTTCAACAATACCTTTGGCATTTCTTGCGTAGGCCGCGCAATAAATCTGATTCATGCGCGCATCGAAGGCCGCCAGCACCCGGGGCGCGTCCACGCCCTGCGCCAGCGCCGCGAGTGAAGAGATCGGTGTTACCGGAATGTCCGCGCCAAAGGCGAGGCCCTGCGCCACGCCCGCGCCGATGCGCAGTCCCGTGAATGACCCCGGACCGCGGCCGAAAGCAATCGCATCGAACTGCGCCAGGGAAAATCCGGTTTCCGCCAGCAGGTCGTCCACCATGGCGAGAATGCGTTCGGAATGCCGGTTACCCGATTCGAATCGTTCCACCACGGCGCCATCTGTCCAGACCGCGGTGGAACAGGCTTCGGTGGAGGTTTCCAGAGCGAGAATTTTCAAGGCGGAGAAAAACAGACAACCTAGCCGTACATCGGTTTATTGTCGTACAGATTCAGCCAACCCTTGAGAATACGATAGATCAACCAAAGTACCGTCACTCCGATAATCGCCCAGCCGATGATAAAAACATAGGTAAGCACCCCCAGCAAAAACCACGGCAGGCTGAACCAGAATGTGCGAATCTGCCAGCGGAAATGCGACTCCAGCCAGGTCCCGCGCACGTCGTCACGCTTGATGTAATTGACCATCACGGCAATGACGAAAGTAATCACAAACAGGAAACTGACGGCCTGCAGGGCGTACACCAACATGGCGATATTTTTTAGTCGCTGAAGATCGCTGGCACGGCTGTCATCGGACATGATCGGCTGATTCATTCCATTCCTTGAAAGTTGTCATGACCCGGCGTTCCGGACGAAAGACCGACATAATAGCGGAAATACACGAACACCCATACTGCTTGCTTCAATCGAGCTGATCACTGAAACACTGCATCAGCTTTCCCGTCAGTGCCAATTTGTCCATTCGCGCCGGACGTGTATCACGCTTGCGCACGGCCCAGACCGGATCGGGAAAGTGTGCATCATCGGTAAAACGTGGAATGACGTGCCAATGCAGATGCGGCGCCTGGTTTCCCAGCGAAGCCAGGTTTATCTTGGCCGGTTGCAGTATTTCACGCAGAATCTCCTCGGTGACGAATACCACCGCCATTAGATGCGCCCGCTCCGGTTCCGTGAGATCTGACATTTCCTTCACGTGCTCTCCCCAGACCACCTGGCAGAATCCGGGGTAGTCAGAGTCGCCAATGAGTATCACACGGCAAAGCTCGTCCTGCCACAGGACAGTTTCGTTTTCAGGATGACAAAGCGGGCAAGAATTCATGCCTTGACCGGCCTGATCTTCGAAGCCGCAAGCTTGGCGCGGGCGCGCGCCTCATCGGTCGTGGACCCGTTGGCGAGCGCCACGCCCATGCGGCGGCGTGTGAACGCCTCCGGTTTGCCGAATAACCGCAGGTCCGATTGCGGAACTCGCAAGGCCTCGTCCACGCCCTCGAAGGCAATGCCTTTGGCTTCCATGCCGCCATAAATCACCGCGCTTGCCCCGGGTGCGCGCATGGCAACGGACACTGGCAATCCCAAGATCGCGCGGGCATGCAATTCGAATTCGTTCTGGACTTGGCTGATCATGGTCACCATGCCGGTGTCATGCGGGCGCGGACTGACTTCGCTGAACCAAACGTGATCGCCTTTGACGAACAGCTCCACGCCGAAAATTCCGCGACCTCCCAGATTGTCGGTGACTTTCTTCGCGATCTCACGCGAACGCTTCAGTGACTTTTCGCTCATGGCTTGCGGCTGCCAGGATTCAACATAGTCTCCCCTGACCTGCACATGTCCGATCGGCTCACAAAAAAAGGTTCCCACCTTCCTCGAATCGCCAACGGCCCGCACTGTCAACAGCGTGATTTCATAATCGAACCTGATTATCTCCTCGACAATCACTCGCGTCTGGTTCACGCGCGCGCCGCTCATGGCGTATTCCCAGGCTTTGGTGACGTCATCCGGCCCGTTTACCGTGGACTGCCCCTTCCCGGACGAGGACATCACCGGCTTGATCACGCAGGGATAACCAATACCTCCGTCAATCGCCTCTTTGAGTTCGATCATGCTGGCGGCAAAGGCATAGCGCGAAGTCGGCAGCTCCAGCGTCTCGGCCGCTAGCCGCCGGATACCTTCGCGGTTCATGGTCAGATGTGTGGCGCGCGCGACGGGAATTACTTCGGCTAACTCGTCGCGCTCGATTTCCGCCAGCATGTCCGTGGCGATGGCCTCGATCTCGGGAACGATGATGTGTGGGCGTTCCTTCTCCACCAGCGCGCGCAGCGCAGCGCCGTCAGTCATGTTGATCACATGCGCACGATGTGCGACCTGATGTCCCGGCGCATCGGGATAACGATCCACGGCGATGACTTCAACACCAAATCGTTGCAGGGCAATGATGACTTCTTTTCCCAGCTCTCCCGCACCCAGCAACATGACGCGCGTCGCGCCGTGACTCAGTGGTGTGCCAATTTTCATTTTTTAATTTCCTTAAAAATTAATTCTTTATGGAACCACAGATGAACACGGATGGACACAGATTATAAAGTTGCTGTTAATGAGATTTTATCTGTGTGTATCTGTGTTCATCCGTGGTTTCAAGAATCATTCATTTTTTCCGCGAAGTGGTCATGTCCGGTTTCCCGCGGCTGGTAAGGCTTGCCGGCCTCATCGAGAATGCGCAGACCCGGCTCGGATTCAATGATGCCGATACGGTGAAACCCGCAGGCAGGCTGAAGTTTTTCCAACGCCGCGATATTTCTTTCCGGCACGGTAAAACACAGCTCGTAATCATCGCCGCCCGCCAATACCGTGTCCCAGCCCGCTTCCCGGATATACGCCCGGCAAGTCGGCGAAATCGGGATTTTGTCGAGCCTGATCTGCGCCCCGACATGGCTCATTTCCAGAATATGGTCCAAATCCGCCAAGAGGCCATCGGAAATATCGATGGCGCTGTGTGCAATGCCACGCAACGCCATACCCTCGTGCACACGCGGCGTGGGACGATCCAGCCGCTCAACGACGACTCCCAGAGCCTGTTCCGGCAAACAAATAGCACCAAAACGATGGCGCAACGCCAGCGCCGCATCACCCAGCGTACCCGTGACATAGATCGCGTCACCCGTCTTGGCGCCCGACCGACGCAGCGCTTTGCCAACGGGAACAAAACCATGCGCCTCGATGGCAATGGCGAGCGGTCCGCGCGAGGTATCTCCGCCCACCAGTTGCACATCGTATTCTTTAGCAAGTTGGAACATGCCCCGGCAAAACGGATCGAGCCATCGGTCATCCAACTTGGGCAGCGTCAGATTCAACATAAACCAGGCCGGTTCCGCGCCCATGGCCGCGAGATCGCTCAAGTTTACGGCGAGGGCCTTGTGACCGAGGGTAAATGGATCGACGTCTGGAAGAAAATGTATGCCGGAGACCAGCAGATCGGATGTCACCGCCAACTGTTGGCCGGCGGGCGGTTGCAGGAGTGCGGCGTCATCGCCGATGCCGGCGGCAACGTCAACGCGCGCGACGTTCTGGCGCGCGAAGAAAGTGCGGATCAGTTCGAACTCCGTCATACAGGATTTTTTACCGACCCCCCCTCTCCCTATGAGGGAGAGGGTAAGGGGAGAGGGTGGCAGCGCTCAGCTTGGCACGCAGCATTAAAGTTTACCCGGGATTATTGTGATGTCCCCTCTCCCTATCCCTCTCCCCTGCGAGGAGAGGGACATATACGCCCGACTCCTCGTCAGGCCGTGGAACTTTCGGCCTTGATTTCGCGGGAACGCAGGCCCGCGGCGATCTTGTCGAGGATGGCGTTGACGTATTTGTGGCCGTGCTCAGCACCGAAAGTCTTGGCCAGTTCCACGGCCTCGTTCAGGATGACCTTATAGGGAATCTCGGGATGAAACTCGAACTCGTAGGTCCCGATGCGCAAACAAGCCAGCTCGACGGGGTCAACGTCATTCAATTTGCGGTCCAGATGCGGGGAAATGTGATCATCCAACTCGTGAAGATGCAACGGAATTTCACGCACCAGGTGGTGGAAGTATTCGAGATCGACGTCAGCCATCTCATGGTCGAGGATGAAGTGATCCTCGATATCACCCGGCTGTTGCTCGGTGAGCTGCCACTGATAAAGGGCCTGTACAGCAGCGCGGCGTGCCTTGTGACGACTGCCCTTGACCATAGACCCTCCGTCAAACGCGCAATTTCTTGAGCAAGTTCACCATCTCGATGGCGGTGAGCGCGGCATCCACGGCCTTGTTGCCGCTCTTGGTGCCCGCGCGCTCGATGGCCTGCTCGATGCTATCCACGGTCAGCACGCCGAAGGCGACGGGTAAATCGAATTGCATGCCAACCTGCGAAATGCCTTTGGCGCATTCACCAGCAACATATTCAAAATGCGGTGTCTCGCCGCGAATCACCGCGCCGAGCGCGATCAGCGCATCGTACTTACCGCTAGCGGCTATGGTTTTCAGCGCCAGCGGCATCTCAAAAGCGCCCGGCACGCGAACGACTTCTATGTTAACAGCTTCGGCACCATGGCGCACCAGCGTGTCGATGGCGCCTTCAAGCAGACGCTCGCCGATGAAGCTGTTGAAACGTGCAAGAACAATTCCAAAACGCGCCGTGCGTGCAATCAAGTCGCCGTCAATACTTTTTACGTCGTTCATCCGGATACCTTTTTCTCTTTGTTTTGTTTTCGATAACTATCTGAAAGCTGCGCCGGGTCGTTTTCAATGTACTCCACGATTTCCAGTCCGAAGCCGGACAAGGCGGGCGCCTTCATGGCATGACCCAGCACGCGCATTTTGCTAACGCCGAGATCCGCCAGAATCTGACTCCCCAGACCGTAGGTACGCATTTCCTGGTGACCGCGCTTGCCTACCGTCGATTCTAATGCTTTGTCCTGCTCCTGAAAATGCCGGATGCGTTGCACCAGATCGGCGGGCTTCTCATACTGTTGCAGGATAACCACCACGCCCGCGCCGGCGGCAGCCACGTGCGCGAGCGCCTCGTGCAACGACCAGGAACCGGCGCGATGCGCCGTGGTCACGAGATCGAGGAGGCTTTCCTGCATGTGCACGCGCACCAGCGTCGGGCGGTCGCGGCGGATGTCGCCCTTGACCAGGGCAAGATGCACCGAGTCGCCGATATCGTCATGGTAGGCCAGCACGCGGAAGTCGCCGAATTCCGTCGGCGTCACGCACTCGCCAACGCGCTGGATGGTCGATTCGTGTTCGGTACGGTGACGGATGAGGTCAGCGATGGTGCCAATCTTGAGGCCATGTTGCTGGGCGAATATTTCCAGCTCCGGCAGGCGTGCCATGGTGCCGTCTTCGTTCATGATCTCGCAGATGACACTGGCGGGCTCGAGCCCGGCAAGGCGCGCGAGGTCGACGCCGGCCTCGGTATGTCCGGCGCGCGCCAACACGCCGCCGCGCTGCGCCATCAGCGGGAACACATGGCCGGGCTGTATCAGATCACCGGGCTTGGCGTCTTTCCTAACCGCGACCTGGATAGTGCGAGCACGATCGGCGGCGGAAATACCGGTGGTCACACCTTCCGCCGCCTCAATGGTAACGGTGAAATTGGTGGTACGACGATGATGTGTGTCATTGACCATCAAGGGCAGCTGCAACTGACGACAGCGTTCCTGCGTCAGCGTGAGACAAATCAGGCCGCGGCCATAACGCGCCATGAAATTGATGTCCTCGGCGCGTGCATGCGCCCCGGCCATGACCAGGTCGCCTTCATTCTCACGGTCCTCGTCGTCCATCAGGACGACCATGCGGCCGCGCCTGATCTCGTCAATGATCTCGGTAATGGGTCTGATTGGCATAAAACCACGGAAAAACCCCAATTGGGCGTGCATTATCACCTATTTTAGAATCGGATGCCCTGATTCCGGCCCGCTCAGCCTTTCCATGACTCACCGCCGTTTGTCGGGGTTTATCCGGCTTTTGTCCCGGCATTTCTGGCCCAATGCGGTTCCACGGCCATACTCCTTATTTATAGATGCGGGTACTGCCAGGGGGGTGGCGTCCGTGATTCCTTTATCAACGCCGGGTACCGACAACTATGTCTGCCAAAACCAACAAGGCCGACAAACTGCAAAGCACGGTCATTATCTCAGGCCGGTTCACCGAACGCCGAGCGCCGTTCACGACTCAAGCTGCTGAAGAATCCGCGGCAGAGCCGCTTGAACCCGGCAGCATGGTCGGTCGCTACCTGACCCTGAGTCGGATCGGCGTGGGTGGCATGGGCATCGTGTATCGCGCGCACGATACCGAACTCAACCGCACGGTCGCGCTCAAGGTGCTGCCGCCCAAGCTCAGCAAATATCCCGAATATCTGAAACGGTTTCACACCGAAGCCCAAGCCCAGGCGCGACTGAACAGCCCCTACGTGGTTACCCTGTACGAGCTCATGGAGCATCCGGTGGGACAGGTCCTGGTCCTCGAATATGTCGAGGGCGAAACGCTCGAAAGCCGCCTGCGCCACTACGGGCCTCTGTCCGTACCTGAGGCCGTGCGTGTGTTCGAGCAGGCCATGCGCGGCGTGGAACACATCCACCGCATGGGCGTAGTACATCGGGATCTCAAACCCAGCAATATTTTCATCACGCGCGACGGTGAAATCAAACTGATGGATTTCGGCATTGCCCGGCTCATGGACAATCACGATCCGTCGCAGAACGGCGCCATGGTCGGCACGCTCCTGTATATATCACCCGAGCAAATCAATGGCAGGGAAACCGACTGCCGGTCCGATATCTACACGCTTGGGGTCAGCCTGTTCGAGGCCGTCACCGGAAGATTGCCGTTCGAGCGCCGCACCGATTACGCCCTCATGCACGCGCATGTTCAGGAGAATCCACCCAGCCCCAAGGAATTCCAGCGCCGGCTGGCACCCGAACTGGAATCCGTGATTCTCAAGGCGATGGCGAAGGACCCGAACCGGCGTTTCCAGACCATGACGGAATTCCGCGCCGCCCTGTTGGAACTGGGACTGGTTGAGCGCCGGCAATCGGCCGTCGCCAGCATTATCTCGGGAATGCGTCACAAACGCCGCGCTTCGGAAGATTCACCGGGTCGCATCTGGGGTGGGGCCTGGCTGGACTTTTCCATGGTGGCAGCGACATTTCTGCTGGCGCTGACATTCGGACTTTTCCCCGTACATCTTGGTCCATCTCGAAACCCCTCGGATGAGACGATGCGCACACAAACAGTGACGTGGAAAAAAGCCCCGCCGGCACAGAAACTGTCGGTATCGGACAAGACGAATGCCGATACCGTCCAAAAGGTCGGCGCACGCAAGGACAAATACGAAACGCTGCGGCAAGCCTGGGGCGACTGAGCCATAGCACTGCCAGGAACAGGCCATGAAACAAACGCGGTACTTATTTCCACTCAAGCGGCTTTTGCCGGTCATGCTCGCCGGTTTGGGCCTGTTGCTAACCGGCTGTGCGTCATTTCGCGCAACGACCTGCGCCCAGTTCGAGGAGAACCGCAAGGAAGCGGATTACACCACGCAATACCGTTTTCTGGAATCGGATTCGGAAACCGCCGCACGTAATTTCAAATCATTGCCCAAAGGCACAGTCGCTGTCGTGCGACTGTACAAAATTCGCGTTGATACGCCAAAGATAGAACCCTGCAACCATCTCACCCTCTACAAGGAATTTTATCTGCAGCGAAAAACTGGTGGAAACCTGACGCTGGAGGAAATCCGGGAATTTTATACCGCCGACGGAACCTTGATTGCCACCAAGGTGGAGACCATCGGCAACCAACTGCGCACCAGCGGGTATTACACCGGTGATACCGCCCTGCCTATTCCGGAGAAAGCGCCTTCTGGAAAATACCGCATCGTCAGCAAGCTGGTGTTAAAAGGAAAAAATACCTCGCCCACCACGCTGCTTGCCAAGACCAGCGTGAATTTCCAGGTGATCGCCAGGAAATAAAAAAACTGCTATTTAATGTAGCCGTGCCTGGCAAGAAACTCGCGGGAGATGCTCGAACTGCCTTGGGCGGCGGCTTCCCCCAACATGAGCCGCTCGAGATAACGCGCCAGCAAATCAATCTCCAGATTCATTTTGGAACCAGGCCGAAGCTTACCCAGCGCGGTTTCCGCCAGTGTGTGTGGCACGACGTTCACATCGAATTTCGCGCCGTCAACGGCGTTGACCGTGAGGCTCACGCCATCCACGCAAATCGAGCCCTTGGCCGCGATATAGCGGGCCAATATATTCGGCGCCTGGAACAGGAACCGCACCGATCTGCCCTCTGCCTCGCGGCTGACGACAGTCCCGACACCGTCAACGTGGCCGCTGACGAGATGCCCTCCCAGCGGGGCACCAAGTGTCAGTGCCTTTTCCAGATTCACGGGGTCGCCGGGACGCAATTCACCCAATGTCGTGCGTGAAAGCGTTTCCCCCGAGACATCAGCGGTGAATCCCGACGCGGAATGTTCCACCGCCGTCAGGCATACCCCACTGACCGCGATGCTGTCGCCGGTATTTACGTTGGACATGTCGAGCCGACCGGTATCGATGCTTACCCGTGCATCGGCGCCCTTCTGCTCAACAACAGCGATTTTTCCTACGGCCTGAATGATCCCGGTGAACATTTTATCAATCCTGTTTCTCGCTGACTCGGGCCAGGACCCGCCAGTCCCGGCCGACAGCTCTTACATCCGTGATCTCCACATTAATGCGATCAGACATGCGCAGTAACGGCGGCAAAAAGAACATGCTGCGCTCATTGTTTCCCATGATATGGGACGCGTAATACAGCACCAATTCATCCACCAAACCCTGCCGCAGCAAAGCACCACACAGGGTGGCGCCCGCCTCGACCAGGACTTCGTTCACTTCCAGCCAGGTCAGGTGCTTGAGCAGCGCGGCGAGATCTACGGTTTTCTTAGGCGTGGAGAAATGCGCCACATCGGCGCCGGCTGTCTTCAGGGCGTCCGCCAACGCCACATCGCTGCTGGCCGTCACGATGAGCGTCTTGCCTTCGCCGCGCAGCATCCGCGCCCGGGGTGACATGCGCAAGCGGCTGTCCAGCACGACACGTAACGGTTGTCGCCCCGTCTTGAAATCGCGTACGGTCAGCGCCGGATCGTCCGCCAGTACGGTGCTGACACCGGTCAGAATCGCTGAGCTGCGCGCGCGCCATTTTTGCACGTCGGCGCGCGCCGCCTCGCTGGTAATCCATTTGCTGTCGCCATTCGCCATGCCGGTGCGGCCATCGAGACTCGCGGCGAGCTTCACGCGCACAAAGGGTCGGCCACGCTTCATGCGACTGATGAATCCCGGATTCAGCGCCTCGGCCTCCTGCTCCATCAATCCGACAACCACCTGGATACCATGACTCTCGAGCTCCTTGAATCCTTTGCCGGCCACGAGCGGATTCGGGTCGTGCATGGCCGCCACCACACGCTTCACGCCGGCTTTGATCAGCGCCGGGGCGCAGGGTGGCGTGCGTCCCTCGTGGCAACAAGGTTCCAACGTCAGGTATACACCCGCGCTGTGCGCATGCATCTTACCGACCCGATTTAAAGCGTTGATCTCGGCATGCGGCTCGCCGGCGCGTTCGTGCCAGCCTTCGCCGATAATCTTGCCCTCCTTGACGATCACGCAGCCCACGCGTGGATTGGGATCGGTGGTATACAGACCGCGGCGCGCCAGTTGCAGCGCTCGCGCCATGAACCGCGCATCGGCGGCGGAGGTTGTCATGATTTTTTCCCGGGCAATTTGCGGGCATGGCCGGTCGCCGGCTTGACCGGAGATTCCGGTTCGGGAATCAGGGAGAGCTGCTTGCGTCGCAACTCGGCGCTGGGTTCGTTCTGCAAACGCTGCACCTCGTCGCGGAAGGCATTCAGATCGTCGAAGCTGCGATAAACCGAGGCAAACCGCACGTACGCGACCGGATCGAGATCCTTCAATTCTTCCATGACCCACTCACCGATCTGGCGCGAAGGCATCTCGCCTTCGCCGCTCGCCATCAGTTTGTGACGGATACGCCCGATGATCTTTTCGACCGCGTCGGTATCGACCGGGCGTTTTTCCAGCGCACGCGAGAGACCGTTGTTCAGTTTTTTTTCATTAAAGGGTTCGCGTCGTCCGTCGGATTTAATTACCTGTGGAAGACGCAGCTCGGCGCGCTCGAAGGTGGTGAAACGTTCGCCGCACACCTCGCATTCGCGTCGCCGGCGCACGGAATCGCCGTCGTCGGACAGGCGCGAATCCACGACACGGGTTTCATCGGCGGAACAGAACGGGCAACGCATACTGGAATAGTAACAAGCAGCGAATCAAAGGCGAATGTCCCGTCCCGCGATTCTTTACGGTCGAGACATCTCGTACACCGGAAATTTGCGGCAAATCTCCCGTGCCTTGGCCCGCACCGTGGTTCGCACCGAGGCATCACCCATGTGGTCGAGGATATCGCAGATCCAGCCGGCCAGTTCACGTGACTCTTTCTCGCCGAAACCACGCGTGGTGATCGCCGGGGTACCGACACGGATGCCGCTGGTTATGAACGGGGATTGCGGGTCGTTCGGAACGGCGTTCTTGTTGACCGTGATATGCGCTTCGCCGAGCGCAGCCTCGACGTCCTTTCCGGTCAGTCCTTTCTCGATGAAGTTCACCAGGAACAAGTGATTGTCGGTGCCGCCGGAAACCACTTTATAGCCGCGATCCATCATGACTTTCGCCATGGCGCGTGCATTATTCAATACCTGCTGCTGGTAGATTTTGAATTCCGGTAACAATGCCTCCTTGAAAGCCACCGCCTTGGCGGCTATGACATGCATGAGCGGACCGCCTTGAGTGCCGGGAAAAATAGTAGAGTTCAGCTTCTTCTCAATCTCGGCATTGGCCTTGGCCAGGATGAGGCCGCCGCGCGGTCCGCGCAGCGTCTTGTGTGTCGTGGACGTGGTAACGTCGGCGATCGGAACCGGATTGGGATAGATACCCGCGGCTACCAACCCTGCCACATGCGCCATGTCCACGAATAGATAAGCGCCCACCTTGTCGGCGATCTTGCGGAAGCGCTGCCAGTCCACCACGCGGGAGTAGGCGGAGAAGCCGGCGACGATCATTTTCGGCCGGTGTTCATCCGCCAGACGCTCGACCTGTACGTAATCGATCTCGCCACTTTTCTCGTCCAGACCGTACTGCGCGGCGTTGTAAATCTTGCCGGAAAAATTTACCTTGGCACCGTGCGTGAGATGTCCGCCGTGCGCGAGACTCATGCCGAGGATATGGTCACCCGGGTTGAGCAACGCCATGTACACCGCGGCATTGGCCTGCGAGCCCGAATGCGGCTGCACGTTGGCATAGGCCGCGCCGAATAACTGCTTGGCGCGTTCAATGGCAAGCCGCTCGGCCACGTCCACGTATTCGCAACCGCCGTAGTAGCGCTTGCCGGGATAGCCCTCGGCGTATTTGTTGGTGAGCTGCGAACCTTGGGCCTGCAACACCCGGGGGCTGGCGTAGTTCTCGGAGGCGATCAACTCGATGTGGTCTTCCTGGCGGCGTTCCTCGTTCTGGATGGCGGTCCACAGCTCATCGTCGAAGCCCTTGATGGTCATATTTTTGGTGAACATTGAGGCCCTGAACTCCTGTCTGTTGCGTCCCGCCGTTCACCGAACCCCTAGCAGTTGGGAAAAGGCGGCCTGAAAAACCGCCTAGGATATACGATTCGAGACGCCGATGCATGGGTGGCCTACCCCACTTCAGTCGAGATCAGACGTACAACTCGCGGGCGTGGGCCAGGAATTCCGCGTAGTTGAGGTAATGGCTGCCGTCACAGGAAAAATTGAGGCCGACGAGGCCGTTGACCACGTTGAGCGAACCGGCACGCAGGTAGATATGGTCGTCCTGCGCGCGCAGGCGCTTGAACTCGGCCAGCACTTTCGGGATTTCCAGTGAAGGCACGATAGCCTCGCTAGTGTAGGACAGGCGTGGATAGATGTGGCACAGCTCCCCGTCGAGAAACTCCTCCTTGATGTGCACGCGGTAACGCAGCGGATCGTTCAGCAACCACAGCGTCACCTGCCCGGTTGAAAAGTGCACCTTAGCGTGAAACACGCCGTGCCCCAGGATCAGCACCTCGATACGCGCCAGCACCTCGTCTATGTACTGGTCGAACTCGTTCGCCACGCGCCCCTGCTCAAACACGAATTGACGTACCGAAGGATCACCGCGTATTTGCAACCACCGTGAAGGCATTTCCGTATTCCTCTCGGTTTCCTGACTCCGCGCCAAATTTCCGCATGCCGTGCAAGCTGTACATAGCAAGCCGTGTGCCAGAAAGGAAAAAACTCTAACTGCTTGATTCAGCGGGAAACGAACGTACGACGGCAGTCCGCGAGTTCGTGCGGATGCACAGTGATGGTGAATTGCCGGGGGGAAACGCCCGCCTTTTGTGCGCCAGCGGAAGAAGATTGTTTAAGGACGGCCGTCCTCAAGTGTGTCTTTCTTGGCCGGCATCAGGTCTTCGCGGGAGACACCCAGCCACATGACGATGGGGCTCGCGACCAGCACCGAGGAATAGATACCGAACAGGATGCCGATGGTTAGCGCCAAGGCAAAATAGTGGAGCGCCTCGCCACCGAAAAAAAACATCGCGAGCACGGCCATCTGGGTGCATCCGTGGGTGATGACGGTCCGGGACATGGTGCGCGTGATGGCGTTGTCAATGATCTGGACGGTAGTACTCTTGCGCAACTTACGGAAATTCTCCCGCACCCGGTCAAACACCACCACGGACTCGTTGACCGAATAGCCGAGAATAGCCAGCACCGCCGCCAGCACCGGCAGCGAGAATTCCCACTGGAACAAGGCAAAGCAACCCAGAATGATTACGACGTCGTGCAGATTGGCGATGATCGCGGCGACGCCGAATTTCCATTCGAACCGGAACCACAGATAAAGCACAATGCCGATGGAAACGAAGAAGAGCGCATAGGCACCGTTCTCCACCAGCTCCCGGCCCACCTGCGGTCCGACAAACTCCACTCGCCGCAGTTCCACGGAGGGGTCCGTCTGGCGCAGGGAGGAGATCACGGTCTCGGACAGCTTGGCGCTGGACACGTCCTGCTTCAATGGCAGACGAATCAGGACATCGCGCGCGGTACCGAAATTCTGTACCGCCGCGTCCGAGAACCCGAGCTTGGCGAGCGATTCGCGAATTTTGGGAACATCGGCCGGTTGGGTATAACTGACTTCCATGACCGTTCCACCGGTGAAATCGACGCCAAAATTCAGCCCCTTGGTAATCAGAAAAACCACCGCGAGGATAAACGTGACAATAGAAATCACGTTGAACGCCAGCGCATAACGCATGAAGGGAATATCTTTTTTGATCTTGAATAATTCCATGCTGCGCCCCTATCCCTGCACCGAACCGGTTTCTTTCCAAGCGGTATTGCCGATGAAAATTTTCTCAAGCTTGCGCTGGCCCCCATAGAGGAGATTGACCATGGCACGCGATACCATCACCGCGCTGAACATAGAAGTCATGATACCGAGACATAAGACGACCGCGAATCCACGCACGGCTCCTGATCCGAACAGGAACAGCGCCAAACCGGCGATCAGCGTCGTGACGTTGGAGTCGAGGATGGTGCCAAACGCGCGTTCATAGCCGGTATAGATGCTGGCCTGCGGAGTGTTGCCATTACGCAATTCCTCGCGGATGCGTTCGTTGATGAGCACGTTGGCGTCGATCGCCATGCCGACGGTCAGTGCAATCGCCGCCATGCCGGGCAACGTCAGCGTGGCCTGGAGCATGGACAACAAGGCCACTAGCAACACCACATTGACGGCCAGCGCCACCACCGAGATAAGACCGAAGACAACATAGTAAACGATCATGAACAGTGAAATGGCCGCGAAACCGACCCAGGTCGAGTGGAAACCCTTGGCGATGTTGTCGGCACCGAGACTCGGACCCACGGTGCGCTCCTCGATGATCTCGACCGGCGCGGCAAAGGCGCCGGCGCGCAGCAACAGCGACAGCTCATTGGCTTCCTGCACCGAATCCAGGCCTTCAATCTGAAAGCGTTTGCCCAGTTGCGACCGGATCACCGGAGCGGTGATCACCTCTTCCACGCGCCGACTCACGCGCACCGGACGCCCGTTGGCATCCAGCACCGGCCTGCCCTGCTCGTCGAGCTTGGCATCCGACTTGATTTCAACGTAGTTCACCGCCATGCGTTTGCCGACATTTTCGCCGGTGACACGCTGATTGATGGCCGCGCCGCGGGCATCGAGAGTGATGGAAACAATGGGGCTACTGGATTGGCTGCTGAAACCGGGGGCGGAATCGATAATGTTGTCGCCCGAGTAAATCAGCCGACTCTTGAGCAGGATCGGACGTCCGTCACGCATCTTGTAAAGCTTCGAACCAACCGGCACCTGACCGGAAAGCGCGCCCGCCAAATCATGCTCCTCGTCCACCATCATGATCTCCAGAGTCGCCGTGCGCCCGAGGATTTCCTTGGCCTTCGCGGTGTCCTGCACGCCGGGCAACTGCACCACGATACGATCCTGTCCTTGCTGCTGGATAATTGGCTCCGCCACACCGAGCTCGTTTACGCGGTTTTGCAGGGAGTTGATATTCTGTTCCAGCGCAAAGCGACTTTTTTCCGTGACCGCGGCCGGTTTCAGTTTGGCGCTGACGATGAGGTCGCCGCTGCGCTCCATTTCAGTAAATTCAAGATCGGGTAGTTCCTTGCGGACCACGGCCAAGCCGTGGTCGCGTTCAGACTTGTCGCGAAAACGAATTTCGATGCCGCCGCGTTCCAGGCGGTTCACCGTCAGATACTGCACTTTTTTCTCGCGCATGACGCGGCGCATGTCGTCGGTGTAATTCTCCTCGGCCTTCTTGAGTACCGCCGCCGTGTCCACCTGCATCAGAAAATACACGCCGCCGCGCAGGTCCAGGCCGAGATACATCGGCTTGGCGTTCAATGCGCTCAACCATCCCGGTGTCGCCGGCAACAGGTTGAGCGCTACAACATATTTATCGCCCAGCACCTTCTGGACCAGATCGCGTGCATGTATTTGGATCTCCGTATCGGCAAAGCGGATCCGCGCGCCCTGTGCATCGAGCACCGCTCCGGTATAAGCAATATTCTCCTGTTTGAGTTTTTCCTCGACAAGCGTCAGCAGGGCCTGGTCGACCTTGGTGGTACGCGTGGGAGAAATCTGGACCGCGGGATACTCACCATAGATGTTCGGCAAGGCATAAACAAAGCCGATCACGACAAAGGCGAGAATCAGCAGATATTTCCAGAGCGGATATTTGTTCATTTGTATTTTTATCCGCAGATGAACGCAGATAAATCAAAAAATATAATATGTATTAATTTAATCTGCGTTGATCCGCGTTAAGAAAATATTTAGACCGACTTGATCGTACCTTTGGGGAGCACGGTTTGAACCGCCTGGCGTTGTACCTTGACCTCCACGCCCTCGGCGATGCCCACCGTGACATAGCCCTCGCTGAGATCGGTAACCTTTCCAAGCACACCGCCGGCGGTCACGACCTCGTCACCTTTGGCCAACGCGGCAATCATGGTCTTGTGTTCCTTGGCGCGCTTGGCCTGCGGCCGGATCAGAATGAAATAAAACGCCGCAAACAACACACCGAGCATGATCAATGTCATGAAAGGGCTGCCCTGCGGTGGGACGCCGGCGTCGGCCCAGGCATCAGAAATCAGAAAGTTCATCGATATTTCCTCAAAAATAATGGACGAGATTTACAGGATTTAAAAGGGCATGAAGATTGTTTGTCTGGATTCTAATCCTGTAAATCCTGTTAATCCTGTCTATTTTTTCAGTTTTCAAGGCTGTCCGGGGGCTCCGAGCGGCGCATACGATAAAACTTCTCGACGAAATCATCCAGTTTTTTTTCACCAATGGCTTGGCGCAAACCCTGCATCAGCCGCTGGTAATAGTGCAGATTGTGGATCGTGGCAAGCCGGGCACCGAGGATTTCATTGGCCTGCTGCAAATGGCGTAGATAGGCGCGGCTGTAATGCCGGCAGGTATAACAGTCGCATTGCGCATCCACCGGACCGGTATCGCGGGCATAGCGGCTGTTCTTGATTTTGACGGCCCCGTCATGGGTGAAAAGCCAGCCATTGCGCGCGTTGCGCGTGGGCAGCACGCAATCGAACATGTCCATGCCGCGGCGCACGGCCTCGACCAGGTCCTCCGGCGTGCCCACGCCCATGAGATAGCGCGGTTTGTCGGCCGGCATTTGCGGGGCGAGATGAGCGAGTATGCGGAACATGTCGGCCTTGGTTTCTCCGACCGACAAACCACCGATGGCATAGCCGTCAAAACCGATTTGCTTGAGGCCGGTGAGAGAAATATCGCGCAGATGTTCATACATTCCGCCCTGCACGATGCCAAACAGCGCGGCGGGGTGATTCTCATGCGCGATCTTCGATCGCTCGGCCCAGCGCAGCGACAGCTCCATCGAGGCACGCGCCTCGGGCTCGGTCGCCGGATGCTGCGTACATTCGTCAAAGATCATGATGATGTCGGCGTCGAGCGCCTGCTGCACCGCCATGGACTCTTCTGGCCCGAGAAAAATTTTCGCGCCGTCTACCGGCGACTGGAACAGTACACCCCTCTCGCTCAACTCTCGCAACTGTCCCAGGCTCCACACCTGAAACCCCCCGGAGTCGGTAAGGATGGGGCCGTCCCAGTGCATGAAGCGGTGCAGCCCACCGTGCGCCCTAATGACATCCACACCCGGCCGCAACATGAGGTGGAAAGTATTGCTCAAAATGATTTCGGCGCCGACCTCACGCAGTTCTTCGGGCGTCATGCCCTTGACCGTGCCATAAGTACCCACCGGCATGAAGGCAGGTGTTTCAACCGTCCCGCGCCCAAACAGCATATGCCCACGGCGGGCGGCGCCGTCAGCAGCCAGTAATTCGAATTTCAGACTCATGGCAAGCGCCGATGGTAGCACAGTGACAACCCGCGCTCGTGAAACGCCGCATGCACTGGAACCTGCTGTCCTGCAGCTCATCAGCTGTTATGTATCAATGCTAAAACGCTCAACTGACAGGCTTTTTTCTATTTGTGAAACTGTGATGTCGAAGCTGATTGGAGCATTTGCCGCGCTGTGTCAAAATGTCCCAAAGCTTGAAAAGCTCCTGTGAAGACAATAAAGAAGGGCGGATGGAGGGTCATGAATATCTTGTCGGTAATTTCCCAAGCGGTTTATTGCTTTTATCGCCACCTGCACGAACGGAAATATCTCCGTGCTGCCGCCTGTGCGTCTCTCGTCGCCGTGTTTACCTTGCCCTATTCCGCCAGCGCGACGATTGTGCGGATGGTGACTAACCTTGGGTCTTTCAACGTCGAACTTTACGATACAGAAGCCCCAATCACCGTCACTAATTTCCTCTATTATGTCAACAAAGGTGACTATAGCGGTACTGTCATTCACCGCAGCGTCCCGGGGTTCGTTATACAGGGAGGCGGATATGTTTTTGTCAATTCTTTCATACAATACTTTTACGATTTTAAAAAAAATCCTCCGATTCAGAACGAGTTCTCCCCGTCACGCTCGAACGTCCGCGGCACAATCGCCATGGCAAAACAAACGATCCAAACAGCGCTACCAGCGAATGGTTTATCAATCTTGCTGACAATTCTGCGGCTCTCGACGACACCAATAATAGCGGAGGATTCACGGTATTTGGTCACGTATTGGACCCCGGAATGAAAGTGGTAGATAAAATCGCCAGTCAGAGAATAGTGCAGAAAAGCATACAGATCATTCGGGATTCTTATCCTTCTTCGACAGGATTTTTCGGTGAGCTTCCTGTAGTGGATAACACTAATAATCCCGTATTGGTATACCAAATTTGCATCAATGATGATGGCGATGGCGCATGCCCAAATGTCGAAGACAAGGCACCCAATAATGGGGATGGGAACGGAGATGGAATACCGGACCGCGATCAGGCAAACGTCACAACAATACTGACGCAATTCGGCACCACAGCCACATTCGAAGCCGAACCGACGATGAGACTGGATCCGATCGACGCCGTCAGTCCGTCTATCGCCGCCTCGCTACTAACGGAATTCAAATCACCGCCGGATCAATCCGCGCTTTTCAACAACGGCATGTTCACCCTGACAATGTCTGGCAGCATGGGCACTTCCGGCCATACCCTCACGATGTATGACGGTGCCACCACACGTCCCACTCACTACTACACCTACGGCCCGACACTGGATAATCCGGCTCCGCATTGGTACGACTTTACGTTCGATGGGGTAACGGGTGCCGAGATAATGAGCGACAGGATTATCCTGCATTTTGTCGACGGCATGCGCGGCGATGGAGACCTGACTGTGAACAACAGCATCACCCACACCGGTGCACAAGCAGTCCTGACGCCGCTATCTTCCTCTGCGTCTAAATCCGGAGGTTGCACGATTACCACCCCATCATCTCAGGCATGGCGTAGCGGCGATTGGGCGCTGATCGCCCTGTTTCTCGGGGTACTGGCAATCGCGCGAAAACGCACCCGCCGGGGCTAAGTCCTGTCAGAAAGCACGTTGGCGCGTAATGAGCATTGCGTCCCCGTAACTGTAGAAACGATATTTCCGCTCGACGGCATGAGAGTAGGCCTTGAGCACGTTTTCCGTTCCGCCGAAGGCACACACCAGCATGAGCAGCGTGGACTCCGGCAAATGAAAATTTGTCAATAGCGCATCGACGATCCGGAAGCGATAGCGCGGATAAATAAAAATAGCGGTCTCGCCTTCAAAAGGATTCACGCGGCCTTCGCTCGCAGTCGTTTCCAGCGCTCTCACCACCGTCGTACCCACGGCCACCACGCGACGTCCTTCTTTTTTTGCAGTATTTATTTTGTCGCAGGCTTCTGACGCAACACGGAGATATTCCGCATGCATGCGGTGCTCGCGGATATCGTCCGCCCGCATTGGCTGAAACGTGCCGGCGCCGACGTGTAGTGTGACAAAAGCACTGTCCACGCCCATATCTTTAAGCCTGCCAAGCATGGCCTCGTCGAAGTGCAAACCGGCCGTGGGTGCCGCCACCGCCCCGCAGTGGCGTGCATATACCGTTTGATAGCGCTCCCGGTCGGCAGATTCATCCGCCCGGCTGATATACGGTGGGAGCGGTATATGGCCGATGCGATCGAGAATCTCCAAAGCTGGTAATTCAGCATCAAATGCAATTTCATAGAACTCGCCCACGCGCTTTTGCACCACGGCCGATACATCGCCTTCCAGCAACAATTTCTGTCCGGATTTGGGCGGCTTGCTGGCCCGTATTTGCACCAGTGCGCGTTGCGCATCGTGAAAACGTTCAATCAAGATCTCGATGCGTCCACCGCTGTTTTTATTTCCGAACAGCCGGGCCGGAATTACGCGCGTGTCATTGAAAACAAGCAGGTCTCCTGCTTGCAATAGACTCGATAGATCGGTAAAACGCAGGTCGCGAATAACGCCGCTTGCACCATCCAGGTGCAACAAACGGCTGGCAGTGCGCGTCGACGCCGGGTATTGCGCCACCAACTCCGGAGGCAGGGAATAATTAAAATCGGATTTACGCATGACGTTGACCGGGCACCGCCTAAGTCACATGGATACGACGCCGTCACCCTGAATGGGCCGCCATACTATACTATGTAGTCTGAGATTGTCTCAGACGAACCCAGAGAATTTATGCCCGGCACACGCTACACGCTCGAAGTCCAACCGATCCTTCCGGAACGCCTGAAACGCCTGAGGGAACTTGCCAACGATCTGCTTTACAGCTGGGACCGCGAAGTGCGAGCGCTGTTCTTCCGGCTCGATCGCGAGTTGTGGGAATCCTGCGGACACAACCCCAAGGTGTTCCTGCGACGCCTGGCGCAGAAGCGACTCAATGAAGCCGCCGAGGACCGCGTGTTCATGGAGGATTACAACCGTGTCCTGTCTGTCTACGACACTTACCACCAGGAAACCGCGCGCGCCGACATTCTGCAATACCTGGACCCGAAGGAAGACCTGGTGGCCTACTTCTGCGCCGAATTCGGTCTACATGAAAGTTTCCAGATTTACTCCGGCGGCCTTGGCATCCTCGCGGGGGATCATTGCAAGGCGGCGAGCGATCTCAACATCCCCTTCGTTGCCGTCGGCATGCTCTACCGGCAGGGTTATTTCACCCAGACCATCGATGCGCGTGGCAGCCAGGTGGCGCATTACCATCCCACGCATTTCTCCGACCTGCCGGTAACGCCGGCGCTGGATGCGGACGGCAAGGAAATCCATGTGTACGTCGACCTGCCGGGCAAACGCATTATCCTCAAGGTCTGGAAGGCCAAGGCCGGCCATATCACGCTCTATCTGCTCGATAGCGATCTGCCGGAAAACGACGAGTCCGACCGGCGCATCACCTATCAGCTTTATGGCGGCGACATCAACACGCGCATGCAGCAGGAAATCGTTCTCGGCATTGGTGGCGTGCGCGCGCTGAACGCGGTCGGACTGAAACCCACGGTTTGGCACATCAATGAAGGTCATGCCGCCTTCCAGATTCTCGAACGCTGCCGCGAATGCGTCGCCCAGGGCCTGGATTTCGACAGCGCCCTGGAACTGGTGGCGGCCAATACCGTTTTCACAACACATACGCCCGTGCCGGCCGGCCACGACATCTTCGACCACGCACTCATGGAAAGATATTTCGGTCATGAAGTGAAGGCGATCGGCCTGGAAATGGAGAAATTGTTTTCGCTCGGTTCAAGCCCGGGCAGCCAGGGCGGTTTCAACATGACGGCGCTGGCCCTGCGCGGCTCGCGCTTTCGCAACGGAGTTTCGCGCATTCATGGCGACGTAGCCTCGCGCATGGCGGCCTATATCTGGCCGCAGATACCCCCAGAGGAAAACCCGGTGGGTTGCGTCACCAATGGCGTGCACGTACCGACGTTCTTGGCGCGCGAATGGTCGAACCTGTTTGATATGCGTTTCGGCGGTGGTTGGCGCAATGAGCTGCTTAATGAGAATTTCTGGAAACACATCGACGACATTCCCGATCACAGCTACTGGAGTCTGCACCAGTCGCTCAAGGCGGAAATGCTCGCCGAGGTGAAACGCCGGTTGATCTTCCAACATCACCGCAATGGCACGAGCGAGGCGCTGATTGAACGTTATGTTCAATACCTCACCCCGCACGATGCCGACGTGCTTACGGTGGGTTTTGCGCGACGCTTCGCGACCTACAAACGCGCCACGCTGCTGTTCTCCGATCCGGCGCGCCTCGCGCGTCTTCTGAACGTTCCAAAACGCCGCGTGCTGTTTATTTTCGCCGGCAAGGCGCACCCGCACGACCTGCCGGCGCAGCGGCTCATCGAAGTCGTCCACGAATACTCGCGCCGTCCGGAATTTGAAGGCAAGGTTATCCTGCTGGAAGGATACGACCTCGCGCTGGCGCGCAAGCTCGTCACCAGCGTCGACGTCTGGCTCAACAATCCCGAGTATCCGCTGGAGGCCAGCGGTACTTCCGGCGAGAAGGCCGGCATTAACGGCGTCATCAATTTAAGCGTGCTCGACGGCTGGTGGGGCGAGGGTTACAACGGTGACAACGGCTGGGCGATCACGCCGCACGGCCCGCAGTACGACAGCAGCTACCGCGACCGCGAGGAAGGCCAGGAACTGCTCGATATCCTTGAAAAACAGGTTATTCCGCTTTATTACGAACGTAACGGTCACGGCTATTCGGAACATTGGGTAAAGAAATCCAAGAACTCGATGAAATCCCTGATACCGCGTTTCAATGCCCAACGCATGGTCATGGATTACGTGCGTAACTATTACGCCCCCGCCAAACGTCAGCGCCTGATGATGCAGGGAAACAACTTCGCGCGCGCCAAGGAAATTGCGGCGTGGCGCAAACGACTCGATCAAAGTTGGCCGAAGGTCAGCGTGTGGCGGGTCGACGACAACCGGCCGGAAATCCGCGCCGGTGAAGCGCTCGAACTGCGCGTGAAGGCGCGCCTGAACGGCTTGCATTCGGACGACGTGCTGGTGGAATGCCTGGTGGGATACGAATCGGAGAGCGGCGAATTCATAAGACTGGACAGTCATATTTTCACCGCCGAGGCGCCGGACAAATCGGACGAGACCCAGTTCAAGCTGGATCTGAATCCTCGACTTTCAGGCTTGCAGTATTACAAAATTCGCATGTTCCCGTTCCACCCCGCCCTGTCGCACCGGTTCGAATCGGGCTACATGATTTGGCTGTAGCGTTTATATCCTTCCATAGGACTTCGCCATCCGCAGCAGGCGCTCCGGGAGACCGGGCGGTATCTGTTCCCAGGAAAAGCGCCAACTCCAGTTCCCTTCGGTCGTACCCGGGGTATTCATGCGCTGGCCGCGGCCGAGCGCCAGCACATCCTGCATGGGAATGATCGCCAGCTGCGAAATGGAAACCAGCGCGGCACGTATGATCGGCCAGGGCATCGGCTCGTGCGGATAACCGAGATATTCCACCACGCGCAGTTGCCGTTCCGCCGGCTGATCTTCGAACCAGGCCAGCGTTGTGTCGTTGTCATGGGTGCCGGTGTAAACCACGCTGGCCTTGCGATGATTGTGCGGCAGATAGGGGTTGTCCGCCGCGCTGTCGAAAGCGAATTGCAATATTTCCATTCCGGGCAATTCATATTTGTCACGTAACGCGAGCACTTCCGGTGTGATCAGGCCAAGATCCTCCGCCACCAGCGGCAGGCTGCCGAAATGTTTGCGCAAGGCTTCGAATAATGCATGGCCCGGCGTCTTGACCCAACGCCCGTTCACCGCGGTTTTCTCCGACGCCGGTATTTCCCAGCAGGCTTCAAAGCCGCGGAAGTGATCGATACGCAATAAATCGAAACGTCTGAATTCGGTGGTCATGCGCGCAATCCACCAGCGGAATCCATCCGCTTGCATCCGGTCCCAGCGGTACAGCGGATTACCCCAGCGCTGGCCCTGCGCAGAAAAATAATCCGGCGGTACTCCCGCTACTAACGTGGGCTGTCCCCTGTCATCGAGCTGGAAATATTCACGCTGGGTCCAGACATCGACGCTGTCGTGCGCCACGAATATCGGCATGTCCCCAAACAGCAGCAGATTGCGCTCCTCCGCATGTTTGCGCAGCGCCTCCCATTGGCGGGCGAAGACAAACTGCTCGAAGCATACCTGCTCCCGTTCGTCGCTGAGACGGACGCGCGCTGCCGCCAGCGCTCCCGGCTCGCGTTCACGCAACGGTTCCGGCCACTGGCACCAGGCCTGACCGGAGAATTCTCTTCGCAAGGCCCGATACAGCGCATAATCTTCCAGCCAGTGGGCTTCTCGGTTGATGAAGGTTTTGAAGGCCTGACGATCGGATTCCGTCGCGCGCTGCATGAAGGTCTTGTGGGCCTGCGTCAGCCGCTCTATGCGGTAGGCGGCGACATTCTCCCTGTTGCCGGACCGATCTGGATTCAGCCATCCCCACTCGACAAGCCGATCGAGGCTGATGAGCATGGGATTGCCGGCGTGCAGTGACAACGCCGTATAAGGCGAGCCGTCGCGATGCGTGGGACCGAGCGGCAGCATTTGCCAGACGCTGAATCCCGCCTGCGCCAGAAAATCCACGAAATGATGGGCGTCCGCGCCAAGATCACCGTTGCCGACACCACCCGGCAGCGAGGTGGGATGCAGCAACGCCCCGGCGCGTCGCTGTTCGAGGACGGCGGGAATCATCCGGCGGAAAGCTGGCCGGGGCGCATGGTGCCGCCGTGCACGGGAGCACCGCCGCCACGCGTGAACACCTGCGCCAGATATTCCGGCGGCTCCGTGCCGATCAGTTGATACAAGTTGGTGAGATGCAGACGATAAAGCTGCTCGAAATCCGCCACGGTCGTGGCCGGATTGTCGCCGCCGAACCACCAGAACCAGTCCGAGCCCTCGCAGACAGCAAGCTGACGCCGTGCGTTTTCAAGGCGCTCCGCGTCGAGACGGCCGGCCGCCGCATCAAATGCGCGCTTGGCGTCGCCAAGCATGTCCCATCCGCGGTTCTTGTCCGGTTCGCCGATCCAGGTTGACAGCGTGCCGTACACCCACGATCCGGTAACCAGCTGGCGCAGGGGCTTGGCCGCAACGGTTTTCAGGCAATCGGAGAAAGTGGTCAGTTCGATATCGGGATGTTCCGACAACCGTCGATAAAGCGCGCTCAGGAAAAAATAGGCATTCTCCGGATAATGTTCCCACGCATTTTCCCCGTCCATGATGATCGAAACGACGTGTTCGGGATGTGCGCGGCAACAATGCGCGATGTTTTCCAGATGATGCACAAGGTTGTTCACCGCGTCGTCGGCATGCCAGGTGGCGTAGGTGAAACCGATGAGATCCGATAATCCATCGTCGCGGAAGAAACAACTCACGCCGCTGTCGGCTACCGAGTAGCGCCGGTACAGCCAGGCCTCTTTCACCTGATGGTCCGCATGGCCCGAACGAATTAGGCTGTTGTGAAGAACCGCTTCGCCGCTGGCGGCCCAGCGGAAACCCGCTTCCGCCAGCAATTTCAGGGAAGGCGCGCTTACCGCGCCTTCCGACGGCCAGCAACCAACGGGCGCAAAACCAAAATGCCGGCGGAACGTTTCAACGCCTTCATGGATATGCCAGCGTGCCCGCTCTTCGCCGCCGGGATACTGCGGCAGCAATGGCAACGGTGCCTGCGGCATGGCTTCGTGCGCGGAGGAAAAATCGAGCAGCAGCGGCGAGATTGGATGGGCGTAAGGCGTGACGGAAAGTTCAACCTGTCCGCGCGCAGCCAATCGCGCGTAACGCGGAATGACGCTCGACAGCAATTCTCCGATGACGGTGAGCAGTTCGCGCCGGTCATGGAGCGTATAACCCGACTCCTTTTCCAGCAGTCGTCTGACACGCACATCGCTGCGGCGCACCGTTTCACCCAGCCAAGCAAGGTGATACCACACGAGCAAGTCTGCGAGGTAATCGTTGTTCAGATAATGGAGCATATCGTGATGCGCCACGAACAATTTTGCCATGTCGGCCAGACGGCGATAGGCGGGATGCCGGTCTATCATGCGCGATTCGTTGGCGCGCAGACAGGCCTTGATGAGCACGATGCGCTGTTCCGCCGCGGGCGGCAGCGCGGGGCTGACGAGAGCCGCCAGCACGGGATCGCGGATGGAGAGACTGTTGGCTAGAAAGCTTTCAATCTGTTTTGAATAGTCTTCGATCTGTTCAAGCAACAGCGGAGCAAAATTGACCACGGCACGCGCCGCGGGCACAGCCTCGAGATGCGCCGCCATGTCAGTGTAGTCCTTGATGGCGTGCAGATAGGTCCACGGCAGGTGGTAGGTGCCGCTCGCCAGATCGCGGTATTGCGGCTGGTGCATGTGCCAACACAGGACTACTTTCAGACGGATGTCAGCGGGCATGATGCAACTCCTGGCCCAGCATCTCCGGGGTGACCAGCACCACGCCTTGCGGGCTCACATAAAAACGCTTGGCATCCTCCTCGAAATTCTCCCCGATCACCGTGCCTTCGGGGATGTGGCAGCCCTTGTCGAGCACCGTCCGTTTCAGCCGACAGTGGCGGTTGATCACCACATCCGGTAACACCACGGAGTCGACAACCTCGCAGTAAGAGTGCACTTTCACATTTGAGAACAGCAGGGAATGACGTATGCGCGATCCGGAAATGAGACAGCCGCCGGACACCATCGAATCCACCGCCATGCCGCGGCGATTGTCGTCGTCAAAAACAAACTTGGCCGGCGGCAACTGTTCCTGATAGGTCCAGATCGGCCACTTGGCGTCGTAGAGATTGAGTTCGGGCGTGACCCCGACTAGTTCGATATTCGCCTCCCAAAATGCATCCACGGTTCCCACATCGCGCCAGTACGGCTGTTGGCCCGTAGCCGGATCGCGGAAGGGATATGCCATGACGCGATAGGAATCGATGATCGAGGGGATGACGTCCTTGCCGAAATCATGTGCCGAATACGCCGCGTCGGCGTCGCGGATCAGTTGCTCGTACAGGAATCTGGTATTAAACAGGTAAATTCCCATGGAGGCCAGGGCCGTGTCTGGACGGCCTGGAAGCGGTTCAGGATTCTCCGGCTTTTCCTGAAACCGGACGATGCGGCTCTGCTCGTTCATCGTCATCACGCCGAACTCGCTTGCGCGCGCCACCGGCACCTCGACACAGGCGACCGTGACGTCGGCGTTGCTGTCAATGTGATGTACCAGCATCGAACCATAGTCCATCTTGTAAACATGATCGCCGGCGAGAATCAGCACGTAGGCCGGATTATGGTTACGAATGATGTCGAGATTCTGGTAAACCGCGTCCGCGGTACCGGTGTACCACGAGGTCTCGATGCGCTGTTGGGCCGGCAACAGCTCGACGAATTCGCCGAGTTCGCCACGCAAAAATCCCCAACCGCGCTGGATGTGCTTGATGAGCGAATGCGCCTTGTATTGGGTCAGCACCTCGACGCGCCGGATGCCGGAATTCATGCAGTTCGATAACGGGAAATCGATGATGCGGAACTTGCCGCCAAAAGGCACCGAAGGTTTGGCACGCCACAATGTAAGGTGTTTCAGGCGCGATCCGCGTCCGCCGGCAAGGATCAGGGCCAGAGAGTCGCGTGTCAGCCTGGTAATGTGTTGAGAAGATTGGCCCGGATTCACAATCGCACTTCCTCTGGTGTCGGCTGTCCCGCGTATTCATCCATATGCCGCGATGATTTCTGAATTTACCACAACACCATGAATTCAAATACACTTACCATTCCTGAACTGATTCTCCGTGATTCGGACACACAAGGTGCCAAAAATTCTGTTTGTGGCGAGCGAGGCCCACCCGCTGGTAAAAACCGGTGGCCTGGGCGATGTCGCCGGCAGCCTGCCGGTGGCGCTGCAATCCCTGCGCGCTGACGTGCGCCTGCTGCTGCCTGGCTACCGTGACGCCATGGCGCATGCCGGCAGACTCAAGCCCGTGGCAACGCTGGCCATTCCCGGTCTCGGGTCACCTGTGAAAATCCTTGAAGGTAAGTTACCCGGCACGTCGGTCGTTACCTGGCTTGTCGATTTCCCGCCCGCTTACGACCGGCCCGGCAATCCCTATCTTGATCCACGCGGTCAGCCCTGGACGGACAATGCCATGCGCTACACCCTGCTGGCGCATGTGTCCACGGCACTTGCCCTCGGTTGCACTGAACTAAAGTGGCATCCTGACGTGGTGCACTGCCACGACTGGCAAACAGGATTGGTGCCGGTTCTGCTGGCGCGGGAAAAATCAAGACCGGCAACGCTTTTTACCATCCACAATCTTTCATACCAAGGTCTTTTCCCCTACCAGACTTTCACAGCGCTCGCACTGCCGCACGAACTGTGGTCGCCGGAAGCGCTCGAGTTTCATGGCCAGATGTCCTTCATGAAAGGCGGTCTCATGTTTGCCGATCGACTGACCACTGTCAGCCCCGCTTATGCGCGCGAAATCCAGACGCCGGAATTCGGTGACGGCCTGGATGACCTGCTGCGTCATCGTGCCACTCGACTGACTGGCATCCTGAATGGCATTGACGATTCAGAATGGGATCCGGCACGCGACGCTTTTATCAGCCAGCCCTATTCCTGGCGCCAACCACGTAACAAGATCGCTAACAAACTGGCATTGCAAAAAGAATTCGGTCTGCCACAGGACACGGCCACACCGCTGATTGGCATGGTCGGAAGGCTGGTGCAGCAAAAAGGAATCGATTTGGTTCTCGATACGCTCTCCGGACTCATGCATCGACCGCTGCAACTGGTAGTGCTGGGAAGCGGAGAAGCCGGATTTGAAGATGCCCTGCGCCAGCAGGCAACACGCTACGCTGACCGGCTCGCCGTGCGCGTCGGTTACGACGAAGGGTTGGCGCACCGAATCGAAGCTGGATCGGACATGTTTCTGATGCCGTCGCGCTTCGAGCCCTGTGGCTTAAACCAGATTTACAGCCTGCGCTACGGAACCGTTCCTATCGTCCGTCGAGTCGGCGGACTGGCCGACACCGTGGTGGATGCTACGGAGGAAAACATCGGGAACAGAAAGGCAACCGGCATTGCATTCCAGGAAGCGCATGCTGGCGCGTTGCTCGGGGCTGTGGATCGCGCACTCGCGCTGTGGAAAGACACCGACCGTTGGGAACGAATCATGCACACCGGCATGCGCCAGGATTTTTCCTGGCGTCGCCGCGCCGTTGAATATCTGGAATTGTACAGGTGCTTGCACACCTCCACGCCGGCTGTCCGTCAGCGTGAAAGAAAACCGGTCGCCTCATTCCGTCGCCGACGGTGAATCCCAGGCGTGACGTTCTGAAATGAATGCGCGTAGCTTAGGCGTCGCGCAATGCTGCCGCCATCGTTCTCCACCGCGACGCGGATTCAGCTGCCAGGCGCGGAATGGGCCTTCACGTCGCCACGCTGGCGCCGCGCGAAATCCTCCAGCTGCCGAGTGATGGCGCCAAAAGCGTCGCGGATCGCGACATAGACATCCTCATGTTGGGCGCGGTTCGCCGCCAGTTCCGCGCCGGGCACGGAGAGATCGATGTGAACGCTGTAGAGCTTGCCTTGATGCTGGTGCCGCTGCGGCGACTCCACCACCACACGACAGCTGATGATCTTTTCATGAAAGCGGCCGAGCTTTTCGGCCTTCTCGCGGATACGGGATTCGACGGCTTCGGACTGCGGCATGTCTTTCAAGGTTATCTGCAACGGAATCTGCATAATCATGCTCCCCTTTGGTGCATAAGTAACTGGTAAGCGTGACTCCCTGCTCGTGAATCACATTCTGAATAGCAAGGATACCCTTATTTCAGATTTTCCGCTCCTGATAGTGCGGGCCCACCCCGCAGCGCAGCAGGCACTCTCCGGAAAGAAATATCATGTCGGCTTTGGCAGGCCGGTCAGGTCCCGCATCCCTGAAACACATGGCATCTATTTCACATCGCCCGTGCCGCCGATTTCAGGAATGTTTCGCGCTCCCGGCCGTGGCGAAACAATCTTCGCGCCACTGGCAACTGGTCTGATCGCACACACCCTCATAGGCCGTGGCGAAACAGTCGAAATTGCCTTCCCGGCGCTGGATAGCCCTGATCAGCTCGACTTTCTCAGCCTTGCCCGGTTCCAATCCCTGGTTACGGGCAATTTCGCGTATTCTCTGGATCTTCATGATCTCGCCTCCTTGGTAGAGTTTCTTTAGTAGCTCCAAAGCCGCCTCTGCCGTACATAAAAGCATGGCGCGGCAAAAATAAGAGAACATTGACGGATATCAATAAATCACAATTACTCCGACAGCGCCATATGCTCCATGTTCCAATCGATTGGCGACTACGGGCTTTACAATTCCGGCACGGAGTGGAAGTATGTCAGGTATTCGATGATTGCAATTTTTCTTGTGGTGTTAGCGTTAGTTTTAAAGCCCGAACCATGCCGACCAAAAACCTCAAGGAATTACGCACGCTGGCACGATCCCGCAGTTTGCGCGGATATTCCAAATTATCCCGCCGCGAACTCGAAAAGCTTTTGTCGCGTCATGACGGGCACAAACCCGTCGTCGCGGAGAAAACCGCGAAAGCGGCGCTAAAAAAGATAAAGACCGCCGTCCGGAGCAAATCAAGCTCGACCGCACCCAAAACGACTACACGCACCAAAAAGAAGCAAACTGCCATCCCGACCGCTCGACCCACGACACACGGGGTCCCGACAGCTCCACCATTGACACCAAAATGGGAGTGGGCCACAGACACCCAACGCCAATCTGTGGATGAAGAACAAGTCGAAAGCGCGAAATATGCCATCGTTCCGCCTGGCACGGCCTTACCACACGCTGAAACGGCCGATCTCAACGAAAATATCGACGATCTTCCCCCGGTGAACGAACCCATGCTTTGTCTGCTGCCACAAAAACCCGGTGTGCTGCACGGGTATTGGGTCATGCCATCGGGCACGATGCCGCATTCCATGGCGCCTAAGCTGCGGCTCGGGCGCATTGCGCACGACATTTTTGAAATCTTTGACGAAATCACCCTGCCACATGAGCACGGCCACTGGTATTTCCACGTTGACGAAGCCACGGATATAGGCGCGGTATATCTGCAACTCGGTTACTATGAACCGGGCGGACGTTTCGTCACCGC
>JACXTT010001152.1_pt1 | contig 44809 bp, 34 predicted proteins | sample 9270951 | NCBI WGS metagenome assembly JACXTT01 (sample SAMN15532306, study PRJNA645909) | rock metagenome | isolation source: weathered quartz diorite | place: Puerto Rico | collected 2017-06-21
CCAATGGCCTGCACGGCAGCGTGTTCGAGTATCTGCGCAACAGCGCGCTCGACGCCCGCAACTTCTTCGCTCGCGAACGTCCACCGCTGCGCATGAACCAGTACGGCTTCGCCCTCGGCGGCCCGATCCGGAAGGACCGCACGCATTTCTTCGTGTCCTGGGAAGGGACCCAGCAGATCTCGAGCGTCACGCCGCTGCAGACCGTGCCGAGCGAACTCCAGCGCGTGGGTGACTTCTCAGGAGTCCGCAACCGAGCTGGCAACGTGATCCCCATTTATGATCCCGCCACCACCGCCGGCGCGACTCGCCAGCAGTTTCCTGGCAATCGCATTCCGCTCGCACGCATCGATCCAGTTGCGCTCGCCGCGCTTGGGTACTGGCCGTCGGCGAATCGCGCGGCCACCGCCACGGGCGCCAACAATTTCAGCGGAAACAACAATTCGGCATTGAGCCGCAATATCGCGGTCGCCAAGCTGGACCACCAGATCCGCGCCAATCACCATCTCACGGCGCGCTACTACCTCAATGACGCCGGCATCGAGAACCGCGGAACCTTCGGCGCGCCTGAAGCCGACCCCAACGCAAACAAGAACGACATCCGCGTACAAAGCCTGCTCGGCAGCTACACGCGTATCTTCCGCCCCACACTGGTGAACGACCTGAAGGTGACCTTCTTTGAACGCAAGTTCATCGACGAGCGCTATGGCGGCGATCAGAATCTCGCCGGCGCCATCGGACTCAAAGGCGTGAGCACAGCGGCGTTCCCCAACTTCAATATTCCAGGCTATGTCGCGTTGAGCGCGCCGCCCGGGCGCAATCAGACGCCGATTCGCGATACACAGGCGCTCGAATCGTTGTCGTGGTTCCGCGGCAAGCATTCGGTGAAGTTTGGCTTTGAATTCCGGCGTGCGGGCAACAGCGAAGTGCGCGACCGCGGATCGTCTGGCATCTTCAACTTCGTGCCGCAATACACGAGCCTTCCGGGTAATTCCTCCACCGGCGACGGGCTCGCCAGTTTCCTGCTGGGCGGCGCGAATTCCGCGAGCATTCAGATTTCCGATCGCATCAACACGCGTGCCTTTTATGTGGCGGGTTATGTGCAAGACGACTGGCGCATCACCAACCGGCTGACCGTGAACCTCGGCTTGCGTTGGGAAGCGGAACTGCCCCGCCGCGAGATCGACAACAAACAGAATTCGTTCGACCTGACGCGCATCAATCCGATTTCCGGCACGCCAGGCGTGGTCACGTTTTCCGGCCTCGACGGAACGCCGCGCAACGCCTTTCGCACGGACTGGAACAATCTCGGACCTCGCATCGGCTTCGCCTACCGCCTGCCGTTCAAACGCGAGACCGTGATCCGTTCCGGCTTTGGCCTGTTCTTCGGTTCCACCGTAAGCAACACTATTGGCGATGTCGCGTCGACCGGGTTTTCCACCTCAGCGAGCCTCGTCGTGCCACAAGCCGAATACCTGACGGCGCTCGATCTTCGCAATGGCTTTCCGGCAGTGCAGCGACCTCCGCTCAACGACGCCTTTGGCGCAGTGGCGCTGGGGCAACGTCCGAACCTGTCCGTGGGCTTCTTCAAGCAGGATCAGGCAGCGCCGAAGTCCATACAGTACAACTTCAACCTACAGCGCGAAGTGGCGGCGGAAACCATCGTGGAACTCGGCTATATGGCGAACGTCAGCCATCACATCACCGCGAACGACTTGACGCTCAACCAGGTTCGTCCGGAACGGATGGGTGGCGGCGACGCGCAGTCCCGAAGGCCGTTTCCGCAGTTTTCGAACGTCTCGTGGCTCAATCCTTCGATCGGCAACTCCACCTATCACAGCGGCTACGTTCGCCTCGAGCGGCGCTTTCAAAAGGGTTTTTCCGTGCTCGCGCACTATACGTTCTCGAAGTTCCTCGACGACGTGGCGGGGGTCGACGAATACGGCGATCCGGGCACGTATATGGACGCCTACAATCGCCGCCTCGACAAGTCTTTGAGTGGTTCCGATGTGCCTCACCGCGTGGTGATCACTGCGCTCTCTCAGGCGCCGCGCTTCAAGAACCACCGTGTGGCAGGCATTGTCGCCGCCAACTGGCAGATCGGCATCCTGACGACTCTGCAGAGCGGCGCCACCTTCTCTCCTGTCACCGCGGCCAACACAACGAACGCATTTTCCGCCGGGGCGCTGCGGCCCAATCTACTGCGCGATCCGAGTCTTCCGGATGGCCAACGTACGCTGGCCCGCTGGTTCGATACATCGGCGTTCAGCGCGCCCGCCGCGTTCACCTTCGGCAATTCCCCAAGGTCGGTTCTGCGTGGTGACAGGGTGCAGACCGTCGATGCGACGCTATCGAGGGAGTTCCACCTGACGGAGCGCTACCGCTTCGATCTGCGCGGCGAGTTCTACAATCTGCTGAATCACGCCAATTTCGACTTACCGGGGCACATCCTCGGCGCATCGAACTTCGGCGCAGTCTTGAGCGCCCGGCCATCCCGTGCGATTCAACTGGGGGCGCGGGTCAGTTTCTAGCCCTTGTTGCCGACACCGGCCGGGAGGCGCCTTCGACGGCCCGAACGGGAGTTTCCTGTAGTCCAAGGGGTAGATTGGTGACACTCCAGGAGTGTCACCTTTTGCGTGTAAGTTGTTGAAATTGTGGGAAGACTCGTGAAAACACGACGCAGGGAACTTTTATCACTCCCATCTCGGAGTCACACTACACCGCTAAATATAGTACATGAGGGCCTGCTCGCTGTCCTGCGGTTCGGCGCTGGCGCGCGCATCGTCTTCACGGCGGCAGATTTGCGCGAGTGTGGTGTTATCGAGAATCGCGGCCGTCGCGTCGCGGACCTGCCGCATCACCATGCGAGTGCCGCAGAACCGGTCGTCGATGCATTCGTCGCATTTGCGGTAGGCGGTTTCGCTCGCGCACGGCAGCGCCGCCAACGGACCTTCCACCAGGCGAATCACCGAACCGATCGTGACCTTGTGCGGAGGCGCGGATAGCGCATAACCGCCGCCCTTGCCCTTCTTGCTTTCGACGAGCCCATGCCGCTTCAGTTGCAGCAGAATGTTCTCGAGAAAGTCCTGCGGAATCGCTTCTTCCTTGGAGATCTTGGCGATGAGAGTCGGCCCCCTGCCATAATGCCGGGCCAATGAATACAGGGCGCGCAGGGTGTATTGGGTCTTTTTGGAAAGCGTTCGCATCCGGCTTATTCATGTTCGCACGGACGGACAGCGGCATGGCGCCGGAGCTTATGCACTCCGGCGCCATGCCGTGATGGGGGACCTAGAACTCGACGCGGATCGACAACTGAATCCACCGGGCGCTGTTCGTGCGGTTTGGCGGAATGAAGCTCGCGTTCACCGTGCCGAAGGTGTTCGGGTTGGTGATATTGAGATTCGCCTGCGTTGGGTTTGCGTAGTTGACGTAGTTCAGCACGTTGAACATGTCAGCAGCGAAGCGCGTAGTCACTCTCTCGGTGATGCGTGTGTCCTTGCTGATGCTGATATCGAGGTTCCGATACGGCAACCCGCGGATCGGATTCGCGCGGCCTGTGCGTTCGTCAGCGCTCAACAGAACGGGGCGGAAGCTCGATACAGCATCCTTGCCATTCTTGAAGAAGTTGAAGCCGGTGCCGCTGATCGGAGCGTTCAGACCAGTTTCGATCGTGCCGGTTGGAATCGCTCCGGTGGTTGGCCCGAGGCCTTGCAGTCCGCCGCCCCAACTCTGCGCGCCAGCGCCATCTGCGATGACGAGCGGTAAGCCAGAGAATGCGGTGGCGATGCCGGATACAAACCAACCGCTCAACACACGGTCGAATCCGCCGGGCATGCTGATGCGATGGCCTTTGCCCACGGGCAGCTCGTAAACCCAGTTCAGATTGAAGACGTGCGAGCGATCAAAGACCGAAGGGCCGTACTCGGTTCCCGGATAGAAGCTGTTGTGGTAGAAGCCGGCGTTGTTCTGGTTGAGCAGGCCGTTGTCGAAGGCGCGGGAGAAGGTGTAGTTTGCGTTGACCAGAAGGCCCTTGGACATGCGCTTTGCGGCGGTGACCAACAATCCGTTGTAGTTGGTGGAGCCAATGTAGGTGCGCATGAATTCCACCTGGGACTGGTCATTGTTGTATGGCTGCAGGCCAAGCGAACGGCGGTACTTCCCCAAATTGAAGAAGATGTTGCTGACCTGGCCGGTGGTGAAACTCGGGCTCAAGAGTGACAACACATACTGGGTCGCACTGGGTCCGATGCCTCGCAACTGGTTCTCGAACCATGGCTGGTTTGCGATGTCGGTAACCCTGGTGCCTGGACGCAACAACTGTGAACGAATGAGGTCGTAAGCCTGGGCGAACGTTTGCCCTGAAGCCGAGTCCTCGAACATATAGGGGGACTGCGCCAGGTTGATGGCGTGCGGCAACTTGCGGGCGAACCGTCCGACGTAGGCAACGTCGACAATCCAACCTCCCGGCAGTTCTCTCTGGAGGCTCAGGTCGACGTTGTAGCTGCGGCCCAACACGGAATTAGGGTCCACCTGGAACGACAGCGTCTCCGCGAAGTTGGTGGGCACGACAGGAACTGGCGTTGAACCGACCACCGGCAGCGGGATCGTGCCGTCTACTCCGACGCGATAGGCGGACAGGGCCGGGTTGGCCGAACTCGCGTCGCAACCGGCGCCGGCCGAAGAGGCATTGCACTTGGGGCCGTTGATGCTGACGTTCTGGCCGAAGCCGACGCCGAGCATCGGAATCAGGACGTTCTGCACCATGTTGGAGCGGTCAAAGATGAGTCCGAAGCCGCCGCGGATGACGGTTTTCCGGTCGCCCATGATCTTGCCGAGCAAGCCGTCGGAGGCCGGATTGTAAGCGAACGATGCACGTGGTGAGAATCCGCCACGCGCGGTGTTGAACACCGGCCGTTTGGCGTCATTGACCGGAACCCAGCCGAACGTAGGGTTGTACACTTGGCCGGATTGGGCGGCGCTGAGCTTGTTCTGCAGGTAGGCAAGAGGGTCGATTGCCTGACCGGTCGCCGTGTCAATTTGAATGGTCTGGCGGCCCTGGCTGTCGTTTGGCGGCGTCTGCCATCCGTAGGAGAACCCGTAGTTCACGGTGAACGATTTGGTCAGGCGCCAGGTGTCCTGGCCGTTGAAATAGACAGCATGGCTCCACGTCTCGTTGATCAGGTTGGTTCCGAGTGGCGTGGGCTTGAGCGATGCGTCGCGGACAGCCATGACGCCCACATTTTCCACCATGCCGAGGACCGCTGCATAGAAGTTACCCCAATTGGTTTGGTCGCTCGCCTTCAGACAGTTGGTTGAGAAGGTTCCGCCGTCGGGTCTGGGAGATCCGCAGCTAGGCGGAGCGTTGGAGCCTGGAACGGTGAGAAACGATCCCTGATTGACGTTGGCAACGAGAGACGTGAGAGAACCGACGACTTTGTCGGCGCGATCATGCCGGTACCAGATAGGGCGAATCTGCGCGCCGAAGGCAAACGTATGGTTCCCCTTGAGGTACGTGGTGTCGTTGTCGAATTGATAGCTCCGGCTATAGCTCGCCTGGTAGCGGGCGCGTTGCGTATCCATGTCGATTGGCGAATCGAGGACTGCTGTCGTGCCGCCGCCCAACAGCAATGCGATGTTTCCGGCCGAAGTGTTGGTGCCGGTGATATTCAACAGGGATGCCGCTACACTGGGGGCCGTCGCCTGGTTTGGGCCGACATCGCGCACGAATCCGAAACGCGTAACGTTGATGAGATTCGCTTTCGCCTGCCAGGTCAGCGAGCCCGTCAGGAGCGTGCCGCGCTGAGGCGTCGAGACCACCGAAGCTTGATCTTTAACCGAGATATCGCCGATGCCGGCCTGGATGCGCCGGAAGTAGGTGTAGCTGCCATTGAACGTGAACTTGTCGTTGAAGACATGATCCAGCCGGCCGACGATGTAGCGATCCTGTAGCGGCGTCGCGATGTTGGCGAGATAGCTCAGAGTGTTGAGGCCGTCGCCACCGCTGTTGAGGTTGCTCGCGGGCATAAGGGCAAGCTGCGCCTTGCTCGAGGGACTGATGCCGATTCCGCGGGGGTCGCAAAGCTGGTCGCCAGTGGGTCCGCACTGGCGGGAGGTGCGCAGGTCATAGCTGACGACGTTGTTCGCCGCATCGCGAAAACGGAGGATGCCGGCCTTCAAGGAATCCGTCGGCACCGTGCGCTGCACCTGCTGCACCTGATCGAAATCACGCGCTTCATAGTTGGTGAACAGGAAGGTCTTGTCCTTCCTCAAGGCTCCGCCCCAACGCCCTCCGTATCGCTTGTCGGAGATTTCGGGCTTCAGCCGGCCAGCGGCGTTGTTGTCCCAAGTATTGGAGTTGAGGACGGAATTCTGAAAGAAACCGTACCCGGAGCCGTGCATCGTGTTGGAACCGTGGCGTCCCACCAGTGACATCTGGCCGCCCGAAGCGCGAGCCAGATTCGCGTTGGGGTTCGAAACGGAAACGCGGAATTCCTGCACGGAATCCTGAGGTGTGGGAATCGACGTGCCGACGGCGGTGACAACAGCCGTGACGTCGATACCGTCAACGGTGACGGTGTTCTGGTCATCCAAGGCTCCGGTCGTCCTGCTTTGCAGGTTGTTGCCGACTGGCACGACGCCGGGTTGCAGGTTCATCAGTTCGGTGACGTTTCGTTGCAGCGTAGGCAGGCGCGCAATTAGGTCGCTCGTGATTGTATTTCCAATCTGTGCGTCGGTGGTTTGCAATTGCGCGGTTGCCGCCGCTGTCACTTCGACCACTTGATTGTCCGTGCCGACATCCAACTTGATGTCCACGCTCGAAGACTTGTTGACTTCGACCTGCAGGTTTGGAATGGACGCGATGCGGAAGCCGGTCATCTTTACGGTGATCTTATAAGGACCGGGCCGGACATTGCTGAACGTGAACTGTCCCGCCGCATTCGTGGTTTGGGTCTGCGTCGCATTCGTTTCGGTGCTGACGAGTTCGACGCTTGCGGTTGGTACGACCGCGCCGGAAGGATCGGCAACGCTGCCGGTCACTGAACCGGTCGTCGCCGTTTGAGCAAACAGCGAGCCGGTTACGAGCAAGCTTGCCAATCCCAGCAAACCTGCCGAAGGCCTGAAAGTTGTCATGAAAGGAAACTCCCCAAATGTTTCCGGCTGGACGCCGGAATGTCATGGGGACAAGTATAACCCCGGCTGCCGCCGAGTGGTGGCGATTGTGTGGCGGTTGGCGACGCCAGTGAGGTGAATGGTCCAAACGAAAGAGGCTCCAGCACGTCGCTGGAGCCTCTTTGGTTCAAATTGCAGCCTCACATCTATTAGATGTAGGGCATGGGCGGAACCTTGCCGGTTAGCCGCGTGTAGACACTCAGCGCGCCGCGATGATGCGCCGTATGATCGTTAATGCCGCTGATCACCGCAATGCGCGGCTTCGCGCCCATGATTGGCCCATCGGCCATCGGCGCCATCAGTTCCGCGTCGCTCTTTGCGCCGAACACCGTTTTCGCGTTGGCGATCGCTTTGTGGAACCATTCCTTGGCCGCGGTGAGCGACGCGACCTTGGCCACTTCCTTGGCGTGGGTCTCGAAATCCAGGTCGAAGCCTTCGGGCCGGAAGGCGCCTTGGACGAACCAATCTACAGTCTGGGCGGCGTGCGCCACCTGTTGAGCCGCCGTCATCATTCCTTCAACCGGCGTGAACCCGGACGCATCCTCGGTCAACGCGCCTGTCGAGGTGTTGAAGAATCGCTCGATGTTTTCGAGCTCGATTACGCTTGTCTGTGCTAATGTCATGACCTTACTCTAGACGAGCGCTCCTGACAGGGTAGTGTCAGGAGTGTTTAGTTTCCACCTACGGAGGTTCCCGCAGCAGTGCTCGCGCCGGTCGCCGCGCGAAGCCCGGCCTGAGCCTGGAAGTTCGCCGGATACTGGTCGAGCGCCGCTTTGAACGCCTGTTCCGCTTTGTCCCGCATCTTTAACTTCATCGCCAACTGTCCCAGGGGCACTGCGACGGGGCGAGGATAATAAGGAGGCTCCGAGTAAACCAGCGCCCGCTCTTTGTTCATCGCCTTTTCGAGCGTATGGAGCGCGCGCTTGTTGCGGCCGGCCGCCGCGGCGATCTGGCCTTCGAGTTCGATCCGCGCGGTTTGCAACTCTTCGCTGGGCATACGCTTCACTTTCAGGTTGAAGTCCTTCATGGCTGCGTCCATCAGCTTCGCTTCCGCCTTGGCGTTCGCGGAGTCGCCTTTCGCGACATAAGCCAGTCCACGCGCCCAATGTCTCCAAATCTGCTCGCGGGGCTTGTCGTAGTTCGGCAGCAGTGAGCCAGTGAGAATCTCGTCCCACCGTTCGGCCAACACCAGCGCGCGCAGCATGGCGAACCAGCCCTGGCGGTAAACATTGAAGAATCCGTCGACCTGCGCGGCTTCGCGCGGGTTTTCTTTGAATTCGAGCAGGTGCTGCGCCTGCGCGATGGCCTTGTCGTACTGGCCGGAAAATGCGAGCGCCGTCGCGAGGTAGTGGACGTTGTGCCCGTGATGACCGCGCCCGTACAGCTTGTCGGCCCGAATCCAACCCAGTTCGTTCTGCGCGGCGTCAGAAAACGACTTCACGGCGTCATCCCAACGGCCGGTCTGCGAATAGATGTGTCCCGGCATGTGCAAGGCGTGCGGGATGTTTGGAACCAGCTCCGCATAGCGCTTGCAGCTTGGCCACGCATCCTTCGCGAACGACGCGCCTTCGAAACCGTGGATGACATAGTGATGCACGCCGGCATGGTTCGGAGCGTCCACCATCAGTTCGCGCAACATTTGTGCGGCCTCCATCGAGCCGGGGTTCGGCTTGTGGTCCGGCAGATTGAACCCGCGCATGGTGTGCAGCGCGAGGAACGTCTTGGCTTCGATTTCCTTGGGATTCTTCGCCAGAATCGCCTTCAAACCGGCGATGTAGGCATCGTCGGAATCGCTGCCCTGCGGCGTCAGGCGGCGCGCCACGATCGACGCGACGTACAGCTTTTCGATTTCCGTGGCCTTGCCTGCGACAGCGGCGAGACGCTGGGCTTTTTCGGCAGCTTCAATCGCCCGCTTGGCCGCGACGCGCGGATCGCGGTTCGCGCCAAAGACCTTCGTCGCGGTGTCGAGTTGAAAGCGTGGGCGGTAGTCGCCTCCGGAAACCATCGCGACTCCCCACCACGGCATCGGCGCGTCGGGGTCCAACTGCGCGGCCTGTAAAAAACTGCGTTCGGCCTCGACGGCCCAGAAAGAATGCATTTGCGACAGGCCCTGGTCGAAGAACTTTTGCGCTTCAGGGTTCGATGTGGTGATCGCGAAATGGATGTCCCCCTGGCCGGTGAGCAGCTTCGCGGGCAGCGAAGGCGCGGTCCCGGTGGGAGGGGGCGCACAAGCGTCCATCTTACGCTGGGCATTGAGAAGAGTCGTCAGAGAAAGGAAGGAAAATACCAAAAAACGCATGTTGAAGACGAGTTTAACGCAACTGGTTCTCAACGAGGTCTTTCAACTGTTCCGGCCGGTAGGCGGAACCCTCGATCAATGCCCGCAGCCTGCCGTCAGCACCTAGGATCGCCGTCGCGGACGTATGGGTAATCGCGCCCTCTTCAGGCCAGAAGACGACGCCGAACAAGCCGCCGGCTTCGTGGATGCGCGCCTCGTCGCCAGTGAGAAAACGCCAGTGTTCGCCGTCGGCGTTCCAACGCCTGGCATACTCTTTGAGCACGGACGAGGTGTCATAGGTTGGGTCCACGGTGATAGTGAGCAGTTGCACGCGATCGCGCAGTTTGCGGTGGACATAGGCGAAATGCGCGGCGAGCCGCGGGCATACGTCCGGGAGAGGACATCGCGTGTAGACGAAGTTGATGACGACCACGCGCCCGCGGAACTGCGACAAACGGACCTCGCGCCCGTCCTGGTCGGTCAGCGCGAAGTCCGGCACGGCGGCATCGAGCTTCAAAAGGTTCGCCGGAACCGGTATCTGGAACGTGTCTTCGTTTTTTGCCGCCGCGGGCGCACCTTGTTCGAGGCGGATGTTCCGCGCCTTCGAGGAATGCTTGCCCGCGATCAAGTCGAAGGCGACGCGCGAACCTGGCCGTAGCGCGTCCAACTGGGCGGGTTTTTCGGCGCGGAAGGGCATCACCATCGCAGGCATGTAGCCGGGGATCGCGCGGTGCGAAACGAGCATGAGACCTTGCGCGCGATCCACCTCCACTACGATGCCCTGCACGGGATGCCGCGTGGCGCCTATTCCGCAAACCGCCGCAAAGGCGGCCGCTAGCGGAAGTACAGGATTTCGGGCCGTATCAAATACTCCTGGCGGGACTCGTTGCATGGTCCGCAATCCATTTTGTAGTTCGCCGAAATTGCTTTTACGGTTTGCGGTATGACCACCGGATGGTCGGGTTGATGATACGACGAAATCGAGAGCCTGGGGTGGAACTTTGCGATGGTTTCCGTGCCGCCGCGCAGTGCGTTTGGTTCGGCGCCTTCGATGTCGAGCTTGATGTAGTTAACGGTAGGAAGCTTCAATTCCGCGACCATTTTGTCGATCGTCGTGAGAGGCACTTGCACGCTCTTGGTCTGCCCTTCCGTCTTCAGCACGACGCTGTCGGCCGCGGAATTCGAAGGATCCACGCGCAGGGTCAGCGTCTCGTCTTTGTCCCATACACCCTTCGGATAGATAATGACTTTGCCTTCTTCGATTTCCTGCTTGAAGTTGCGGCGCAGGCATTCCAGGTTCTCAGGCGCGGGTTCGATCGCCACAACCGTCTTCGCGCCAGCCTTCAACGCGACGCGCACGAAGACGCCGACATTGGCGCCGCCGTCGAGCACGACGTCTCCCGGTTTGACGGTCTGCTCGCCCGTCCCGTAAATCTGCATTTCCTGTTCGGCGAGGTTGAAGGGCAGTACATAGTGGGAGCCAACCGGAATCCAGTAGAGGCCGTAGGGGGTGTTCCAATGTTCGAACGATCCGTCGGTTTCGAGCTTCTTGCTTGCCGCCAGAATGCGGTCTTTGATCGCCGTCTCGTCTTTGAAGTGCTTGCTGATGTCGAGCGACTGCTGCAGGCTACATATTCCGGCGCGGCCCACCGCGACCAGTGTGGCCACTCGGACCGGCGTACTGTACAAAAACGCAATGGCGAACACGCCGAGAGAAACCACGAATCCCAACACGATCTTTTTCACGTTCTTTAGAGTATCGCTTGCGATAATACAAAAACCACCCCTCGGCCATCATGAGTCTCAGCCAGCCTCCCCGCTTCTCACTCGAAACCGCCCACGCAATCCTGCGGGATCTCTATGGCATCGATGGAACAGTGTCGTTACTGCCCAGCGAGCGCGATCAGAACTTTCGCGTGGATTCGGGCGAAGGGCGCGGCTACGTGCTCAAGATCGCGAACCGCGCCGAAATCCGCGCGATGCTCGAGGCGGAAAACGCAGCGATCGAACGCGCCGCCGCCTCCGGTGTCTGTCCCATGGTGATCGCCGCGGTGGACGGTTCGCACATCATCGAATTCGAAGGCCACCTCGTGCGTCTGATTACGCTGCTGCCAGGGCAGGCGATGGGTGCTCTGAAACGCCAGAGCCCTGCGCTGCTTGCAGATCTCGGCCGCGCTCTTGGCCGGTTGAGCGCCGCGCTTGCGGGATTCGATCACCCGGCGGTTCACCGCGACTTTCACTGGGACCTGGCCAAAGCCGAGCCAATCGTGGCTGAGTTCGCCGGCCCGGCGCCCGTCCAGAAACTGCTTGAAAACTACCGTAGGTACGCCAAGTCCCTGTTGCCGGAACTGCGGCAGAGCGTGATCCACAACGACGCCAACGACTTCAATGTCATTGCCGGACCGGGAGGCGAATGTGTTTCGGGCATCGTCGATTTCGGGGACATGGTTTTCACGCACACGGTCAATGAGGTCGCGATCGCCATGGCTTACGCGGCTCTTGGCAAGCCGGATCCGCTGGCTGCGATGGTGCAAGTCGCCGGCGCGTATCACAGCGAGTTTCCACTGCGGGAGGCGGAACTCGAAGCGCTTTATAGCCTCGCCTGCATGCGGCTGTGCGTGAGTGCGAGTCTGGCCGCCAAGCAGCAAGCGGCCCGGCCGGACGATCCGTACCTTGGCATCAGCCAGCAGCCGATTCAAGCTGTACTGCCAAGGCTGGCGGCGATCCATCCGCGCCTGGCGTGCTACCTGTTTCGGCATGCTTGCGGGCTGGAGCCCGTCCCGTGGTCGCCAATGTTGACCTCGTGGCTGCGCGACAACCAACACGGCTTTGCTTCAATCGTCGAGGGGGTGGACCTCACTCGCGACGCCGCCGTTACGCATCTGGACCTCAGCGTCGAAAGCCCGCTCGTAAGCGGCGACTTGCGCAGGAATGCTCCACAACCCTTGGCTGCGCGGCTAGTCGCCAGGATTCGTCAAGCGGGCGGGATTCTCGGCGCAGGCGGGTACGATGAGGCCCGGATGCTGTATGCCGCTCCAGAGTTCCAGGGCAACGAGCCATTTGAGGAAACCCGCAGCATTCATCTTGGCGTGGACCTCACGCTCGAGCCCGGAACGAGGGTCTGCGCCTTCGCGGAAGCAACCGTACATGCCTTTGAAGACGCGAATCATCCGCTCGATTACGGCCCCGTCGTGGTGCTCGAACACGACGCCGGTCCCACGAAGTTCTACACGCTCTACGGCCATCTCAGCCGCGCCTCGCTCGCCGTTCTTCGCCTCGGGCAGCGCCTCGCCAAAGGCGAACCCTTCGCGGCGATCGGAACTGCCGCGGAAAACGGTGGCTGGTGGCCGCATCTGCATTTCCAGATCGTCACGGATATGCTCGATGTCGCCTGCAACTACAACGGTTGCGCGCTTCCGAGCCAGCGCGAGGTCTGGAAGGGCCTGTGTCCGGATCCCAATCTGATCCTCCGCATTCCGGCGCTATCGCGCGAGTCGCGCAAACCGGGCGTCCGGGAACTCGCTGCCGAACGCGCGCGCAAGATCGGTTCGAACCTCAGCGTCTCTTATGGAGAGAATCCGGTCCAGGCGGCGCGAGGGTGGATGCAGTACCTCTACGACGCAGATGGCCGCAAGTATCTCGATGCGTACAATAATGTGCCCCACGTTGGTCATTGCCATCCGCGCGTCGTCGAAGCTGGCAGGGGCCAACTTGCAGTTCTCAACACCAACACGCGCTACCTCCAGCGCCAACTCACGGATTATGCGGAAGCTCTGACCTCCACGCTGCCGCCGGAACTCAGCGTCTGCTTTTTTGTGGCGTCCGGCAGCGAGGCGAATGAACTCGCGTTACGCATCGCCCGCAGCTACACCGGCGCAAAGGACCTCCTGGTGATGGACGCCGCCTACCACGGCCACACCAGCACACTCATCGACATCAGCCCATACAAACACGAGGGCCCTGGAGGCCACGGCGCGCCGGATTGGGTGCACAAGACTCCGATCCCCGATGTGTATCGCGGCATGTTCAAAGCGCAAGATCCGAGAGTTGGACACCAGTACGCGCAGCAGGTCGCCGAAGCGATCGACCGCATCAAAGGCCGCCCGCTCTGCGGCTACATCGCGGAAACCTGCCCTAGCGTCGCGGGTCAAATCCTGCTGCCTCCAGGCTTTCTGAGCGAGGTCTACGGGCATGTGCGCAAAGCGGGAGGCCTCTGCATTGCCGACGAGGTGCAAACGGGTTTTGGCCGCATGGGTTCGCATTTCTGGGCCTTCGAGGCCCACGGCGTGATCCCCGATATCGTGGTTCTTGGCAAGCCAATCGCCAACGGCTATCCGATGGGCGCCGTCATTTGCCGTCCCGAAATCGCTCGAGCGTTCGACAACGGCATGGAATTCTTCAGTACCTTCGGAGGCAGCACCGCCGCGCTCGCCGCCGCCCATGCGACGTTGGACGTGACGCTGGAAGAAGGTCTGCAGGCAATAGCGCTCGCGATCGGCGAACGATTGCTTGCGGGACTTCGCGCGATCGGCCATCCGCTCATCGGCGATGTACGAGGCTCGGGTATGTTCGCCGGGGTGGAACTCGTGCGCGACCGCCACACGCTCGAACCTGCGGATCGCGAAGCCGCTTATGTCGCGCGACGCATGCGCGAACGGGGCGTCCTGCTCGGTACGGACGGACCCTGGCACAACGTCATCAAACTCCGCGGACCGTTGCAATGGACCGAAATGGATGTGGATGCGTTGCTGGCCGCGTTTGCCGCGACGCTTGCCGAACTCTAGAGCGCCAGATTCGCCGGCGTCGTCCCGGTTGGTTCCACCTGATAGTGATCAGGTACGTTGACGGGCTTGTACGCATGATCATCCCGCATGCGTTCCACCACACTCTGATGCAAGATCGAATCCGGTTCGATGCCGCGGGGCTTGCTTTCGTAACGCACGAGTTCGGTTTGATTGGTCTCGTAATTGAAACGCGGCAGAGGAACCTGCTCGACAATCTTCCAGGCGCCCTCGAGAGAATTATGCATCATGGCGCGATGATCGGGAGGCGCGTACCGGTTGTTCTTCCCCAGCACCACGTCGTCGTAGCCCTGCTTCCGCACGAGCAATCCCTGGGCGCATGCCTCGTCCACGATCCATTTCATAGCGATTTTCGAAAGGCCGCTTTCGGGTTCCGGGTAACCGCCTCCAATATCCGAATGAACGCCCGCGAACCACACCTGTCTGAGGTCCTGCGGGCAACCCTCCACAATGCCGAATTTGTTGGTCCGGAACTTCGCCCGCCTCTCGTCAATCGCAATGGCGTGGCGAATTGTCCGCAGGTCCGGATTCTTCCATGTGGCGCCGAAATTCTCGCGATCCCAGGCCCAGCCGACCGAACTCACCGTGTCCCAGACGCCCATGAAATGCGGCTTGCAGGTTCGGGAATAGATGGCGCGAAACTCCGCGAGGACGTCCGGGTTGAATTCGTCGCGGTAGAGCTTGTAGGCATACTCAACCATCGGCTCATTGTGCTTCATGAGCAGGCCGCACTGCCGCACCATGCCGGCGATGGCGCGCGCCGTGTAGGCGCCGCGGCTGAAGCCAAAGAAATAGACCCGGTCGCCCTCTTCAAAGGCGTTCATCAGGTAAGAGTACGATTGCTTGATGTTCTCGCTGATGCCCGCCGCAAAGGCGAGCCCTTTGATCTTCGCCCACGTGCTGCGAAGGCCGCGGTGGCGGTCTGGCACAGGCGAAGTTCCCACGCCGGGATCGTAGTAGATCTGCTGGTCCGGATTGTTGCGCACCAGGATCTGGCACAGTTTCACTACGTTCGAATTGTGATCTCCGAACTCGTTGCCGGTGCCGTCACAGCAAATCACGATGTTCTTCGCCATGTTGCCGGGTTTCAGGCCAGCGCGGCCTTACAGTATTCGAAGCATTTCTTCACTTCGGCCACGGTATCCGCACCCTTGTACTCGTACTCGATATTGGCCGGAATCTTGTACTTCTTGGTCTTCAGCGTCTGCAGCACTTCTTTGATCGGCGTCTGCCCCTTGCCGAATTCCACGTTCGCGCCCTGATTCTTGCCCCGGTCTTTGATGTGCAGCGTAACGATCCGGCTGTGGTTCTTGTTCAGGTAATCCACCGCATCGAAGTTGGCGGCAGTGAAGTGGCCGATGTCCAGGTTGATGGCGATGTACTTGCTCTTGCCGCGCATCGCCTCTTCGAAGTCTTCCGGCCTCGCGAACTCGTTCGGACGGAGGTTCGAATGGTTGTGCATGCCGACAAACACCTTGTGCTTGCTGGCGAAGCGATCGATGCGAACGGCCGTCGAGACATTCGAGGACGCCGTGATCTTGTTCGTGCCTAGCGCCTTCGCGATCTTCATGCCGTTCTCGATTTCGAGGTCCGACCAGGCATCGCGGAAGCTGATGTTGACCGCGTAGAGATTGATTCCGGCTTCGTCGAACTTCTTGCGGAACTTGGCCAGTTCATCCCATGGCGGGCTCTTTCGCCAGGCTTCCTTGTCTTTGTTGTCCTTCGGCTCGATGTGGCCTGAAAACAGTTCGCAATAGCCGAGCCCAATCTGGCTCATAGCCTGCAGCATCTCATCGAACCCACGGTCACGAAAACTATACGACTGCGCTCCGAGCATCACCCCATTGACTACTGAATTCACCTTGGGCGCGGCGTGGCCCAGCGATAGAAACGGCGCGGCTACCGCCGTCGCACGGATCAGATCTCTTCTCGAATACATGCGGGCCATCATATCAATTGAGGCCGAAGCCGCGCCAAGGTGAAGAGCAGTCCTTAAGCCGCGGCGCGCGCCTGCGGCGCAGGGACCGCGCGTCCAGCCGAACGGATTGCGTCAGTGATCTGGCTCCGATGCATGGCCTGATGCATCGCCAGCGTCAGCAGCGATTTGCCGTAGGTCGCGAAGTGTTCCTCGAGGCCCTGTGGCTGCCAGGGAGTCGCGCGGTCGAGATCACTTTCGCTCATGGAGTCGAGCAGTTCCAGGTTCGTCTTTCTGAGCTGCTTATATTTCTCGACCACTTTCGCGAGTTGCGGATACTGCCCTGCATCAGCGGTAGCAGTAGAATCCTGACCGAACATGCCCGCCCAATCCGCTACCGGATTCTCCTTGCCCGAGAGTAGATTGTAGGCGAGGCCCTCCACAAATGCGAGGTGACCCACGACCCACAGTGGATGGCACCCTCCTTTGGCGGTTGGAAACGTCAGCGGCGCATCGTTGATGGCCAGTAGGGATCGCAGCACGGCCTCCTCGGCAAGCGCAAGCGAGAATCGAATTGCATCTTTCGTGTACACAGTATTCTCCTGTTCTGTTCGTAGACGCGGACGAGTCCGCGGGTTTACTACTTGTCTTCGATCGGTTTGTCTTCGATTGGTTGGTTTTGGGTTGGTTGTTGCGGGCCGTGTTTTGGAGGACGGCCCGGATCAAAGTCCTCTTGAATGCGGAGCAGTGTTTCCGCCCAACACCCTTCGTACCTGCTCACCCAGCGCTCGTAGATCTGGCGTATCGGCACGGCGTTCAGCGAGTTCACCCGTTGCCGCCCTTCTTCACGCGTGTTGATCAGACCGGCGCCACGCAGAACGTCGATGTGTTTCATGACCCCAAAGCGGGTCAAATGGTGAAACTCGTCGACAATCTCGGTGGTGGTCCGCGGACCTTGACGCAGCAGATCCAGAATCGCCCGCCGGGTGGGATCCGACAGCGCCTTCCAGACCGGGTCCAAATCGTTGTCCATCAGGCCCGTTGGACTGCAACACGCGCGGCAATATCTTTCTCGATGCCGTCGAGATGATGCCGCCAGCCAGTGTTGATGTTCGCTCGCACCGCCGGATCCAGCAACCCGATCGCGCGATGCCGCAGGGTCAGCCTGGTTCCGCCGGCGATTTGTTCCAGGCGCACCTCGACATGGTTCAACGCGGGGTACGACATGAACATGGGACCGCTGAGTTCCAGAAGAACCGGCGGTTTGATCACCTGTACGTGGCCCCACAGGTGGCCGATGCCATTGCCGCGGTCGCGGAACCATCGTCCCCCCGGCCATTGCTCCAGAATCATCTGCATCGAATCGCCGTTCGGGTTGGTGTTGCCTTCGCCAAACCGGTGCAGCATGCCTTTAAAGACGTCGCCGATATCGGCCTTCAACTCGACATGCTGTTCCACATCCAGCGTCAAATCTTCGAGTTTCATAAATCTCCTGGTTACCTCCTTCAGGTGACTTTATGATAACGTGACTAAATAGTCACGTCAAGCAAAAAGTTGCGTGGAGCGGACTCGGAGGAGGTTTCGCCCGGCGCGGCCGATCTGCTACAATGCTTTCAGATGCGCGGTCAGCCGCGTAACGCCTTCCTCAAACGAACGGCCAGGTAGCTCAGTTGGTAGAGCAGCGGACTGAAAATCCGCGTGTCGGGGGTTCAACTCCCTCCCTGGCCACCACCTTTTCAACAGCTTACAGATATTCCTTCCCCCGCTTCTGTTCCATTTTGTTCCGAATACAGCGTGCTGGAGATTGCCTCAATTTGCTTGGACCGGGAGAAGAGATTTTGAGAGCCGATATCGAGAGCGAGCCTCGAGAGAAAAGGGCGAAAGACCGACCGCCAACATCCGCGGCCTTCTCATCCAGCGTGGTACGATCAAGAACCTTGTGCCATGGCCGCCTGAGATTCCAGCTTTTTTGACGCGCGGACTGCGCGGACTGAATGGCGCGTACGTGTCGGTCGAGCCGTTCCACCTGTTCCGCTACGTGGACGAGCAGGCGTTCCGCTACAACAACCGTGCGGACATGAATGACTTCGACCGGCTCAAGCTGGCCGCGTCACAGGCGGTTGGGAAGCGCCTGATGTATGCCGAGCGTAGTGGGAAAACTTCGACGCAACAGCTGACTAGAAGAAGCAGGAGAAGCAGCGGTGCGGGAAACGGTCTTTTCTCCTATGAGAGTGGCCTTCGCCTCCCGCAGAGTGTTCGAGTAGTAATCCTCCACGGCTTGGGTGACCGGTGCAAACATCTGCCAAAGTAGATCCTTGTGCGACGGAAATCGCGCTGTCATCTTGCGCTCCAGACCGCCGGGGATGGTGTAACCGAGACCCGCCGTTTTCCAGGCGTCGAAGCCGTCGGCCAGGTCAACGCTGTTGCGGAAGCGGGCGCGCCGCAAAATGCCCGCGGCGATCGAGCGTTCGATCGTCGCCTCGCAATGCACCACAAGTTTCGGCCAATTTCGATCCTACGTGTCCGGGGATGCACGATGCGTATTCATCCCGTAATAGAACGCGCGGTGGACCGTGAAAATCGCCGATCCACGCGCTCGTTCGCTGATAAATCGGTCTACTTGCTTGCCATGCCGTGTGGCCGGGCCGGACCGGTCGGGAAAGCTGTGTTGAAGTCGAGGTTAAACCGCGTATCCAGTTGCAGTTTGCGGCGCTGAACCTCCAGAACATGGACCTTATGGTCGCCCTCGAAGTGGATCACTCCTGCCCCATCCTCGTTGAGGAAGTAGTCGGTGACGATCAGCCGCTTGTTGTCCTCCGTTAGATCGATGTCGTGCGGCTGCGCCCCGGCGCCCAAATCGACGGTGCTGAGGACGAACGGCTTCTCCGGGTTCGAAATATCCAGCATCACGATCTGGCCGGCGCCAATCAGCGGGAAGATCAGCCGCGTGCCGTCCTCTGTCACCGCAAGAATCTGTGGCATTCCCATGACGCCGGCTCCCGCGATCGCCGCCGTATCGAAGACGGGCTTGTACGCCCCGGACTGCGTGTCCACCAGATAGATCAGGCCGTCGAACATCCCGGCGGTAATTGCTCTGCCCAACGGGTCGCCCGGAATCAATTTCACATCCATTGTGCCCAACGCGGTTGGAATAAAGATGCTTCGCACAATGCTGCGGCTCGCCAGATTCCAGACCCGGATCGCGCCCCGTACCTGTGGAGGGCCAAATCCATTCAGGGTTGAGACCGGGTTGACGAAGTCGCTCGTCACCATCAGGTTGATTTCGGGTCGAACGGAGATGCCGTGCGGGTTGAAACCATCGTTGGGCGGGTTCTGCGGCCACTCCGTGACCAGGTTGAGGCTGGCATCGAACTCGGCCAACCGTCCGGGAGCGCCGCCCGTGTTGGATCCCATCTGGGTGATGAGGAAGCCGCCGCTCGGCAGCGGATAGAAGTCGTCGGTGATGGCGGAAAGTGGCGCCGAGGCAGACTTCAGGAACTTTGGATAATCGGGTGTCGAGACGTCGAAGAAGAAGATGCCGTCCTGGCCTTTGAGCAGACTCAAGAGGCCGCCCGCGGCGAGAGTATTGCCATCGGCTGAGAGGTGCATGTGGTGCGGTTCGTTGCCAGAGGTAGGAACAGGAGCTGTCCTGAGGATCTTGCCATAGTCCTTGGAACTCTCGTCAAAATTGATGACCGTCAGGAAGTCCGGGGCGACGCGCGCCTGGTCGCCGGCCCAGATGTAGAGATACTTTGCAGCGTGGCCGCGCCTTCGGGGGCTGTCCTCCTGCGCAAGAGAGCTCTGCGCAGGGGCGAGGAGAGCCAGGAGCGTCAGGACGGCCGCGGACAATCGGGGAGCGTTGATTCGTAACATCGTTGAAGTCTCCTTTTACTCGAAATTCAGGGGTTGCAATAAGCCTCCACGGCTTCTACTGCGGCTGCGCCACCACTCGCAGATACGGCAGCACCGTATTCCAGCCGGAGGGGTATTTCTTCGCGGCGTCTTCGTTGGACACGGCGGGTACGATGATCACGTCGTTGCCGGGCTTCCAGTTCACGGGGGTCGCCACCTGATGCTTGGCGGTGAGTTGCATGGAGTCGAGGACACGCAGCACTTCGTCGAAGTTGCGCCCGGTAGTCATTGGATAGACCAGCATCAGTTTGATTTTCTTGTCGGGACCGATCATGAACACGGTGCGAACCGTGGCGTTGGTGGCGGCGGTGCGGCCCGTACAGGTATCGCCCGAGTCGGCCGGCAACATCCCGAAGAGCTTCGCCACGTTCAAGTCGGAGTCGCCGATCATGGAATAAGTCACCTTGTGTCCCTGCGCCTTCTCGATGTCGGCCTTCCACTTGTCGTGATCGGCGACAGAGTCGACGCTGAGGCCGATGATTTTGCAGTTCCGCTTTTCGAATTCTGTCTGGAGTCCTGCCATGTAGCCGAGTTCGGTCGTGCATACTGGCGTGAAGTCCTTGGGATGCGAGAAGAGCACGCACCAGGAGTCGCCGATGAACTCGTGGAAGCGGATGCGGCCTTGCGTGGTTTCGGCCTCGAAATCGGGCGCGATGTCGTTGATTCGTAGTGTCATGATTAGAGTCTCCTGTTTTGCAATTGCGGCGCCGCCTGTATTGGTGGCCGCTCAATCTGAGTAACCGGAACCGTGCCCGATTCACATCATGGAAACTGAAGTTTTTTGGGAGGGAGGTGGTAGTCGCGCTGGGAAGCTGCTTTGACCTCGGAGTTATGCCGGTCCGGTCGAACGGACGCCGAGTTCCGGGGGCCTCATCGAGCGCTTTCCAGAACAGTTCAACGCGCCCCTCGCCCGTGCAATGACCGCAGTGCCGGCCCCGGAAGGGCCGTGGATGCCGCGCTGCGATTCGGTCTTCGAGGGACTCCTGGTAGCCGCCGACCTCGCACGGCTCCTCACACCCGGCTATCCACAGATTCCAAATTTCGCGGCCCTCGACCTTTGGCAGCGATATCGCGCCGCGCCGCGCCGCTCCTCGTCGAACGCGATGCTCGACCCGGCTGCGAGTGCGTGACACATCGAGACGTTTCCAGCGCATTCGCGGCGCCACAGAGCAGGCCGGACCTTCATCCGGCATCTGTTCCGCTACTGTTCCAATAATTTGCCGGCAATCTGCTTAATGGAACAGGGTTGGGCCAACGGAATCAATGGAAAAAGGCTTTGGAGATGTCAGCCCTGAAAAGGCTGGCGTCGGCGGTTCAATTCCGTCCCCGGCCACCATCCTTAGAGTTAATCTCTTCAGTGATTTGAGCCGGTCGAGTCCAAGACTCGCTCAGCTTGGCAGGCAGTATAGGTGGCCTTGCATCGCCACCTCGGAATTGGCCGGTGTGATCGTTTGGCCGCTCTCGATGTGGCGGATTCGCCTGTAGTTCGACTCCCATAGGAACGCAACGATTTCCGCTGCTTTGCGCTTCTTCTCTCGGATGGTCTCGCCGTGCATTTCGAGAAACAGCGCGGGCTTGTATTGCCGCAGGGTCTGCGCAGCGCCGCGGAGCGCCTCGATTTCCCAGCCTTCGATGTCGATCTTGATGAAGCCCGGCGCACGGGATTTCTTCATCGAGCTTGGCGTCTACGCTGGACCCGCCCGGCATCAGCGGATTGCCAACCATTTTGAGGGTTTCGGTCCGAGAGCCCACTCCGACTGGGCGCACTTGAACGTTTTGGATGCCATTCAATCGCAGATTCTCGTTGAGGCGAGCCCGGTTTCTGGAATTGGGCGCGAAGCAGACTACAGCCTTGGCGCGCTTCGCGAAAAACAGCGTCAGCAAACCCTGAAAGGCGCCCACGTCGTATACGGTCAAACCCGTCAGGTCGAGTTCAGACCAGAAGCGGTGTTCCGCCGTCAGAGCGCCGTTTGACGAAGGAATCCAGCCGAGTCCGCCTTTCCGCTTCATGCCTTGCAGCAGGCCGCGGCGGACGGTGTCAGCCCACGCTGGTTCATCAACTTGCTTGCTACGAACTCGTGCACGCCTCCTGGGAACAATCGCGTATAAACGGAGTCTATAAATCTCGTGCGCCCTCTTCTTTCCCTTGTATTTTGCGCTGCCCACCTGATGGCCGCCGAGCCAGAAGCAACGATTCGGGAGCTATTGCGCCGCCCAGTAGTAGAGTCGCTGAGGCCACAGGAACGCGGCCGGGCCGCCAGCACAAATGACGCGGGCGAGGATTTTGTGGGCATTGGTTACGTCAGCTAAACGGGCGTAACGGGGTGGCCCCGACTTCGGAAGTGCAAGCTCGCTTGCTCGACGAAGTGAGGAAAGCCCCCGAGTTGGCTCCCCAACTCTTCCCTCTACTCGCCAAGGAGCCAAGCACGCACGAGGCCATCTTCGCCATTTACGACAAGTATCGTGAAGATCCTAAATTTGGACCCGAATGGCGTCGCCACTTGCAACAGCAGTTGATGTATAGCAGCCCCTACTTCCGTCAAGATCTGCTCGGTTTGGCGGAACAAGCCAGCGACAAGGAAACGTGGGTCAGTCATGATGAAGACCTCGCTGCTCTAGCTCGTCTGGATTGGACACTTGCCGAACAGCTTCTCATCCGCCTTTCCCAGCAGGCTGGGACACGCACTCAGGCAACAGCGCTTGCGTATCTGTATGAGGGTGAACTCCGTCGCGGCGATGCCGCTAAGGTGGTGCGATATCGCACCCAGTTGCAGGCAATCGTTCAAAATCGCCAAGCTTTCGGTCAAGCACGGGATAAGGCTGCAGAAGCACTTCTGACAAGCAAGTGGGAAGGGTGGCGTGAGTGGTACACGGGACTGTTCGCTGACCCTGCGCTTCGTGACTTGAAGGACGGAAGCACGGTTTACAATCCTTTGTGCCATCCGGTCGCGGCAGCGCCGGACTATTTCATTCCACTGCTTACCAGTGTGCTGGACTCGGCCAATGGCCCAAAGCATGATGCCGCAGTGACGTGCCTGGTGATGTTTCATCTTAAGGATGCACGACGTGACGCTTTAGTGCCCTTACTGCCGTGGCTGAACAATCCCAAATGGTCTGCTGCAAGAGACCGGCTCCGGCTGATCCAGTCAATGGATTTCTTGGATGTTCCTGAAAGTGTGCCAGGACTCATCGCAGTCTTGGATCAGGACGACAGCTTTGATCGATCCTACGCGGCCGAGGCTCTCGTAAGATACAGGCCGGCATCGGCGGCGCCCGCTTTGAAGCGAGCATTGGCGCGAGAACCAGAGTGGGCTCATCGTCGGCGCATCTTTCAAGCCCTGTTTGCATGTGGAGGCGTGAGCGATTCGGAGGCGGTTGAGTCCCTTGTGGCATTGTCTCGCGAGCTCAATCGCCCCGGCGGCGAAGCGCGCGTGCAACAATCCTCGTTCGGTGCCCCTGCGTTATCTTTGCCTGTCGCGTTGGGATTGTTCTTGAGCGAACGCGAAGTTCCGCCAAAAGAGGCGATCATTGAGAGGGCGTTACGCCGAGCGGCTTTGCTCCAGGGGACTGAGCCGAAGCTCGCCAACCGGATTCGTGCGCTATTCGATCACTGGCCGAGCGCCGCAGCCGATCGGAATCTTGTGCAGCGACTCGCGGCCGGGCAACTTGACGTCGAGGGGATCACAAGTGCGTTAAGCAAGGCCGCGCCCCTTCAAAAGACAGTGGCTCGGGAATTGTGTGATGTCGCGGGCGGAACCGGAATGAGTGCTGGTGTGGCCGCAATCCTTTGCCCTTCCACCGAACATGCCGCACGTATCCTGATCACTACTGACCAAGCCGCCCAGGCTGGGCTTCTGGCTTCGGCACGCCTCCTTCGCCGCCCGCTTGAACTGGATCGAGTGGCTTCCCTATTGCGAGCTTCCTCGGGAGTCGTGCGTGATGCCGGAATCGAATACCTCCTTGCCCTGGACACGACTGCCGCGCGGGATTTGTACTACTCGCTACATCCGCACCAGGCGATGATAGCGGGCCGGCGCTCTGCTTACGACGCGGGGCACGCCACTTTTTCAGCCTTCGAGGACGTCGAGCAGCGTCTCCGGGCGCAAGTTCTTTCCGCCGATGGTCCAGACGAAGTTTTGGCGTTAGCTGATGCTGGATATTGGCGGAGGCCGGGATTGATTCACATTGAAATTCGCAACCAGGACGCGAAGCTGGTATACGAAACAAACGCCGGACGATCTTACGAGCGGCTTCTCTCGACGGACGAGATCGCATCGCTTCGCGAGTTCCTGGCCGCGTCACACGTAGATCAGCTTGGTCCGTTCGATACCGGCACTGCGGATGGCGTCCAGTTAGAATTCCTTCGTCTGTCTCGTCAAGGAGGTTACCGGGTATACATGAAAAATCCCGGATTTGATGGCGCCGGTCCCTACGAAGAACTCTGCAAGCGGTTCCGAGACCTTGTACCAGCGAAACCCATGCAGGTACGTTATCGAGGGTCAACCTCGATTCCGGGTTTTCAAGTCCTATTGGCCGAAGAAGGCGCTCCAATCCTAGCTGTTTGGAAGGTCGAGAGTGACTTCCTGGTTCTTGCAGGCGCTCGGCCGCGAGCGAGCGGCAGGGTGAGCGTCGCAGTTCCAGATGAAGGAAGGGTTGCCGCGACCGTTTCCATGTCGTCCTCTGCTGCTAGCGAGCCACAGTGGCGCCGATGGACTGCTGCTGGTGGCCCGGCAGAGAGCCCGTTCGATATTGCCCAATCGTCTGCAGTTCCTGAAGGATTCAGCGAGATCGGTGACAATCCGCACCCCTGGAATTTGGTGAACAGGAAAGGTGAGCGTTTTGCGGCCGGCGCGCTGAAGGACCACCGAGGGCTTTGGCGGATCGCGCCGAATGGCGAGGCCAAGCTACTGATTGAGGGGAACGTGGCCTTGCCGTTAATGTCGTCAAGCGAAGAATGGATTGTTTTCGCACAGACGGACACCGATTGGGCCAAGCCGAATTACGTGGTCCGTTTGCATTTATTGTCGGCCGTAAGCAACGGGTGGCGTTGCCTCCCGCCGACACATTCTCACCTGTCGCCGCTCTGAGCGGAAATCGCATACTTCTGATGCGCGCCAGAGATGAAGCGGTCCCGGGCGTCACGCCTCGAGCTGGACCCGTTCGACCCGAGTTTTGGATTCTCAATCCGGCAACCGGCGGTCTGCTGCGTGCAATTGGAGATTTCCGTCCTTTGATGGCCTCGATGGTGAGGCCTTGGCAAAGCAGCGGGACGGATCCGGGCAAGTTCTGGGCTGCCGTCGCGAATGGGCCGCAGGGAACCACCCTAGGTTTGTACGATACAAACACATTTCGGTTCGTTCCCAGGATGAGCCTGCCAGACCTGCGCATTTCAATGAGTCAGTTCTGGGTGGAGCCGAACGAGCGGCAGGTCTTCGTCGCCTACGAAGGCCACTTGCTCCGCTTTGACTGGCCGAACTCTGCGAAGCCTTGAGCAATAATCATCACGCCGCAACCTCTCTGCTCGGATCCAAATCCATCCCGACAAAGGACACCCGGGGCCGGACTAGCGCTGGGCAGCTCCTCCCTGGCCATCACACAAGTTGGGTTGACTGTCCTACTCAACCAGGCAGTATAGGTGGCCCTGCATTGCCACCGCGGAATTAGCCGGCGTGATCGCAGCGCCGGTCTCGATGTGGCGGATTTGGCGGTAGTTCAGATCCCATAGGAACGCGACGATTTCCGCTGCTTTGCGCTTTTTCTCCCGGATGGTTTCGCCGTGCATTTCGAGAAACAGCGCGGGCTTGTATTGCCGCAGGGTCTGCGCGGCGCCGCGGAGCGCCTCGATTTCCCAGCCTTCGATGTCGATCTTGATGAAGCCCGGCGCGGCGAGCCCGGCGCGTGGGATTTCTTCATCGAGCGCAACGATCGGAATTTCCTCGACGGCTACCGTGGCGCCGCCGGATTGCAGAATCCCTTCCACCATTTTGGCGTCCACGCTGGATCCGCCCGGCATCAGCGGATTGCCAACCATCTTGAGCGTTTCGGTCCGAGAGCCCACTCCGACTGGGCGCACTTGAACGTTTTGGATGCCATTCAATCGCAGATTCTCGTTGAGGCGGGTCCGGTTTCTGGAATTGGGCTCGAAGCAGACCACAGCCTTGGCGCGCTTCGCGAAAAACAGCGTCAGCAAGCCCTGAAAGGCGCCCACATCGTATACGGTCAAACCCGTCAGGTCGAGTTCAGACCAGAAGCGGTGCTCCGGCGTCAAAGCGCCGTTTGACGAAGGAATCCAGCCGAGTCCGCCTTTCCGCTTCATGCCCTGCAGCAAGCCACGGCGGACGGTGTAGGTGACCGAGTCGAAGAGATTGGCGCTGATCCACGCGACAATACGGTGTTTCAGGGTGTAATGCCGGTACGGAAGGTCTTCCTTCGAGTCGGAATCGGCCATTCTTTGAGTATAGAGGCCGCCCCTTGCTATTTTGGAATGATGCCGCGAATTCTAGGGTCCTTCTTTCTCCTGAGTGCTTCGTTGTTGATGGCGCAGCAAAGCACCGTGTTGCGTTGCGGAAAGTTGCTTGACGTCAAGACTGGCGCTTACCTGGCGAACGCCTCGGTTGTGGTGACCGGGGGCGCCATCGAATCCGTCAACGGCGCCATTCCTGCCGGCGCGGCGACGATCGACCTTTCGTCCGGAGTCTGCCTGCCGGGGTTGATCGACAGCCACACCCACATCACCGGCGATCCCCGCAATTCCGGTTACCGCCGCCTGGGAATCTCGGTTCCGCGCGAGGCGCTCATCGGAGTCCGGCAGGCGCGGACCACGCTCCTGGCCGGTTTCACGACGCTCCGCAACGTCGGCGCCCGCGGCTACACCGATGTTGCTTTGCGCGACGCGATTCAGGAAGGCGATGTGCCCGGTCCGCGACTGTTTGTCTCAGGACCCTCGCTCGGCATCACCGGAGGCCACTGCGATTCGAACCTGCTGCCTTCGGAGTTCAACTTCCGCTCTGCGGGAGTCGCCAACGGCCCTTGGGAAGCTCGAGCGAAGGTCCGCGAGGTGGTCAAATACGGCGCGGATCTCATCAAGATCTGCGCCACCGGAGGCGTCCTCTCGAAGGGCGATGGCGTCGGAACGCCACAATACACGCTCGAAGAAATGAAAGCCATAGTCGAAGAGGCCCACAAGCTGGAACGCAAAGTCGCCGCACACGCCCATGGAACGGAAGGCATCAAGGACGCGATTCGCGCCGGCGTCGATTCCGTCGAACACTGTTCTCTGATCGACGACGAAGGCATCCGGCTCGCGAAGGAAAAGGGCGTGGTCTTGAATTTCGACATCTACAATGACGACTACATTCTGGCCGAGGGCCTGAAAAACGGCGTGCTGCCGGAATCGATCGAAAAGGAAAAGATGGTTGGCAAGTTGCAGCGCGAGAACTTCCGCAAGGCGTACCTGGGTGGCGCGACACTGGGTTTCGGCACAGATGGCGGCGTTTACCCGCACGGCGACAACTGGAAGCAGTTCCCCTACATGACCGAGTTTGGCATGAAGCCAATTGAGGCTATCCGCTCGGCTACGCTTATCAACGCCGCGTTGATGGGGCTCACCGGCAAGGCGGGCGTGATCGCCAAGGGGGCCTGGGCGGACGTGATTGCGCTCGATGCCGACCCGCTTGCCGACATCCGCGCGATGGGGAAAGTGAAGTTCGTGATGAAGGGCGGCACGGTCTACCGGAACGACTGGACCGGCGGCAAATAAGACGGTTGATATGATGGGGCGCGAGTCACCATCCCATGAACCGCAGAGCATTCTTTCAATCCTGCCTGGGCGCCGCGGCAGGCATCGCATCCCTGGCCGATCGCGCGGACGCAGCGGGTCTCCCCAAGACCAAAATCACCCGCATCCGGTACTTCAAAACTCCGACCGACGCCGCCGGACGGCCGAACAACCGCCAGCCGCTCTTTAACCAGAGCACCAACGTCGTCCTCGTCGAAACCGACTCGGGCCTTACTGGTGTGGGGGAAGGCGGCGCCGGCGACACCATGGAACAATGCGCGGGATTGCTCATTGGCGAGGATCCCTTCCGGACCGACCGCTTGTGGCAGTCGATGTATCGCGCTTACTTCTATCCCGCGGGCCGTGAGAAGGTGCACGCGCTAGGCGCGCTGGATGTCGCGCTTTGGGACCTCAAAGGCAAAGCCCTCGGCGTGCCGGTGTACCAACTGCTAGGCGGCCAGTCGCGCGATCACGTCGAATGCTATTCCACCGGCTACCCCGCCAAAGGCACACCGAAGGAAGTGGCCAAGGCTTGCGTCGAAGCCGGGTTCCGCGCTTATCGCATTTCCACCGATACCCGGGGTCCTGTCGTGGACCGCTTCGACAACGTCAAGCGCGTCTACGAATTGTCCAAAGAAGTGCGTGAAGGCGTGGGCAAAGACGGCGCCTGGTGCATCGACTTCCACACCGAACTCGACATGCCGGACGCGATCACGCTCGCCAACATGATCGAGCCGTTGCGCCCGTACTTTGTTGAAGATCTGATTCGCAGCGAGAACCCCGGCGTGTACCGCACGCTGCGCCATCAGGTGAAGGTCCCCATCGCCGTCGGCGAACAATTCGGACCCAAGTGGGAATGGAACGAACTGATCGAGCAGCACCTCATAGACTACGCCCGCGCCACCATCCCCAATGTCGGAGGCATCACCGAGTTCCAGAAGATCGCCGCAATTTGCGAAACCCACTATGTAGGGCTCACGCCGCACTTCACCGGGCCGATTTCAGAAGCCGCGATGGTGCATTGCTGCGCTGCCTTTCCGGGTCCGGCGCTGATGGAAATGGTGATGGGCGGCACGCGCCCGTGGCCGTACCTCAATCACAGCTACGACCTGAAGAACGGCAAGCTATGGCCAAATGAGCGCCCCGGCCTGGGCGTCGAGGTGGATACGGCGAAACTGCAGATGGTCGGCGAATACAAGGAAGCCTACTCGCTCACGCCGATGTTGAAGCGGCCGGATGGTTCCTATACCAACTGGTAGGATTCACTCGATGGCGATCTCGATGACTCTCGGCGAGCCCTCATACAGTTCGTCCACCAGCGCAGCGCGATTGCGGAGCACCGCCTTCTGGCTGATCGAGCCTTTTTCGGTCAGCTCGCCGGCGTCCATCGAGGGAGGTTGATCGAGGATCAACGCCCGCGCCACGCGCGTCGAAATGCCCGAGCCGTGCTTGCGAGCGAATTCCTCGAGCGCCTCCCGGATGCCGTCTGCCGATGCGCCGGGCAGCGGAAAGATCAGCGCGGTTAGGAAGTCCCGGTCCGGACCCGCGAAGACCACGTCGTGCGCGACGCGGAGCAGGGAAGTGAGCAGCTTCACCCGCAGCGGCCCCACGCTTACCCAGGTGCCGGTCGAAAGCTTGAAGTCCTCGGCCAGACGCCCGTCGAAGCAGAAGCCCTGTAGCGGATTGTCCGGATCGGCAGGCGTCAACGCGTCGCCCAGCTTGTAAAATCCTTCTTCGTCGAACGCCGCGCTCGTCAGTTCCGGCGCGCGCCAGAATCCCGGCGTGATGTTGGGACCGCGTAGCCGCGCTTCGAGCTTGTTTTCGACTGGCGCGACTTTCAGTTCTACACCTGGCGCAGGCAGCCCGACACGTCCGGCTGCCGCTCCCTCAACGCCGGTAGACAGCGCAAACGGCGAACTTTCCGTCGCGCCCAATCCCGTCATCATGAGGATCTCATCGCCGCAGGCATCGATGGCGAGTTCCTGCAAATCGTCCCAGATCCGCTGGTTCAGCCCTGCCGCGGCGTAGAAGAGAATCCGCACGCGGCTGAAGAAATGCTTGCGGAACCCGGCATCGTCGCGCAGGGCCGGCACGAGCATCTCATAGCCCTTGGGAACGTTGAAGTATGCTGTCGTCGCGATTTCGCGCAGGTTCGCGAGCGTCGCCGCAAAGCCCGAAGGCGTGGGCTTGCCTGCGTCGATATGCAGCGTGCCTCCGTTGTAAAGAGCGATGCCGAAGTTGTGGCTGCCGCCGAAGGTATGGTTCCAGGGCAGCCAGTCGCACAGCACCGGCGGAGCGTCGCCTAGAAAGCCCATCACAGTGCGTATCATTTCCTGGTTCGAACACAGCATCTGCTGGGTCGTGATCACCCCTTTTGGAGCGCCCGTGGAACCGGATGTGAAAAGCACCTTGGCAATCGTATCCGGCGTCACGCGCGCATGCGCCTGATCTACTCGCGGCCCCGGCGAGGTCCCGCACAGTTCGTCGAATGAGGTCGCGCGCAAATCCCGCGTTTTCGTTACAGTTACGAGTTCCGTGCGCCGCGCGTCGAGGATGCCGGCCAACGGTTTTTCAAACAGAGGGCCTTCCGCGGCGAACACAAGAGAAGGTTCGAGCTGGCGCCACAAGTGACGTAGTGTCGTGAGTTCCGCCGAAGCCAGCGAATACGACGGCGCGACCGGCGCGTACAACACACCCGCGTACATGCAGGCAAGCGCCATCAGTCCGTGCTCGATGCTGTTGCCGGAAAGGATCGCGACCGGGCGCGTGGCGTCGAGCTTGCGATCGAGCAACGCCTGAGCGAGCGCGCGAACCTTCCGCAGCGCCGCGCCGTAGGAGAGCCGCCGCCACGCGCCGGACCACGGGTCGCGCTGCGCGAGGAACGTCCGGTCTGGCGCTTGATGCGCCCATATTTCCAGGCGTTCCGTCAGCTTTGCGGGATACTGTCCCAGCGGGCGAGGCGAACGAACGTAGAGCGTACCGTCTTCGCGGCGGTCGAACACCGCCTCCGCGCCGAGGACGCGAACCTTACGCATGGATAACCCGTTTTTGCGTGGCCGGAAAGTGATTGTGAACCCACGCCAGCCCCATGGCGGCAACCAGCATCAGCGCTGTCAGCGTGCACCAATACGCCGATGAACCAGCCTGAATGATCGCCGATCCAGTGACGGAACATAGGATCGCGCCGACTCTCCCGATAGACGCCGCGTAGGCCACGCCGGACGCGCGCACGCCAGTCGGATACACGTGAGCGGCCAGAGCGAACATCGACGTCTGCACCGCGTTGGCGAGCAGCCCATGAGCGCCGATGCCGAACACCAGCCATGTGAGATTGCCTTGCGCCTGAATCGCCACCAGAGCCAGCGCGCTCACTGCAGACGCCAGAGCCCCGCCGACCATCGGGATTCGCGAACCCCATGCCGAGGTCAGCACGGTCCACAACAGCACGCCCAACACGCCGCCGAAATTGTACGCCGCCAGTCCCGAGCTCGCGGTCGCGACGTTCTGGCCTTGCGCGGTCAACATCGCCGGAAGCCATCCGAAGATCAGGTACACGCCTTGCAGGCAGAAGAAGAACGCGATCCAGAGTCCGATGGTGTCGCGGGCGAGGCCCGGCGCGAACAGCGCCCGTACGGATACCTGTTTGGCCGCGGCGACGCTTTTTTCGGCGCGATCTTCGAATCCCACGCCTGCCTCCACCACGTGACCCATGCGTCCGAGCAGTTCGCGCAAGTCCAGCCACCGCGCAGGGTTGCGAACGAGAAACCTCGGGGATTCCGGCAAGGCCCACCACAACACCAGCGCGAACAGCAACGGCGCCGCGCCGCCAATCATGTAGAGGGCGCGCCAGGCGAGCGTCGGCAGCACCTGCGCGGCGATCAGCCCTCCAAGCATACCGCCGAGCGGAATGCAGACAATCGTGAACTTCACGGCCGCCGGACGACGGTATACGGGCGCGAACTCAGCCGCAAGGGCGCTCGCGTTGGGCACTGCGCCGCCCGCGCCGAGGCCCGTCAGAAATCGCAGAATCGTGAGTCCCGTGAGGCCGTCGATGAAAGCAGTGGCGAGCGTGGCAACTCCAAACAATGCGATGCAGCCGATGAGTGCCGGGCGGCGGCCAATCCGGTCGCCAATGTACCCCGCAATGGGGCTGCCGAGCGCCATGCCGGCGAGACCGAGTCCGAGCACAGGCCCGAACGCCGGCCGTCCCACATGCCATTCCGCCAGCAGCGACGGGATCGCAAAGGCCAGGATCTGAATGTCGAATCCATCGAAGATCACGGCAATGGCCGCCAGCGCCGTCAGCAGCTTTTGATATGTGGTCCATTCCGCGCCATCGATCAGCGCACTGACATCGGCGACGCGGCTCATTTCCCCCACACTCGGCCGGCTGTTTCCACAATGCGCGCGAGTTTCGCCCACTGTTCGTCTTCGGTCAGCAGATTGCCCTCTTCCGTGCTGGCGAACCCGCATTGGGGACTCAAACAGAGTTGGTCAAGATTGACGTACCGCGCGGCGTCCGCGATTCTTCGCTCGAGCTCCTCGACGCTCTCGAGGACGCCGCTCTTGGAGGTCACGAGGCCGAGCACCACCGTCTTGTTCGCGGGCACGAAGCGCAGAGGCTCGAATCCGCCGGCGCGCTCGCTGTCGAATTCCATGAAATAGCCATCCACCCCGATCTCGTGGAACAGCAATTCAGCCACCGGTTCGTATCCGCCCTGCGCGATCCAACTCGAGCGGAAGTTGCCGCGGCAGAGATGCATCGTGATGGTCATGTCCGCGGGGCGGCCGCTGATGGCCGTATTGATCATCTCGGCGTAGATGGCCGGGAGGCGGTCCGGATCGTCGCCGCGGTCGCGCAGCATTTGCCTTTGCTCGTTATCGCAGAGATACGCGAGGTTGACCTCGTCCAGTTGCAGATACCGGCAACCCGCATCGGCAAAAGCGCGCACGGCCCCCCGATAGGCCTGGCCGAGATCGCGATAGAACTCGTCCATTTCGGGATAAATGTCCTGACCGATGGCCTTGCGGCCTCCTCGAAAATGCAGCACACTCGGCGAGGGGATGGTCATCTTGGCGGCGATGCCGGCGGGAGTATGCTGCTGCAGAAACCGGAAATGATCGAGCATCGGATGTTTCGAAAACCCGATCTTGCCGGTGACGCGCAGACCCTTGGCCTGGGTCGCGATGCCGCCCTGGAACGCGATGCTGTGGTCAGAATGGAACGATTCGACTCCGTCGAGATGCTCGAGAAAGTCGAAGTGCCACATGGCGCGCCGGTACTCGCCGTCGGTCGCGCTTTGCAATCCGGCGGAGGCCTGCTTTTGAATCGCATCCACGATCGCCGAGTCTTCGGCTGCGCAGAGTTCCTCCGCCGAAATATCACCGCGTTCGCGTCGTGCACGGGCCTCTTTGAGCGCCGCGGGACGGAGCAAACTGCCAACGTGATCGGCGCGGAATGGAGGCGAATTGCGTGTCATGGAATCAGCGGACCTCATGGGAATTGGGTTCAACACAGTCCCGGGCTTCGATGGGCTTGCTGGCTGTTACCGGCACATCTGCGATATGGACGAGTTCCCGCATCGGGGCCGTGATCGCTCAGTTGTACGATAACCGCCGAGCCCTTGTCAAGCTATTGTGGCCGTCCCGCCCTGCGCAAGCTTTTGACGTGATACATCTATGAGTCATGTCAAACGAGCGCGAAGAGAAGGACACCGTCGCATACACCGTAAGCGGCGGCATTGCGTGGGTGAGTTTCAACCGCCCCGAAAAGCGGAACTGCATGAACCCCAAGCTCAATCGGCGGATGCTCGAAGTCCTCGACGAACTGGAGTTCCGCGAGGATGTCGGCGTTCTCGTCCTCACCGGCGAAGGTTCCGCGTGGTCGGCCGGCATGGATCTCAAGGAGTATTTCCGCGAGACCGAAGCTGGCGGCCTCTCCGCCATCCGGCAAGCTCAACGCGAAGCCTACGGTTGGTGGCGCCGCCTGCGCTGGTATCAGAAGACGACCATCGCGATGGTCAACGGCTGGTGCTTCGGCGGGGGGTACGGTCCGCTGTTTGGTTGCGATCTCGCCTTCTGCGCCGATGAAGCCCAGTTTGGTTTGTCGGAAATCAATTGGGGAATCCTGCCCGGCGGAGGCGCCACCAAGGTCGCAACCACTCTGATGCCCATGCGCACCGCCATGTACCACGCACTGCTTGGCGAGACCATGGATGGCAAGGCCGCGGCGCGCGCGGGACTGGTGAACGAGTCGGTCCCGCTGGCGCAACTCGAGGCCCGTGTTAGCGAGGTCGCGCAGAAGCTGCTGCAGAAGAACTGGGTGACGCTCAAAGCCGCGAAAGACGCCGTTCGCCGCGTGATGGAAATGACCTACGACAACGCAGAGGACTACCTCGTTCGCGCACAGGAAGCGGCCAACTCCCATGACGCCACCAAGGGCCGCAAAGAAGGCATTCGCCAGTTCATTGACGAGAAGAGCTACAAACCCGGCCTCGGACACTACGACAAGTCGAAATAGAGGCAGGCGGGTTCCGTACTAAACACGCGCGAGTTCCGGTCGAAAAGACAGTGTGCGAAAAGCATCGGTTTCTAGCGCCCTTTTCCTTTGGATCCATGTCCTATTCGCCCAGCCGGACTATCGTTTCTCAAACGGTGGAAAGCCGCAGGTCTATCAACTGGCGCAAAACGAATTGCACGTGCAACGCAGCGGCGCGTCTTCGATTCGCTCGGCCAAGAGCGAATCCTGGGGTGACGAGGGAGTCATCCTCACGCTGCAGGGCTCCGACGCCTTGCAGAAACTCCGGCAGGATCACGCCGTGCGCGGCTCGGTGGCGCCGGTGTTCTACGACTCGAGTGAGCTGCCGTCCATGGGACGTCTCGCGGCCATGCCTGAGGAATTGCGCATCCGGCGAATGGCCGGAGCGCGCCGCGTGATGACGGCCAAACTGATGGTGAAGATGGACGACGCCCGGTATGGGGCCCTCGCTCCCACCAAGCCGGTTGGCAAGGGTCCAAGCCGCTTGCCTGGATGGATGCTCATTTCCTATGCGGACCCGATGGCGGCTCTTGACGCCGTGGACTGGATGATCCGCTTAGGCTGGGAAGTGATCCCGATGTTCTCGCGCCAGGTCTATAAGCGCCAGGCTCTCCTGCAGCGCGACGTCAACGACACCCTCTACGTCAATCAATGGCATCTTGGCGGCTTCGGCTTCCACCTCAACCTGCAGGATGCCTGGGATTCCGTCACTGGCAAAGGCATCAACATCGCCGTGGTCGACGACGGTCTCGACATCCGGCATGAGGACCTCGCTCCCAACGCCTACCCGGTCGAGTCCGGCTATCACCGCAACTTCAACAGCGGCCCTCCTGACGATCCCTCTCCCTTGAAGGCTTCGGAATCGCACGGCACGTCATGCGCCGGTCTTGCCGCCGCCGCTGGATTCAACGACCTCGGAGTCATTGGCGTCGCGCCCGAAGCGCGGCTGATCGGCCTTCGTCTGATTGCCGGTCCGATAACGGATGAGGATGCTGGCGACGCTCTCGGCTGGCGCCCGAACGGACTCACCCCGCACGTCTCGAGCAATAGCTGGGGCCCTGCGGACGATGGCAAGGCCCTGGGCCGCATCGGCCCTCTGCAGGCTGCGGGCCTCGAAACAGCGGCTACGACTTACCGCAATGGCCTCGGTGAAGTTTTCGCGATTTCCTGCGGCAATGGCCGCGCGGCCGGCGACGACAGCGGCTATGACGGATTCTCGAGCTCCCGTTTCGGGATCGCGGTGGCTGCGGTCAATCGCGACGGAGAACAGGCCTCCTACTCGGAAAATGGCATGAATGTGGCGGTTTCGGCCTTCGGCGGCGAGTTCGACCCTCCTGGCGTTCTTTGGACCACCACGAACTCGGGCGTCGCGGCGATGGCGCTGCGCATGGCAAAGTTTCCCGGCTCGATCGCACCTGTGAACTATACCGACGCCTTCAGTGGAACCTCTGCCGCCGCGCCGCAAGTCGCCGGCGCCGCCGCGCTGCTGCTCGAAAGGAATCCCAATCTCGGGTACCGCGACATCAAGGAAATTCTCATACGCTCCGCCACGCGCGACAGTCTCAAAGGTGGGGACGCTTTCGTCGCCAACGGCGCCGGTCTGCGCTTCAGCCATTCGTTCGGCGCCGGCCTCGTCAACGTTGCGGACGCTTTGGCGCTTGCCTCCAACTGGGCTCCGCTTGGCCCTGTCCTCACCGGCGAACGCAGGACTGCGGAAGTCACTCCGTTGCCCGACGGCGGACTCCCCGTCGTTCGCAATCTGGACTTCTACGGCGGCCAGCCGCTTCGCGTCGAACACGTGGAGCTCACCGTGACGGTCCAGCACGCAAACCGCGGCGACCTTTCTTTTGTCATCACGTCGCCGTCCGGCATGCGCAGCATCGCAGCCCCCCGTCCGAACGACGATGGTTCGGATTTCGACGGCTTCACGTTCACGTCGGTGCGTCACTGGGGCGAAAACAGCGCTGGTATATGGCGAGTCGCGATCGCCGATTCCAACCCCAACGGCCTAACCGGCGAGGTCCGCAACGTCGCGATGCGCCTATACGGCACGGCCGCGCGCTGACTTCAATTCCATTGCGCGGACCACTTGTCGAGATTGCCGATCTGCTCGCGGATCAGCTTTTCGTCCGGCGCCTGCGGAAAGAGTTCCAGGTACCGTTTCAGATCCGTGCGCGCGGCCCCGAAACGCCGAAGCTGCAGTTGCGCGACGGCGCGGGCGCGAATCTCATCGGGCGCATTCGGGTACGCTTCCACCAGAAGGTTTGACACATGCAGCGCCTTCGACCACTGCATTTTCTTGTGGTACACGCCTTTGAGGTTCTGCAGCATGCGCGAAACGATCTGCCGTTTCGTTGCCCGGCGGAAGGCTGCGGCCGGGTTTGCGATGGAGGTCCCGGTACGCTCACGAACGAGGTCGCTGCATTGCTCTTCGTCGAGCAAGCGCCCCCGGTGGAACGGATCGACATAGGTGGAATACTCGCCGTCGTCGTAGGCGACGACGAAGTGCCCCGGCAGGCCGACGCCGTGAACAGGCTGACCCAGCCGGCGCGCGATCTCCATGTACAGAACCGCCAGAGTGATCGGAATGCCGAGCCTACGCCGCAGGACCTCGTTGAGGCAACTGTTGCGGGCGTCGTAGTAATCGAAGTCGTTGCCGCCGAAGCCCAGTTCGCCGAAGAGATAAGCGTTGACGGCCTCGAGAAATGCTTTACCGGCAGCGCCCGGCGCCCGAACCGCGATCTTCGCGGCGATGGCGTCGATCTGCGCGAGCACCGGCTCGATTTCCAGATCGGGATACTCGATGCGCGCGATTTGGGCGGCGGCCACATCCAGGGGCTCGTCCTGGGTCACGCCTTGCAGGAGTACTTTCAGTTCACGCATCGCATCGATCTGTTTCCAGTTTAGGTCTCATCGTTTAAGATGACAGTTCGAGCGCATCCGTTTCCCGAAATTTGTGGACCGCCCGGGTGCGCGGCGCTGGCGACCCTGCGGCACCGCGTGGAAGCCTACTCCTTGCGCGCCCAATAGCCGCTTCGCGTGCGGACTTTGTAGCCGCGCACCGCGGTCACGTCCAATTTGTGGAACTTGCCGTCGCGGACGCCCTCCGCGTTGAAGCCGAGCAGATACAGCGTCCGCAGCTCTTCCTGAATCTTGGCGAAGATTACGCTCGAATCCTTTTGCTTGACGCCGTCGAACCACTGGCCTCCGCTCGCCTCTGCAAGCGTTTCGAGCGGTTTATGGATGGCGTCTTTGAGCTTGCGGCGAGCCACGGTCTTGATCGGATAGACGATCGCTTCAGCGGACTGCGCCATGCCGATGGCTTGCTCGAGCGAGTGCGGGCTACCGGAATCCTCGCCGTCGGTCATCACGATGAGCGCCTTGCGGCCCTCGACGTTCCGCAGTTTTTCGGTCGCATAGTAGACGCCGTCCCAGATGACGCTGCCGCCACAGGTCCCGACGCGAATCGCACGATCCCGAACCTTGATCTCGCGGGTCGGACACGGCCTGCCCATGCGCTCGCCATGGATGGGGTCCACGCGGCCGATGGCGGCCTCGAGTTCTTCGAGCGAACCGGTGAAGTCCTGAATGAGACGGACATCACGTGCGAGAGCCGCGATAAAGACTCGATCGCCCGGACGCAGGATCTGCTTGAAAAACTGCGCGAGATCTTTGCGATGACGCGACAGAAACTGGCGTTGGCTGCCGCTGACATCGACGAGGAGGCCAACCGTGAGGGGCAGGTCCGTGTCGCGGGCGAAGTACTTCACCTTGCGCGCCGCGCCGTTATCGCGGATCGTGAAGTCCCTTGAGGTGAGATCCTTCGCTGGAATGCCTTTCTTGTCGGTTACCGTACAAGGGATACGGACGAGCTCCACGTCGACGCGGATAATATCCGCGACGGGTTCCTGGGCTTGCGCAGCGAGGAGGACACAGGCCGCGGCGAGAGCGATTGACGCCATTCTCTACTATCTACGCGCGAGATGCGCTGGGGTTTCACCTGAAAATGGGATAAGCTGTGATCGAACATGAGCGAGCTCGTCACCAAACCGCATGTGGCCACGTTTTCCACCATGGAGGAATCGACGGCCGGGGACTGGAACCTCATCGCCACCGATTTCCGCCGGTTTGCAGGGCAGCTTCCGAAGCGGATTCTGGCCCACTTGCGATTGCTCGAAGGCGACTTTGGCGGCTTTCCCGTCGACCGCCTGCATCATTCTCTGCTCACCGCGACGCTCGCCATGAAGGCCGGCCGAGACGACGAGTACGTGGTTAGCGCCCTGCTGCACGATATCGGAGATACGCTCGGTTCCTACAATCACCCCGATATCGCGGCTGCGATCCTGAGGCCGTTCGTCACCGAAGAGAACCACTGGATGGTTGAAAAACACGGCATCTTTCAGGGCTATTACTTCTTCCATCACATCGGGATGGACCGTCACATGCGCGAGCAGTTCCGCGGACATCCACACTTTCTGCGCACGGCGGAGTTCTGCGAAAAGTATGACGGTCCCGCGTTCGACGCCAAGGCGGAATGCTTTCCACTCGACGCCTTCGACCCGGCGATGCACCGGGTATTCGAGAAGCCGCGAAACACGATTTATCAGATCCGCGAGGGATAGCGATTTCTTTGCGCGGGGTCCTGCAAAGACGCTATGCTATTGATTTCACCCCTTTTCTGGCTCCTCGAAACATGTCTACCAGGACTCCTATTACGGTCGCGTATGGGGACGGCATAGGTCCCGAGATTATGGTGGCCAGCTTGCATATTCTGCAGGAAGCCGGCGCCTTGCTCGAGATCGAAACCATCGAAATTGGCGAGCGGGTGTACATTCGCGACAGCAGCGCGGGCATTGAACCTTCGAGTTGGGACGCCATTCGACGCACGAAAGTCTTCTACAAGGCGCCGGTCACGACCCCGCAGGGCGCGGGTTTCAAAAGCCTGCACGTCTCAGCCCGCAAGATGCTTGGCCTGTATGCAAACGTGCGCCCCTGCATCTCGTATCACCCGTTCGTGGACACGCGCCATCCCGACATGAAGGTGGTGATCATCCGCGAGAATGCCGAGGATTTGTACGGAGGAATCGAGTATCAGTTGAGTCCGAATGTCGTCGAGGCCTTAAAGGTGATGTCGCGGCCCGGTTCGGAAAGAGTCTGCCGCAGCGCGTTCGAATTTGCGCGGCAATACAATCGCCGCAAGGTGACGTGCTTCACCAAGGACAACATGATGAAGCTCACCGACGGTATGTTCCACAAGGTTTTCGATGAAGTGGCGGCGGACTATCCGGGGATAGACCGGGAGCATGTCCTGGTGGATGAGGGTGCGGCGAAACTTGCTGATACGCCCGAGATTTTCGATGTTGTGGTGATGCCGAATCTCTATGGCGACATTCTTTCGGACTTAGCCGCGCAGATCGCTGGCTCGGTGGGGCTCGCCGGTTCTTCGAGTCTCGGCACGCAGGCGGCCGTCTTTGAGGCGATTCATGGTTCGGCGCCGAGGCTCGCCGGGCAAAATGTCGTGAACCCCTCGGGATTGCTGCTGGCAGGCGTGATGATGCTGGTTCATATCGACCAGACCGAGGTTGCCGAACGCGTGCACAACGCGTGGCTGCGCACCATCGAAGACGGCATCCACACGTACGACATATACAAAGAGGGTTCGAGCAAACACAAGGTCAGCACCAAGGAATTTGCAGCGGCCGTGGCATCGCGCCTGGGACAGGCGCCGGAGAACCTGAAGCCCGCGCGCTACCGCAAGGTGGCGGCCCATCGCCCCGAACCCGCCTTTCGAACGGCCAAGGCGATGAGTCTGGTCGGCATCGACGTGTTCGTGTGCCACGCGAGCCGGAACACTCAGGAGTTGGCTGCGGCGGCCGCCAAAGCCAACGGCGCGGGTTTGACGCTGCAATGGATCGACAATCGCGGCGTCAAGGTTTGGCCCAACGGCCTCGCGCAGACGTTCTGCACGGACAGTTACCGGTGCCGTTTCATGGCCAAGGATCACCTCACGGTGTCGCCGCACCAGGTGACTGCATTGCTCGACCGCGTGGCGTACAGTGGTTTGACCGTGGTGAAGACGGAGTATTTGCACCTGTTTGACGGCCGCCCGGGGTTTTCATTTTCTTCGTAAGGATATCGATGGCAGACGAACCGATACTCGTTGGCGTAATCATGGGCTCCCAGTCGGACTGGGAAACGATGCGGCACGCCGCCGAGATGCTGGCGAGATTCGAGGTGGCGCATGAATGCCGGATTGTTTCGGCGCATCGCACGCCGGATCTGCTGGCGGAATATGCAAAGAGCGCGGCCTCGCGCGGCCTTGAAGCGATCATTGCGGGCGCGGGCGGCGCGGCGCACCTACCAGGCATGGTTGCGGCAAACACCGTCGTCCCCGTATTGGGCGTGCCGGTTGAAAGCCACGCGCTGAAAGGCATGGATTCGTTGCTTTCGATCGTGCAAATGCCCGCGGGAATCCCGGTGGGAACGCTTGCCATCGGCAAGGCGGGGGCTGCCAACGCGGCGTTGCTTGCTGTTGCGATTCTCGCCAATTCACGTCCGGCATTGCGGGCGAAGCTCGAGGAGTTCCGCCGCGAGCAGACGGCGAAAGTCCTGGCGGCGACGCTCGCATGAAGCCGATCTTGCCCGGCGCGGTGATCGGCGTCCTTGGTTCCGGACAGCTCGGACGGATGTTCGCCATTGCGGCGCGGCGAATGGGTTATCGTGTCGCGACCTATTCGCCCGATCAGGATACCCCGACGGGACAGGTGGCCGACACCGAAGTGGCGGCGAGTTACGACGATCTGGACGAAGTTCGAAAGTTCGCGCGCAGCGTTTCGGCCGTCACATTCGAGTTCGAAAATGTTCCAGCGCCGACGGCGGCGGCTTGCGCGGAATTCGCGCCAGTGAGGCCTGCCGGCAGCGTGCTGCACACCACCCAGCAACGGATTCGAGAGAAGACGTTTTTGCGTACCAACGGCCTGCCGGTAGCCAATTTCCGGATTGTCCGCGATGAAACCGACTTAGCGGGGTTCACCGGCATCCTGAAAACGGCGGACTTCGGCTATGACGGCAAGGGGCAGGTTCGCGTGCAGGATCCCGCGGAGGCCATCGCGGCGTGGGACTCGATTGGCCGCGCCGAAGCCGTGTTTGAAGAGTTCATCGACTTTGACTGCGAGCTTTCGGTGGTGGCCGCGAGGTCGTGCACCGGCGATTTCGTGCACTACGGCGTGGTCGAAAACCGCCATCGCAACCATATCCTGGATCTCACCATTGCTCCAGCGCCAGTGCCTGCAAGGACTGTGGCCGATGCCGTGGAGATCGCGCGAACCGTGCTCGAGAAACTGGATGTCGTCGGGGTCTTGTGCGTGGAGTTCTTCTACACCAAGCAAGGCAGGCTATTGATCAACGAACTTGCGCCGCGGCCGCATAATTCGGGGCACTTCACGTTCGATGCGAATGTGACGAGCCAATTCGAACAGCAGCTTCGGGCGGTCTGCGGATTGCCGTTAGGCTCGACCAACCAGTTGAGTCCCGCGGCGATGGTGAACCTGCTCGGAGACGTCTGGGAGAATGGCGATCCCAATTGGCAGGCGGCTCTGGCCGATCGCGACGTGAAGCTTCACCTCTACGGCAAACCGGATGCGCGGAAGGGCCGCAAGATGGGCCACATTACCGCGATGGCGCCGACGGCGGCGGAGGCTGCGGAGAAGGCGTTACGCGCGCGCGACCGCCTGTTATGAAGCGGCGACCGCGGTCGCCATCCAGTCCTTCAATTCCTTTTTGAGTTGCTGAAAGAGTTCCGGATGTTCGGCGTAGATCGTGCGGCGTTCCTGCGGATCTTCGCGAACGTTGTACAGGTACGCGTTGCCGCCGATATCGAGCAGTTTGAAGTCGCGCCGCATGGCGGCGGCCATGTTGACGCCTTCGGTTTGGAACTCCCAGAAGACGGTGCGCTCCGGCGCTGGAGCCCTGCCGGTCCACACGTCGAGCAGGTTTACGCCATCCACCTTCCAGGCTGGGTCGGGTTTGCCCGCTCCAGCCGCGGCGAGAAACGTCGGCAGGATGTCCACATTGTTCACCACCACGTCGGACCGGCGCTTGCCGGCGGGCACACGCCCCGGCCAGCGCACGCAGGCAGGTTCGCGGATGCCGCCCTCTTCGAGGCTGCGCTTCTGGCCGCGATGCGGGCGGTTGGAATCGTGGAATGCCGCCGCTCCTTTGTTGCCGGCCTCGAACGTCGCTCCGTTGTCGCTCGTGAAGACAACGAGCGTGTTGCTTGCGAGTCCCAGGTCGTCCAACGATTTCAGAACGCGGCCGATGCTGGAATCCAGACGATGGATCATCGCTGCATAGCGGGCGTTGTACGGCTGCGACGGGTCCTTTTCTTTGAACTTGCCTTCATAGAGTTTTACGTCCTCTTCGGGCGCTTCGATGAGGAAATGCGGCTCGATGAAAGCGAGGTACAGAAAGAACGGTTTCTCCCGCGGCTGTTTCCGTATAAAACCGATTGCCTCATCGGCGAGGATGTCGGAACTGTAGCCCTTCACCGGTACCTCATCCCGGCCGCGAAACAGCGTCTTGGGAAAATGCTCCCACGCATGCCGGGCGTCGAGGTACCCGAACGTAGTGTGAAAGCCCTGGTCAAGCGGGTGCGTGAAGCCTCCGCCAGGCAGGTCTCCGTGATGCCATTTGCCGACCAGCGCGGACGTGTAGCCGTGGGGCTCCAGGGCCTCGGCGATCGTGACCTCACTTTTCGGGAGGTCCGTTGTGTTTGCCCGAACCGTGTTGTGGATGCCGTATTTGCCGGTCATCAGCGCGGCGCGCGAAGGTGCGCACAACGGGCAGGCGGTGTACCAACGGTCGAAAATCGTACCTTGCGAAGCCAGCCGGTCGAGGTTTGGCGTCTGCCATTCCTTGCGGCCATTGAAACCGGCGTCGCTCCAGCCCAGGTCGTCGGCAAGAATGAAAAGCAGGTTCGGCTTGCTCGCGATTTGAGCCGGCGCCAGGGCGGGCGCTGCAATCAGCGATGCGGCGGATTGCAAAAGGCTTCGTCTGGAAATCTCCATTTTGGCGATTATAGCGTCGCGCCGGAATGACGTTCTACCATGAGATCATGCGCACCAAGTTGACAGACGCGGAAATCGCTGCCCGGCTGGCTTCGATCGAGGGCTGGAGCGTGGTGAATCTGAAACTGCACAAACAGTACGTGTTTGCGGATTTTGTGCATGCCTTTGGCTTCATGGCGACGTCCGCCATCGCCATCGAAAAGATGGACCACCATCCCGAATGGTCCAATGTCTACAACCGGGTCAACGTTGACTTGACCACCCACGATGCTGGAGGCATTTCGAGCAAGGATTTCGAACTTGCGCGCGTGCTTGATTCCTTCGCTTCCAAATTGAAATGAAATCATTCCCACTGGTTCTGTCTGCAGTCTGCTCTTTCACAATTCTTCTTTCAGGGCAGGAGTTCCTAGGAGCTCCGTTCCTCGACGCTCAAATGCAGGAGGCCGTCGATTCCGGGCTGATCCCAGGTGGAGTCGTAGTTGTCGGCCACGGCGGCAAGGTGGTCTTCCGCAAGGCATATGGCAACCGGTCGCTCGTTCCATCGCAGACTCCAATGCAGGTGGATACGGTGTTCGACGCCGCATCGTTGACCAAGGTGATCGCCACGACCACATGTATCGCCAAGCTGTTCGAGCAGGGCAAGATTCGCCTGGCCGACCCGGTGACGAAGTATCTACCGGAATTCCAGGGTGGCAAAAGCTCGATCACGGTTCGGGACCTGCTGGTGCATTTTTCCGGGCTGCGCCCGGACGTGGACCTGAAACCGAAGTGGAGTGGGTATGAGACAGGAATCCATCTCGCGTTGATCGATCCGCCCACGAACCCGCCGGGAACGCGTTTTGTTTATAGTGATATCAACTTCGTGCTGTTAGGAGAAATCGTACGGACCCTGAGCGGCAAAAGCCTGGCGGATTTTGCTCAGGAAGAGGTCTTCAAACCTCTGGGCATGACGAGCTCGACGTTCAATCCGCCGGCCTCATGGTTGGAACGCATCGCGCCCACTGAAGTGGAAGAGAACGATGCGCCGTGGCACGGCGTGGTGCACGATCCGACGGCGCGCTACATGGGCGGCGTGGCGGGCCATGCAGGACTCTTCACCTCGGCGGACGACTTGGCGAAATTCGCGCAGATGATGATCGATGGCGGCGGAGGAATCTTGAGCCCGCTGACGGTCCGGCGGTTTACAACGCCGAATACGCCGCCTGGGCAGCCAATTCTTCGCGGCTTCGGCTGGGGTCTCGAATCGCAGTTTTCGGCCAATCGGGGGGCGATGTTTCCTGTCGGTGAATTCGGTCATACGGGACTTACGGGACCGTCCCATGGGAGCGAACATTCTACCAAAAAGTATGGTGTCG
>JACXTT010001153.1_pt1 | contig 44731 bp, 36 predicted proteins | sample 9270951 | NCBI WGS metagenome assembly JACXTT01 (sample SAMN15532306, study PRJNA645909) | rock metagenome | isolation source: weathered quartz diorite | place: Puerto Rico | collected 2017-06-21
AAGACGCTTATCAAGAGTGGTGGAGGGACCGGCCCGATGAAGCCACGACAACCTACCGGCCTCGAGCCGGCAAGGTGCCAAATCCGGGCAGGTCCCCCTGCGAGATAAGGTGCTCTTCGAGAGACCCTTCCAGCAGGAAGGGTCTTCCCATTTCTGCCGGTCTCGTCCGCCGTGGAGCCGCCTGCATGGGCCCACGAGGTTGCACGATGACGACCGACATCGCACTCCCGCCGACCGGCAGCGGCCAGTCACGACCGACGCTCGCCGAGCCACCGACCTCCCCTTCGCAGGTCAGAGGCCTCGTCTGTCGCAACTGCAGGCGGCCCGAGGCGCTGGGGCCCGCGTATGTCTGCTCTGCCTGCCTCGGGCCGCTCGAGGTCGACTACGACCGCGGCGCCGCGGGGTGGTCCGTGACGCGCCAGTCGATCGAGGCCCGTCCGCCAGGCATTTGGCGCTACCTGGAGTTCTTGCCGGTCGACGCGCCGCCGCGCCGCGGGCTGCGAGTCGGGTCGACGCCGCTCGTCACCGCCGAGCGCCTCGGGCCCGTCCTGGGCATCGATCGGCTGCTGATCAAGGACGACACCCGGAACCCGTCGCTCTCATTCAAGGATCGGGCCGTGGCCGTGGCGAGCGCGCGCGCCCGCACGTTCGGGATCGACACCCTCGCCTGCGCCTCGACCGGGAACCTGGCCGGCGCAACGGCAGCAGCCGCAGCGGCGCTGGGCGTGCCCGCCTACGTCTTCGTCCCGGCCGACCTCGAGCCGGCCAAGATCGACCATGCGCTCGCCTACGGCGCCACGGTCGTCCCGATCGACGGCACCTACGACGATGTGAACCGGCTCTGCCTGGAGATCGCCGATGAGACGGGCTGGGGCTTCGTGAACATCAACCTCCGGCCGTTCTACGCGGAAGGCAGCAAGACGCTGGCCTTCGAGATCGCGGAGGGCCTCGGCTGGCGAACGCCGGACGTCGTCGTCGCGCCGATCGCATCCGGCGCGATGTTCACCAAGCTCGCCCGGGGGTTCGCCGAGCTGGCGGACGCGGGCCTGATCGAGCCTCGGCCGGTCCGGTTCGTGGGTGGCCAGGCTGCCGGCTGCGCCCCGGTGGCCGACGCCTGGCAACGGGGCGCCGCCGAGGTCGCTCCCGTCCGCACCCCTCAGACCTTCGTCCGGTCGCTGGCCATCGGCAATCCTGCCGACGGCCGCTACTCGGTTGCCCTCGCGAACTCGAGCGAGGGCTCGATCGAGGCGATCCCCGACGAGGACACCGCCGGCGCGATCCGGAGCCTGGCCCAGCTGGAGGGAATCTTCGCCGAGAGCGCGGGTGGCGTGACCGTCGCCGCCGCCGCCGCGGCCCGCCGGCGGGGCGTGATCCGCGACGGCGACGAAGTCGTTGCGCTCGTCACCGGCAACGGCCTGAAGACCCCCGATGCACGCCTGCTCGGGCTGGACACGGGCAAGCGCGCCCGGCCGGGCGAGCCGGGCCTCGCCCCGGTCATCCGACCGAGCTTCGCCGTCTTCGAGAGCTGGCTGGAGGGATCGTCATGAGCACCATCCGTATTCCACCGACCCTGCGGACCGCCACGTCGGGGACCAAGCTCGTCACGGTCGGCGGCGGGACCGTCCAGGAGGCGGTCCACAACCTCGTCGCGCTCTACCCGGCGCTGGGGCCGCAACTGCTTGGCGAGGACGGTGGGATCAACGGCTTCGTCAACGTCTTCCTCAACGACACCGACGTCCGCCATCTCGGCGGGCTGGAGACGCCGGTCGGCGAGCGCGATTCGCTCGTGCTCCTGCCGGCGATGGCGGGTGGCTGACGCTCAGACGTCGTCGGCGAGATTCGGCCCGAGCCAGCGCCGTGCCTCGCCCAGCGGGACGCCCTTGCGGCGCGCGTAGTCCTCGAGCTGGTCGCGTCCGATCCGACCGACCCCGAAGTAATGCGCCTGCGGGTTCCACAGGTAGTAGCCCGACACGGACGCGCCGGGCTGCATCGCGCAGGACTCGGTGAGCGTGATCCCGGCCCGGCCGGTCGCATCGAGCAGCTCGAACAGCGTCCGCTTCTCGGTATGGTCGGGGCAGGCCGGATAGCCGGGCGCCGGCCGGATGCCCTGGTAGCGCTCCGCGATGAGCTCGGCGTTGGACAGCGCCTCGCCTGGCGCGTAGCCCCACAGCTCGCCGCGAACGCGCTCGTGGAGCCGCTCGGCGAAGGCCTCCGCGAGGCGGTCGGCGAGCGCCTTGGCCAGGATCGCCGAGTAGTCGTCGTGGTCGGCCTCGAACTCCGCGACGAGCCCACCCGGTCCGTCGAGGCCGTGGCCTGCCGTGACCGCGAAGGCGCCGATGAAGTCGGCGACGCCGGTCTCGGCTGGGGCGACGAAGTCGGCGAGCGCCACGTTGGGCCTGCCCGCGGGCTTCTCGATCTGCTGTCGGAGCGTCCGGAACGTGGCCCCTCGATCGGTCCGGCGCGCGTCCCGCCACACGGCGATGTCGTCGGCGTCGATCGAGTTCGCGGGCCAGAACCCGACGACCCCGCTCGCCCGAAGGCGGTCATCGGCGACGATCCGGTCGAGCAGCGCCAGCGCGTCGCGGTGCAGGTCGCGGGCCGCCGGGCCGACCTTCGGGTCGGCGAGGATCGCCGGATAGGCGCCGCGGAGCTCCCAGGTGGCGAAGAACGGGGTCCAGTCGATGCGGTCGACGAGCTCGGCGAGCGGGTACCGATCGAACGCACGCACCCCGAGGAATGTAGGCACCGGCGGCTCGACCGCCGACCACTCGATCGGGAAGCGGTTGGCGCGGGCATCCTTGAGGGACAGCCGACGCTCCTGGGTCGTCCGCCGCTCGCGGTCGCGACGGACCTCGTCGTACTCGTTCCGGGTCGTGGCGGCGAACGCGTCGCGCCGTTCGGGGTCGACCAGCGAGCCGGCGACGCCCACCGCCCTGGATGCGTCGAGGACGTGCACGACCGGACCCGAGTACGCGGGCGCGATCTTGACCGCCGTGTGGGTCCGGGACGTCGTCGCCCCACCGATGAGCAGCGGCGTCGTCATCCCGAGCCGTTCCATCTCCGAGGCCACATGGACCATCTCGTCGAGCGAGGGTGTGATCAGCCCGGACAGGCCGATCAGGTCGGCGTCGAGCTCGGCGGCCTTCTCCAGGATCCGGGCCGCCGGGACCATGACGCCGAGGTCGACGACCTCGTAGTCGTTGCAGCCGAGGACGACGCCGACGATGTTCTTGCCGATGTCGTGGACGTCGCCCTTCACGGTGGCCGTAACGATCGTGCCGGCGCGGCGGGCGCCGGTGCCCTGGCGCTCGGCCTCGAGGTACGGGACGAGGTGGGCGACGGCCTTCTTCATGACCCGCGCGCTCTTCACTACCTGGGGCAGGAACATCCGGCCGGCGCCGAACAGGTCGCCGACCACGTTCATGCCGTCCATGAGCGGCCCCTCGATGACGTCGAGCGGGCGCGCGGCGGCGAGGCGTGCCTCCTCGGTGTCCTCGAGGATCCAGGTGTCGATCCCCTGGACCAGGGCGTGGCTGAGCCGCTCGCCGACGGGGCGCTCGCGCCAGCCGAGGTCGGCGGCCGCTCGCTCCATGCCGGCGTCGCCGGCGTAGCGCGCAGCGAGCTCGAGCAGGCGCTCGGTCGAATCGGGGCGGCGGTTCAGGACGACGTCCTCGACCCGCTCGCGCAGCTCCGGCTCGATGTCGTCGTACACCGGCAGCACGCCGGCGTTGACGATCGCCATGTCCAGCCCGGCGCCGATCGCGTGGTACAGGAAGACCGAGTGGATCGCCTCTCGGACGCGGTCGTTGCCGCGGAAGGCGAACGAGACGTTGGACACGCCGCCGGACGTCCGCGCCCCGGGCAGCTCCGTCTTGATGCGCCGGACCGCCTCGATGAACGAGACCGCGTAGGCGTTGTGCTCCTCGAGCCCGGTGGCGATGGCGAAGATGTTCGGGTCGAGGATGACGTCCTCGGGAGCGAAGCCGACCACCCGGGTCAGCAGGTCGTACGCGCGATGCAGGACGGCGAGCCTGCGGTCGACGGAGTCGGCCTGGCCCCGCTCGTCGAAGGCCATGACGACCACGGAGGCGCCGTACCGCCGGCACAGCGCCGCCTGCCGGAGGAACTCGGCCTCGCCCTCCTTGAGCGAGACCGAGTTGACCACGCCTCGGCCCTGGAGCTGCTGCAGGCCGGCCTCGATGACCGACCACTTCGAGCTGTCGACCATGACCGGCACGGCCGCGATGTCCGGCTCCGCCGCAATCCGGCGCAGGAGGCGGGTCATGGCGGCCACGCCATCGAGCATCGCCTCGTCCATGTTCACGTCGATGAGCTGGGCGCCGTTCGCGACCTGTTCGCGGGCGATGTCGATCGCCTCGTCCTCGCGGCCCTCGGCGATGAGTCGCGCGAACTTCCGCGAGCCGGTCACGTTCGTTCGTTCGCCGACATTCACGAAGGCGTTGCCCGGCGGCGGGATCACGACCGGCTCCAGCCCCGAGAGCCGGGTCACGGCCGGTCGCTCCAGGATCACCCGTGGCGGGTGGCCGGCGACAGCCTCGGCGATCGCGGCCACGTGGGCGGGCGTCGAGCCGCAGCACGACCCCGCGACGTTGAGGAGGCCGTGCCGGGCCCACTCGCCGAGGACGGCGGCCATCTCCTCGGGCGTCTCGTCATAGCCGCCGAGCTCGTTGGGCAGGCCCGCGTTCGGATAGGCCGACACGGCGACGTCGGCGACGCGGGACAGGACGTCAAGGTGCTCGCGCAGCTGTCGCGGTCCGAGGGCGCAGTTGAGGCCGACGAGCAGTGGCCTGGCGTGGCGGATGCTGTGCCAGAACGCCTCCACCGTCTGGCCCGAGAGGGTTCTCCCGGAAGCGTCGACGATCGTGCCCGAGACGATGAGCGGCACCCGCACGCCGAGCTCGTCGAACACCGACTCGACCGCAAAGATCGCGGCCTTCGCGTTCAGCGTGTCGAAGATCGTCTCGATGAGCACGAGGTCGGCGCCGCCCTCGAGGAGCCCCGATGCGGACTCCCGGTAGGCGGCCTCGAGCTCGGCCCAGGTCACGTTGCGCGCGGCCGGGTCGTTGACGTCCGGGCTGAGCGAGGCGGTCCGATTCGTCGGTCCGAGCGAGCCGGCGACGTAGCGAGGCCGGCCGGGCTCGGCCAGCTCGGCGGCGTCGGCGGCGGCGCGGGCGAGCCGGGCCGCGGCCACGTTCATCTCGCGGACGACCTCGGGAGCCAGGCCGTAGTCCGCCTGGGCGATCCGCGTCGCGGTGAACGTGTTCGTGGAGATGATGTCGGCGCCGGCGTCGAGGTAGCCGATGTGCACGGCGCTGACGGCGTCTGGCTGGGTCAGGGACAGCAGGTCGTTGTCGCCGCGCAGGTCGCGTGGGTGGTCGCGGAACCGGTCGCCCCGGAAGTCGGCTTCGCTGAACTCGCGCGCCTGCAGCATCGTCCCCATCGCGCCGTCGAGGACGAGGATCCGCTGGCGCAGCAGGTCCGGCAGGCGCGCGAGGCGGCCGGCCCTCGTGAACGCCGGCGTGGCGGGGCGCGCGGCGACCGTCATGCGAGCGGCTCCGCGTGGGCGGACGTGAGCCCGGCTACTGCGACATCCTGCCTCGCCGCAGCCGTGGGGCCGGGATGGCGCGCGCGGATCCGGGAGACGAGCCCGGCGCACTGCTCGTAGCGGCCGAAGCTGGGCATGATGTAGGTGCCGGCCAGCTCGCGCTCGACGGCGACGAGCATCTCGTCGGCCATCTCGATGCCCCGCTCGGAGCCTCGCTCACGGGCCTCGGCCATTGTTCGCCGGACGTCCTCGGGGATCGTGATCCCGGGCACCTCGTTGTGCAGGAACTCGGCGTGACGAGTCGACACGAGCGGCAGGACCCCGAGCAGGACCGGCACCGGGAACGCGTTCTGCCCGAAACGCCGGCGGGCCTCGTCGAACATGGCCTCGACCTGGCCGACCGAGTACAGCGGCTGGGTCATCACGAGATGGGCCCCGGCGGCGAGCTTTCGCTCCAGGCGATCCCACTCCGTCGCGGCGTCCGCGGCGGTTGGGTCGAGGGCGCAGGCGACGGTGAACGCCGCCGGCTGGCCGATAGGCGAGCCGGCCTGATCCTCGCCCCGATTGAGCCGGGCCAGGATCTCGATGAGCCCGATCGAGTCGACGTCCCAGACGCCGGTCCCGGTCGGGTAGTCACCGACCCGCGGCGGGTCGCCGGTGAGCGCGATGATGTTGCGCACGCCGAGGGCATGGGCGCCGAGCAGCTCCGACTCGAGGGCCATGAGGTTCCGGTCCCGCGTCGTGCAGTGCACGAGACACTCGAGGTCGAGGTCGTGCTGGATCCCGAAGGCCACCGCGAAGGCGCCCATCCGGACCCGGGCCATGGCCGAGTCGGAGATGTTGACGACGTCGACACCGGCGTCGCGGAGGAGCCTCGCGGCCTCGATCGTCGGCTCGATCCGCACGCTCCGTGGCGGATCGATCTCGACCGAGACGACGAAGCGGCCCGCGGCCAGCGCCTGCGCCAGCCGCGTCCGCACGGGCGCGCCGGTGGGCGCAGCGGTCGTCGTCTCGGCGGCGCGAACCTGGAGGGACGGCCGCTCGACCGAGGGCACGGTCACGGGAGCCACTCGTGGCGCACGCGCCGCCTCGTCGCCGGCGAGGGTGTCGAGGGCCGCCCGCATCGCCGCGATGTGGCCCGGCGTCGTGCCGCAGCAGCCCCCGACGATGCGCGCACCCGCGGCGAGCATCCGCGGCGTGGCGTCGGCGAAGTAGTCGGCGCCCGCCGCGAAGACGAAGCGGCCCTCGAGCCGCTGCGGCAGCCCGGCGTTGGGCATGATCGACAGGATCGGCGCCGCGCCCCCGCCCGCTCCTGCGTGGGCCATACGTGACAGCGCGTCGATCGACGCGATCGGCCCGGCACCACAGTTGACGCCGAGGGCGTCGACTCCCGCGCTGACCAGGGCCTGCGCGGCAGCATCCGGCTCGGTCCCGTCGGCGAGCACGATCTCCTCGCCGAAGGTCAGCGAGGCGAGGATCGGAAGGTCGGCGGCCTTGCGTGCCTCCTCCGCGGCGATGATCAGCTGGGCGAGGCTCGAGAACGTCTCGAGCACGATGAGGTCGACCCCGCCCTCGAGGAGACCCTCGATCTGCTCGCGGAAGATGCCCCGGATTGCCGGCTCGGAGGGGTGGCTCAGCTCGCGCGTCGGCGCGCCGAGCGGACCGACCGAGCCGCCGACGATCGCGCTGCGGCCGGCGACCTCGCGCGCCTCGCGGGCGACCTGCGCGGCGCGGCGATTCAGCCGGCCGGCATCCGCCGCGAGCCCGTGCACCGCGAGTCGATGCCGGTTCGCCCCGAGCGACAGCGTCTCGATGAGCTCGGCGCCGGCTTCGAGATACTCCCGATGCGCGGCGCCGACGATCTCCGGGCGGCTCGTCGGCAGCTCCTCGAGGGAGGCGCTCTGGGGCACGCCGCGGCTGAACATGAGCGTGCCCATGCCGCCGTCGGCGAGCATCGGACGGTCGGCCAAGCGCGCCTGGAAGGCGGCGCGCCGGGACGGCTCGTTGGTGCTGTTCAACTGGATCGGATCGAACGGTCGGTGATCATCGTCGGCTCCGTAGGAGGAGCGGCGAGCGGACCGGTCGAGAGGGGGAAGCCTTCCTGGCGGAAGGGCCTCAACGGAGATCCCTTATCTCGCAGGAGGGCCTGCCCGGATTTGGCACCTTGCCGGCTCGAGGCCGGTAGGTTGTCGTGGCTTCATCGGGCCGGTCCCTCCGCCACTCTTGATAAGCGTCTTCAGTTGTCGCGTCAGGCTACGGTCTCGGCAGGGGCGCGTCAAACACGCAAAAGGGACTGCTCAGGCCTGCGAGAAGTCCGCGGTGACGGGAATGACCGGCGGCGGCGTCCCGATCACGAGGCACCTCGCGAGTCGCCGGGGTGTCGCGTGCGACATGTCCTCCCGATCGTACTGTTAGCGCGCCATGCGCACCGAGAAGGTCGACCCCGATCCGCTCGACACCATCAGCTGGCAACCCGCGCGGCCGGTCCTGACCGTCGTCGGCTGCCACGCCGGAGGCGAGATCGGGAACGTGATCGTCGGCGGCGTCGAGGCCCCGCCGGGCGCGACCGTGTTCGAGCAGATGCAGGAGATCCGGGCCGACGATTCGATCCGGAAGCTGCTCCTCCACGAGCCGCGCGGGAGCGTCGCGGTCCACTCGAACATCGTCCTGCCGTCGAAACGCCCGGACTGCGCGTTCGGCTACGTGATCATGGAGCCGACCGAGTACCCGGCGATGTCGGGCTCGAACACGATCTGTGTCGCGACCGTGCTGCTCGAAACGGGCATGGTCGAGATGCGCGAGCCGGTCACGACGTTCCGCCTCGAGGCGCCCGGTGGCGCGATCGACATCACCGCGGCCTGTCGTGGCGGCAAGGCCGAGTGGGTCGAGCTCGAGAACGTGTCCTGCTTCGTCGATCGGCTCGACGCCCCCGTGGAGGTCGCGGGCCTCGGCACGATCCTCGTCGACGTCTCGTTCGGCGGCATGTGGTACGCCATCGCCGACGCCGCCCGGCTTGGCTTCGAGCTGGTCCCGTCGGAGGCGCGCGACCTGTCGGCCGTGGGCACGCGGATCCACGCGGCCGCCCGGGAGCAGCTCCACCCGATCCATCCCGAGAACCTCGAGATCGCGGAGATCAGCATCGTCGAGATCGCGGAGCCGTGGCAGGGCAACGGCCGGGTCTCGAAGAACGCGGTCGTGGTCGCGCCAGGCCGGCTCGATCGGTCCGCGACCGGGACCGGGCTGTCGGCCAGGATCGCCGCGCTCCACGCCCGCGGCCGGATGCGCGTCGGCGACGCGATGACCCACGCGTCGGTCATCGGCTCGACCTTCGACGGCAGGATCGTCCGGGAAGTCACAGCCGGAGCCCGGATCGGGATCGTCCCCGCGATCAAGGGCAGTGCCTGGATCACGGGCGTGACCCGCGTGCTCCTGGACCCGACGGATCCGTTCCCGGAGGGCTACCTCCTGCCGGACACGTGGCCCGGAGACGACGTCCAGCACTGAGCCCCGGAGCGCGTCCATCATTTGGGCAAAGCGGCAACGCGTCGGGAGGAGTGGACCTGGACGGACCACGGGGGCTCGGGCAATTTCGTCGGCTCTGGCTGGCCCTGGGGATCTCCGAGGTCGGGACGGGGGTCTCGCTCGTGGCGATCCCCCTGACCGCGACCGCGCTGGCCGCGTCGCCCTTCGAGTTCTCGTGGCTCGCCGTCGCGCGGTACCTGCCCTGGGTCCTCGTCGCCCTGCCGGCAGGCGTCCTCGTCGATCGCGTCAGGCGCCAGGGCGTCCTCGTCCGAGCAGATCTCGTCCGCGCGATCGTGTTCGCCCTGATCCCGATTGCCTTCCTCCTCAATGTGCTGTCGATGCCGTTGCTCATCGCGGCGGTGCTGATCGCCGGCGTCGGCAACGTCTTCTTCGACGTCGGCTACCTCGCCTTCTTGCCGACCGTCGTCTCGCGCTCCGGCCTAGTGGCGGCGAACGCCAGGCTCGAGGCGACCGCGAGCGCGGCGGGCGTGATCGGACCCGGGCTCGGCGGCCTCCTCGCCGCCTGGTTGTGGGCGCCGATCGCGGTCGCGGTCGACGCCGCGTCCTATCTCGCCAGCGCCGCGGCGATCCGCACGATCAGGGTCACGGAGACTCCGGAACGCTCTGCTCGCCCGGCCTCGGAACAGATCCGGACCGGGCTGGCGGCGGTCTGGCGCGACCCCAGCCTGCGAGCCACCGTGGGCGCCGGTACGACCGTCAACTTCACCCGCTGGATCTGGAGCAGCGTGATCGTCCTCTACGCGGTCTCCGAGCTCGGCCTGTCGGCGGCCGACGTCGGCCTGGTCTTCGCCACCGGTGGCGTCGCCGCCGTCGTGGGCGCTCGCCTCAGCGGACCGGTCGCCCGGCGAATCGGCGTGAAGGGCGCCCTGATCATCGGGATGGCCGGCATCGCCGGCTTCGCCCTGCTCCTGCCGCTGGCGACGCCGGCAACCGCCCTCTGGGTCCTCGCGCTCGCCTACGCCGGCATGGAGGGTTTCGCGCTCATCTGGGACGTCAACGCGATCAGCCTCCGCCAGGAGATCGCCGGTCCCGTCCTCGCCGGCCGGATCAACGCGACGGCCCGCTTCCTGATGTTCGGCGTGGGTCCCGCGGCGGGCGCGATTCTCGGTGGCGTGCTCGGCTCGGTCGTCGGGCTGCATTGGGCGATTGCCATCGGCGCGCTCGCCGGACTCGCGAGCATCCCGTGGGTCGTGACGATGTCGGCGCCCGTCGTGGGCCAGGACGTGCCGCCGGCGGAGGCGTGACGAAGCCCTAGCCGACCTGGATCACCGGCAGCGAGCTCACGTTCGACGCGTCCAGGTGCCCGAAGAGCACCGGCGATGTGAACCGGGACAGCTCCGCAGGCCCGGACCGCTTGCGCACGGGCAGGAGACGAAGACCCTCCTCGTCGCGCTCGGCCAGGCCGGCGCCGATGAGGTTCTCGGCGGGCTCTCGGAGCCGGCCATCGATCCGGCGTCCCGCGGCGATAGCGTCGAGTGCCTCGAACTCGGACCCGTCGACGACGTGGCGCAGGATCCGTCCGGGTTGGCGGCTGTCGCGGACGATGGCGAAATCCGGCCCACGGCGCCACTCGAACGTCCCGGCCGACGGCATGGGCGCGACCGTCTCGGTCGCCAGGGCGACGAAACGGTCCTCGTCCTCGAAGACGAGGCCCGCCCTGCGCCAGCCGCCAAGCCACCACCGAAGGCGCGCGACGTCGACCTCGATGCCCCTGGCGGCGAGGCGCCGGGCGAGCCCTTCGGGGCTCGTCGCGACCCGAAGGCTGTCGTAGGCCGCGACCTGCGCAGGGTCGGCGATCACGATGTCCCTGGCGGGCCAGCCCAGCCGGCGGTCGAGGATGGCGATGACGCCGTCCATGCGGCGGGCCTCGAGGCTGCTCTGACCGCCGCCATTCCGCCACGCCTCGATGGCGTCAACGAGCTCCTGCTCCGCCTCGCCACCGATCCCCGCAGACGCGTAGTCATAGATGTAGACCATGTCCGCGAGGTCGACGTCGCCGTAGATGAACCGGTAGCAGTCCGCCGGGCGGACCCAGTCGAACACGCTCGAGCCCGCCTCGAAGAGGGGGCTGTAGCGCTCGAGCGAGATGCGGAAGGCGCCGAGCGGCGGCGGCAGGTGGACGAGCGCGGGCGCCTGGGCGACGACGGGCGCGTAGTCGGCAGCGGTCTCGCCCGGGAAGCCGTAGAGCTGGCTCCAGCCGACCTCCAGCCCCAGCTCGCGGCAGTCCCGCAGCAGCTGGACGTTCTGGGAGGCCGTGACGCCCTTGCTCATCCGACGCAAGGTGGACGAGGCGAGGCTTTCGATCCCGGGCTGGACGTGGAACGCCCCGGCGAGGCGCATGAGCTCGAGCCGCGAGCGGTCGAGGTTGGCCTTGATCGAGTAGACCATCCGCAGGTCCCAGTCCTCGGCGATGAGTCGCGGCAGGAGGGTCCGGAAGTAGCCCATCTCGATGATGTTGTCGGTCATGATCATGTCGAGGATCTGGTGGCGGGAGAGCAGGGCTCGGATCTCGTCGAAGGCCTGTTCGGGACCCTTGCTGCGGTACTCCAGGTCGCCGAGACCGCAGAACGTGCACTGGTGCTTTGCACCCCACCAGCAGCCGCGGGAAGTCTCGACGATCAGGTACTGGCCGATCCGGCCGTTCAGGGTCGAGGTCGCGAACCGGTCGAAGTAGGCGTCGTATGAGGGAGTCGGCGACTCGCTCATCTGCATCATCCGCGGCGGCGTCGTGACCTGGCGCCCATCGACCAGGCTCGAGACACCGGGAACGCTGATCGGCGTGGCCCGCGACTCGATGGCATCCAGCAGCGCCGGGAGGGCCAGCTCGCCCTCGCCGGCGATCACGTAGTCGACGAATGGGAAGTTTCGTTGCAGGGCGGCGCCCTGCGGCGGCTGGCAGTTCGCGCCGCCGAAGACGACGATCAGGCCGGGCCGGCGGTCCTTGAGCTCGCGGGCCAGGGCGAGCGACGGGACGTTCTGGTTGTAGGTCGAGCTGAAGCCGACGACGTCCGGGTCGGCCTCGAGGATCTCCTCCGCCACGGCGCGAACGAACCCGGGCGCAAAGCGGTGGAACGCCACCGCGCGACTCGGATTGCGGCCGACGCCCTCCAGGTAGGCGCTGTAGGCCTCGACGTTCCACGCCTCGACATCGTGCAGGGCGTTGGAGAAGATCCAGTCGCCGATGCTGTGCGTGAACCCGTTGTCGACGATCTCCATGCAGGCGGCGAGGTCCAGCTCACCGCCGGACTCGCGCGCCGCGTAATCGGCCCACTCCAGGTTCGCGTACCGCTCCACGACGACATCTTTCGGCCTTCGCAGCCGGAGCGCGGCGGCGACCACCCCGAGGGCCGGCGAGGGGCCGTCCGGCGTATACCACGGCATCAGGACCAGCTCGACTCGCACGTCGACTCCCTGTCTCCTCTGCCGAGCTCAACCGCGAGAAGGCCGACCGGGCGAGCGCCCTGCCGGCATTTCGATCAATGAGTGCGCGGCTCGACGATCGGACTCAGCGCGTGCACGCCCCGGCGGCACCGCCGCCGAAGGCCTTCGGGTGATCCGGTCGAAGGCTGGACGCTAGCGACTCGTTCGCCGACCCGTATGGTCGAGATTCCGACCCGTATGATCGAGGTCTCGACCGGTGTGGTCGAGATTGCGACCCGTGTGATCGAGGTCCCTACCGGTGTGGTCGAGATTCCGACCCGTATGATCGAGGTCTCGACCGGTGTGGTCGAGGGCTCGTCCCGCCGGGAGCTGGACTGCGGTCTTGATCACGCCCTTCTCCTCGTGCCTTCCCTCGCCGGCGTTCCCGGGCGCCGGCCACATGCCACCGTGGGCATGTAACCTGAGTTACACCGCGTTGTCAATGTGCAACACCGTGGTGTCGCCACGACCGTTAGGACGGCGCCCGGCGTGCCACCAGCTCCGCGACCCAGTCGCGCAGTCGGGGAAGGTGCTCGGCGTAGTGGTCGGCACCGGCCTTGCGCACCCACCAGGCAGCCTCCTCGGTCTGCTGGCCGAGCGCGAACCAGGCCTCGAGCATCCGGGTCCGACCACCGTTCGCCTGGAGCCACGCGACGCTCCACGGCTGGTCGGCCATGGCCTCGAGGAAGATCGCGTTGAGGGCGTCGACATCGACGTCGTGGCCCTCGTAGGTGCCGCCGATCATGCGCTCGAACTGTCGCTCGGCCTCGGCCAACCACGTCCCGAGGTGACCCACGACGTCGCGCACCGTCCAGTCGGGATCGCGGTAGTAGCCGGGCTCGAGGCACTCCTCGGGGGTGAGCTGGCGGACGAGGCCGACCATCTCGTACCAGCCCGTGCGCTCGGCCTCGATGTCGGCCGCGAAGGGATGGCCGGCCGGCGGATTCTCGACGATTGCCGTGGCGGCCTCGCCGGTCCGGTGCCTGACGTGCTCGCCCACGGGCTGGATTGTCGCCGAACCGGGCCGAACGCTCAGCCGCCGGCCGCCACCAACCCGGCGCCGGCGACGGCCTCTGCCATCAGCGCGTCAAACCGAGCCCGAGCCTCGGCCGCGCCAGGGTCCCGCAGTGCGGCGCTCGCGGCCGCCTCGAGCGCGCCGGCCTCGGCGCGACGGATGGCCCGACGCACTGCAGCGAGGCCAGGGGCGCTCATGCTCAGCTGCCTGATCCCAAGTCCGACGAGCGCAAGGGCCGCGGCCGGATCGCCCGCCATCTCGCCGCAGACCGACAGGTCCACGCCCGCCCGCCCGCACGCCTCGACCGCCTCGCGAACCAGACGCAAGAGGGCCGGGTGGAGGGAGTCGCGATACCGGTGCAGGGCGGCATTGCCTCGATCCGCGGCCAGCGTGTACTGGAGCAGGTCGTTGGTGCCGAGGCTCGCGAACGCGAGCTGGTCGAGGTAGGCATCGCCGGTGAGGACCGCCGACGGGATCTCGAGCATCACGCCCAGGGCGACGTCCCCGTAGGCGAGCCCGTCACGATCCAGGGAGTCGCGCGCGTCGTGCGCGAGCTCATGCAGCCGGGCGGCGTCGGACGCGTCCGCGATCATCGGGGCCATCACCTTGACCGGGCCGGCCACGGCCGCCCGCAGGCAGGCGCGGAGCTGGGTGATGAACAGGTCCGGGCGCTTCCCCGCGAGGCGGAGCGCGCGAACGCCGAGGAACGGGTTCTCCTCGCGCGGCTGGTCGAGGTACGGGATCTGCTTGTCGCCGCCGACGTCGAGCAGGCGAATCGTGACGGGCAGGCCGCCGAACGCCTCGACGACGTTCCGATACGCGGCCTCCTGCTCCGCCTCCGACGGCGGCGCGGATCGCTCGAGAAAGAGGAACTCGGTGCGGAAGAGGCCAACCCCTCGTGCGCCGAGGCGGAGGGCATCGGCGCTCTCATCCGGGCCGCCGATGTTGGCGAGGAGCGTGACCTCCACCCCATCGAAGGTCACGGTCGGATCGTGCGCCTCGGCGAGGTCCCGCGCCCGTGCCTCCACCGCACCCGCGGCGAGGGCATCGAAGCGCGCCCGTTCGGCCGAGTCGGGATCGACGACCGCCTCGCCCGTCGACCCGTCGATCGCGAGCTCGACGTCCGGTCCGGCCGCTCGGACCGCCGCGACGAGACCCTCTGCCGAAACGATCGCAGGGATGCCGTAGGCCCGCGCCAGGATCGCGGCGTGCGCCGTCGGCGACGCCCCCTCCAGGGCGATCCCGAGGACGCGGTCACGGGGCAGCGTCGCCGTCACCGACGGGGGCAGGTCAGCGGCGACCACGATGGCCGGAGCGGCGAGCTGGGCGCCGTCGGTTGCGATGCCGACGATCCGACGCGCGATCCGATCGGCGACGTCGCGCACGTCGGCCGCCCGCCCGCGGAGCAGCTCGTCGTCGAGCGCCGCGATGCGCTCCGCGGTCGCCCGGGCGGCGATGGCCAGTCCGCCGATCGCGTCGACCAGATCGCGCTCGATCGCCGCGACTGCCGCGTCGATGATGTCGGGATCGCGCGCGATCGCCGCTTGCGCCAGAAAGATGGCGGATTCGTCGCCGTGGCCGGCGTCACGGACCGTCGCGGCGAGGTCGCGAAGCTCGCGCGACGCAGCCTTCGCCGCATCTCGCAGCAGCGCGGCCTCCACGGCGACCTCAGATGAACGGATGGGTCGCGGTGCGGGGGCCTCCGGCGTCGTGAGCTCCGCCCAGCGACCCCGGGCGATGCCCGGCGCCGCGGCTCTCCCGGAAATTCGAAGGTGCGCCATCGCTACGCCGCGAGTCGGCGATCCGCCCGGAGGACGTCGTGCACGCGGACGGCCTCGGCGTCTCGGGCCGCGACAACGCGCATCTGCGTCCCCGGCGAGCGGCACGCCGCGACGGACCATGCCACCGCGGTGCGGAGGGCGGCGTGGCCCCCGCCGGCGGCGAGGAAGCCGGCGAGCAGCGCGTCACCCGCGCCCACGGTATTGACCAGGTCATCGATCCGGGCCTCGGCGTGGGTCGCGCCGGCGGCGTCGACGTACACGGCGCCATCGGCGCCGAGGCTCACGAGCACGCCGCGGATGCCGCCGGCAACCAGTCCCTGCGCGGCATCGATGACCGACCCGAGCGTCGCCAGGCCGCGGCCCACGAGGCCCTCCAGCTCCGCGAGGTTGGGCTTGAGGAGCGCGACGTCGGCCCTCGCGCCTTCGCGCAGGGCGAGCCCGTCGGCGTCGATGGCGACCCCGGCCGAGGCCGGCAGCCGCGACGCGATTCGGGCGTACAGGTCCGGCGGGGCACCGGGCGGCAGTGAACCGCAGCCGGCCACCCAGCTCGCGCCGCTGGCGAGGTCGGCGACGCGCGCCACGATCGCGTCGACCTCGGCCGCGCTGAGCTCGGGGCCGGGCTCATTCACCTTGGTGACCGTCCCGTCGTCCTCGACGAGGCTGACGTTCACCCTGACGGGCCCGCTGATCGGAACGGCGTCGAGCGGCGCGGCGGCTCCGAGCATCGCGCTGAACGCCGCCGAGGAGGCCGTGGACAGGGGCGCCATGGCCACTGTCGCCTCGCCGTGCAGCGCGAGCGCTCGGGCGACGTTGATCCCCTTCCCGCCCGCCTCCGCCGTCGCGGACACGGCTCGAATCACCTGCCCCCGAACGAGCGGCGGGATGCGCAGGGTCCGGTCGATCGATGGGTTCGGGGTCACCGTCACGATCACGTGCGATCGGACTCGCGCAGGTGGCGCGCGAACAGGGCCGCCTCGGCCTCGATAGTCCATGACCCATCGGCATCGAGCGCGCCGCCGACGTCCGGCTCGGCGGTGGCGAGCGCCGGCACCGGGGTGAGCGGCAGGTCGCGCAGCTCCGGGAAGATCACGATCTTGCCGGGGAAGCGGCCGTCCATCAGCGCCTGCAGTGCATCGGGTACGGCCTCGATCCCGCCGACCGCCGCGAGCGCGCGACGAGGCTCGAGCTGGCCCGCGACGGTCTTGTCGACGACTAGGGCCTGGTCCGCGATGCGCGACCCGGACGTGCCCGTGAGCTGCGCGCCGTGGAGGTACACGTTCGACAGATCGAGCGAGGCACGGGTGCCGACCGGGACGCCGGCAAAGAGGACGAGCATCCCGTCGGGCGCCGTGGCCTCGGACGCCGCGACGACCGCGCGCGCCGAGGGGGCGGTCACGATGACGTCGTCGGCGCCGGCCGGCGCCCGGCCGCGGACCGCGCGGGCGATCGCATCCGACTCTGGCCCGATCGTCTCGACGACGAGATCGCGGCCGTTGCGCCGAGCGACCGGCGCGAGCTTTCGGGCCGCCGCATCGAGGCGATCCGCGTCCAGGTCGAGCGCGATGACCAGGCGGGGGCCGGCCGGCAGCGCCAGCGCCCGCTCCACGTGCATCTGGCCCATGGGTCCCGCCGCGCCGACGACGACGGCGACGCCGCCGGGTCGCAGCTCGGCCCGGTTGCGTACCTCGCCATACGCCGCGCTCACATTCGTGCCGGTCGTCCCGACGTAGGCGATGTAGTGGTAGTGGAGGCGCCCGATGTCGATGTCGACGGGACTGTCGAGCGGCTCCTGCGTAACGATGTTCAGAACGCCGCGAAACGCCAGCGCGTCGCTTGCCCGGCCGACCGCGGCGGCCGAGCGAGGCCCGAGCAGGATCACGTCGTCGAACGGCCGGCTCCCGTCGATGGCTCCTTCGACGACGACATTCGCACCCCGGTTGGCGGCCCGGACCGCGGCCTCGATCGCTCCCCCCGCGCCGACCAGGGTGATCTCGGACGCCACGGTCACGACCCCGCCGAGCTCGTACGACCGGTCGTCCCCGGGCCGGCCCACGATGAGCAGCCTGCCGCCGATGAGCGGCTGGAGCCGGCGACGCTGGGTATACGCTGCCTCGACGCAGGCCCATGGCTCGGTCAGGGCGGTCTCCGCGTAGCCGAGCCGGTCGTCGACGGGGACGACGTATGCGCCGTCGTCGGCGTCGAGCACCTCGGGACCGATCGTGTGGTACTCGATCAGGCCACCCGGCGTCGTGTAGCCGTACGCGGCGCTGCGGCCGCCGATGTAGATGTCCGGCTGGATTGCCAGCCGCTGGCCTGGCTTGAAACGCCCGGCCAGGCGATCGCCGACGGCCATCACCGTGACCGATGCCTCGTGGCCGAGCCGGGTCGGCTCGCGCTCCAGATCCCGCCCATACAGCTTCGGGTGGTCGCCGCCCAGCCGGATCAGCTTGATGTCGGAGAAGCACAGCCCGACCGCGTCGACCCGGATCAGCAGCTGGTCCGCACCGGGCGGAGGGACCGGCACCAGCTCCGGCTGCCCGTTGCGACCGACCCGCTCGATCCCGGTGCCGTACACGTTCCAGGCGAGGGCCCCACCCGGATGCGGATCGACGGCGGCGCGATAGCGTTCGTAGGCCGTCGTCGTCGAGACGGCGGTCATCTCGGTCTCGGAAGGTCAGCGGCCTTGAGCACCTTGCCGTTCGAATCCATGATGCCGACCTTCGAGCCGATGGTCATCGGGTTCACCCCGAACAGGTCCGCTGCATTGATCGCGACCCAACGATAGCCGTCGAGCGGCTTCAGCCGGGCAAGCGCGCTGCGCAGCTCGGTCGGCTCGGCGACCACCATGATTCGACCCTGCTCGGCGACGAGGTCCGAGAGGCCGTCGGGATCCGCCGCCGCGGAAAGCTTCGCGGTGAGTGACGCGGCGATCGCGGCCCGGTCGAGACGACTCATCCCCGTTCCCCTTCGAGCAACACGGTCAGGACGGCGGCGACGGCGGCGTCGGCATCATCGCCCGAGGCGCTGATCGTGACCTCATCGCCGACGCTCGCGCCGAGCGCGATCAGCTGGGTGATGCTCGCCGCGTTGGCGCGCCGGTCGCCGGCCACGATCATGACGTCCGCGTCGTAGTCCAGCATGTGCTCGACGATCTCGGCGGCGGGACGGGCGTGGAGACCCGACGGATTCGCGATCCGAACCCTGCGCCCCGGCGTGTCCACCTCGGCCTCATCACGGCTGCCGTGGCCCGGGCCGCCATCGGCGGTCAGCGCTCGATGGATCTCGAGCGGATCGGTCGTGGTGGCGAGTCGCTCGCACAGCTCGGCGTCCTCGAGAACGCCCGCCAGACGGGAGAGGACGGGGATGTGCTCCTCGGACTTTGCCGCGAGGCCGATCACGAGCAGGGCCTTCTCGTCACCCCAGGGCACGCCGGCCGGGAACTGGGCGACGGCCAGTCCTGTCTGGAGGATCGATTCCTGGTTCTCGCCGGTGCCGTGCGGCAGCGCGATCCCGTTGCCGAGATAGGTCGAGATGATCGCCTCGCGCTCGTGCATCGCCCCCACGTAGGCGTCTGTCACGAGGCCCTCGGCCATCAGCAGACCGCCGACCCGGTCGATCGCCTCCGCCTTGCTGGCGGCCCTCGCGCCGACCTCGATGGCCGATGGGCGCAGGATGCTCGCGGCCGGCGACGTGCTCATCGCCCCGGCGCGATCACGACGAGATCGGCTCCCCCGCCCGCAACCGGCTGATCAGCAGGTCCGCTGCCGGGTTGTTCAGGAAGTTCTTGAAGCTGAGGACGACCGCCTGAGGCGCCGACTTTCGCGCTCGTTCCGCGAGCCCCTCGTGCGCGATGACGACGTCCGTCTCGGGTGGGATCTCTCCGACCCGGGCGTGGATCACGTTGACGCCGAGGCCGGCGTCCTTCACGCGCTTCTTGAGCTGGTTCGCGCCGATGAGGCTGGAGCCCATCCCAGCCTCGCAGACGAAGACGACGAGCCGCACGTCGGCGGCGGCTTTCTCGACCATGGCCGACCTCCGGGATGGTGGTGTCGCCGCCTGGCGCCCCCCGCACGGGGTGGCGCCAGGCGGCTCTGGAAGGGAGGGCTGTCGATCAGGCGGCGGCGCCAGCCGGCGAGGCGGACGTGGCCGTTGACGTGCTCGACTCGTCGCTCGTCTCCCGAACCGGGTAGAGGCGCAGGATCGTGCTTCCAACGACGAACGACACGACAGCACCGACGGCAACACCTCCGAACACACCGAGGTGCTGTCCCGGTGGCGTGACCGCGAGGTAGGCGAAGATGCTGCCCGGGGACGGCGTGGCGACGAGGCCCGCGCCGGTTGCGACGAACACGATGTCCGCCGCGATCCCGCCCGCCCACATCGCCAGGATCATGATCGGGTGCGACAGGACGTACGGGAAGTAGATCTCATGGATGCCGCCGAAGAAGTGGATGATGATCGCGCCCGGCGCGGACTGCTTCGCCAGGCCCTTCCCGGCGAACCAGAACGCGAGGAGCAGACCGAGGCCCGGCCCCGGATCCGACTCGAGCATGAACATCACCGAACGCCCGGTTTCGGCTGCCTGCTGAACGCCGATCGGCGCCAGGATGCCGTGGTTGATGGCGTTGTTCAGGAACAGGACCTTGCCGACCTCGATCGGGATGTCGGCGATCGGCAGCAGACCGGCGTTGACCAGGGCCGTCACGATGTTGCCGAGGCCGTCCGATATCGCGGTCAGGACCGGCCCGATGGCGACCACGCCGATGACGGCAGCGATGGCGCCGAAGATGCCGAGTGAGAAGTTGTTCACCAGCATCTCGAAACCGACGGGGATCATCGGTCCGACACGCTGGTCCCACTGCTTGATGAGCCAGCCGGCGGTCGGCCCGACAAGGATGGCGCCCAGGAACATCGGCACGTTCGCGCCGACGATGATGCCGGCCGTGACGATCGCGCCGGCGACGCCGCCGCGGTGGCCGTAGACCAGCTTGCCGCCGGTAAATCCGAGAAGGATCGGCAGCAGGTAGGTGATCATCGGACCGACCAACGCCGCCAGGGTCTTGTTCGGCGTCCAGCCCGTGGGAATGAAGAACGCGGTGATCAATCCCCAGGCGATGAACGCCCCGATGTTGGGAATCACGATCGCGGCGAGGTTGCCGCCGAATCGTTGGACTCGCTCCTGCACTGTTCCTCCTCCGCTCCGATGGGGCTAGGCGGTGAGGATGGGCGTGGGCCCATACCCAGACAACTGCCAAAGCGTCGCGGCGGAGTTGTGACAATCCTGACCGCTCGGGTCGGTCTCGTCAGTTCCGGCGCGAGCCTCGCCGGGCCCGCCGGATGTGCGTCTCAGCGGCTCGGGCGAGTGTGGCTCGGCAGTCCGACGAGCCGGCTCAGCCTTCGGACATCGCGATCGGACAGGAGCGGGCTCACGACCACGAGCGGCGCTGGGCCCGTGTAACCGTCCAGGGGCACCGTGCTGATCACGAGCTCGGTGTCGGCGTCGGCAACCTCGTCCTCGAACGCCGCCTTCGAGATGACCTTGCCGACCTCGACCTGGGGGAACTCCGCGAGCAGCCGGGAGACGAGAATCCAGGCCGTGGCCATGCCCGCGGGGCAGACAACCGTCACCCGCACCTTGGTCATCAGGCGGTGCCGTTCGAGCGAACCCGCGAGGTACATCGTCAGGAAGCCGACCTCTTCGACCGGGATCGGCGCGCCCGAGAACCGCCGAATCTCACCCAACAGCCGCTGGGCCTCGCGGTACACGTCCGGGTAGCGTTTCTGGACGTCGTGCTGCAGCGGGTTGCTGATGGGCAGCCCGTAGCGCAGCCGGACCTGGAGCCGGCGGAAGTGCTCGACGAGGTTGCCGCGGAGGAGCTCGTCGTCGCCGAGCGCGGGGTGCAACCGATCGGCCGCGGCGCCGACGAGCCGGTCGACCGTGCGGATCAGCTCCGCCTCGGCGGCGCCGTCGTCGATGTGGGTGAGCTCGACGAACCCGAGCAGGGATTCGGTCATGGAGGCGGCCTCCGCCGGGCCGAGCGCCACCCCCATCCGTGACGCCACGGCTGCGGTGATCCTGTCCGCGGACTCGGCGACCGGATGATCGAGCAGCGAGCGCAGGCGGCCGCGGACGAGGCGGGCGTGGCGATTTGCGCGGACTCGCGCCACGACGATCGCCAGGCTGAGCGTTGCGGTCAGCATCGTCGGATCGTGCTCGTCCTGCGCCCGCAGCTCGTGGACCAGGATCGCGCGGAATGCCGGCAGGTCCAATCCCGCCACGTAGCCCTCGAGTCCGGCGCCGGCGGGGCGCCCGGCCGCCGCGCGGGCGTCGCGGGAGAGGCTGTCAAGGACGTTTGCCGGAACCCGCTCGAGGATCAGCGCCAGCAGCGCAGCCCGGACCTCCACCTCGCTGCCGCGCACCGCCAGCCCGACGCCGGGCAGGCGCCGGAGGTGGAGCCGGTGCTGCTCGAGCCAGGACTCCGCGATCCTGACGTCGCGCCGGATCGTCGGCCGGGAGACGCCCAGGCTCGACTCGAGGTCCTCCGACCGGACCGCCTCCGGCGCCACGTCGAGCAGCGCGAGGATGACCCTGGCCTGCCGGTCGTCGGCGTCGAGCAGCGCGGGGCCCGCCGCGGTCGCGAGGTCATCGACGACCTTCGTGCGTTCCCCGGCGTCACCATCGATCCAGATTCCAACGCCGCGGCGCTTCACCAGGCGGAGCCCGTGACCGGAGAGGTAGGCCTCGACTGACGGCAGGTTGTAGCGGACCACCCGGTCGGTCAGGCGCAGCGACGAGGCGACCTGCTCGAGCCGCGTCGTGCCCGGCTGCTCGACGAGCAGCTTGGCGATCCGGATCTGGCGGCTGTCGAGCGGGAGGAGTGCCACGCTTGCCTCCATGCGGCGGTCGGCCCCCGGAGAATCCTACCCAGCGGACGCCGGCGACGGCCCGCGAATGTCTCGCGGCCGGCCGATCGGCACCTCGCGGCTACGATTGCCGGCGGGATGGGAGGCACCGTGCGCCGGCACCTCTTCTACGGCTGGGTCATGGTGGCCGTCGCCTTCGGCGTGATCCTGCTCGGCGCGGGGACCCGGGCGGCTCCCGGCGCGCTCCTCCTCCCGATCGAGGCCGAGACGGGCTGGTCGACGGGCCAGGTGACGATCGCCGGCGCGGCAGGCCTGCTCCTGCTGGGCATCGGCGGTCCCGTCTCCGGACTGCTCATCGACCGGTTCGGGGTGCGCGTGCTGACCGTCGGTGCGCTCCTCCTGACTGCGGCCGGAATGGGGCTCTCGGCGCTTGCCACCGAGGTCTGGCAGCTCGTGCTGCTGTTCGGCGTGGTGAGCGGCTTCGGGGCAGGGCTGGTAGCCAGCTCATTGGGACCGATCGTCGCCAACCGCTGGTTCGTGGCCCGGCGCGGGCTGGTGGTCGGCGTGTTCGGTGCGGCGGCGAGCGCCGGGCAGCTCGCGTTCATCCCCATCCTCTCGGGGATCGGGACGGCCGATGGCTGGCGGACCGCGGTCGTCTTCCTGGCCGCCCTCGTCTCCATCGCCGCCATCCCGGCCGCGCTGCTGCTGCGTGACAACCCGGCCGCGGTCGGCGAGCGACCGCTGGGCCAACCTGAGGGCGCGCCGGCGATCAGCCAGCGCTCGGATCCGGGGATCATGGGTCGAGCGATCCGCCGGCCCGAGTTCTGGCTCCTCGCCGGGACCTTCTTCGTGTGCGGTGCGACTTCGAACGGCGTGGTCGGCCAGCACTTCATCGCCCACGCCGTCGACCACGGCTTCACCCCTGCCGTCGCCGCGGGCGCCCTCGCGCTGATGGGCGTCTTCAACTTCGCGGGAACGATCGCCTCGGGCTACCTCACCGACCGTTTCGACCCGCGCCGGCTGCTGCTCGTCTACTACACCTTCCGGGGCATCAGCCTGCTGCTCCTGCCCGCGATCCACAACAGCGCCGACATCGTCGTCTTCAGCATCATCTTCGGCCTCGACTACATCGCGACCGTGCCGCCGACCGTCGCGCTCACCGCGGACCTGTTCGGCCGGCAGAACGTGGGCATCGTCTACGGCTGGATCTACGCCGCGCACATGTTCGGCGCCGCGATCCTCGCCCAGGTGGCTGCGATCATCCGCGACCGGGCCGGCGACTACACGCTCGCCTACCTCACCGCGGGCTGGATGGCGGTGGCCGCCGGGGTCGTGATCCTGGCCCTCCGGCGAGGTCGCCAGGGGCCCGCAGCGGGTCTCGCCGCGCCCGCCTGACCGTACGCGGCAGCCCCCAGAGACAAGAAGCAGCCCCGAAGTGCTGCGTTGCCGGGGGAACAACGCGGTACTTCGGGGCCTGCATCCGTAGACAACGATGGATGTTCGCCGGCGTTAGGGGCGGTGCCGACCGACAACGAAGCCAGTGACGGCCGGCAGGATCGCCCGCCCTGCGCGTGAGGCGCTCGACCGCAAGCGCCGCAGCGGGACGCGCTGGCTCCGGCCCTCTGCCGGCGCGGCCCACGCTTCGCGGAGATCCGCGGTGAGGGCCGGCGCGTATCACACGAAGGTGACGCGACCGGGTCCCTGATCCGACCTCGTGTCCCGGGAATCGCGGAGCCCTGCCGTCGTGCCGGCAGGGCTCCCTTCCTGATCTGCCATGCGATTGGACGTGGAGCGGCGGCCCATCCGCTGCCACAATCGCGCCGAGGGCAGTCGACATGACGGACCGGTTCGTTACTCGTGGCTTCGTCGGCCGGCGCGACCAGGCCGGTGGCGAGGGCATCTCCGGCGAAGAGCGGCGCCGCCGCACGCCACCGGGCCAATACCTGACCGGCGACTTCCCGGTCCTGTCCGCCGGGCCGACACCGCGCACGCCGCTGGACCGCTGGTCGCTGCGGGTCGAGGGTCTCGTCCGCAAGCCGATCCAGTGGTCGTGGGCGGAGTTCGTCGCGCTGCCGAGCCGCGAGTACGTCGTCGACATCAGCTGCGTCACGAAGTGGACCCATCTCGACATGCGCTGGAAGGGCGTGAGCGTCGACACGCTGCTGGAGGGCGTGGAGCTGGACCCTCGAGCCGCCTTCGTGATCGCCTACTCCGACGGCGGCTACACGACCAACCTGCCGCTCGGCGACGTGCTCAACAACCAGGCCTTCGTCGCCTACGAGTACGACGGCCGGCCACTCGCGCCGGAGCACGGCGGCCCGGCTCGCCTGGTCGTGCCGGCGCGCTACTTCTGGAAGAGCGCGAAGTGGGTGCGCGGCCTGCGCCTCCAGGACCGCGACGAGCCTGGCTTCTGGGAGTCGCTCGGCTACCACAACCGCGGCGACCAATGGCTCGAAGAGCGCTACTCCGGTGACTAGACGCCGAGCCGCCTCGGCGACATCACCACGTTGTCGCCTTCACTCCGGCGCTTACGCACCATCAAGTGCGCTCGCGCGCGTCGCTCGGCGTCGCCTTGCGCTGCCGCCGATCCAGCCCGGCCAAGTGCCGGCTCACTGATGGCGATCAGCTGGCAGGTCGCGACGGTTGTCTCGACCCGGTCCGAGACCCCGACCGTTCGGTCCTTCACGCTGGGACTGCCGAAGTGGCCCGGGCACCGGCCGGGTCAGCACGTCGACCTGCGGCTCACCGCTGCGGACGGCTACAGCGTCGAGCGGTCGTACTCGATCGCGTCCGAGCCCGAACGCGGGAGCGAGGTCGACATCACCGTCGAGCGGATCGAAGGCGGCGAGGTCTCGCCCTTCCTGGACGAGGTCGTGGTGCCCGGCGACCGGCTGGAGGTCCGTGGCCCGATCGGCGGCTACTTCGTCTGGGAGGCGGCGCTGGGCGGCCCGCTGCTGCTCGTCGCCGGCGGTTCGGGCGTCGTGCCGCTGATGGCGATGGCCCGCCACCGGGCGCGGGCCCGTGCGGGCATTCCGACCAGGTTGCTCTTCAGCTCGCGGACGGCCGACGAGATCATCTACCGCGACGAGCTCGATCGTCTGGCCGCTGCCGGCGACGGCTTCGAGGTCATCCACACCCTGACCCGGGGCCAGCCGCCGGGCTGGACCGGCTACGCCCGCCGGATCGACGAGGCGATGCTGGTCGAGGTGCTGGAGCCGCTCGGACCGACGACCCGCGCCTACGCGTGCGGGCCGACCGCGCTCGTCGAGGTCGTCGCCAATGCACTGCTGCGGCTTGGGCTTCCGCCGGATCGCATCCGGACCGAGCGATTCGGGCCGACCGGGACCTGAGCGAGGAGCGGACGATGGACGATCAGCTGTCCCGCGAGCGCGCGCAACGCGTCGCCGGGATGCGCGACGACCCGGCGATCGACCTCGTCCTCGACGCCAATGCTATCGGTGGCCTCCTCGCCGGGCTCTTCGGCGCCGACGTCACGGGCAGGGCCGGCGAGTGCGCCCACTGCCACACGGTGAGCATGGTCGGCATGATGCGCGCCTATACCCGTGGCCCGGGCATCGTCGTCCGCTGCCCGGCGTGCACGGAGGTGGTGCTACGCGTGGTCGAGATGCCGACCGAGCTGTACGTCGACCTGGCGGGAATGCGGACGATTCGCCTCGGCCGCGGCTAGGTCCGCTCGCGTCGGAAGATCCGGGCGATGGCGCGCAGCATGAGTGCGGCCGTCGCGCCGGACGCGAGCACGAACGCCGGGCTCGGCATCGGCGGGGCGATCGGCTTGAACGTCGCTCCGTCCGGCCCGATCTCCAGGTAGCCGATCGGGTCGGCGGACGCCATGCCGCCGCCGCCCGTGCCGGCACCGGACATGCCCTCGTCCGACGTCGAGGCCGTCGCGCCCTCGCCCGACCCTGGGCCCATCGCGATGGGGCCTCGGCCGGCGCCACCGCCGAACGCCCAGCGCACGCGGGCGACGGGGATGACCGTCAGGCCGTCCCGTTCGATCGGGTCGCCGAAGACCGCGCGCACGGACGCCTTCGAGCCGACCCGCTCGGCGATCCGCTCGACGAAGCCGTCGATCGAGCTGCGCGCCGACTTCTGCGCCTGGTCGAGCGCGAACTCGTAGTCCATCTCCGTCCGGGTCTCGGTGGCCATCGCAACCTCCAATCGAATGTCGTGCCTCCACCCTAGCCCGAAGCCGCGATCCGCGCCTCGCTTCCGACGCGAAAGAGCGACACGACGCGCCACGCGGTCCACGCACCCGCCGCCGTCACGACCGCGCACATCACGCTGATCGCCCAGTCGGGGAACTCGGCGATCTTCGGCGTGGGCAGGATCCGGTACGGCGACGTGACCAGGACGTAGACCAGCGTCGCGAAGAAGACGAGGCTCAACGTCGCGAACGGGCGGCGCAAGCGTGGCTCCATCGCCGCCAGCGGGGCGAGGAGGGCGACCGCCCCGAACAGGTAGCGCTCATGGACGCGCGTCGGCAGGAAGTAGATCGCGAGGCCGATGAGCACGCCCACCCCGAGCAGGCCGACGAGGTCGCGCCTGCGACGCAGCAGCCACAGGCTCGCGCCGATGCCCCCGATCGCGAGCGCGGTCCCGATCCGGAACCACTGGTCGTCACGGTCGCCGAAGCCGAAGACCATACCCCACGGGTTGAACCCGAACTCGGAGATGAAGGGGTAGCGCGTGAGCGTGTCGCCGACCAGGCGGAGATAGCCGAGCGGTCCCAGCCCGAGCGGCGCGAGGACGGCCACGAAGGCCCCGGCAGCCCCGACGCCCAACAGCGCCAGCCGGCGCCGATCATCCGGGGACCGGAGCCAGAACAGGCCGAGCCCGAGGAGGGTGAGCGCGGCGACGCCGAACTGGGGCTTGACCAGGCCGGCCACGACCGCGAGCGCCCCCGCGAGCAGGGGCCTGCCGCGGGCGACGGCGACGATCGCGGCGACCATCGGCAGCGCGCCCATGCCGTCGACCTGGCCCCAGATCGGCCCGACGATGAGCACGGCCGGGTTGAGCAGGTAGGCCGCCGCCCCGAGCAGACCGTCGCGCTCACGCCCCGTTGCGTGGGCGACGACGTCGTACACCAGCCAGCCGAGGGCGAGGTCGAACGGTATGGACAGCAGCCGGATGGCGAAGACCAGCTCGCGGCCGTCGAGCGCGGCGCCGAGCGGCCACAGCAGGTAGAGCATCGGCGGGTAGTTCGAGTCGCCGCCGTTGGCGTAGTAGCCGCCGAGCCCCCACCGGGCGACGCCCTCGGCCCACTGCGTGAACGCGTTGAGGTCGCCGCCGTGGCCCGGGCTGAAGAGTCCGACGAGGCGTGCGAGGAGGGCGACCATGAGCAGGCCGAGGAGGCTCCGCGGAAAGCGCCTCGGTGCCGGCCACTCGGCGCGGCGGCTGGCGCTCACGGAGCGGGCGGCTGCTCCGTGTCGGCGTCGCCGTCCTGGGCCTCCGCGATCGGGCCCCCGCGGCGCTCCGGCTTGTCGTCAGCCTCGCGCCGGTACGGGACGTTCACGACGACGGTGTGCGGCCGGCCGAGCAGCGCTGCCCGCAACCGCTTCGCCGACTGGTTGTAGAGGATCCGCTCCCACCAGCTGCGGGCGACGTACTCAGGGATCACGACGAACGTGATCGGCGCCTCCTTCTCCGAGGGCCACCCCCGGTCGAGGACGTCGAGATACGAGATCAGCGGGGCGACCAGGGCGCGGTACGGCGACTCGACGATCACGAGTGGCACGTCGGGCAGCTGCCGCTCCCACCGATTTCGGATCTCCACCGCCTCTTCGGGCTCGTCCGAGATGAGCACCGCCTGGATGTTCGTGTCGATGGACCGCGCGACGTTGACCGCCTGGACGACGGCCCGATTGATGCCGGGCACCGGCACGATCACCCGCTCCTCGCGGTGCGGTCCGGGGATGCGCTTGTCGCTGCGGACGGCGAGCTCGGCACTCGAGGCGCTGTACTGGCGCCGGATGAAGAGCATGATCCCGACGAGAACCGGGATGATCACCGCGACGAGGAGTGATGTCGGTGCCTTCGCCGCCAGCACGACGACGAACACAGAGCCGGTCAGCACCGCGCCGAAGGCGTTGATCGCCAGCCGTCGGGCCCAGCCGTTCGGCCGCTCCTTCCGCCAGTGCAGGACCATGCCCGTCTGGCCGATCGTGAACGCGATGAAGACACCGACCGCGTACAACGGGATGAGGGCGGTCGTCACGCCGCCGAAGACCACGATCAGCACGCTGGCCGCGATGCTCAGGATCACGATCCCGGAGGTGAAGGCGAGCCGGTCGCCGCGGAAGCTGAACTGGCGCGGCATGTAGCCGTCGGTCGCGAGGATCGCCGCGAGCCGGGGGAACGCGTTGAACGACGTGTTCGCGGCGAGGAAGAGGATCAGCGCCGTGAACGTCTGGTAGAGATAGAACAGCACCGTGTTGTCGCCGTAGATCGTGGCGGCGACCTGGCTGATCACGGTTCGCACCGTCGGGAGGTCACGCGGCACGATGCCGAACGAGTCGGCGACGAACGTGATCCCGATGAACAGCACGCCAAGCAGGATCGCCATGACCGTCAGCGTCGTGGCGGCATTCCGCGGCTCTGGCGGCTTGAACGCCGGCACGCCGTTGGCGATCGCCTCGGTGCCGGTCAGCGCGACGGACCCCGAGGCGAATGCCCGAACGATCAGAAGCAACCCCACGGCCTGGAGCGCATCCGGCTGGCCCGGGACCGGATCGGGTGGCGGGACGTGCTGTCCCAGGACCAGCACGCGGAACAGGCCGATCGCCACGATCAGCAGGGTCGACCCGGCGAACAGGTAGGTCGGGATCGCGAAGATGTTCCCCGACTCACGCAGCCCGCGCAGGTTGCCGAGCATGATCAGCAGGATCGCTCCGACGCCGATCTCGACGCGCACGTCCTCGAGTCCCGGCACCGCTGAGATGACCTGCTCCACCGCCGACGACGTCGATACGGCGACCGTCATCGTGTAGTCGACGAGAAGGGCTCCCGCGACGATCAGCGCGAAGATGCCCGGCAGATTCGCCCGTGCCACGGCATAGTCGCCGCCGCCCGACGGATATGCGTAGATCTCCTGGCGATAGCTGATCGAGACGACAGTCAGCAGAAGGGCGATCGCGATCGCGATCGGCAGGCTCAGGATGAGTGCGCCGGCACCGGCCAGCACGAGGACGCGGAGGATCTCCTCGGTTGCGTACGCGGACGAGCTGATCGCGTCCGAGCTGAAGATCGCCAGTGCCTTGGCCTTGGACAGGCGTTCGGAGATCTCCTCGTGGCTCGACAGCGGCCGGCCGAACAGCACGCCTCGGACGCGCGCAATGAGACGCCCGGCCTGGGTCCGAGGCGCGGAGGCCGCCTCCTTGGCGACCAGCACGCCCTCCGGGTTATACCGGAAGTAGGCGGCGTGGGGCCGCTCGATCCGGACCCGTCGATCCCCGAGCTTCCGTCCGCGGAGCGGCCGCGGTGGCGGTCCCGGCTTCACGGCCTGGGCGGCCGGGGCTCGTGCATCCGCAGAGGATCGCACGCGCCACTGGCGCGCGGGACCCACGCGGGCGCGGCCCGGCAGGCGACACGGCGGGCCTCGACGGTCAGGCGGTCGATCAGCCCGAGGACGTCGCCTCGCGTCGGTACGGCACGTCGACGACCACCGTGTGGGGTCGCCCGAGCATTGCGGCGCGCAGCCGACGCGCCGACTGGTTGTAGAGGATCCGCTCCCACCAGCTGCGGGCCACGAACTCGGGGATGACGACGAACGTGACCGGCGCCGGCCGATCGGCCGGCCACGATCGATCGAGCACGTCGAGGTATGCCTGGACCGGTCCGATCAAGGCACGATACGGCGACTCCACGACGACGAGCGGCACGCCCGGCAGCTGCCTTTCCCAGCGCCGCCGGATCCGCTCAGCCTCGGCTCGATCGTCCGAGACCAGGACGGCCTCGACGTCCGCGGCGATGGATCGCCCGACGTTGACCGCCTGGACGACGGCGCGATTGATGCCCGGCACAGGGATGACGACCCGTTCCTCGCGATTCGGTTCGGGCAGCGGCCCGTCTTCCCGCACCGCCAGCTGGTCGCCCATGGAGCTGTACTGCCGGTGGATGAATAGCATCATCCCGATGAGCGCCGGGATGAGCAGGAGCACGACCCACGCGCCGAGCGCGAACTTCGACACGGCAACCTCGATCGCGACGACACCTGTGGTGATCGCCCCAATGCCATTGACCAGCGCCTTCCGGCCCCACCCTGGAATCTCGCTCCGCAGCCTCCGCCAGTGGCGGACCATCCCCGCCTGGCTCAGCGTGAACGCGACGAACACGCCCACCGTATAGAGCGGAATCAGCGCTGTGACGCTGCCGCCGAAGAGCAGGATCAGCAGCGCCGCGATGAGGGCGAGGACGGCGATCCCGCCGCTGAACGCGAGACGATCGCCTCGAAACTGGAAGGCTCTCGGCAGGTAGCCGTCGCGGGCGAGAATGCTGGACAGGCGCGGGAAATCGGCGAACGCCGTGTTCGCGGCGAGGACGAGCAGCACTGCCGTCGAGACCTGGATCAGGTAGTGGAACGGCGTGCCGTTCCCAACGAGCAGCCCGCCCAGCTGACTGATCACCGTCTGTTCCTCGGTCGGGTCGGGCAGGATGCCGATCTTCGAGGTGAGCAGGCTCATGCCCAGGAAGATGAGGCCGAAGGCAGAGCCCATCAGCACGATCACGCGCTGCGCGTTCCGTGATTCGGGCGGCTTGAACGCGGGCACCCCGTTCGACACGGCCTCGACGCCCGTCAGCGCGACGGAGCCCGAGGCGAAGGCCCGAAGGATGAGCAGCAGCCCAAGGGGTTCCGCGGCCGTGACCGCCCAACCCGCTGGGGGGTCGTAGACCGGCAGCGTATTGGTCACGAGCCGGAAGATGCCGATCGCCAGCAGGCCCGCGATCGACACCAGGTAGACGTACGTCGGCACGCTGAACACGAGCCCGCTTTCACGCACGCCACGCAGGTTGACCAGGGCGATGACTGCCACGATGGCCACACCGATGGCCACCCTGGCCCCGAAGAGCTCGGGCACGATCGAGGTCAGCGCGGCGACACCGGCGGCGACCGAGACCGAGACCGTGAGCACGTAGTCGGTGAGCAGCGCCGCGGCAGCCGTCAGGCCGGCGAGCGTGCCGAGGTTGTCGCTGGCCACGATGTATGAGCCGCCGCCGTTCGGATAGGCGGCGATCGTCTGGCGATAGCTGGTGACAACGATCGCCAGGACGATGACGATCCCGATCGTGATCGGCATCGTCAGCAGGAGCGCGCCCGCGCCGGCCAACGCGAGCACGCGCATGATCTCCTCGGTCGCGTACGCCGAGGACGAGATGTTGTCCGAGGCGAAGATCGACAGCCCGGTCGCGACGTTCAGGCGCTCGCTGATCTCCTCGTGGGTCGACAGCGGCCGCCCGAACAGTACCGAGCGAACGCGGGCCAACGATCGGCCAAGCGAGCTGCGCGACGTCGATGCGGCGGGGCGGGCGATGAGCGAGCGCTCGCCGTCGTAGTGGAAGTACGGCTCGTGGGCGCGCCGGATCCGAACGCGACGGTCGCCTGGATGGCGCCCGCGGAGCGGGGCCTTCGAGGCACGCGGCGAGGTGATCTGGGACGCCGTCGAGCGGTCGGCGGGCGCGGAGGGGTCGGAGCTGGCCATCGTTCGCGGACCGCTACGCGGTCGCGGCGGCCTCATGCTTCAGCCCGGCCCGCGTGCCTGCCACGTAGGGCACGTCGACCACCACGGTGTGGGGCCGGCCGATCAGCGCGCCACGGAGCCGCCGTGTGGACTGGTTGTACAGCGGGCGCTCCCACCAGTGCCGGGCGACGAACTGGGGCATGACGACGAAGGTGATCGGGGCCTCCTCGTCGCTGATGCTCTCGTCGAGCGCGTCGAGGTAGGCAACCATCGGCTCAGCGAGGGCGAGGTACGGCGATTCCACGATGTCGAGCGGGACCTCGGGCAGCCGCGCCTCCCACTCCTCTCGAAGCTCGAGCGCCGCCGCAGGATGCTCGCTGACGACGACTGCCCGGACCTCGTCGGCCATCGAGCGGGCAACGTTCACGGCCTGGACGACTGCCCGGTCGATCCCCGCCACGGGCACCACGGCCCGCTCGCGTCGCCGAGGTGCCGGCAGCACACCCTCGGCCCTGACCGCGAGGTGCTCGGCGGAGGCGCGGTACTGCCGGTTGATGAACAGCATGATCGCGACGAGGACCGGAATCACGACGGCAACCAGGAGCGACGTCGGCGCCTTCGCCACGAGGACGACGACCGTGACGAGGGCGGTCAGCCCCGCACCGAAGCCGTTGAGGCCCAGGCGCCAGCGCCAGCCGGCGCGACGCTCCCGGAGCCAGTGGATGACCATCCCGGACTGGCTGATCGTGAACGAGATGAAGACACCGACCGAATACAGCGGGATCAGCGCCGTCGTGTTGCCACCAAAAAGGACGAGCAGCGCGATCGCGACCGCGCTGAGGATGACGATGCCCGACGTGAATGCGAGTCGGTCGCCGCGGAAGCTGAACGTTCGGGGCATGTAGCCATCCCTGGCCAGGATCGCGGCCAGCCTTGGGAACGCATTGAACGAGGTGTTCGCGGCGAGGAACAGGATCAGCGCCGTGAACGCCTGGAAAGCGTAGAAGGCGATGCTCCCGTCGCCGAAGATCCGGGCAGCGACCTGGCTGATCACCGTCCGCGTCGTCGGTACGTCGATCGCGACGATGCCGAAGCGATCGGCGATGAACGTGATCCCGACGAACAGGATGCCAAGCAGCAGCGCCATGGCGGTGAGCGTCGTCGCGGCATTCTTCGCCTCGGGGCGCTTGAAGGCCGGCACGCCGTTGGTGATCGCCTCGGTACCGGTCAGGGCGACCGAGCCGGAGGCAAATGCCCGGAGGATCAGCAACACGCCCAGGGGTTGCAGCGGGTCGGGTGCGCCGGGGAGCGGGGTCGGGAGCGGCGAGCCCTCGCCCGCGGCCAGGATCCGATACAGCCCGATCGCGATCATCAGCAGCGACGAGCCGACGAAGAGGTACGTCGGAATCGCGAAGATGTTGCCGGACTCGCGCAGGCCGCGAAGGTTGCCGATCGTGATGAGAACGATGGCAAGGACGCCGACGATGACCCGCTCGGCCTCGAGCCCCGGGAGGGCCGAGATGACCTGCTCGACGGCCGAGGCGGTCGAGACGGCGACGGTCATGACGTAATCGACGAGCAGCGCGCCGGCGGCGATGAGCGCGGTGATCATCGGCAGGTTCGCGCGGGCGACGGCATAGGCGCCGCCGCCCGATGGGTAGGCCGTCCCGATCTGCCGATAGCTCGTCGAGACGACGGCCAGCAGGATCGCGATCGCGAGCGCGAGCGGGAGGCTCAGGAACAGCGCGCCGGCGCCGGCGAGGACGAGGACGCGAACGATCTCCTCGGTCGCGTAGGCCGAGGACGAGATCGCGTCCGAGCTGAAGATCGCAAGCGCCTTGGTCTTCGACAGCCGCTCGGTGATCTCCTCGTGGATCGACAGTGGCCGCCCGATGAGGATCGCCCGCGCCTTCGCGGACAGCCGGCCGCCAGGGGTCCGCGGCGCAGAGGCTGCCTGTCGGGCGACGAGCTGGCCCTCGTCGGCATACCGGAAGTAGGGCGCCATCGGGCGGTCGATACGGACTCGGCGGTCGCCCATTTTCCGGCCGCGAAGTGCGGCGGGTCGGCGCGGCCGCCGATCGTCTGGTTGGGTTTCGATATCCACGCTTCGAGCGTGCGCCCGGGTCCCAAGAGGCCAACATCGCGAGGCGCGGCGCGGGGCTTAGGTTTCCCTCAGGATTTTGGCCCCATTGCCGGAGTCGCCTGTTCGGGCTCGCGGACGCGGTAGCCGATGCCGGGCTCGGTCACGATCAGGTCGCGCAGCGCGCCGGTGCGGTCGGCCTCGGCGAGCTTGTGCCGGAGCTGGCTCACGTGGACGTAGACATAGCTGTCCTCGCCCTGGTAGGCCTGGCCCCAGACCGCGCGCAGGAGCTTGCCCTTGGTCACGATCCGCCCCTGCTCGCCCAGGAGCACCCGCAGGATCTCGAACTCGCGCGGGGTGAGGTCCAAGGCCTGGCCGCCGACCTGGACCTCGTGGTGCTGCGCGTCGAAGGCCAGCGGCCCGACGACCACGCGCCCGCCGAGGTCGCCGGCGGGCCCGGCGGCGCGGCGCAGCGCGACTCGGAGACGGGCATGGAGCTCGTCGAGCCCGAACGGCTTCGTCACGAAATCGTCCGCGCCGCGCTCGAGCGCCTCGACCTTCTCCCGCTCGGCGAAGCGCGCCGACAGGATCACGATCGGGGTCATCGCGTCGCGCCGGATGCGGCGGATGACCTCGAGCCCGTCCATGTCCGGCAGGCCGAGGTCGAGGAGCACGACGTCGGGCCGGCCCGCCTCCCAGCGCTCGAGGGCGCCGCGGCCATCGGCGGCCTCCTGGACGCGGTAGCCGCGGGAGCCGAGCTCCCGAACCAGGACGGCCCGAACCTCCTCGTCGTCCTCGACGACGAGGACCGTCGCGCCCTGACCCGTCATCGGCCCATCGCCAGCTCCGCCGGCAGGCGGGCATGCGGGAGGTCCATCTCCACGGCAAGGCCGCCGAGGTCGCCGGCGCGTGCGCGCACGCGACCCCCCATCGCCTCGACCAGGCCACGAACGACCGCGAGGCCGATGCCGGTCCCCGGGCGCAGCCGGCCGTCGGCGGGCGCCCGCCGGTGGAAGCGCTCGAAGAGGGCGTCGAAGCCGTCGTCGGTGACCCCGGGGCCATCGTCTTCGACCGTGAGCCGGATCCAGTCGCCGTCGACCACCCGCGCCCCGATGCCGATCCTGGACTGGGGGCCCGTGAACTTCAGGGCGTTGTCGAGGACGTTCGTCAGCGCCTCATCGAGGAACACCGGGTCGACGAGCACGGGCAGCGGCCCGACGTCCACCCGCACGTCGTGCCCCGCGAGCCGGGGCGCCAGGCGGTCGACGGTCCGACCGGCCAGGTCGTCCAGCTCAAAGACGTCGACGTCGGCCCGGAGCTCGCCGGCCTCGATGCGGCCGAGGTCGAGCAGATTGGCGACGATGCGATCCAGGCGCTCGACCTCACGCTCGATCGCGGCCGCACTGGCCTGCCGGCCCTCGCTGTCGAGGTCGCTGTCCGGGCGCAGCGTTCCGGCGGCGGTCCTGATCGTCGCCAGCGGCGTCCGGAGGTCGTGCGAGACCGACTGCAGGAGCGCCGACTTCAACGCGTCGCTCTGGCGCGCGACCTCCGCTGCGCCCGCCTCGGCGGCGAGCTGGTCCTGGGCGAGCGCCTGACCGACCTGGTCCGCCGCGGCCGCGAGCAGCCGCGTCGCCGATCGGTCCGGGTTGCCCCGCCGCCGGTCACGCGCCGCCCAGATCGTCCCGAGGGCGCGTCCGCCGGCTTCGATTCGAACTCGGAAGGTCTCGGCGTCGCCCCGGTCGACGGGATCGCGCGATCGACCGGTCGACGGCTGGTGGATCCTGATCCAGATCGCGGGCTGATCTCCCGGCATCCGCCGGAGCTGCCAGTGGAGGCTGCCGGCCGCGGTCGCCGGGCTGCCCTCGCCCGCCGTCGCCACGATCCGCTCGCTCGCCTCGTCCGGCCCCAGGGCGAACCAGACGGCGCGGAGCCCGGCCTCGCGGCGGACGACCTCGGCGATCTCCGAGAGCACGGCGGTGGTGGACGAGCGGGTCGCAAGCGCGCGACTCACGAGGAACAGTTCGCGCGCCTCGCGCTCGCGAGTCTCGGCGGTGACCGCGCGCGCCCGCTCGAGCGCCGTGAGCTGGCCGACCACGACGCCGACGAAGAGCAGCAGGATGAGGTTCAGCCACTCCGCGGGGTCGCTGATCGTGAACGTGTGGACCGGGTGCGTGAACAGGTAGTCGTAGATGAGGATCCCGCTCACCGCCGCCAGCAACGCGCCAAGCGTTCCCGACAGCAGCGCGGTGACGACCACCGCGAGGAGGTAGACCGGCGACGCATTGAGCACGTCGAAACGCGTCTCGAGGAGCCAGACCAGCCCGGTGGCGGCGGCGAGCGCCGGCACGGCGACCAGCGCCAATCGAACCACGTCGCCGGGAGCAACGGTCCCGATCCTGGATCGGAACGTCGGGCCGAATGACTGCACGACGCGATCGTATGCCCCGGATCGGGCGGTAGGGTCGGATGGGCTCAGGCGCAGTGCGACCCCCGCAGCCGGCCGTGCGCCCGCATGATCTCGACCAGCCTGCCGTGCGGCAGCCGATGGGCCGTGTTGCCGTCGCGGCCGGTCATCGTCTCGGCCGCGACCAGCGCATTGACGATGGCCTCCTCGGTCGCCTCGACGGTCGCCTCGAAGAGCGGGTCGATCCCGCGGTCGACCATGCCCCGGAGGCCGACCGTGCCGTCGCCGGCAGCCTCGGCCTCCGTTGGCGGCATGCCCCGGTTGCCCGTCGCGAAGGCCAGGAAGATGTCGCCGGACGAGGTCGACCCGAGGCCGCCTACCCGTGCGATCCCGAGCGGGATGCGCCTGGCGAGGCGCGCGCACTGGTGGGGCAGGAGCGGCGCGTCCGTGGCGACGAGCGCGATGATCGAGCCGGATCCGGCCGGACGGGCGGTTGCAGCTGGCGGGCCGCCGATCCCGCGGCGGGCGGTCGCCCAGGGCGTGGGCACCTCGTCGATCGGGATCTCCTCGCCGACCGGCACACCGTCGATGCGCAGCAGGCCGCGACGGCCGTAGTTGGCCTGCACCAGCACCCCGATCGTCCAGCCGGCGCCGTCCGCGGCGATGCGGCGGGAGGCGGTTCCGATGCCGCCCTTGAACTCGTGGCAGATCATCCCCGTCCCGCCGCCGACGTTGCCCTCGGCCACGGGCCCGCCGCTCGCGCCCGCGAGGGCCGCCGCGACGTGCTCGGCGTGGACGTGGCCGCCGGCGATGTCGCTCAGCTGGCCGTCGTACGTCTCGCCCGCGACCGGGAGCGCCCAGTAGCTGGCGCCGGGCTCGTGTGCGGCGGCAGCGGAGGTGGTCAGGGCGTCGCGGACCTTGCCGACGTCGTTGGTGTTGGTGATGCCGATCGCACCGGTCAGCAGGCCGGACTCCCGGATCCACTCGAGGCCGGTGAGCTCGCCGTTGCCGTTGAGGGTCGCCGTTCCGGCGAAGAGCGGCTCAGCCCAGACGTCGCCGTCGTGTGGAACCACGACCGTGACGCCGGTCCGGATCGGGCCCTGCCCGACCACGAGGGGGCCGTCGCCCTCGATCAGGGTGGTGTGCCCTACCCGCACGCCCGCGACATCCGTGATTGCGTTGAACGGGCCGGGTAACCCCTCCCCGATCACGATGCCCAGGTCGCGGGCACGCGGCGACGGCTCGGTCAAGGCCTGCTCCTCCCGATCGTGCTCAGTCGGCGGTGCTCGACGAGATGACGTCGACGCCCTCGAGATCCTCGATCGAGTTGATGATGCCCGACAGCGCGTGCTCGGTCCGGCCGCGGATCGTCATGTCCGCGCGGTAGCTGTTCTTCGCCAGTCGCTGCGTCGAGATCTGGCCGATCTCGATCCTCTGCCGGACGAGGATGGTCGTCACGTCGCCAAGAGCGTCGAGCCGCTGCAGGTTCAGCCGGAGCTGGACCGCAGTGGTGGCCGAGCCATGGAGGCGCTCGGCCAGGGCGTTGATCGGCCAGAGGCTCACCAGGACCGTGGCCGTGGCGACGGCGGCGATGAGGTACTGGCCGGCCCCGGCCGCCATGCCGATCGCCGCGGTCGCCCACAGGCTCGCCGCGGTCGTCAGGCCCCGAATCACGACCCCGTCCTTGAGGATCGCCCCGGCGCCGAGGAAGCCGATCCCGGAGACGATCTGGGCGGCGATCCGGGTCGGATCGATCGACGTGGGGGCGCCGAGCCCGGTCGTGAGGCCCTCGAAGCCGTACGCCGAGAGCACGGTGAACAGGCCGGAGCCCGTTGCCACGAGCATGTGCGTTCGCAGCCCGGCTGGATGGCCGTGGATCTCGCGCTCGAACCCGACCGCCAGCCCGAGCGCCGCGGCTGCGACGATGCGCAGCGACAGATCAAGCTGCAGGGGAAGTTCGATCATTGGCCGAAGCGTACTCGCGCCGCGATCCGTGCGGCTCGCTCGGCGGCTCGAAGATGGAGGTCATATGACCACGTTGAATCGCACTCCCGGCGCGGCCGACCAGCGCTGGTTTCGGCGCCGCCCCCGCACGCCGAGCCTGCATCCAGTCAATCGCCGGTTCACCGACGAGGCGCCGCTCGGCGCGCAGATCGCCGACGGGGTCACGACATTCCTGGGCAGCTGGACGTTCATCGTCATCCAGACCGTGATCGTCCTCGTATGGATCGTCGGGAACATCGTGCTGCTCTTCCACTTCGACCCGTACCCGTTCATCCTGCTGAACCTGGCGTTCTCGACCCAGGCGGCCTACGCGGCGCCGTTGATCCTGCTCGCCGGGAACCGCCAGGCGCTGCGCGACCGGATGACGCTCGAGCACGCCGCGTCCGAGGCGGACATCGAGGACAGCCAGAACCAGGAGCTCATCCTGGGCAACAAGGCCATCGCCGAGAGCAACGGCGAGATCCTCAAGCGGGTGGAAGGCCTCGAGCAGCGGATCCTCGAGCTCGAATCCTCGATCCTCGGCCGTATCGACAAGCTGCAGTCGAACGGCTGAGCTCGGTCCGTCAGCGTCCCGTCATCGATCGATGCCTAGGCTGTCGTCGTGAGCACACGTGCGCTTGCCAAGTCTCCGGCGGCGCCGCCCGCGCGGACCGGCCTGCGCCTCGCCTTCGCGGGCGGAGTCGCGGTCGGTGCCGCGCTCGCCGTCGGCGAGCTCCTCGCCGGGCTCCTGCCGGACGTCCCGTCGCCACTCCTCGCGGTGGCGCGGTTCATCGTCGACATCCAGCCGCCGGGCGCGAAGGACCTCGTCGTCGGGATCTTCGGGACGGCGGACAAGCTCGCCTTCCAGGCCTTCATCCTCCTCGTCGGCGTCGCGATCGGCGCCGGGCTCGGCAGGCTCGCGCCGGCGCGACCCGCGCTCGCCGCCACGATCGTCGCGCTGTTCGCGGCGGCCGGGTTCGCAGCGTCATTGCGCGACCAAAACGTCAGCGTTCCGCTGACCGCGGCCGCCGCCGGGATCGAGGCCGCGGCCGGGATCTGGCTGCTCCGGCGGCTCGTCGCCGCGGCAGTCCCCCTCCCGGCAACCGGGACCGCCGCCATGCCGGACTGGAGCAGGCGGTCGTTGCTCCGCACGGGCGGCGCCATCGCCGTCGGCTCAGTCGTGGTCGGCGCCGTGGGCCGGCTGCTCCTGGAGCGGCGGAGCGCGCCCGCGACCCCGGTCGACATTCCGGTCGCGCCCGTGCCTGCGAACCTGCCATCGGGCGCTGACCTCGCGACGGCGGCTTTGCAGCGGGCCGGGCTGACCCCGATCGTCGTCCCGAACGACGACTTCTATCGCATCGACACCGCGTTCATCCCGCCGTCCGTCGACCGCTCGACGTGGAGCCTGAAGGTCCATGGGATGGTCGACCGGGAGGTCACCCTCACCTACGACGAGCTCGTCGCGATGCCCCTCGTCGAGCAGTACGTGACCATCGCCTGCGTCTCGAACGTGGTCGGCGGCAAGCTCGTCGGCAACGCCAAGTGGACGGGTGTCCGCCTGCGCGACGTGCTCGGCATGGCCGGCGTCCACCCGGACGCCGACCAGCTGATCGGCCAGTCGGTCGACGGCTTTACCGCCGGGATGCCCGTCGAGTGGATCATGGACCCGTCCCGGACGCCGATGATCGCGGTGGCGATGAACGACGCGCCGTTGCCGCGTGCGCATGGCTACCCGGCGCGGCTGATCATTCCCGGCCTGTACGGCTATGTCTCGGCGACGAAGTGGCTCGCCTCGCTCGAGCTGACCCGCTTCGACCAGGTCGAGGGCTTCTGGGTCCCGCTCGGCTGGGCGCAGAAGGCGCCGATCCTGACCCAGTCGCGGATCGACGTCCCGGCTGACGGCGCGAATCTCGCCGCGGGCCACACGCCCGTCGCCGGCGTCGCCTGGGCGCCGGATCGCGGAGTCTCGGCAGTCGAGCTCCGAATCGACGGCGGCGCCTGGGCGCCGGCAACCCTGTCGAAGCCGATCTCGAAGGCAACCTGGGTACAGTGGCTGTACGACTGGGACGCGCCATCGGGCTCGCACAGCATCGAGGTCCGGGCGACCGACGGGACCGGCGACGTCCAAACGGACCAGCAATCCAACCCGGCCCCCGACGGGGCGCGCGGACATCACACGATCCAGGTCGGCGTGGGCTAGCGATCGGCGGGAGGATCGGCCGAATCCGGGTACAGTCAGGTCATGCCGCGTCGCCTCTTCGTCTTTGATGGGCCCGACCGATTCGCCACGGGAACGATCGGCGAGCCCGGCAACCGGGCGTTCTTCCTCCAGGCCCGCGACGGGCGGCGCGTCGTCAGCGTCGGTCTCGAGAAGACCCAGGTCGCGGTCCTCGCCGATGGCCTCGGCAGGCTCCTCGTCGAGCTCGACCGCCGCGGCATCGTCGAGGACAAGCCGACACCCATCGCGCCGGACGAGAAGCCGCTCGACGAGCCGCTCAACGAGGCCTTCCGAGCCACGACCCTGACCCTCGGCTGGGACGGCGATACGGAGAGGATCCTGATCGAGGCGCGCGCCCAGGGCGAGGACGACGAGGAGGAAGCGGACGAATCGGTCGTCGAGGTCGAGGACGACGATGCGGACGGCCCGGACCTCCTCCGGGTGCGGCTGACGGCCGACGCCGCCCGCTCCTTCGTCGAGCGCGCGTTCCGCGTCATTCGGGCCGGACGCCCGCCGTGTCCGCTGTGCGGCAACCCGCTCGATGCGACCGGCCACATCTGCCCGCGCAAGAACGGCCATTACCTCAACTGAGCCAGCGCCGGCGCTCGTGGACGACGTCCTGGACCGCCTCCGCGACGGCGACCTCGAGGTCATCGGCAGGCTGCTCGGTTCGTCGAACAACGCGATGGTCGTGCGCGTCTGGCCCGGCTCGGAGCCGCCGTCGGCCGATGCCCTCGGTCGGCCGCTCGAGGACGGCGACCTCCTCGCGGTCTGGAAGCCGACCCTCGGCGAGCGGCCGCTGTTCGACTTCCCGATCGGGACGCTGGCGCGGCGCGAGGTCGCGGCCTACCTGGTCTCGGAGGCGCTCGGCTGGGGCATCGTGCCGCCGACGCTGCTGCGCGACGGACCGCACGGCGAGGGGATGTTGCAGGCCTGGATCGATACGGATCCCGAGGCGGACGTCATCGCCATGGTGAATGACGACGACCCGCGCCTCCGCCGGGTCGCGACGTTCGATGCGATCGTCAACAACACCGACCGCAAGGCCGGCCACCTCCTGCCGATCCAGGGCGGACACCTGTACGCCGTGGACCACGGGGTCACCTTCTCCACCGAGCCGAAGCTTCGAACCGTGCTCTGGGCCTGGGAGGCCAAGCCCTTCGACGGCGAGGAGCTGGCGGGGCTCGCCCGCGTGCGTGACGCGCTGGGCAGCGACGGCTCGCCGCGTCCGCTCGGCGTCGCCCTCGACGGGCTGCTGGCAGCCGATGAGATCGAGGCCACGCGGGCCCGCGTTGCCGATCTGCTGGGGACCGGACGCTTCCCCGGCCCGAATCCGGACTGGCCGGCCGTCCCCTGGCCGCCGTATTGACCCTCCCTGATTGAGGGGTCGGGCTCAGGCACCATAGGCATGTGGGAGCGGGAGGCGCGGCCGACCACGCGCTTGCGATCGACGTCGGGACCCAGAGCGTCCGGGCGATCCTGTTCGATCCGGGGGGCAGCCTCGTGGCGATGGGCCGCGTCTCGATCGAGCCCTACGTCTCGCCGCAGCCCGGCTGGGCCGAACAGGACCCCGAGGTCTGGTGGGCCGCCATCGGCGAGGCCTGCCGGAAGCTGTGGGCCGAGGCCGCCTCGGCATCGACCGCGATCGGACCGGACGCGGTCGCAGGCGTCGCGCTGACGACGCAGCGCGTCACGCTCGTCGTCGCCGGCGAGAACGGGGCGCCGCTACGACCCGCGATCGTCTGGCTGGACCAGCGCCGCACCGAGGGCCTGCGGCCGATCGGCGGCGCCTGGGGCCTCGCGTTCCGGCTCAGCGGCACCCGCGAGACCGTCGCTCGTTTCCAGGCGGATGCCGAGGCGAACTGGATCGAGCGCAACGAGCCCGCCGTCTGGAAGCGGATCCGCCGCTACGGCGTGCTCTCGTCGTGGCTCACGGCGCGGCTGACCGGAGAGTGGGTCGATTCGGCGGCGAGCCAGGTCGGCTACCTGCCCTTCGACTTCAAGCGTGGGGAGTGGGTCGGGCGGCTCGACTGGAAGTGGCGGGTGGCGCCGTTCGAGCGTTCGTGGCTGCCGCGGCTCGTACCACCGACGGGGACGCTGGGCGCGCTCACGGCGGCGGCTGCGCAGCACCTGGGCGTCGCGGCCGGCCTGCCGCTCGTCGCCGCGGCGGGCGACAAGCAGTGCGAGGCGCTCGGGGCCGGGGCGATCCAGCCCGACGTCGCGGCGCTGTCGTTCGGGACGACGGCCACCATCGGCACGACCCACCGGCGCTACATCGAGGCGATCCCGCTGGTTCCGCCCTACCCCGCCGCGATCCCCGGCGCCTGGCTCGTCGAGCTGCAGGTAATGCGCGGCTTCTGGATGGTCGAGTGGTTCAAGCGGGAGTTCGGGGCGACCGAGGTTGCCCGCGCCGGTGCGCTCGACATCCCGCCGGAGGCGCTCTTCGAGGAGCTGCTCAACGCGTCCACCCCCGGCTCGATGGGCCTTCTGCTCCAGCCCTACTGGATGCCGGGCGTCCGCTACCCGGGCCCTGAAGCCAAGGGGGCGATGGTCGGCTTCGGCGACGTGCACGGCCGGGCGCACGTCTATCGCGCGATCCTCGAGGGCCTCGCCTACGCGCTGCGCGAGGACGCCGAGCGCACCGTGCGGCGCAGCAAGGTGCCCATCCGCGAGCTCCGCATCTCGGGCGGCGGGTCGCAGTCGCGGGCCGCCGTGCAGCTGTTCGCCGACGTCTTCGGCCTGCCCGCGTCGCGTCCGCATACCCACGAAGCGGCCGGCCTCGGCGCCGCGATCGACGTGCTGCTCGGCGTGGGCATCCACGCCGACCCGGTGGACGCCGTCGCCGCCATGGTCCGCATCGCGGACCGTTTCGAGCCCGACCCCGCCGCGAATCGCACCTACGAGGATCTCTACCGCTCGGTCTACTTGCCGATGTACGACCGCCTAAGGCCGCTGTACCGCGAGATTCGCCGGATCACGGGCTACCCACCCGCGTGAGGGTGGGGCCGACGGCCCGGCCGCGCCCGGGTGCGGCGAGCCGTCAGCCTGACCGTTGGGAACGCAGTTCACATGGGGAGGGCGGGAGGCTCGCCGCGACCGCGGCAGGCCGTCCGCCGTCGGTCAGGCCCGAACCTCTTGGCGCATGAATCGCGCGTAGGCGAGGGCGAAGCAGCCGACGGTCAGGGCAAACAGGATCACGATGTGCGGCAGGATCAGCAGGAAGCTCTGATCGAACGACAGGAGCGTCGGGATCTGCTGCTGCGCCTGGGCGCTGTAGATCTCCGAGGCGCTGACGCTCGTCAGGCTCGGCCGGAGCAGGGCCGCCGATGCCTCCGCGTAGACCTGACCCGGCAGCAGCCGCGCGACCCACTGGATCGTGCTCGCGTATTCGACCTGCGTGGTCGCGCCGGACGCCAGAAACGTTCCGAGCAGGCTCACGAGCAGCGGGCCGATGAACGGCATCGCCACGAACAGCCAGACGCCGAAGCCCACCAGGGCCGAGGTCGCCGCCCGGCGGATGACAACCGACAGGAGCATTCCGAACGCGAGCCAGAGCGCCACGTACAGGACGGTCACGCCGAGCCAGGCGATGAGCCGGATGATCTCGTCGGGCTTGGGCACGATCCCGAGGCGCAGCAGTCCGAATCCGGTGATGACCAGCAGCACGACGACAAGGGCGATCGTGATCGCCAGCAGGCCGCCGGCGAACTTGCCGTTGATGACGTCGTCGCGGTGGATCGGCTGGGACAGGAGGCGCGGCAGCGTGCCCTGGTGGCGTTCGCCGTTCACGGCATCGAACCCGAAAGCGACCCCAAGCAGCGGGGCCGCGATCGCGATGAACGCCTGCACCGTGAACGCAAGCGGCCCGAAGTTCACGCCCTGCGGCTGGTAGGCGAACAGGTACAGGAAGATCGCCGGATACCCGCTCGCCGCGGAGGCCGCGGAGCGGACGTCCTCGCCCACGAAGTACAGCGGGATCAACGCCGCGATTCCGAGCACGACCAGCAGCACATACAACCGGATGCTCAACAGGTGATCCGCGAGCTCCTTGCCGGCGATCGTGATCCACCCCGGCCGCAGGCGGACCGATTCCCGCCGGGTCGCCGCGGCCGGCGCGGCGGGCGCGGGAGCGAGGCTCTCGGCGGTCATGCGGCGGCTCCTC
>JACXTT010001154.1_pt1 | contig 44709 bp, 34 predicted proteins | sample 9270951 | NCBI WGS metagenome assembly JACXTT01 (sample SAMN15532306, study PRJNA645909) | rock metagenome | isolation source: weathered quartz diorite | place: Puerto Rico | collected 2017-06-21
GATTGCACTGCCGAAAAGGCCGGCAAGCATTAAAACGAATGATATTTTTCTTGTCACGAACGAACTTTTTAAAATGAAGCTGCAAAAATACACCGATTGCCCGGTTTACCAAAAAAGCCGAACCGCGAGGTAGTGTCTCCGTTTGATTTTTCGTAAACTTTAAAGAGGTGGTCACGCTGAGCGTAGTCGAAGCGTGTGGCGTTGGCCTGCGCTTGACCCTTCGACTCCCTGCCTGCGGCAGGCAGGCGCTCAGGGTGACCGCGCTCTTTTTCAAACTGAGACACTACCAACCGCGATCCTTCCGTTGTTGATCGGCTGCTCGGTGCCTATAAAAGATTCCATTTTTCCGGTACATTTGTTTGAATGAAATCACTCAGGCAGCGCCTTCCTTATATAGTATGCTATCTCTCCGCTTTTGTGCTCGGCATCAAGCAGGTGCGCGAGCCGGATACGTGGTGGCAGCTGCTTTCCGGCCGGTGGATGCTGGAGCATGGCGCCATTACGCGCACCGATGTTTTCTCCTATACCATGGCCGGGCATCAATGGGTAAACGTAAAATGGCTGTATGAAATATTTATTGCGCTTGTTGAAAAAGCTGCCGGCCCGCAGGGCGTGATGCTGCTGCAGGCCGTTGTGAATGTGCTGCTCGTTCACCTTCTTTTCAAAATAATAAAGCTGCTTGGCCGGCATCTCAAGCTGTCGGTCACCGGCTTTGCTTCGGTCATTGCTGCATTGCTTTTTCTCGCTGCATCGGAGTTCCGCATGGCGGGAAGACCGGAAATGTTCAGCCATCTCTTTTGCGCGCTCTATCTTTTCCTGCTGCTGAAAGATCCGAAGCTGAACTGGAGAACTATCGCGCTGCTTGCGCTGCTCCAGTGCCTGTGGTGCAACATGCACGAGGCCTACCCGCTGGGACTGGTGATAGCGGGCGTATTCCTTGTTGCTAACGTGATTGCGTACACCAGGCAGAACAATGCTGACCGGCTCGGGCCCGTTACCCGCCCGGCCGCACTGCTGTTCGTGCTTTTCCCCGCCATCCTCATCAACCCCAACGGCATGCAGCTCTGGAAACAGGCATTTGAAATTTACCGGCAGGTGATGTCAAACAAATACACCTCGGAGCTGTATTCGTTCACCGATGCAGGGTACTGGACCTGGCAGGCCATGCTGAACGTGGTGATGCTTTGCGCGGTGCTCATCTTCTGGCTGACGCGCATAAAAAAGATCCTGGCCGATCCCATGCTGCTGTTCATTGCCCTGCTCACCTGCGTGTTCGGTTATCTTTCACTCGCGGCCAACCGCAACATTCCGTTTGTGCAGATCGTGCTTCTTCCCGCTGTGGCGGTGATAGTGCGCTCGTTTTTGGGAATTTCTTTTTTAAAAAATTTAGAAACGCGTTCGGCCCAGGCAGCTTCGCTCGCTGCTGCGCTGTTCTATGTGAGCGTAGTGAGCAACGGTTTTTACAAAGTCACCGGCTCAAGGAACCGCTACGGTCTTCACGTCAGCATGCTGCACAACCCCGCGGGTGCCGCGCAGTTCATAAAAGAGCACAACATACAGGGGCCGGGCTTTTCCGATTACTTCGTTTCATCTTACCTGCTGTGGGACCTTTACCCGCAGTACCGTTCGTTCATCGACCTGCGCGACCTGGATGTTTTCCCGCAGGAATTCTTCGCGAGGTATTTTGAATTATATGAGCATCCTGAAAAATTTGCGGAGCTGGATAAGCAATATCATTTCAATTACGTGGTGGTGAGCACTTCGCAGCTTGCCGCTCTGCAGGTGAAACTCTATTGGGAAAAAGGCTACAACCTGGTGTATGCCGACCCGGTGGCGGCTATTTTTCTGAAAGAGAACGAGGCGAACAAAGCGCTGAACGAGGACACCGCAGCGCAAAAATTATTTTCCTGGCCTGGCGCCCCGCGCGACCCGGCCTGGTGCACGCTGCTCACAAAACTCCTGAATCCCGCAGCCGGCTATGCGGAAGAGGACGAGCGCAACGCACCGAAGCACGCGGCCCTGTTCTACAACCAGGTGCAGAACTACCCGCTGGCCATCAGCCTGCTGCTGCCGGAAATGGACCGGTTTCAAAACGACCGCGATGCGCGCAACACGCTGGCCAATATTTATTTGAATTATGCCGGGGTAACAGCGGATCCCGCTTTAAAGCAGGCGCGGCTGGACAGCGCGGGGATGTTCAGCCAGATGCCGGCTCATTGAATAATGACCTTGCCGGAATATATCTTATCCCCGCTTTGCACTTTTAAAAAGTAAATTCCTTTGGACCGGCTGCTCAGATCTATTTCGCTTTTTTCAGAGACCAATTGTTGCGAATATATTTTTTCTCCGAGCATGTTATAGGCCTGCAATTCTCCGCTGGCCTCGATGATGAACTTACCGGCCGATGGGTTGGGATAGATTTTTATGGAACGGTGCTGCTCTGCAATATCCTTTATCCCCGTACAATTCGCTATCTGCAAAGCTTTCTCTAAAACCTCGTCCCTGCCATGCCGTATTCCAATCTGTGTGGGATAAACTACTGTGTCAGGAACTATTCCGATGCGCTGAGTGCTATCCCCGTTGGGATAAAACACTCCTAAGCTTGTGAAACCAGCATCTATCTCTTGGCTTAGATTAAAAAAGCTAACATTTCCATCTGCGCCAGTTGTTTGACTTCCAACCTTTATTGTATTTGGTATAGCTTCAAGCATCATACAAGTGAATTCAGCCTGACTTTGGGTCTCTTCATTCATTAAGATAATCACTTGTCCGTTGTAAGGAGTTGGATTATTATTTATTCCAAGAGAATCATTTGCCCAAAAAACAGTTCCAGGATACGTTAAATCGGGAACCAGGTATTTTGCAAAACTCATTCTAGATGGATATAAAAGATCCATTATAGGCCACCCGGTGCCATTAGGGTAATTTCGTATGTCAAAAATAATCGCAGAAGTATTTTGCAGAGCCCCATACATTGCATTTACGTCTGAAGGTTGTAATTTCCCCATATTAACATATCCCACATTACAATTCCATTTAGCCCACTTTGTGTTTTTTAAAGTGTCATTAGGGTACCAAGTTGAAAACCATGCGCTGCTTCCGTAAGTGTTTCTCAGTTTAGAAATAGTTTGATTATTTCCTAAACTATCCTTATATACAATTATTGCCGTGCTCCACATTTTCCCACCTAAAAGAAAATAATCTGCGACATATCTTCTGAATACAGATATGTTTCCGACCGAAACATAAGGCCGGACCTTATTCTCAATCTGTATTGGAGTAAGGCCATCAACGCTTAAAATTTCATCACCTTTAGAAATACCGGCAATGTTCGACTTCACTACCAGGTATTTATTTGGAATGTATGCTATTTTTAAATAACTCGGTATCGCATCTTCGGGAACTTCCATGAGGGCGCTTCCCGTATGCCCCTCGACATGCGCATCATCAAGATTAGCTGCCGTTTGCATGATAGCCGTAACAAAAACAGAATCGTTTGTGGCAACTGCAAAAGGTAGCGCATTATTATAAAGTATGCTATCAATTGAATTATCCAAAACATAATTGTAAGGATTAAAAATTTTTATAATATTCCAATATTTGAACAATACTAATAACCTAGTCCATTCATCAGGATAATTTACATTGGTATTTACATTTAGCATCAATGAATCCTTAGGAAATACTAAATAACTGAAATAGTTAGGATTTGAATAGTCATTAAATTTTACCCAACAAACAACGTGCGGGCGAAAATTATTCCTGATCGTATCAAGTTGAATCTTTACATCAGAGCGGATCATCGTATCATTTACCCACCAGGTCCAATCGCGGTTTCGCTTTAGCTCCGGTGCCAGCACATCGGGAAAGGGAGTAGTATCGATGGCCATGGGCCCCGCTGCCAAAAGCATGCTGTCGAGCACATCGTTAAAATCATTTTTGGTAACAGCATTTTTAATCTTGGGAAGATTGGCAAGCAAAACGCTGTCCCAATTTACTTTGCATGTAGAAACCTCGGAATGGTAATATTTTACAAACCCCCAGAGTTTGCAGGAATAGTAAAGCTTCTGCTGGTAAGTTGGGTTTTGCGAGAATGCGGCAGAAAAAAATAAAACAAATAAGAAAGTAGCTATTCTTTTCATGCAAAACGTGCTAAAGGAGGGGATGCGATAACAAATATAAGAAAAAACTTAAAAATTGCAGTTTCTGTAGTGTCCCGGTTCGATTTCTAATAACTTTTTAGAGGGTTGCCCCCTACCTGCATCCGCCCTGTCGGCAGTTACACATATTTATCGCGAAATGCATAAGAATATCGTGAATCGCATACCCGTGGAAGATGAACGGTGCGCTGGGGCTCGAGCCTGAGGTGCTCGTTCTCAAGCCCGATGCGCTGAGGCTTGAGCTTGGGATGCTCGTTCCCGAGCCTGAGGTACTGGGGCTTGAGCTTGAGGTGCTCGTTCCTGAGCACGAGGTGCTGGGGCCTGAACCTAAGGCACTCGTTAAAATTTACTGCACCCGCGCAGCGGAATGTTCCTCCACGGGGTTAAAGCGCATGCCGATCACGATCTCGTGCGTGCCGGTGCTGTAGTTGCGGATGTTGGTGGTGGTGATGTCGTACGAGTAGCCGATGGTAAGAAAGTCCTTGTACAGGTAACCGACCATCACCGGTATGGCATCGAGGTTGCGGTAGGCCCCGCCTATCCACACTTTTTCTTTATACAGCAGCCGAACGCCCGCGTCAAACTGGAAGGGCGCGGGATACACGTACTTGGTGAGCACGCAGGGCTGCAAAGCAAAGTCCCCGAAATGGAATTTGTACCCGCCCATGCCGTAGAAATGCGTCACGAGGTTGCTTTTTGAAGGAGTGGAATACGAAAAGAAGTTGAGCCGGGCGGGATAGATCTGCGGGGCAGACACGCCAAAGTACCAGTCCTTGCCGTGGCAGTACACGCCAAACCCGAAATCGGGCACCATCACGCTCTGGTAGCCGTTGCTGATCACCAGGTCGATGGGATCGTGCAAAGTGATCTTGGCGCCATCCACCGCAAACTGCAGCACGCCTGCCGAGAGGCCGAGGTTCATTTTAAAGTTATCGCTGAACTTCACGTGGTACGAATACACGAGCGAGGCCCCGAACCTCCGCGTGGGGCCCACGATGTCGTGGAAAAGATATCCTCCGAATCCCATCTTCATGTTGCGGTGCGGCCCGTGCACGCTCAGGCAATACGTGCGGGGCGCATCGGTAATGCCGATCCACTGGTAGCGGCTGTCGCTGATGCCCTGCCAGTACGGGTCCTTGCCCGCGATGCCGGGGTTCTGCGGAAAATCGTTGAGCATGTACTGGCTGTACAGCGGCAGGTGCTGCGCCATCGCTGCGAAAGCGCTCACCGTCAGTCCGGCTATGAGAAATAATTTTTTCATGCCCGTTATCTTAATATCGTTATCGGTCCCGTGAACGCTTCGGGGTATTTGTCGTCATGCAGGTCGATGATGTAATAGTAGCTGCCCACCGGCAGGTCCTTCCCTTTGTAGTGGCCGTCCCACCGCACGTTCACGTTGTCGTAATGCACCCCGCGGTAGAGCAGCTCGCCCCAGCGGTTGTACACTTCCACCACGTTGTCGGGGAACAGCTGAATGTTATCGATGATCCAGTAATCGTTCTGCCCGTCATTGTTCGGGCTGATGCCGTTCGGTATCACGATCTGGGGAAGCACGGTCACCGTTACCGAATCCATGCAGGTGCAGCCGCTGCCGTTGGTCACGATCACGTAATAAGTTGTGGTCACCGAAGGACAGGCCACGGGGTTGGCGATGGTCGAATCGCTGAGCGATCCGCCCGGGGTCCAGGCGTAGCTCACGCCACCGGTCGCATTCAGCGTGGTGCAACTGCCCACCAGTATGGTTACGTTGCTGCCCGCATCGCACACGGGCGGGTTGGCAATGGTTACGGCCACGGTATCGGTATCGCAGCAGGTGCCGTTGCAGGCAATGAGCATGTAGCTGGTGCTTACCAGCGGTGAAACGGTGACGCAGACGGTGTTGCCGATATTATTGAGACTGAGATCGAGCCATAAGTAGGAAGTTGCACCGAGGCTTCCCGATCCGCAGAGCTGTATGCTCCCGCCCTGGCACGAGCTGGTGTCGGGGCCCGCATTGGCCACCACGGTTGTGACCGCACCGATGTTGAAGGAAGCAGTGGCGGTGCAGTTGTTCACGTCCGTAACGGTCACCGTATAGTTGCCCGGCAATACATTGGAGAGGTTGGCGGTGGTCTGCCCGTTGCTCCACAGGTACGTGTATGGCGTGGTGCCGCCAGTTGCGGTGGTTGTCACCGAACCATCGTTCACCGTGCTGCATGACGCATTGGTCGCCACCCCGGTAATCCCGAGTAAGGCCGGGTCGGTGAGCGTCACCGTTTGCGAAGCGGTGCAGGTGTTGACATCGGTGACCGTAAGCGTGTACGTTCCCGAACACAATCCCGTGAGAGACGCGGTCGTTTGGCCCCCCGGAAGCCAGGCATAACTGTATGGAGTTGTTCCGCCCGTAACTGTGGCAGTGACCGTTCCGTTGCAGTTGCCGTTGCAAAGCGGATCGGTAAAGGACATGCTGATGCCGAGCGGTGGCGGCTCCGCAATGGTAACCGTTGCCGTTCCGTTGCATCCACCGTTATCAGTGATCGTGACGGTGTATGTTCCCGCACAGAGGCTGTTGGCCGTTGCCGCGTTGCCTCCGCTTGGCGCCCAGCTGTAGGTGTAGGGCGTTACCCCGCCCGATGGCGTTACGGTTGCCGAGCCGTTGCAGGCGCTGTTGCACGACACGTTCGTGGGCACGATCGTTCCCGTGATCACAATGTTCCCGTTCACCGTAAAGGTGGAAGTGCCCGTGCATCCATTGATGTCCGTAATGGTAACCGTGTATGTTCCTACGCAAAGCGAATTGATGTTCTGGTTGGTTGAAGTGAACGCATTCGGACCGGTCCACGAATACGTGTACGGATTCGTTCCGCCCGAGGGCGTGAGCGTGATGGCACCATCACAGATGCCCGAGCAGGTTGCGTTCGTAATGTTTGCTGTGGAACCGACCTGGCCCGGCTGGTTCAGCGTGTCGGTAATGATCGTGATGCAGCCGTTGCCGTCAGTTACCGTGCAGAAATAAACACCGGAGCAAAGTCCGCTCTCGCTTGCCGTGGTGGCCCCGCCAGCCGTCCAGAGATAGGTGAACGGGGTCGTTCCCGTTACGAACACCGAATCGCTTCCATTGCATGAACCGAAGCAAATGGGTGGTACCGGGAAGCTCGTCACGGTGGGCCCGTTGGCATTGCTGAGCGGTATGGTATCCACATCGGTGCACCCGTTCGCGTCCGTAACTGTCACGAAGTACAATCCCGCGCAAAGGCCGGTAACGTTGGCCGAATTGCCCACATTGGGCGTCCAGGCGTAGCTGTAAGGCGATGTGCCGCCTGAAGTGATGAGCGAAATGGTGCCGGTGCAGAATCCGCAGTTGGTCTGCGCCACCGATGCAATGTTGCCGATGGTGGGAGGCGCGGCCACGCTGATGGCCGATGACATCGTGCAGCTGTTCGCATCGGTGATCGTCACGGTATAGGTTCCCGTGCACAGGCCGGTGACCGTTGCGGTCGTTCCACCGTTGCTCCACCCGTACGAATAGGGCGATGTTCCCCCGCTGGGCGTTACGGTGATCTGCCCGTTGCATCCGCCCGGGCAGGTAGGATTGGTTGAAGCCGGGTTGGCGGCAAGCGGGTTGGGCTGCGTTACGTTCACGGTCTGGTTGGCCGTGCAGCCGTTGGCATCGGTGACGGTAAGCGTAAATATTCCCCCGCACAGCGCGGTGGCCGGGTTGGTGGTCTCCCCGTTGCTCCAGCTGTATGTGTAACTGGTTGTGCCGCCCGTTACCGTTGCAGTGCCTGTTCCGTTGCATCCCCCGTTGCACGAAGGCGAGGTGAACGCAATGTTGGTTACTCCCAGCGGTGCGGGCTGGGTGATGTTGTACGATTGCGTGGCCGTGCACCCGTTCCCATCCGTGACGGTTACGGTGTAAACCGCGGGGCAGAGCGCGGTGGCCGTGGATGTTGACTGCCCGGTCGGGTTCCAGGAATAGGTATACGAGGTGCCTGTGCCACCGCTCACCGTGGCCGTAGCTGTTCCGTTGCATTGCGTGTTGCAATTTACGTTGGTCTGCGATGGTGTGATGGTGAGCGCGGGGGGCTGTGTGATGGTAATCACGATCGAATTGCTGCAGTTGTTGGCATCCGTAACCGTTACGGTGTAATTGCCCGCGCAGAGGTTTGCCGCGTTCGGCAGGTTGGAAACGTTCGGATTCCACGAATAGGTATAGGGCGGAGTTCCCCCGCTCTGTGAAATGGATGCGGTTCCGTTGCAATCGCCATTGCACAGTTCATTGGTTTGGGTGGATGAAACGTTTAACGACTGAGGAGAAGTGATGTTGTACGTGAATGTTGCCTGGCAGCTGTTCACATCCTGGACGGTGAGCGTGTAGGTTCCTGCGCAAAGTCCCGTAATGGACGAGGTGGTTTCTCCCCCGGGCGCCCAGGCATAACTGTATGGAGTGGTTCCTCCATTCATGTTGGTGGTAATGCTTCCCGTGCAGGGCGTGCACCCGCTTGAGTTCACGATCGAAGCATTGGCATTGAACGGATTGGGTTGAGTGATGTTGACCGATGCCGTGGTGATGCAGTTCACGCCATCTGTAACCGTTACGATGTAAACGCCCGCGCACAACCCCGTTGCATTAGAAGTGGTCTGGACCGGGCTGGTGCTCCACGAATACGAGAAGGGTGTGGTGCCTGCGGTGACGGTAACGGTTGCAGTGCCAATGCAAACGTTCGGACAGGTTAAGTTGGTCTGCGAAGTAGTGACGGTTGGTCCGCTTGCATTTCCAACTCCAATCAAGAATGAAGCTGTGCAGTTCGACACATCCGTTATGGTAACGGTATAAGCTCCCGCGCACAGGGCCGTGGCGGTTTGCGTGGTTTGTCCCGATGGTGTCCACAAATAGGTATAAGGCGGTCCGGCTCCACCGGTTGGCGTTACTGTTGCCGTGCCATCGCATTGCGAGCAGTTGGCCGGAACGGAAGAATTGGTTTGCGTAATGGGCGGAGGCTGCGTGATGGTTACAGTTGATGTGGCCGTGCAGCCGTTCGCATCCGTAACAGTCGCGGTATACGTTCCCGCGCACAGGGCCGTGGCGGTCTGCGTGGTCTGCCCGCCCGGGTTCCAGAGGTAGGTATACCCAGTTGTTCCTCCCGAAGCGGTTATTGTGGCTGTGCCGGCACATTGCGCATTACATACATTATCCGTTTGCGAAGTGCTTGCCGTAAGCAAAGGAGGTGCGACAAATGTTATGGCCGCGCTGTTGAAGCATCCGTTCACATCCGTAACGAACACAGTATAGCTTCCCGCGCACAAGCCCGTGGCGCATTGCGTGGTTTGTACCGGTGTGGAGTTCCACAAATAAGTGTAAGGACTTTGTCCCCCAGTGGGTATTGCACAAGCAGTTCCGTTGCAGGAACCGAAGCAGCTTACGCTCGTGCCGGAAGTGGTAACGGTGATCTGTACCGTTTGCAAAATGGTAACAGTGATTTGCGTGGTGCACCCGTTATTATCTGTCACCACGCACGTGTAGCTTCCCGGGCACAGCCCGGTGGCTGTAGCAGTGGTCTGAACGGGTGTAGTGTTCCAATTAAAAGAATAAGGTGATGTTCCGCCCGAAACAGAGATCGTTGCCGTCCCGTTGCAGATGTTGCAGCTCGATGTGGTTCCGGTGATGGACGCGCTCAGCACAGGCGGCTGGGTGATCTGTATGGATTGCGTGGCCGTGCACCCATTTGCATCGGTTACAGTAACCGTATAAGTGCCCGCGCAAAGGTTCGTGACTGTTTGCGTGGTTTGTGCGCCCGGCTGCCAGAGGTACGTATAGGACGTAACACCACCTGTTGCATTGGCTGTAGCGCTGCCGTTGCACTGCCCCGCGCACAACACATTATTATTAATGTTCGCACCTGCCCCAAGGGGAGGCGGGGTTGTGATGGAAACGGTTGCTGTCTTTGTGCAGCCTTTTGAATCGGTGATGGTGACGGTATATGTTCCTGCGCAAAGGTTGTTGATGCAGTTTGTGGTGAAATTACCCGGGGTCCATAAGTACGTGTAAGGCGGGGTTCCTCCGCCTGCGATCACGCATGCTGTTCCGTTACATTGCCCCGCGCATACCGGGTTGGTCTGGGCCGTAGCGCCCGTTAGCGCTGTCGGCTGGTTGATCGTAACGGAGGCCGATCGCGTACAGCCCTTGGAATCGGTGACCGTTAAGGTATACGTGCCGGCACACACACCCGTGCAGGTTGCCGTAGTACAGCCTGAGCTCCAGTTGTAGGTATAAGGCGCAGTGCCGCCAGTAACATTCGAAGTAACGGTTGCATTGCAGTCGCCATTGCAGTTGACCGTGGAAGGAACCCCGTTCACGGTCAGGCCCAGCGTAGTGGGTTGTGTTACATTCACGCTGGCCGTTTTAGTACACCCGTTTGCATCGGTAACGGTGACCGTAAAGGTTCCAGCGCAAAGACCCGTGGCCGTTTGAGTGGTTTGCCCGGAAGGATTCCACGAGTACGTGTATGCAGTGGTACCTCCGTTGGCATTGGCCGTGGCTGTTCCGTTGCATTGCCCGTTGCACAGCACTGAAGTAAATGATGTGTTGACCGTAAGCTGCGTGGGCTGGTTGATGGTGACCGCCTGCGTGATGGTGCATCCTTTCGAATCGGTAACGGTAACCGTGTAGGTTCCCGCGCAGAGACCTGTGGCGGTTTGCGTAGTTTGTACGGGAATGGTGTTCCACGAATAGGTGTAAGGAGTTGTGCCCCCTCCTGCATTGGCCGTGGCCGTGGCGTTGCAGTTGCCGAAGCACAGCAAAGGGCTGTTGGTGGTAGTGATGTTCAGGGTGAGCGGGGGCGGCTGTGTGATCGTGACAGCCGCTGTTTTGGTACAGCCGTTAGCATCTGTAACGGTCACGGTGTAAGTTCCGGCACATAATCCCGTTGCCGGGTTAGTAGTCTGAACCGGGATTGTATTCCACGAATACGAATACGCAGTTGTACCTCCCGTCACGGTGGCGGTGGCGGTGCCGATGCATTGGTTCGCGCAGTTCAGGTTTGTTCCGGTAACGGTAACGCCCAGCAGTGTAGGCTGGACAATATTAACACTTGCGGTCTTGGTACACCCGTTGGCATCGGTGATCGTGACGGTGTAGGTATTCGCGCAAAGGCCCGTAGCCGTTTGCGTGGTCTGCCCGGTCGGGTTCCACGAATAAGAGTATGGTGAAACGCCACCTCCGGCAGTGGCGGTAGCCGTAGCATTGCAGTTGCCGTTGCAAAGCAGCGGATTGTTGGTAGTGGAAGTGCTGAGCGTTAAAGGAGGCGGCTGGGTAAGCGTAACCGAACCCGAGGCGGTGCAACCGTTGTTGTCCGTTACAGTAAACGTGTACGTGCCTGCGCACAGACCGGTGCAGCTCGCAACGGTGCAGCCCGAGCTCCAGCTATAATTGTAAGGAGTTGTACCTCCGGTTGCATTCGCATTTACGGAACCTGTACACGATCCGTTGCACAGGATATTTACACCGGTTGGGCTAACACCCAACACATTGGGCTGGGTGATGGTTACCGTCCTTGAGAACGTACAGCTATTTGCATCGGTGATCGTGATCGTATAGGTTGTTGCACACAAACCCGTTGCGGTTTGGGTGGTCTGACCGTTCGACCACGAATAGGTATACGGTGTGGTCCCTCCCACTGCGAATACGGTGCTGCTGCCATTGCACTGGCTGTTGCACAAGGGTGAAACATTGCTGAAAGCTGCGTTGAACGGGGCGTAGTTCGGAAAAGTGATCGCAGAAAGACAGTTGTCATTCGGATCACCGACAACTCCAACCAGCACATTGTATCCTTGGCCAGCACAGAGCCCGGTCGCTGTTTGCGTGGTCTGGCCGTTATTCCACAAGAAGGTGTAGTTCCCGACTGCGGGTGTCATGTTCACCGTTGCCACTCCGTTGCACTGGCCGGGACACAGCGGGGTGACCACGATGGACGCTGTGCAGGTATGCGTTTGCGGGCTCGGGCCTATTGCATAAGCTTGCGTGAGCACGGAATCGTGCGGGGGATGCTGAACGGGAATGTTCCACGTGAACGACTGTGACGATTGTTCCGTTTTCACGTCTTCGAACGTTATGGATAGTAAAGGGTTTTGTTTCCTGAGATGAAAGAATGTGGTCTGCTTCAGAAGGAATTCGGGCCTGGATGACTGGTCGTGCCATTGTATGGAGTTGCAGAAAACATCGTGGTCGACATAGACAATGTGATTGTAACCCGAGAAAGAATTGGCATCGAAGATCGCATCATCTGCCGAAGCAGGAATTACATTCCCGGGTTTTCCCCCGCTGGCAAGCGACCAGTGGCTCACATCATGCCAATTGCCCGAACCGCCCACCCAGTAGAGGTCGGCAGCTTGCAAACGTAAAAGGATGGATGTGAAAAGGAGGATCAGTAAACCTTTTTTCAAAGCAGGCGAAAAATTTGGTGCGTGGTCAATTTTAAACGGCATACTTTGCAAATATGTTTCAAATACTCCTTCGGGAAAGAGCCTGCCCACAACATCTTTTGCACAGAGTAGTTCACAGGCGGATGGACGAATATAAAGACAATTTTCGGGGTGTAAAGGTTGCAGGCCCTGTCCTTATAATATGCTGGTTCCCTCCTCTGATAAAACAAGGCCGAAAACCCCTCCTGCATTAGCTTCGCAGAAACATTTGTTTACCTATGATCGTAAGCAACCCTGTTAATAAGAATACCCTGATCGTCCTTAAAAAATCGGCAAAAAAACTTGTTTTTGTGGTCGGTTTTGTTTTATTTTGTTGGTCGTTATTCGGACCCTTAATCCTGTCTAACCCAAAAATAACCATTCATGAAAAAATTTACTTTACTCTGTACGGGCTTATTTGCTGCCGGCAGTTTCTTTGCCCAACAAGCCAGTGACCACGGGGTGATCTACCCCTCGGAGTTCCACGTGACCATCCCGATCTCGGAAATGCCCCAGGTGAGCGATGATGAAATTTCAAAGTTCACTGAATCGCGCGACCGCGACAACCGCATTCCGCAGGCATATGAGAAAACAGGGGCAGACGGCCCGGAATACGGAACCGAACCCGGTATCATGCAGAAAGCACACCAGGGTAACGTAAGCACCCAGATAGCGGTGCTTCAGAACTTTGCCGGGCAGACCGGCAACGCGTATCCTCCCGATCCAACGGGAGCAGTGGGACTCAACAACTACGTGCAGATCGTGAACGCAACCTTTGTGCGCGTGTTCAGCAAAACAGGCACCGTGCAATCCACCATCACGCTCGGCAACCTGTGGAGCCCGCCCACCGCGAACTGGGGAGACCCGATCGCGCTGTATGACAAGTATGCCGACAAGTGGTTCCTCGCCCAGTTCGGACAGGAAGGAAGCAACAACATGGTGTACATCGCCCTCTCGCAGACCGGTAACCCATCGGGGTCGTACTGGGTGTGGAAGTTCACTTCCCCTCAATTTCCCGATTACCTGAAGTTCTCGGTCTGGTGGGACGGCTATTACATGACCTCCAACCAGTCCACGCAGAAGGTCTTCGCATTCGAACGGTCGCAGATGATCGCGGGTAATGCCAGCGCACGCTCAGTCTATGCAAACTTCAATCCCCCGAAGCCCAGCGGATTTTTCTGCCCGATGCCGGCCGATGCGGATGGACAGCTTCCACCCAACGGAACAGCCTGCCCAATATTCTCTTACTCGGATAACGGATGGGGAGGCGGCAACATCGATGCCATCCAGATCTATAAATCAACTGTTACCTGGGGCGCTACCCCTACCATGACCAACGCTTTCGTGGCAGCCGTCAGTACCGCTGCGTTTGACGGTTCCTATGATGTGAACTGGAACGATATTTCGCAGCCCGGAACCACGCAGAAGCTGGACGGAATCGGGGGCATTCTCCAGTTCCGCGCACAATGGAGAAAATGGGTGAACTACAACAGCGTGGTGCTGGCCTGGCCCGTTAAGATCAGCGCCACCCAGCGCAGCGTAATGTGGTGCGAGCTTCACCAGAACCAGGGAACGGGAGTATGGAGCATGTACCAGCAGGGGGTTTATACACCCGACAACTACTACCGCTGGATGGGCAACATCGCAATGGATGGTAACGGCAATATTGCACTGTGCTATGCCAAATCGGGTTCATCCACTATTTTTCCTTCGCTTGGATTCACAGCCCGCTGCGCAGGCGATGCGCTCGGGCAGATGAGCTTTGCCGAAACGATCGCGCAGGCCGGAACGGCCGCGCAATCGGGCATTAACCGTTATGGCGATTACTGCCAGACCACGCTCGATCCCACCGATGACCTCACCTTCTGGCACACCGGTGAATACATCGGGGGCGGGGGTTCTGTTCAAACGCGGGTCTATTCGTTCAAGATCACTCCCTGCTCGGTGGGCATCGGTGAGATCGATAACCAGCCTTCCATTACTGCCGTTCAGTCCGGTAATGTGATCGAAGTGAGCGCGGTGAACCTGCCGACCATCGACCAGTTCCAGGCCGACCTGTTCGACATCGAAGGCCGCGAGATCAGCAGCAAGAAGGTCACTCCCGTTTCGAACGGGTTCAAAACCACCATCAGCACCGCAGGCCTTGCAAAAGGAACCTACCTGGTGCGCGTGGGAGCCGACAACTTCCAGCGGATAGTTAAGCTCGTGATCAACTAAGAAAAGGTTCGGAATTTGTTAAAGGGCTGCATGAAACGTATGCAGCCCTTTATTTTTTAAACATAAACCAATGAGAAGAATCATTGTTATTTTATCCATCCCGCTTGCATTGATCTCCTGCACTTGCACGAAGAAATCTTCTTCAACATCTTCCAACACATCTTCTGGCGGTGAGCGGATCGCCACAGACCGAACGGACAGGACAGCGGGAAAAGTTTCGCACCAGTACCGTTCCAGCGGGTGCCCCACGGTGATCATCGTCAGCGGTGAGAATCCGATGGTGCTCATCCCTAAGGATAATCTCGGCAGCCAATTCGATGTGGACGGGCTGGAGGTCCTGTTCCATTATCACCCGCTGCGCATGCCGCAGCCGCAGGGATGCGCAACGGGCATACCTGCGGAGATCACCGATGTAGCAAAGAAGTGAGCTTTCTTATTTTTTGATCACGTTCAGTTCCCGGCCCACCTTGACGAACGCTTCGAGGGCCTTGTCGAGGTGCTCCTTTTCATGCGCGGCCGACAGCTGCACACGGATGCGTGCCTGCCCTTTCGGGACAACGGGATAGAAGAACCCGATCACATAGATGCCTTCCTGGAGAAGCTTGTCGGCAAACTGCTGCGAGAGCTTGGCATCATAGAGCATAACGGGTACGATAGCGGAATCCCCATCTTTTATCTCAAGCCCTGCTTTTTTTATTCCCTCCTTAAAGTACCTCACGTTCCATTCGAGCTTGTCGCGCAAAGCAGTGGTGCTGCTCAGCATGTCGAACACCGCGATGGAGGCTCCCACGATGTGCGGTGCAAGCGAGTTGGAAAATAAATACGGCCTTGAACGCTGGCGCAGCAGCTCGATGATCTCCTTTCTGCCTGTAGTAAATCCTCCCATCGCACCTCCGAGGGCTTTGCCGAGCGTGCCGGTGATGATGTCCACCTTTCCCATCACATTCTTCAACTCCACGGTGCCTCTTCCCGTTTTGCCGATGAAGCCCGTGGCATGGCTCTCATCCACCATCACCAGCGCGTTGTACTTTTCCGCCAACCCGCAGATCTTATCGAGGGGCGCAACAAATCCATCCATGGAAAATACTCCATCGGTGACAATGATCCTGTAACGACAATCCTTCGCCTCCTTCAGCTTTGCCTCGAGGTCGGTCGTGTCGGAGTTCCTGTAGCGAAAGCGCTGTGACTTGCCGAGGCGCACGCCATCAATGATGGACGCGTGGTTCAGCTCATCGGAGATGATGGCATCCTGTTCGCTTAAGAGGCATTCGAACACTCCGCCATTGGCATCGAAACAGGATGAGTACAGGATGGTATCCTCCGTGCCGAGGAATTTCGCGATCTTTGCCTCCAGCGTTTTGTGGATGTCCTGCGTTCCGCAGATGAACCGAACCGAGCTCATGCCGTAGCCATGCGAGTCAAGCGTCCGATGGGCCGCTTCTACCACTTTAGGATGAGAAGAGAGTCCGAGATAGTTGTTCGCACAAAAAATGATCACCTCCCTGCCGCCTACTTTCACCACTGCTCCCTGCGGTGTGGTGATCACCCGCTCACGCTTGAAGAGGCCGCCCTCTTCAATGGTCTTTAATTCGTTTTGAAGATGCTCTTTGAAATTGCCGTACATAGATAAATATTAAGCCGTGAGACTTGTGTTAAATTGAGTTTAAAATTACTTTCGTTCGCTAACCACCTGCAGCTTGCCTTGCTTCATCACTGTTTCCGTAACGAGGCTGTAGAAGTACATTCCGGTAGCAAGTGCAGGCAAAGTGATTTTTTCTCCGGTACTGGTTGCAAGGCTGATGATGTTCTTTCCACCGGCATCAAATAATTTGAAGTCCGCCTTTTCCTTTTTATCCGAATAGATACAAACACTTCCGCCCGATACAGCCGGGTTCGGGAAGAGCGAGATGCCGCTCTCCACACGACTCTCGGGCACGCCCACGAGCGAGGTCTTGATGTTGATGTTATCCAGGTACAACGCATTCCCCCAGTTGCCGATGTTCCGCATGGCGATCATCACATCGGGCTGGTTGGCATAGGCCGAAAGGTCCACCGAGTCGGTGCGCCATTGGGTTGGGGTCGGGATGAAGAAGTTCGTATTGTCCGGTGCGGTGGCGAGCGCGGTGCTGGTCTTGTAGTAGACCTGTGTAAAAGTCGATCCGCAGTCGGTCGATACCATTACCTTCAACCCATCGTATGTGGATGCGTCCCAGCGCGCGTAGGCCACATCGAACTTGAGCTTCGCTGTAACGGCATTGGTCAGGTCCACGTGGAAGCGCAGGTCGTCATAGCTCCCGCTTTCATCGTTATTGTAGTTGTCGAACAACGTGCTTTGCGTGCTGTTGCCGAACCCACCGGCATTGCCGGTGAGCTCCCAGTTGATCCCATCGCCCAGTTGGTCATACAGCGTCCAGCCATTGGGCGGGAACTGGCTGAGCTGGAATCCTTCCGAAACAATGGTCGGGACCAAAGGCGGCTGCACCGTGATGTACAGCGAATCGGTATCGCTTTGGTTGTTTGCATCGGTCACCTTGAGAGTTACCAGGTATGTTCCGGGGGTGTTGAAGCTGACGATAGGGTTCCGGATGGTTGATGTCGCAGGTGTTCCGCCCTGGAAGGTCCACTGCCGCGTACACCCGTTCTGGTTCAACATTGAATAATCATCGAACTTGAAGGTGACGGATGAAACGCACTGCAGCATGTCGCTCAGCTTATCCACCATGATCTGCGCCACCGGACCCGCGGGCTGCTCATACAGCGTGCTTTCCCAGATCCCCTTGCCGTACGATGCGATCCGGATCTTTCCATCCTTGTAAAAAGGACGGCACTGGTCCGTATTGAAGTACAACGGGAGCCCGGCATTGAACAGCGCCCAGTCGCTCATGGTATTGTTGCGGTAATAGACCGTTTTGTCCGAACAAAAGTAAACTCCTCCGTTCGTTCCCCCATACTGAATGATGGAATGCGGTTCTTCGTTGTTGAGCATGGCCGTGGTGATGTTGGTCCATGCGGTGCCTCCGTTGGTGGTTTTGTATATCTTATTTCCGTTGGTGCCATACTGGTAGGCCAGCCACAGGTTGTTCTCGTTCTTCGGATCGAGCGCGATAAGCATTTTGGAAGTATTGCCTGCTGGTATGGTCAGCCAGTTCCAGGTTTGGCCTCCGTCAGTGGTTTTCCAAAGCTGGCCCTGGTTGCCGCCAAGCGTTTGCACCACGTACATCACCTGCGGGTTGCTGCGCGAGATCTCGATGTAATACACTTCCGCAGAAGCATTGCCGGAAAAAGTATGAACCAGGTTGAATGTTCCACCGCCATCGGTGCTTTTGTATAATTTATTCTCGTAACCGAGGTAAATGATGTTATAACAGGAAGGATAGAACTCCATTTCACTCGAGGAGCAGGGCCAGTAGTGCTCGTTGGGAGCCATGCCAAGTGATCCGAACACCCATCCTCCTCCGAACGTGCTCGGCATGATCACCGTTCCGATATCGGAGCCGTACACGCGCTGACCCTCGCTGGGGTTCACATAACCGGTGGGATTTTCTGCACCGCCCACGTAAACAAAATCTCCGCTGGGCCAGTTCTGGTACCAGGCCAGGTCACCGTTGTGGTATGTGCCGCCAATGAGCACATCCTCGTTCCACCCGCTTCCGAATCCCCAGAAGTCGGGACCGTGAATGCCGTACATCTTTACGGGGTTGGTGGTGGTGAAGAAGTCAGGAGAAAAATAAATTCCCCCGTCACAGGTCACCCAATATCCTTTATATCCCGGGCGAAAGTCCTGCATGTCCACGTGCATGGTGAGCGGACCGAAGTTGCCGGCAACAGGCGAGAACGTATACCCGCCATCGTTCGAGCGCCAGAGGTTGATGCCACCGATAAGGATGCTGTCGGCATTGGTGACGGATGCCATGAGCGCGCAATTGTAAAAGATCTGGTGGTAGCCCGAAATGCCCCCGCTCACGGCCAGGTCGGGGTGCGCCCAGGTGTACGGACCTCCATCGGGAGGATTAGGCAGGTACCAGGTGCTGCCCCCGTCATCGCTGCGGTAGAGACCGATGAAGCCGTTGTCGTTGAGCTTGGCTTCTCCTATTAAATAGGCATAGACGCGATTGGGGTCGGCCGGTGTGACCGCGATGTGCGCGCCATAGTCCGTGCGGTTGGGATCGGTGGAATTGTACCAGCCGTTGCTTTGCACGGTCCAGGTCGCGCCCATATCGGTCGATTTGAGGAACTCGCATTTGATGAGCGAAGGATTGCTTTTGACGAGGTAAACGATATTTGCGTTCGAGGCATTCGCTTTTACGTCCCAGCATTTTGTGTTGTAGAGCTGCGCCCAGGTTGCTCCCCCATCGCTGCTGCGGTAGAGTCCCGCATCGGCCGCTACCAGGATGACCTGCGTGTTCGAGGGGTTGATCAATATCTCGTGGATGCCGAAGTTCGCCACGTTCAGCATCACATTCCACGTAAGGCCTCCGTCTGTTGTTTTCCAAAGCTTGTACATGCCTGCAAAAACAATGTTGGGATTGGTGGGATCAATATCAAGCGCATCAATGCCCCCGTACTGGAAATCGTAGTTCATTGTTACCGGTTGCCAGGTAGCACCTGTATCGGTGCTTTTGTAGATCTCTCCCGTTTCCGTTCCCGTGTACAGGATATTGGGCGAACTTTCCGACTGGTCGATGCAATGGATGTTCGTTTGGTTGCCGCGCTTGGGTGTGGTCTGGTCGTACACCTGCATGGGCCCGATCACCTGCCAGCCGGAACTTTGTATTGAATTGTTCGTTCCTGCAGAACGGACCTTGTTCTCGTACTCCGCATTTCGCTGGGCTTGCTCCGCTTCGGACGGTTTTTCGATATACCCCTGCTCATTCACATACGGTGCGATGCGCCTGCGCCAGTGCTTGTACGCCTGCGTGTGCGTGGTCTTTTCGAAAGGATGACTGCTGAAGTAATCTTTATAAAGGCTGTCCACTTTTTTTACTTTCGGATTGCCGGAATACATTTCCTGCGCCCATTGCGGTAATGTGGCCAACTCACCGGGAGAGGGTTTAGCCAGGTTCTGCGCGGTAAGCGAAAAGGAAGCTAGTAAAAAAGCGGGCAGCAGGATCTTAAGCATGGCAGGAAGTTTAGGACATTCAAATATAAGGTAAAAATTACAAGGAAAAATGCATAAGAAATGCTAACTTTGATTACCCACAAAATGAACTCCCCGGAGCCGGATAAAGAAGATCAGTATAACCTGGGACACTCGGTCATTACCAGACGGCCCGATGGTATCGTGGAGATCCGCTGCGCGGATAATTTCATTTATGAGAAGCAGCACATCATGCAGAACCATTCCTGCCTCAGAAAAATAGCAGGAAACGGGAAGATCCTGGTGCTGAGCATTACGGGGCCTTACACGCTCATCAGCAGCGAGGCGCGCAGCTATACCGCACAGGGCCACCATAAGGATTTTATCGCAGCAGAAGCATTTCTCATCAGTTCCATGGCCCAGCGCATCATTGCAAATTTCTACCTGAAGGTGAGCCGGCCGGTTGTACCGGCTAACGTATTCCAGCATAAGGACAAGGAGAAAGCGGAGGAATGGCTGAGGAGGCATCCAGTTGTTTAAAACGAAAAACCCCGCATCTCTGCAGGGTTTTTTCATTTTATAATTAGCTGGTTTTAAACCAATCCTTGCGCAAGCATAGAGTCCGCGACTTTCACAAACCCGCCAATGTTGGCGCCTTTCACATAATTGATGTGACTGCCTTCCTTGCCGTACTTCGCGCAGGTTGCGTGTATGCTCTTCATGATGCCGTGCAGGCGCTGGTCAACCTCCTCGCGGCTCCAGGAAAGACGCAGCGAGTTCTGGCTCATCTCGAGACCCGAGGTTGCAACACCACCGGCATTGGATGCCTTGCCCGGTGCATAAAGCGTTTTTGCACCGAGGAACGCGGTGATCGCTTCGGGCGTACAGGGCATGTTGGCGCCTTCGCCCACTGCCAAGCAGCCGTTCTTGATCAGCATTTCTGCATCGGCTCCGTTCAGCTCGTTCTGCGTAGCGCAGGGCAAGGCCACATCGCACTTCACGCTCCACGGGGTCTTGCCGGCAACGTATTCGGCCTTGTATTCTTTTGCGTAATCCTTTATGCGGCCGCGCTTCACGTTCTTCAGCTCCATCACGTACGCGAGCTTTTCAGCAGAAATTCCATTCTTGTCAAAGATGAAACCATCCGAATCGGAAAGCGTTACCACTTTTCCTCCGAGCTGGTTCACTTTCTCAACTGCATACTGCGCTACGTTGCCCGAACCGGACACCACAACACGCTTGCCTTTGAAGGAATCACCCTTGGTGGCCAGCATCTCCTGCACGAAGTATACGCAGCCATAACCGGTCGCCTCGGGACGAATTAAGCTTCCGCCCCACTCCAGGCCCTTGCCGGTGAGCACGCCCACAAACTCGTTGCGCACGCGCTTGTACTGTCCGAACATGAAGCCGATCTCGCGCCCGCCCACACCGATGTCACCGGCCGGAACGTCCGTGTTGTCGCCAATGTGCTTGCAAAGCTCGGTCATAAAGCTCTGGCAGAAGCGCATCACTTCATTATCCGATTTTCCCTTCGGGTCAAAATCAGAACCGCCCTTGCCACCGCCCATGGGCAGGGTTGTGAGCGAGTTCTTGAACACCTGCTCGAACGCGAGGAACTTCAGGATCGAAAGGTTCACGGAAGGATGGAAGCGCAGGCCGCCCTTGTACGGGCCGATGGCGCTGTTCATCTGGATGCGGAACCCGCGGTTCACCTGGAAACGTCCCTTGTCATCGATCCACGGCACGCGGAACTGGAGCACGCGCTCGGGTTCGGCAATGCGCTCGAGTATCTTGGCATCGCCATATTTCTGATTTTCCATAATAAAAGGAATAACGGTCTCGGCAACTTCCATCACCGCTTGCAGGAATTCCGGCTGGTGCGGGTCTTTTGCCGATACCTTCGCCATGAACTTGTGGATCTCGTTCTCCACTTTGCTGCTTCCGTTGGTCTTTGTTTTTACTGCTGTAGCCATATCAGGTTAGTTATTGGTTAATCGTTATTGGTTGTTAGTTGATTTCAGGAGAGAACTGTACTGAAAAAGGATAGCAAATGTAGAACTTTTTTGGCAGGAAGAACAGGAATTTTTGTGGTCAGGAGACCACTGCTTTTTTATGCTGCTTTTTGGCCATAGAAGCTTTAATATCAGCAAGTTCGCCCTTGGGAATGGCGTTGATCAGCTTGTTAGTGTATTCCGAGGCCGGTGAAGCATAAATATCATCTGCATCACCCATCTCTTCGATCTTTCCTTCGTTCATCACGATCATGCGGTCGCTCATGAACTTCACCACGGAAAGATCGTGGGAAATGAAGATATAAGTGAAATTGAATTCCTTCTTAAGCTGGTTCAGCAGGTTCAGCACCTGGGCCTGTATGCTCACATCGAGCGCGGACACCGATTCATCGCAGATCAGGAACTGCGGGTTGACCGAAAGGGCACGGGCAATGCAGATGCGCTGGCGCTGGCCGCCCGAGAACTCGTGCGGGTAGCGGTAAAAATGCGTGTCGAACAGGTTCACGCGGTGCAGGAGCTCGATCACCTTGTCCTTGCGCTCCTTGTCTGTGGAACCGATCCCGTGCACGCGCATGGGTTCCATGATGGCATCGCCAATGGTCATGCGCGGGTTGAGAGAAGAATACGGGTCCTGGAATATGATCTGCATGTCCTTACGCATGGTGCGCATCTCCTTAATGGGAATGTTCGTGATATTCCTCCCTTTGAAGATTATTTCACCTGCAGTGGGCTCCACCAGGCGGAGCACCGTCCGCCCGAGGGTGGTCTTCCCGCATCCGGATTCTCCAACCAGGCCGAGCGTTTCGCCCGGGTAAATGTCAAAGCTAACGTCATCCACGGCTTTCACGTGGCCCGACACCTTGCCGAACAATCCTTTCTTGATCGGGAAATAGGTCTTCAGGTTCGTCACCTGCAGCATGGGCTGCCGGGCGTATAAGTTCTTGTGCTGCTCTGCCCTCTCCTCACGCGTAACGGTAAGCCGGGCGGTGACCTCCGCCACCGACTGCGTGCTTTCGGACAGTGTGCCGTCATCCGATGCGGTCATGAAATCGGAAATGGTGGGCAGCCAGCGCAGGCGCTTGTTGAGGGGCGGGCGGCAGGCCAGCAGGCCCTTGGTGTACGGATGCTTCGGGTTGGAAAAGATATCCCACACCGATCCCTGCTCCACGATCTTGCCGTTGTACATCACCACCACCTTGTCGGCCAGCTCGGCTATCACGCCCAGGTCGTGGGTGATGAACATGATGCCCATCTGGTGCTGCGCCTGCAGCTTCTGCATCAGCTCCAGTATGGTATGCTGAACGGTCACATCCAGGGCGGTGGTCGGCTCGTCAGCGATCAGGATGTTGGGCTTGCACGACATGGCCATGGCGATCATCACGCGCTGCTTCTGCCCGCCCGATATCTGGTGCGGGTAGGTGTCGAACATGATCTCGGGGCGCGGAAGCTGCACCTCGCGGAACATGTCGATGGCGATCTCGCGGGCCTGCTGCTTCGAAACCTTCTGGTGCAGGATGATGGCTTCGGCCACCTGCTCACCGCAGGTATATACCGGGTTGAGCGAGGTCATCGGCTCCTGGAAGATCATGGCGATCTCGTTGCCCCGGTAGGTGCGTATCTCTTTGTCGGGAAGCTTGGTCAGATCTACAATGCCCCGGTTCTTGGAGCGGTAGATGATCTCTCCACCGGTGATCTTGCCGGGCGGGTCGGGAATAAGCCGCATTACCGAGAGGGCGGTTACGGATTTGCCGGAGCCCGACTCTCCCACGATGCCTACTGTTTCATCCTTGTTGATGGTAAAGCTGATGCCGTTCACAGCGATCACCTTCTCGTCCTCGGTCTGGAATTCCGTAACGAGGTTCTTCACCTCCAGTAGCGTGTTCTCTTGCATAACCGTTCTTAACGGGGCTTAAAAATACAATAATAAACTTTCCCTTGTATGCTTTTCGACCAAGTTTGATTTTAACGGGATGAATTATTACTGAAGCGACTCCGCAAACTCGTTGTAGATATCGAGCGAGAACTTATAATGGTGGTAATCTTCCGTTTCGTCCTGCAGCAGTATCGTTATGTCTTTCTTACCCTGCTTTGTCTTCCAGCAGATGGCCCCGTTCACCGGCTCGCCCTTCCCGAACTTTTGTGAATAATATTTCCCGAAATCATCCAGCATCATCTTCAGCCCGGCCTCATCGTTCATGAACGCATCGAACCGGATCTGGTATAATCCTTCATCATTAAAATTATATTCAACTGAATAATTGATCTTTTCATTTTTCTTCGAAAGATAGAACAGGAAATTCTTGTCTTCCTCGCCCAGCGAATCGGTCTCGTTCTTCTTCACATCCGGCAAGCGCATGCCCGGTGAATTGCCCCGGAAGAATCCTTCATCGCTCTGCATCACGTCCCCGAACAAATCGCTGTAGCCTTTGAACTTCTTATCGGGCCCGCAGGATGCGAGCAAAAAAAGGATCATAAAAAAAAGCAGTCTTCTTATCATCCTATGCAATGTTCACTTCGTGAGGTTCGAGAAGGGGCATTCCTTTGAAGCGGACAATGAGCTGGGCCACGGTCACCACGTCCTTCTGGCAATAGGTGGCGATCTTCTCCAGGTTGTTCTCTTCGTAATACACGCGCGCCACATCGCCCCCGTGCATTTCGTCCTTGGGCGTGGGAATGCCGAACGAGTGGGCCAGCAGGTTCAGCGAGGTGAAGTTCTTGTTGTCGCCAAACTTCCACAGCTCCATCGTATCGAGCAGGTGATCGGTCTCCCACGGTTTCTTGCCGCTGATGTTCAGGAATTTCGGGAGCGAGATCCCGTTGATGAGCATCCTGCGCGCGATAAATGGAAAATCGAACTCCTTGCCGTTGTGTCCGCACAGGAGCTGGGCGGTGCTGTTGTACGATTCGCCCTCGCGCTTATTAAAGGGCTTGAAAAAATATTTGTTCAGCAGGGCAGAAAAATCCTCGAGGACCTTCTTCTCATCATGACCGTAAAAGGATTTTAATTTGAGATTGCGCCCTTTCAGTATCCCCACCGAAATGCACACGATGCGCGCGAACTCGGCATAGATTCCCGCCTTCTTGTAATACGACTCGGGTGTTTCGTTCTGCAGGTAACGGAATTTTTCGTCCCAAAGCTTTTTGCGCGTATCATCCAGGTCCTTGTACTGGTAGGTCTGCGGCACCGTTTCGATGTCGAGGAACAGGATGTTCTCAATGTTGACGCCTTCGAGCATGGCGGGGAGGAATTAATAAGCAAATCTAAAAAAAGAAAACATTCACTTGATCATCACGCCCCGCTTGTCGATGAGCGGGATGGTGATCATGTTCTCGTCCTTGATGCTTTCGGCCAGGAAGATGTATTTCTTGTCGTACATCTCCCTATGAAAGTAAAAGCTCACCCAGAACTGGTTGGTCATGCCGAACAGTTCCTTCATCACCGGCTCGATCTTCTGGAACGAGCGTGCCGGCACGATATCGAGGAAATGGCGCAGGGTGGATGTCTTTCTTTTTTCACCGTTCAATTCGCCATAGCCCGAAGAGGTCACCAGCACACCCTCGATCTCCTCCTCCTTCAGGTTAAGCAGGTAAGCGTTCCACTGCGTTTCGTTCTTGTCGTTCAGCTCTTTCACAATGGCCACTGCCACATCCTCCACCACCGGCACCTTGATATCTTTTCTCATTTGTGTTCTGAAAATTCCGGGGGCAAAGTTACGCACAATCAGCGGTTGCAGAGCTGCAGGCCGGCATCGATGTACCAGCCCAGGTCGGCCGGGTAGCCTGTGCCGCGGTCGAGTTCTCTTTTCCTTCCCAGGCGCACGATGATCATTTTCTTGTCAGGGATCACCACAACATACTGGCCCAGGATGCCGCGGGCGTAGAAAACAGAATGGCCGTTGTAGTTCGGTATGATCCACCACGAAAGCCCGTAGCGCTGGTTCCTGGTGCCATCGCTCTCCACCAGGTCGGCCGGGCGGATGGATTCGAGAAAATATTTTTCGGACACCAGCTGCTTGCCGTTCCAGCGCCCGCTGTCGAGCCCGAGCTTGCCGATGCGTGCAAAGTCGCGCGCGTTGGAATTGAAGCAGCAGTAGGTCTTTTCGATCCCGCCCGCATGGTCCATGCACCAGAAGGCGGGATGCTCCGCACCGATCTTCTTCCAGAGCTTTTCTGAAGCGTACCGGCTCACGGTCATGCCCGTGGCCTTTTTCAGGATCATGCCCAGCAGCACGGTGTTGCCGCTGCGGTATTCGAACACCTTGCCCGGTTCTCTCATCACGTGGTATTTCATCGTAAGCTTCACCAGGTTGTTCCCATACAAGGCTTCGGCCGTATACGAGAACGGATCTTTGTAATGTTCATCGTAGCTCATGCCCGAGCTCATGGAAAGCAGGTGGCGGACGGTCATTTTCCCGTTCAGTCCTTCTTTGAGCTCCGGGATGAAATCGGATACGGGTTGGTCCATCGACTTTATCTTTCCTTCATCGATGGCAATGCCGATGAGCAGGCTCACGATGGTCTTGGCCATGCTCCACGAATTGGTGTGCGAAGTATCGGAGAACCCGTCCCAATATTCCTCGTAGCGGATACTGTCGTTTTGGATCACCAGGAAAGCTGCGGTCTTCATTTCTTCAAAATGCTTCCGCAGCGAATCAGGGATCTTTTTTGTGTTGTAATCTTTTGCGGTGCTCCATTTTTCCGGTGTGCCGGTCTCCACGATGTTGTTGTCGAAGATCGCATACTCATCAATGGATGGGCCGGTTCGTCCTTTCAGATACGTGTCGGCCATTCCTTTATACAGGTACGCTTTCCCCGAGAACAGGATGGCCGCATTGAGCAGCACCAACAGGACCAGGAACCATTTCAGGAAGGCACGGAGAAATTTCATACCGATCTTTTACGGGTGCAGCATCATTTTGTTGCCCGGCACGATCTCGCATTCAAAAACAGTTGCGAAATGGGCGCGGATGCGTTCTTTCACTTCGTCCATGCTGACAGTCCGGCCGAGCTCTTTTTCCAGCGAGGTAACGGCCTTATCGGGGATCCCGCAAGGGATAATATTGGAAAAATAATCGAGCGCGCAGTTCACATTGAACGCGAACCCGTGCATGGTGACCCAGCGCGAGGTACGCACCCCGAACGCGCAGATCTTCCGCGCCTTTTTCGGATCGCCCGCATCGAGCCACACACCGGTAAGGCCTTTGAGCCTTTGGCCTTCAATGCCATAATCCTTCAGCGTAAGGATGATCACTTCTTCGAGGCAGCGGAGGTATTTGTGAATATCGGTGAAGAAGTTATCGAGGTCGAGGATCGGGTAGCCCACCACCTGGCCCGGACCGTGGTAGGTGATATCGCCACCGCGGTTTATCTTATAGTAGGATGCATTCTTCTGCTTAAGCGATTCTGCATTCAGCAACAAGTGCTTTTCGTCACCAGTTTTACCCAGTGTGTAAACATGAGGGTGTTCGCAGAAAAGTAAATAGTTGGCAGTTGGCAGTTGGCGGTCTGCAGCGAGATCCCTGTTCTGAACTTTGGTCCCGGCAGTTTGCGCAAATAGTTTTTCCTGGTAATCCCAGCACTCTTTGTAATCGACCAGGCCTAGGTCGGTGAAATTTACTTTTTGCTTTGCTGCCACGATCATTTGGCCAGCTCGGTTTTTAAAAAGTCGATCACGCGCACTTCGTTGGCATCGATGTGCTTCATCTCCGCAAGAAATACCGAGGCCCAGTCGCCCACGTGGATGAAGTAGATGGCCTTCTCAATATTGGACCGGCCCCTGGACCAGATCTCGGTGATGTGCGGGGTGTATTTGCCGATGATCTCTTTGTTGATCTCGATGCGCCTGTTGTTCTGTTCAAACTCGTCCTTATCACGGAAGATCACCACGGAAACTTTCTCGCTCCCGCTCGCCCAGCCCACCAGCTCGTTGTGGTTCATCTCCGGAATGGCGTGGTGGCCGCAAAGCATCTTGGCATTCTCGTTCAGCTGCTGGCGGAACCGCACGGCTGCGCCCTCGTAATAGGTGGTTGCGTATACGATCGGTGTTTTCCCATAGATCCTGTCTGCAGCTTTCCGGGCTTCGGAAATAATATTTTCTTTCTCGGCAACAAGCAATTCGGCAGCGGCTTTCAGGCTGGACCTGAACTTTTTCGAAATGAGCTTATGAAACCCGAGGATGAACAAAAGCTGCGTGAGCGAAAAGCCAAGGCAGGCGCGGGGGGGCATGCCGCCCGGTATCAATACCAGGTCGAGGTTCTTTTTGCGGGCAATGTCAGCTATTTTTCCGCCCGAGGTCACGCACACGATCTTCGCTCTCCGTTTCAGCGCCAGGTTCAGGCAGTTCACTGTTTCTTCGGTATTGCCGCTGTAGGACGAGATAATGACCAGCGTATTTTCATTTACAAACTTGGGGATGAAATAGCCTTTGCTTACCGTAATGGGCACGGGCAGTTCCAGGGCCGTAAGCTCACTCACGATGGTGCCGCCTATGCCCGAGCCCCCGAGACCGGAGATAAGCACATTGGATATTTTCTTTTTGGAAGAGGTGAGCTTCGCGGCTTCGCCAATGCGGATGGCTTCAAGAAGCTGGTTGGGAAATTTTTCGACAAGGTCCTTCATGTTGAACTATGTTTTGGAAAAAGGATTGCGAAGATACGCAATTGCGGGAAAAGTGAGAATGCCTCTTATTCGTATATTCGCAAATTATGCAGTTATCCGAACAGGAAATTTTACGCAGGCAAAAGTTGGAGGAGCTGAACAAGCTTGGCATCAACGCTTACCCTCCCGAATTATTTGAGGTGAGCGCTTCGGCCAGGGAGATCAGGGAATTCTTCCCGCACGATAATACGCAGTACCAGAATGTGAGCCTGGCAGGAAGGATCATGACCCTGCGCGACATGGGCAAGGCCTGCTTTGTTTCGCTGCAGGATTCCACCGGCAGGATCCAGCTCTACGTAAGGCGCGAGGACATCTGCCCGGGCGAGGACAAAATATTATACGATGTTGTTTTCAAAAAACTGCTGGATATCGGGGATATCGTTGGCGTAACGGGATTCGTATTCACTACGAAAGTGGGAGAAATATCCATCCACGTGAAATCGCTCAAGCTGCTTTGCAAGACCCTGAAGCCCCTGCCCATCGTAAAGCTGGATGCCGAAGGAAAAGCCCACGATGAAGTGACCGATCCCGAGTTCCGCTACCGCCAGCGCTATGCCGACCTGGTGGTGAACCCGCACGTGAAAGAAACGTTCGAAAAGCGCACGCAGATGATCAAGTCCATCCGCGACTTCCTGAATGAGAGCGGTGCGCTGGAGGTGGATACACCGGTTCTCCAAAATATTCCGGGCGGTGCGGCTGCGCGCCCGTTCATCACGCACCACAACGCGCTGGATGTGCCTTTTTATTTACGTATCGCAAACGAACTTTACCTGAAGCGCCTGATCGTGGGCGGGTTTGATTTCGTGTACGAGTTCTCGCGCAACTTCCGCAACGAAGGCATGGACCGCACGCACAATCCCGAGTTCACCATCCTCGAATTCTACGTGGCGTACAAGGATTATTTCTGGATGATGGACTTTACCGAGCGCATGCTCGAGAAAGTGGCAATGGACATGCACGGAACCACCGAAGTGCAGTCGGGTGATAAGAAAATAAATTTCAAAGCTCCGTTCAAACGGATCGGGATACTGGATGCAATTAAAGAAAAAACAGGTGCCGATATCAGCGCGATGGATGAGAAGGGCCTGCGCGAGGTGTGCGGCAAGCTGGGCATCCACACCGAGCCTTCCATGGGCAAGGGCAAGCTGATTGATGAGATCTTCGGTGCGAAATGCGAAGGCAATTTCATCCAGCCCACCTTTATTATCGACTACCCGGTTGAGATGAGCCCGCTCACCAAGAAGCACCGCAGCAAGCCCAGCCTGGTGGAACGGTTCGAGCTCATGATCAACGGCAAGGAGATCGCCAACGCATACACGGAGCTCAACGACCCACTCGATCAGCGCGCACGCTTCGAGGAGCAGGTGAAACTGATGGAGCGGGGCGACAACGAGGCCATGTACATCGACCACGATTTCCTGCGTGCGCTGGAGTACGGCATGCCGCCCACATCGGGCATCGGCATCGGCATCGACCGGCTGTGCATGCTGCTGACCAATTCGCCTTCGATACAGGACGTATTACTGTTTCCCCAGATGCGCCCCGAGAAAAAGGAAGAATAGATTTCTCGCAAAGAGCGCAAAGAACGCTAAGAAAAAATGGATAGAATTGCTGTTATAGGAGGAGGAAGCTGGGCCACGGCCCTCGTCAAGATCCTGTGCAACAACACAGACTGCGTGAGCTGGTGGGTGCGCAGCAGCGAAACGGCCGGGCACATTCGCAAATATCACCACAATCCCAACTACATCTCTTCTGTTGAGTTCGAAGTGAAAAAGATCGAAGTAAGCTCCGACCTGAAGAAGCTGACCTCCGGTGCGGAAGTGCTGATCTTTGCAGTGCCCTCGGCCTTTCTGAAAGAAACGCTTAAGAACATCTCATTCGAAGACTTGAAAGGGAAAAAAGTTTTCTCAGCCATCAAGGGCATTGTTCCCGAGCACAACCTCATCGTGGCGGAGTTCTTCAACCAGGAGTACAGCATCCCGATGGAGAACATCGGGGTGATCACCGGCCCCTGCCATGCCGAAGAGGTGGCCATGGAAAAACTTTCCTACCTCACCGTTGCCTCGCAGAACATGGAGAGCGCAAAGCAGCTTGCGGAAAAGCTATCGTGCCGCTACATCAAGACCACCGTGAGCGATGATATTTACGGTACGGAATATTCTTCCGTGCTCAAGAACGTGGTGTCCATCGCTGCGGGCATCTGCCACGGGCTCGGCTATGGCGACAACTTCCTGGCCGTGCTTATCACCAATGGCATCCAGGAAATAAAAAAATTCGTGGATGCCGTGCATCCCATCGGGCGCGACATCAACGACTCGGCCTACCTGGGTGACCTGCTGGTGACCGCCTACTCGCAGTTCAGCCGCAACCGCACATTCGGGAGCATGATCGGGAAGGGCTATTCGGTAAAGAGCGCACAGATGGAGATGAGCATGGTGGCCGAAGGCTTCTACGGGGTAAAGTGCGTGCACGAGATCAACAAGCAGTTCAAGGTGGACATGCCCATCACTGAAGCGGTATACCACATCCTGTATGAAAAAATGTCTCCTTTCGTTGAAATGAGAATTCTTTCCGACAAGATCGCCTGATGAGCCGGAAAAGCATCCTGGTCTTTGCCGTTCTCATCGTTATCCTTTGCTCCTACTTCTACCGGAACACCGTCCAGCTTCCACCCACCTGCATCCACGCGTGGACGCAATCGGACCGCTACGCCATCGCACTGAACTTCCTGGAGAACGGCTTTGATTTTTTTCACCCGGCCACCTACAACCTGCTGACGAAAGAAGGGATCACCCAGGTGGATTTCCCCATCAATGAATTCCTAGTGGCGATCGTCATGAAACTATACGGCAGCACTTCCCCGGCCATCTTCCGGGTATACGACCTGCTGGTCGGCATCATAGGCTGCCTGTTTCTTTTTCTTCTGACAAAAAGAATAACCGGTTCGGAATGGAAGGGCTTCATTGTTTCGGTCTTTCTTTTCTCCGCGCCTGTTTACACGTATTACCAGGCGGGGTTCCTTCCTTCCGTTCCCTCGGTAACCTCCGTCATCATCGGGTTTTATTTTTACCACGAATTCCTTCAGATCTGCAGCCCGAAAAAGATCATGCTGGCTGCACTCTTTCTCACGCTGGCCGCGCTCATGCGGCTTCCGTTCATCATTTTCTTGCTGGCGGTGCTGGGGCAGGAACTTGTATCGGGCATGAAAGAAAAAAAGCTCAGGCCGGGACGGATCGGTATTTTGCTTGCAGGTATTTTGTGCGTGGGCCTGTATTTTTTATACAACCGGCACCTTGCGGATAAGTACGGCACCATGTTCCTTACCCAATTGCTTCCCATCAGCAGCGTTAAGATATTCGGGGAAGTGTTTTCCGCCATCCGCGAAAAATGGATCACGGAGTATTTCACGATCTTCCATTATGCATTGCTTTTAATTGGAATCGTTTTTCTTTTCGTGAACCGTAAAGCGGAACAAAAGAAGTTCTCTCCTGCCCTGGGGTTTGCATTTGTTGGAGCCGCAGCGGTTTTTATTGCACTCGGCCGCCAGTTCATTTATCACGATTACTATTTTCTCGACTCTTTTTTCCCTGCGATTGTGCTCGGATTCGTATTACTTCTGAATAAAATAAACTTCGGGAAGAAAGTTCTGGACCAGGCCGCTGCAGGGGTTCTTGTGTGCCTGTCGCTGGGCGCGATCTACCAGTCAAAGCAGGTGCAAGCCGCACGGTACGTTACCGGTCCGTGGGATAAATACGAGGTAACGTACCAGAACTTCGAAGGTGCTGACAAGTACCTGAACAAGCTGGGTATTCCAGCCTCTGCTAAAGTGCTCGTGATCGATGCCTACTCCACCAACATGCCGCTGATCCGTATGCACCGCAAAGGATGGACGGTGCTCGACACAAAAAAAGAGAAGATCGAGGAATTCCTTCAAAAAGATCCAGACTGCGTGGTGATGCAGAACAACCTGGCGCTTCAAGGTACGCTGCTCAGTTTTCCGGAGCTCACAGGACGACTGGAGCTCATCGGGACGAACGGGAAAATTCTCGTTTATAAAAAAACAAAAGAACAAATTTCGCAGTCCATTTCTTCTTTCCTGGGAATTGACAAGGCAGAAATTATCGCGGAGAAAAGCACGAGTGGTTTTGACCCAAAGCTGAGCGATACGCACTGGGTCCATTACCGCAACATCGATTCGGCAGATTTCGCTTCTCCGAAATTTTCGATGCGGATCGACAGTGCTCAGGATTATGCATTAAGCTATTCGGATACAGCAGAGAACCTGAGGTTGAATGGAAAAGAATTCGTCTGGGTGTCGTTCAATGTAAAGTTTATTTCGGGCACGAACCTGTACCTGGTGTGCATCGCAAACGATCGGCAGGGAAAGAACTACCACTACGACAGCTTTGGGCTGAACGAGTTCCTGCAGCCGAAGCACGAATGGCAGAGGATGGAGTACCTGTTCCAGCTGCCGGAGCTCAGCTCGGGAAAAGATATTTTGGGAATTTACTTCTGGAACCCCGATAAAGCGTCCGCGCGCATCGATGACCTAAGCCTGCGGTTCTTCCGCTACCGCTGAGTGGAAGTGCTCCCACACCAGCTTCGCCTTCGAAGGACCGATCACCTGCCTCAACTCGTCTTCCGGAACGCTCTTTATTCGTTTCACGCTTTTGAACTTTGAAAGAAGTTTTTGCGTGGTGGAATGGCTGATCCCTTTTATCGCGGTAAGCTCTGATTTTATGGTCGACTTTTCCCTGCGCTTGCGATGGTGCGTGATGCCGAAGCGGTGCGCCTCATCGCGCATGTGCTGGATCACGCGCAGCGTTTCCGATTTTTTGTTCAGGTAAAGCGGCAGCGGGTCTTCCGGGTAATAGATCTCCTCCAGCTTCTTCGCGATGCCGATCACCGCTACCTTTCCTTTCAGCCCGAGCGTCTCCAGGCTTTTCATCGCTGAGGAAAGCTGGCCTTTCCCCCCGTCTATCACGATGAGCTGCGGCAGGTCATGCTTTTCGTCCAACAGGCGCTTGTACCTGCGGCAGATCACTTCCTCCATCGAAGCAAAATCATCCGGGCCCTCTACCGTACGGATGTTGAAATGGCGGTACTCTTTCTTGCTCGGCTTGCCGCTGCGGAACACCACGCAGGCCGACACCGGGTTGGTGCCCTGGATGTTCGAGTTGTCGAAGCACTCGATATGCTTCGGCTCTTCCTTCAGCCGCAGGTCCTTCATCATCGTCTGCAGGATGCGTTTGCTGTGCCGCTCGGGGTCCACCAGCAGCTCTTTTTTCTCTTTCTCTTTCTGGTAATACTGCAGGTTGCGCTCCGAAAGCTCGAGCAGCTTTTTCTTGTCGCCCCGCTGCGGGACGATGAACTCTACACCCGGGATCTGCGTTTCGGGAACGAACGGAACGATGATCTCCTTCGCATCGGAATTGAAACGCTGCCTCAGCTCGGCAATGGCAAGGTCCAGCAGCTCCTCTTTTTTCTCTTCGAGCTTTTTCTTCATCTCGATGGTATGGCCCTGCACTACCGCACCGTGCACCACCTTCAGCACGTTCACATAGGCGAATTTTTCATCCTCATCGAACGAGAACACATCGGCATTTTCGATCGAAGGGCTCACCACCGTTGACTTGTGCTGGTAGTTCTGCAGGTACTCCAGCTTTTCCTTCAGCTGTTGCGCCTGTTCGAAGTCCATCCGCTGCGCACATTCTTCCATCTGGACTTTCACCTCGCGTATGGCTGCGGAAATATTTCCTTTGATGATATTTTTTATCTGGGAGATGCTGCTGTTGTATTCCTCCTCGGTCTGCAGCGCTTCGCACGGCCCCTTGCAGTTGCCCAAATGGTATTCAAGGCATATCTTGAACTTTTTCTTCTGAATGTTCTCCTCCGACAGGTTCAGGCTGCAGTTGCGCAGCGGGTATAGCTTATGGATCAGCTCCAGGATGGTATGCATCATGCGCACCGAGGCATACGGCCCGAAATACTGCGAGCCGTCCTTCTCCAGCCTGCGCGTGGAGAACACCCTCGGGAACCGTTCATTGCTGATGCAGATCCACGGGTAGGTCTTGTCATCCTTCAGCATCACGTTGAAGCGGGGCTGGTGCTTCTTGATCAGGTTGTTCTCCAGCAGCAGGGCATCCAGCTCGGTCTCCACCACGATGTAACGGATGTCTGCAATGCCGGTGACCATATACAGCAGCTTGCCGTACTGGTGGTTCTTGTTAAAATAGGACGACACCCGTTTCTTCAGGTTCTTGGCCTTGCCCACGTACAGCAGCTTGCCCTGCTTGTCGTAATACTGGTAAATGCCCGGATCGTCCGGAAGTGTTTTCAGAATGGATTGGATATGCCCGGAAGCCTGCATGCCGTACAAATATACTTACGAATGAACAAAATTCTGTGGATAAATAATCGTCCGAAAAATTGGTTTTGGACGCGTATCTTCTTAAAATTGTACATCCGTTCTTCGCTTGTTTAACCCAATCCCTAAACGCGATGAAAAAACTTATCTTCATTCCCGCCCTACTTGCCGCATGCTGCACGGTGCATGCGCAAAGCGAGATCCTTCCCGCACAGCGGACCGAATACATACCGCAGCTCCTGAACGATCGGCCCGCGGGTTATCTCCAGGAAGAATTAACTCCCGCAGAAGAGACAGAATATATCGCGCAGTTCCTGAACGAACCGCTCTTTTCCATGTACGATGAAGCACCGGCCATACGCACGGTTTCTCCCGAAGTTTTAGTGGTGGTGACCGACCCGCTGGGTAACGATAATTATTCCAAGGTGGTGATCGAACGGCAGGATGGCGAAACGCTTACCGCTTCGGATCCCTATCACCGCATTCCGTCCGGTGTTTATCTCATTACCGGAACTTCACGGAATGAGTATTACAATTTAACCCTCGTTGTCAATTAGCCTTGTTGTCATTCTGAGCCGAAGGCGAAGAATCTGCTTCAGCAATTCATGAATTAAAAGCTCGGGCAAATATTCGTCCGGTATATCTTCCTGCACTTCTTGCATGCAAACTTCATCCCCATGGAAAGCTCGTGCGAGCCGGCCGTTGAGTTGGTGAGCTTTGAAACGGTGATGTCGTAGCTGTAGCCGACCTTGAAATTATTCGTCTCCAGCCCGATCAGCACGATGAAGGCATCGGAGTTGCGGTACCAGAACCCGCCCACAAAGCTGTAGCGCTTCACGTAAAAGCCCAGGTTAAGCTCCCGGAAATCCTGCTGCTGCTGGTAAATGATGTTGGGCGAAATGCTCGTTTCGGAAAAACGCCCGCCAATGGGTATTACCGTTCCGGCATGGCCGGTGAAGCGCTTGGGCAGCTTGCTCGGGCCGCCTTTCAGATATTCATCCGGCTCGGTGAGGTGGTGCACGGCAAAGCCCACAAACATGCGCGTGGAGAACCCGAGTATGCCGGCCGATATGTCCACGTTGCGGGCCACGTTGCGCCCGGGCGTTTCCTGCGTGGGAATGATGAACCCGTTGGTGGCGCTGATCATGTCGCCAAAGGTGAGCTTGCTCCAGTCGAGTTTTTTTTCCATGTAGGTGAACTGGAAGCCCCCGTTGATGGCGAAGGTGCGTGTGATCTGGATCTGCTGGGCGTAGAGCGCGCTGTAGTTGGTGGTGACGATGGTGCCCTCGCCCGCCTTATCGTTGGTAACGAGGAACCCCACGCCCCCGTGCAACGAGCAGATGAACCGGTCGAACGAGGCGGAGGTGGTGACGAACGTGCCGGTGAGGGCCGGCCACTGGTTGCGGTAGTTGAGGCACACGCGCGGGCAGCCGTTGGAGCCCGCAAAGGCGGGATTCAGGTACAGCGGGTTAGCATAGAACTGCGAAAACTGCGGGTCCTGCGCCCTGGCGGGGATCTGAAATAAAAGGAAGAGGGATATTGATGTGAACCAAACGAGGCGTAGCTTTCGCTTCATGTCTCCGGTGTTTTGGTTCTAAGCTATTGACGGGGAAATGACCGGGGAGTTGCCTCAAGGAGTGTTTTTTTTAACGAGTTACTTAAACCACTCAGCGTACATCACGTAATTGTTCGCGATGCGCTCTACCTCTCCTTTCTGCAGCTCGGGGCTGATGTCCTTTACCTTTTTGGCAGGCACGCCTGCATAAATGCTGCCGGGCTCCACTTTTGTATTTTCCAATACAACCGCTCCCGCTGCAATGATGCTGTTACTTCCTATTTCCGCATGGTCCATCACGATGGCGCCCATGCCGATGAGCACGTTGTCGCGCACCGTGCACCCGTGCACAATGGCGTTGTGACCAATGCTCACATTATTACCAATGGTGGTAGCCGCGCGCTGGTAGGTGCAGTGTATGCAGGCCCCGTCCTGGATGTTCACCTTGTTGCCGATGCGGATGGAATTCACATCACCCCGCACCACGGCATTGAACCACACGGAGCAGTCATCGCCCATCACCACATCGCCCACAACGGTGGCGTTCTCGGCAAGAAAGCAGTTTGAACCGAACTTCGGGGAAACGCCCTTTACGGGCCTGATCAACGCCATTACTTATGGCCTTCCTTATTATCTGCCGGCTTCTCCAAAGGAGTCCTTACGGACTGGCAGTTATCTTTCAGCTTGGCCCTGGCCTTGTTGTCGGCCTTCACGTCATCGGCATCGTAGCCGGCCTTGCTGATGGCCTTCTTGATCTTTTCAGGATTGGTCTTCCTGGCGTTGTACACCACCAGCACTTCCTTCGTGGTGAGATCGACCGAAGCAGACTTAATGCCTTTTTCGGAGCCCAGCGCTTTTTCAATGGTGGCCTTGCACATCTCGCAGTTGGCGGATGTTTTAATTTTCATTTCCGTGCGCTGCGCAAAAGCGGCCTGCGATACGAACAGGAGCAGGATGATGGCGCCTGTGATTTTTTTGAGATCTTTCATGTTGGTTGGTTGGTTATTGAACGCCATTAATCAAAATTACTGCCAAATCATTTCAAATATAGTACAATATTTTAAGGATTATTGCGCGATCTCCGGGTGCCGGGCATAATCCACATTGTAATGCAGGCCCACGCTTTGTTTCCGCATCATGGCGTACTTGATAATGATGTAGCTCACCTTGATAATGTTTCTCAATTCACAAAGTGCGGGCGAAACGGTGGTGCGCTCGTACAGGTTCTCGGTTTCGTTGTGCAGGATCTTCAGCCGGTCGAACGCGCGCTGCAGGCGCAGGTTAGAGCGCACGATACCCACATAATAGCTCATGATGCCCTGCGCCTCACGCAGGCTTTGCGTAATGAGCACCATTTCTTCGGGCGAGGCGGTGCCTTCCGCGTTCCAGCCGGGAATTTCTTCGCAATAGTTAATCTGCCTGTACTGTGCGATGGAATCCATTGCAGAATTGTGCGCATACACTACGGCTTCAAGCAGTGAGTTGGACGCAAGGCGGTTGGCCCCGTGCAGGCCCGTGCAGGAACATTCGCCCGCAGCATACAGGTTCTTAATGGTGCTTCTTCCATTACGGTCCACTTTTACTCCGCCACACATGTAGTGCGAAGCAGGTACCACCGGGATGCAGTCTTTTGTGAGATCAACCCCGATGGACAAACATTTTTTATTGATGTTCGGAAAATGTTCGGTCAGCGATTGCCTGTCCAGGTGGCGGCAGTCGAGGTGCACAAAATCGTCTCCGCGCACTTTCATTTCATTGTCGATGGCCCGCGCCACGATATCCCGGGGCGCAAGCGAGCCCCGCCTGTCGTACTTCTGCATGAACTCTTTTCCATCGATGGTCTTCAATATTCCCCCGAACCCGCGCATGGCCTCCGTGATCAAAAAGGAAGGGCGCTCTTCCGGGTTGTAGAGCGAGGTGGGATGGAACTGGAAGAACTCCATGTTCTCCACCCGCCCTTTCGCGCGGTAGACCATCGCTACCCCATCGCCCGTTGCGATGAGCGGGTTGGTGGTGGTGGCGTACACGTGCCCCGCCCCGCCCGTTGCCATCAGCGTAACTTTCGCAAGGATCTGTTCTACCGTGTTGGTAATGGTGTTTAGGGCATACACACCGAAGCATTCGATGTCCGTTGACCGGCTGGTGACGCGCACACCGAGGTGGTGCTGGGTGAGTATCTCCAGCACGAAATAATGCGAAAGCACCTCGATATTCGGATGTGCATGCACCTGCTCCAGCAAGGTTCGCTCGATCTCGAACCCGGTATTGTCCTTATGATGCAGGATCCGGTTCTCGGAATGGCCGCCCTCTTTCCCGAGATCGAATTCACCTGAAGATTTTTTATCGAAGCGCGCGCCCCAGGCGATCAGCTCTTTGATGCGCCCGGTGGATTGGGTGATGACCATGCGCACCGTTTCTTCATCGCAAAGGCCGTCACCGCAGATAAGCGTATCCTGGATATGCTTCTCGTACGTATCGGGATTGTACATCACAGCGGCTATCCCGCCCTGTGCGTACTTGGTGTTGCTTTCGTCTTCGCTGGCCTTGGTCAGGATCAGCACCTTGCCGTAAGCGGCCACCTTCAGCGCATAGCTCAGCCCGGCAATGCCCGAGCCGATAACGAGGAAATCTACCCTGCGTTTCACAACACAAAGTTAAACGTGTTTTACGTAACTTTGCACGATGGAAATTTCTTCGAAAACTCCGGTTAACATTTACGCGGAAAGCACGCCCAACCCCGCTTCGATGAAGTTCGTGGCCAACAAGATGCTGATCGCTGACGGGGCCACGGCCGAGTACCGCTCGCCTGCGGAAGCAAAGGCCTCCCCGCTGGCGCAGAAGCTGTTCCAATTTCCGTTCGTAAAGAACGTATTCATCAGTTCCAACTTCGTAACCCTCAACAAGACCTCGCTGGTGAATTGGGAAGAGGTGATGCACGAGATCCGCGACTTCCTGAAGAAATACATCGATGAGGGGCATGCGATCGTCACCGAGCTGCCGAAGCAGGAAGTGCATGTGGATTCTTCATTCAAAGAGACCAAAACAGTTTTCACCGAGCATGCGGCACCGAAAGATGAGACCGAGCACAAGATCATCGAGATCCTGGAGCAGTACATCCGCCCTGCCGTGGAGCAGGATGGCGGGCTGATCGTGTTCCGCTCGTTCGAGGAAGGAAAAGTTACGCTGGTGCTCAAAGGTGCGTGCAGCGGCTGCCCGTCCTCCACGCTTACTCTGAAGGCCGGCATCGAAGGCCTGCTGAAGCGGATGGTTCCTTCCGTGAAGGAAGTGGTAGCCGAAAATGCATAGTATCAACCTTTCCATTACTCCTTCCAGGCATCGGTTATTTGTTTCTCACATTGTAAAATCTGTGCAGCTTTATATTGAGCTTTTTTATTGTTTTGTTCAGGCTTCGTGAGCCATAGGTCCTGACATAATATGGGAATGGTCGTCTCAATTGCACAAGCTGGTCGCTTTTAACAATTAATGCTTCAAATCCCATATCGGGTCCGGCACAATAGTTTGCATTGCTTTTTAAACTCCAATTTTGATCAGGCTCATAGCTGGTATGGGAAAAATATTTTGCCGTGTCCTGCTCTATTGTTCCGAATTCTGCTGTCAGAAAATTACTAGCGTTAAATTTGATGGTCGTGTCTGCCAATAAACTGTCAGACAGAAAAACTACTTTATCAAATTTCCCCTCTCTGATATTCTGGGAATAGTCGCTGAAAAAAAAGTAGGTTGGGCAAAAATTAAAATTTTTTCTGAACGCAGAGACGACTTTCACGTTATAGTTTCTTTGCGTTCTCTCCATTTCATCCGCCAATTTATCTTTCCCGGTCTTTCTTAATGCGGTAATCGAATTTTTCCTCGTTTGCAAGCGAACCAATAATGCGCCATCTTTTAGTTGATTGATTTGTCTTTTTGTAAGTGCGTTCAATTGCTTTCGCAAACTACTTTCCCTCTTTTTTGTAACGGGCTTTTGTATGGTATCGGCCGGATCGTTGCTTGCCTGAGCCGAAGTCATCACTGAAAAAACCAGTGCTATTGTCAATAGGGTTATCCGAAAGTTTATCATAGTTTATCGCTTATCATTGTCGTTAATATTTGTGAGGCAAACTGTATTTGACAGATAGGAGGGGCGGCAGGAGCTTGCTGATTATAAGAACGAGATCTCCCCGCCACCACACTCCTTTTCTTCTTTCGTGCGCAATCGTGTTTAAAGATCATAATATTCCAATATGGTTTTCTTCACTTTCAAGGCAACGCTTCCATACCGGGCCCTGAGCGCAGCAAGCTCTTCTTTTCTTTCTTCCTTCATCCGGATAAGCGTTTGGTGAAGCATTTTTTCTCCCTGCCGAAGCTGGTGATCTTTGAGCTCAGCCATTCGGCATGCAGCCAATAGTTTATTAAGCGGAAAGCGTTGAGGTTGTTCCATGTGACGATTGTTGTATCCGTTAGTTGTGAGAGACATTTGTTCCTTTGCTTTTAACCCATTCGTTGTATTCGAGCAGGATCTTATCCCGGTTCACGAAACGGTATCCCTTCTCCTTATTGATGACCTTTTGTGCCAGGTCGGGGCAATCGCTGACCAGTTCGCTCATGGCTTCCCTGAACTTCAGAACCCAGCGCGTGGTTTGAAGATTGCAAACGTATTTCCCGTTCTTATAGGCGTAAAGATTCTTCTCAAAGTCCTTTTCCTTACGGCACACATCCAGGTAGTTCGTGTCGTTTTTGAACTTGAACTTGATCCCGATCGTATCGCGGTAAAACTGGTAGAGCGTAATGCCCCCGTCAAGGATCTTCAGGCCCAGCACATCCGCATCGCAGAAAAAGCTCTTATCCTTTTCCGGCTGGATATTTTCATAGGTCAGGCTGCCTACGGTATAGGACCGGATCGTGACACCGGGGATGAGCTGCATGCGTGTTTGGGGGTCGGCATCTTTATAAAAATACACCCTCCGCTGGTTGGCCTGGCGGTTCACCCATTTCACATAGCCGCGGAGCGTATCCCCTTTCTTGAGGATCACTGCAGCGGGGTACAGCTTTTCGCAAGCCAGCTCTTCGGGCTGGATCTTTATTTCAGGGTTCTGCCCCGATGCGCTTACGCACAGGATGCAGATAAAGAGGATGAATGCGAGCAGCGCTCCGATAATGAACGATAATTCTTTTCTCATGGCTTTATGGATTGGTTTTCTTGGAAAATATTTTCAGGTAAAGGATCGGGCTGAATGAGATCATTTTTTTAATTGTTGATTTCAGCACAAACATATTACCGTTTTTCAAGCTGGCCCAGGGGGAATTAGCAGCAGCCTGTTCCGGGTTAGCGGGCAGGGGATTTGACCGAGCGGGTAAAAAGTTGAGAAAAGACTACAGGTTGGATAAGAGCTTCACGAGGTTCTCTTTCCTGCTTTGCGCAACAGGTACATTGGAGCCGTCTTCCATGATCAGGTATCCGCCATCGGATTTAACGTACTTTTTAACGAACCCGAGATTGACCAGGTGGGAATTATGGATGCGCTCGAAACCGTAAGCGGTTAAAAGCTCTTCGTACTCTTTGAGCGTTTTGGAAACGAGCAGGGGCTTATCCCTGGTAAAAAAGAACTGGGTGTAATTCCGCTGCGATTCCAGGCGGACGATCTCATCCACGCGGTAAACAAGAATGCTGTCGGATACGGATAAGGCGATCTTTGCCGGCTGCGCCCGGTTCAGGTTGTTCAGCAGCACTTGCAGGTTCCCGGCCTGCATGGCAAGGGCCTTGTTCACGGCCGAAACAAGCTCATCGGGATCAACGGGCTTCAGCAGGTAATCGACCGCGCTGAATCGGAACGCCTTTATTGCAAACTGGTTGTGCGAAGTGGTGAAGATGACACGGAGCAGGAACGGCATGCCCGGGACCGCAAGCTTTTCGAGCAGTTCAAAACCGGAGCCGTCACTCAGCTCGATGTCGAGAAAAAGAAGTTCCGGGCGCAGAGTGCGGATGAGGCGTTCGCCTTCCACAATGCCATCTGCTTCACCAACGACCTTTACCTGCGGGCATTTTTTTTCGAGGTCGCTTCGAAGCGATTCCCTCGAATGCCTTTCGTCTTCGATAATAACAGCGGTGATCATTGCACTAAGCTAAGGAAAGATCCTGAAACGGCATCCCGAACGAGATGCGTGTTCCCGCAGGGTCATTCCGGTCGTCAACCAGGTCTTCCATACGCAGCGAAGACGCGCTGTTGAAGATCTTCAGGCGTTCTGCGGTCACTTTCAGGGCTAGGGATTGGTGCGCAATGCCGGTCTTCTCCTTCAGCTCTTTCGCCTGCTGCCTGCCCACCCCATCATCCTCGATGGTGCAGATGATCCGGTCGGCCTCCCTGTGAAAGCGGATGGTTATTTTGCCGCTTCCCTTTTTGTGGCCGATGCCGTGCACGATCGCATTCTCGGCATGCGGCTGGATCAGCATGGGCGGGATGTGGATGTGCTCCGGGGCGATTTTTTCGGAAGTGACAGTAAAGGAAAATTTATTATCGAAGCGAAGCTGTTCCAGCTCCAGGTAATGTCTGAGCGAATCCATTTCTTTCTGAAGCGGAACGAACTGTTCCCTCGAGTTCTCCAGGATCAGGCGCATGAGGCGCGCGAACTTGGCCAGGAACTTCTTGGCCTCATCGGTCTCGTTCCGGCCGATAAAATTACTGATGGAGCTGAGCGAGTTAAAAATGAAATGCGGGTTCATCTGCAGCCGCAGGGCCTGGTGCTCCAGCTCGGAAAGCTGCTTTTGCATGTGAAGCTTTTCATTGATCCTCTGCTGGCGGATAAAGAAGAAAACCGCTGTGGCGATGATCAGCAGCGCCAGGAAGCTGCTGATGAAAATGAGGCGCAGGCGTTTCGCACGGGCTTCTTTTTCCGTCAGCTCAGCGTTTTGCTTTGCAATGGCTGCATCTTTTTGAGAAAGCTCTTTGTCCTTTTTTTCAGTTTCATATCTGGTATTTATCTCGGTGATCTGCCTGCTGGATTCCTCATCGAACACCGAATCGGAGTAGGCCGAATATATCTTATTAAAAAAGAGTGCCTTTTTAAAATCCCCGGTTTGCTCGTAACTATCCGAAATGGCGCGGGCGCACTCCCGTATCTCCTGCTTGGAACCCGTTTCGAGCGAAAGCTTGTAGCCTTTATTCAGGTATTCAAGCGCACTTTGCACCTGTCCTTGTTTCCTCAGCAGGTCGCCCGTATTGATGTAAATGGTGGCAAGCGTTGTCTTGTCGCCCAATTGCTCAACTGTATTTAGCGCTTCTTTGTAATATTTCACTGCGGATGCGTATTCCTTTTTATCCGAATAGATCAGTCCCAGCGTGGTAAGGGTCATCGAACGTGACCGGAGATTATTTAATTTCTCATTCAAATGCAGCGCTTGGCGGGCAACAGCTATTGCTTTTTCAAAATCGTTCATCTGGTAGTAGCTGTTGCTGATGTTGTTCAAACACCTTATCATTCCCCCGGCATCCTTCAGCGAATCGTTGATGGCATAGGCTTTTTCGTAAAACCCGATCGCCTTATCGTATCGCTTTTGCTTATCGAAGATGATCCCAAGATTACTGAAGCAGGTGGCAATCCCTCTTTTGTAGTTCGCTTCCTCATCTAATTTTAATGCATCAAAATACAGCTGTATCGCTTTGGCCAGGTTGTCCTTTCTATTATACGCGTTCGCCAGGCCGGCCAGTGCGGTGGCCACTCCTACTTTATTATTTGATTCCTGCTGCAGCACACGAAGCTTCTCGTAATAAGTGATGGCGCTGTCAAAGCTTCCAGTAGAATTATGTATGGCGGCTATGTCGGAGAATATGCGGGCGATGCCGCGCTTGTACCTCAACTTCTGCGCAAGTGAAAGGCCTGCAAAGCCGTATTTCAAAGCCTTTTCGGTACTTACCGAAACGCACGTCCAGGAGAGCTCATCCAGCGTAAGGACCTTCAATGTATCTTCCTTCGAGGTTTTCAGCTTCGTTTCCAGGGAATCGATGATCTCGTTGTTTGCAGACTGCGAAAACCCGGTCACCGGGAAAGAAAGAAGGAAGCAAAGAATTTTTTTCATTTTAATGGATGAGCAAAAATAGAAGTAAATATCCCCCGCCAAAGGTGGGGGCTTTAATTTAAACTCTAAAAGAGTTTATAGCTCTTATCATCCTGTTCTGCCTGCTTCTCGTGTTTCTCCTGGTACTTTATGTAGCGCTGTATCTTATTCTTATCCA
>JACXTT010001155.1_pt1 | contig 44699 bp, 35 predicted proteins | sample 9270951 | NCBI WGS metagenome assembly JACXTT01 (sample SAMN15532306, study PRJNA645909) | rock metagenome | isolation source: weathered quartz diorite | place: Puerto Rico | collected 2017-06-21
TACTGCTTGACGAATCCGCCCACTGAAGCCACCTCGGCCACGCCGTCTACGCCCTGCAGCCAGTAGCGCAGCGTCCAATCCTGGAAAGAGCGAAGCTGCTGGAGGTCGTTGTGGCCGGTCGTATCGACCACGGCGTACTCGAACACCCAGCCGACGCTCGTGGCATCCGGGCCGATCTGGGGGCTCACGCCCTCCGGCAGCCGGTTGCGGATCGAGGCTAGGTATTCGAGAACACGCGAGCGCGCCCAGTACAGATCCACGCCGTCCTTGAAGACGACGTAGACGAACGAATCGCCGATCATCGAGAGCCCACGGACGTACTGGACTCCTGGTGCCGCCCGCAGGGCCGTCACGATCGGGTAGGTGATCTGGTCCTCGACGAGATCGGGGCTCCTTCCCATCCATTCGGTCGAGATGATGACCTGGGTGTCCGAGAGGTCGGGTACGGCATCGAGCGGAGTGCGGAACAGCGCGGCGATGCCGAAACCGGCGGCGATGAGGATGCCGATCACTGTGAAGAGGCGCTGCCGCGCGCAGAGGGCAATCAAGCGTTCGATCATGCGCGCCTCACCACTTCTGGGCCGCTGAGCGCAGCTTGCTCTCAGCCCCGACCAGGAAGTTGCCGGACGTGACGACGAGGTCGCCCGCCTTCAAGCCGCTCAGAACCTCATAGAAACCATTCGCGCGCTGCCCGAGCTGTACCTCGCGCGGCGCCAGACGGCCACCACCGAGATCGACGAACACCACGTAGCGTTCGCTGGTCGGCAGCACCGCGCTCTCGGGGATGGCGAGTCGGCGCGCGGATGGAGCAACGAGCTCAGCATCCACGAACGTCCCCGGCTGGAGCCTCGCACCCGGATTCGCCACGGCGATCCGCACCTCGCCGGTCCGCGTCGCACTGTCGAGGGCCGGATAGACGAAGGCGACGCGTCCATGCCGCGCCCCGGAGTCTGCGTAGGGGTCGAGGATGTTGGCGCTCATGCCTGGACGCACCAACCGAAGGTCGGACTGTTGAACGCTTGCGATCACCCAGATCGGGTCGAGCTGGGCGATCCGGAACAACACCTGTCCCTGCATGAACGCGCTACCGGCCACCACGTTCTTCTCCGTGACGACGCCGGAGGCCGGCGAGCGGACCGGGAATGCCGCTCGAGGCCGGCCCGAACTCGCGATGCCCTCGATGTCGGCGGGTGACAGATCCCATAGCTCGAGGCGTTGACGAGCCGCGCGCGCGAGATCGGCCGACGTGGCACCCACTCCCGGCTTCGTACTGTCCGCGGCTGCGGCGCGCAGCGCTTCCAGGTATTCCTGCTGCGCCGACCACAGCTCGGGGCTGTACACGGTGAACAGGACCTGACCGCGGTGCACGGGGCGGCCGGTGACGCTGACCATGAGGTCGCGGACATAGCCACCGAACTTCATGACGACGTCGGCTTGCCGCGCTTCGTCGAATGCCACGCGGCCCGGTACGCGCACCGACGCGCTCAGTTCGCGAACGTGAACGGCGTCCGTTCTTATTCCCAGCGCCTGCCGCCGGGCGGCATCGAGCGTCACCGCACCCACGCTCGATTCGGAGCTTGGTTCAGCGGGTTCACTCGGGTGCGGAGTGGCCGCCGCACTCGGAGCGGCCGTGCCGCCGGCAAACGAGACGCCCTTGAGCGAGGTACTGAGCCGGTACTGAGCTTCGGCCGGCGGTCCTTGCTCAGGGTGAAGGCGAATGGTGACGTCCCACTCGCCGACCATGGGCAGTCCATACTCGGCGCGCCAGACACCACTGCCCGCCGGCTTCGCCTTCCCCCGGCTCTCCATGTAGGGCATGGCGCCCATGGCCGGCATGCTCACGATCGCGTCGACCGATCCGTGCATCGGGCGACCCGTGGAATCGGCCGCGCTGATGACGATGGCGTTGTCCCCGACGTGTGCCGGGTCGGGCGAATTCGCCACGGCCACCTGCCACATCCCGACGCGCTCGACCGGTGTGCCCGCGGGCACTGAAGCCGTTTGGGAGCATCCACTGAGAACCAGCCCGCCCGCGCTAATCAGGCCAAGGCCGAGCCCAACCGATCCGAGAAGCACTCGAAGCGTCATGGCTGTTCTTCCTTCTTGAGCACATCGGAAGCCTCCCCGAGCGCCCGGTCGAGATCGGCGCGGGCTTCGTGGAGCATCGCGAACGACGCATCTGCTTCGAGGTGTGCCCGGAGCAGGTCACGCACCGAGTTGAGGAGCGTCAAGAAGTCGCTGCGGTTTGCTTCGTACCCCGCCCGAGCCGCATGGACAGTCCGCCCGGCCAACGGGACAAGGCGGTCACGAGAGATCGAGAGGTCATGCGCTGACTCATGGAGCCTCGCTGCGGCCTCTTCCACTTGGAAGGCAATGCTGTCGTCGATCGCCTCACGCTCAGCCTCGCTTCGCGTGAGCCGCGCGCTCGCTTCGTCTCGTGCTGCGGCCACGCGACCGAGATTGATCGGCAGTGACAGCGTGACGCTGACGCTGGGACGCAGCTCGGGCTCGGTCCAGAACCGGTCGTAAGCGAGCCCGAACGACGTCGTCGGAAACTGCTCCCGGCGCGCCAGCGAGAGATTGGCCCGACTCGCCTCGACCATGGCGTCAGCCGCCTGAAGCTCGGGACGCAACGCTCGCGCATGGGGGACAAGATCACGGTGGACGAACACCGTGTCGGGCACCGGCAGCTCACGCGGCGGAGGCGCCAGTGACTGCTCGGGCGGATCGTGCATGAGCACGTTGAGACGGGCCACCGCGACCCGCCGTTCGCGCTCGAGGATGACGAGCTGGTGGTCGAGCATGGCGATCTCGGCGTCCGCCTGCAGAGGATCCTGTTGCCCGACCTGTCCCGCCCCGTACTTGGCCAGCGTGGCCCGGCGGAACTCGCCCATCAATGCCAGCAACTCCCGCGTCAGATCGGCGGCGCGGACGATGCGCCAATACTCGAAGTAGGTCATCCGCGCGTCGCGAATCAAATCGAGCTGCATGGTGCGGAGATCGAAGCCGGCGACGCGGCTTTCCTCGCGAGCGACACGCGCACGGAGCCCGCGCTGGCCGAAGATCGGCAGCGGCTGGTTCAATGCGACGCGGTATGCTGGATCGACGGCCGAGCTGCCGAGGCTACGCGGGGCCGCCATGAGCTCGAGCATCGGATCTTCGAGGGCGCCAGCCTGCAGCGCCTGGGCTCGACTTCCATCCCACGCTGCCCTCGCGGCCGCGATCGACGGATTCCGCTCGATCGTGCGACGCAGAACGTCATTTAGCCTGAGACCGACGGAGTCTCCGGCAGCGGCATGCGCGGGAGCTGCGGAGTCACCCGCCGATTCCTCTGCGAGCGCGAAGGGAATCGGCAGGCAAGCGACACCTAGGACGATCAAGAAAACGGCAACGATTTTGGACATGCACATCCTCGCGATAAGAGGGGCTTGCATCGCTTCTCGAGGGAAGCGCCGGCAAGCGTGCGGTCGAACGCCAGATGGGCGGACGACTACGCGAGGATGTTTTTAGAGGCGGAGGATGGAGGCGGTGCCGGCAACCGCGAAGGGACTTGCTCGGTCGGCACCGGAGCACTGGCGGTGAGAGGCACGCTCAGGCGGGTTGGGGAGCCGGACGGAGGAAGTAGAGTGGCCGAAGTACACCACGGCCTGCGGGGTTTTCGAAGCGGCGACCGAGAACTGCGCCAGAGTGCTCGGCGGCGCGTCCTTGACGACGACTCGACAACAGCCGGCAGGACCCTCGTTCGATCCGCCGTGGCACAGCGGGCATGCCGGTCCCGCTTCGACCATTCCTCGTGTGCACACGGCATGGACCGAGGCCGACACGGGAATAGCCACGAGATTGACGAACAACGCCAAAACTGCCAGGGACCGCTTGGCGAAGGAGTTCTTCCGCAGTGGAGTTCGAATGACTGTTCGCATGTCTCGTTTACGATGCACTCCAACCTGACGTGACGCAAGGTGCCTTTCCATGCGCCACGATTATCGGCCGATTCCCCCTGGACTCGCGTCAAGGACGTGAAAAGGTGCTATGGATCCGAGCTGCAGCTTAAGCGACTGGGTGCTCCGATCTCCGCGCGGTGCGCATTGGGCCCCGGTAACTCGCCCGTGGATCAAAAGATTTGGCGCGACCCAGCTCGTGCCAAGGGTGAGGCGACACTCAAACACTTTGTAAAGAAGATCGCCCAGACGATACGGCGCGCGAGCTGCGGTACTAGGCTAGGAGGACTCTTATAAGGAGGCGATATGATCGCGAAGGGACGAGTCGTGGGCCTGATCATCGGCACTGCGGTCATCGGCGTAATGGCCGCAGTTTGGGCATGTTCCAGCAAGAACAACCCGGCGAGCCCGAGCGGCGGTGGCGGACCGGAACTCAGTTCGGGCCCCGTGCCACCGGGCGGTGTCTACCAGCACGTTTTCGCCACCGCGGGTGCATTCGCTTACCATTGCACCATCCACGCCGCCATGACAGGCAACAGTGTTACCGTGAGCGCCGGCGGAATGAACGACTCCGCCTTCGTTCAGATCGTCAGCTCAACTGCCCCCGGGTTTAGCCCTTCAAGCGTCACGATCAAACCCGGAGGCCACGTTCGGTGGATCAACGCGGACACCGTGACTCATACTGTGACGAGCGGGAGCTAGAGTCTCGTAGGAAGACGGTCGCTGACCGACAAGATCCTACGAGCCGGGGAAGATCCCTGCGCACACTAGTCCCGACCAGCCAACTTGCGAGCTGTTCGTCGCGCGATCAATGCCGTACGTCGCGGTTCAGTCGGTGTCGGCGGGCGGAGCGCCGCGCAAGTAAACCATCCGCTGTACCCGTCGCTGGCCATCGGCCTCGAGGACGAGCAGGTAAACGCCGCTCGCCAGCCCGGGATCATCGTTCGTGACGTCCCAAGTGAGACCCTGCCTCCCCGCCGGGAACTCGCGGTCCACCAGCGTGCTCACCATGCGACCACGCAGGTCGAAGGCGCGAATCCTGACGTGCGCCGCGCGAGGTAGGGTGACCGCGTAAGTCACCGCGCTACGCGCGGGGTTGGGGATTGGGCGACTCAGAGCCACGCCCGCGCGCGCGAATTCGTCGCCCACATCAACCGCGGACTTGATCAGAGCGCTGGCGCCGTCGTTGCGCGTGAATGTAGCCGGGCCCGAGGTCCGCACGTAGTCCGCGGCGTTGTTGGAGCTGAGGGCGGTTGCCGCTCCGGTGAACAACAGAGCACGGCCGCCTCCGGATTGGAGCGGTCCAGGAAACGGAGGGTTGAAGTTGCCGTCCGCGTCGTTCGTGATGTTGCCTACGCCCGTCCCGGTGTAATCCGCGCCACCCCAGCTCAAGCGCCAATAGATGGTGCCGAAATCGTCCTCGAATGTCAGAGAGCCGGCCAGCAGGTACGAAGGCGGAATGAGGTTGGCGATGATGAAGTCGGGAGTCAGGGGAGGGTTGGTGAACGTCGAGAAGTTCGAGGTGGCGATCAGCACGCGCGAGCCGGCGGCCGACGCCGTGACGTTGCTGGTCATGTCGAGCACTAGGACGGGATTTAGTCCTTGCGCGTCGTGCACGATCAGGCGCGCGTTACTGACGAGATTCTGGCCTACTGCTCGCATCCGGAGCTGGATCGCCTGGACGCCTGTGTTTCCGTCCACGGACCCAATCACCTGCTCGATCTGCATGATGTGAAAGGCGGCCGAAGCCGGTCGAACCGCCGGAAGTGTCAACGCGACCACGGAAACGACGGCAAGCAAGCTGCGCTTCATGGGGGAATCCTCCGCCTAGTGGCCCGCAGCACCGGGGCGGCGCATTCCTGGAGTGGGCCGACTGCGAGAATGCTAGCCGGGTCCGTGTCGCCAGGAAAGAGGCGAATCGTTACGGCAATTCTGCTGCGGCGGGATTGCTGACGATGCGGCCGCTCGTTGCGTCGGGAACGCCGCCGTGGTGTCCGCTTCAAGCGGCGCTGCGCGAACGGCTTCGTTCCCTTGGGACCGGCTACTCAACTCCTAGGCAAGCCGCCGCTCCAACCCTCTCTTGTAGTGGGCTCTTCGACTGCCGGGCGCTAGCTTAGACCCCGAACGTGGTTCAACGTCGAGACCAACCTCGAAACACGGGGGGCCGCCATCGCGTGCCTGCATGTTGCGGGTTAGAGCGTTTTCAGGACCGAACAAGCGCTTCAGCGCGGGAAATGGAGCCGGTTACCTGAGGGCGATGCCCTCTACAGAACGGCCCGATGCAAGCGGGACGGGGCTGACTCTCGTCTTGCCGCATCGGACGGTTGCATCTATACATGAGTATAGGATGCATCCTAAGGGCGTCATGCACAGCGAGGCCCTCTCGATCGGTCAGGTCGCTGCCCAAGCCGGCGTGAATATCCAGACGCTGCGCTACTACGAGCGGCGCCGCCTCCTCGCTGCCCCGAGTCGTTCCCTCGGGGGGCACCGACAGTACCCGGTCGAGACAGTTCGACTCATCCGCTTCGTCAAGCGGGCTCAGGGTCTCGGATTTTGCGCTGAAGGAAATCGAGGAACTGATCCAGCTGCGGCGCGTGCCCGCTCGTGATCGAGCCAAGGCGCGCCGCATGGCGGAGACAAAGCTCAGGGAGGTTGACGCCAAAATCGGAAGTCTTCAGTCCATTCGGAAGGCCGTTTCGGCGCTCGTCCAGGCATGTGCGTGCGGTGGAGAGCCATCAGAGTGTCCGATTCTTGAGGCACTCGACGATGGCGCGGCGTAGTTGCCCAGTCATCTCGAGTCCGTCCGAAGAGGCGAAAGGAAAGGAGTAAAAAAAATGAAGCGGCGCACCATCGAAGTCTTTTCCGCAGGATGCCCATGCTGCGACGAGGCAGTCCAACTGATCCGGAGAATCGCGTGCGAGAGTTGCGACGTTCAGGTACTCGACATGCGTACGGACGGCGCCGCGCAATCCCGTGCCAAGGAGTACGGCATCAGTCGCGTTCCCGCGATCGTGATCGACGGTGGGGTGGCCGACTGCTGTCAGGCTGGGACCGCGAGCGAGAAAACGCTGCGTCGCCTGGGCGTGGGAAGCCGGCTCTGAACCCGCTCTCTGGTTGGCTGGCCTTAGCCACCTGTCCTGACGGGCCTTCAACGACAAGGCCACCGAGCCGGTTGCTTCCCTGCCCATGGTTCTCGGCGGGTCTGCTATCGCCGGGTTGCTGATGACCCTGATCTACGTCGTCTGCGGCTCGCTGCTCCCGGCGATGGTGCTGCACGCGATGATCGACTTCGGAGGTGGGTGGACCACCTGGCTCGGGCTGCGCGAGGAGCCGGCCGCGGCGCCGGCGAGCGCCTAGCCCGAGGCGGGCCGCAGATCGCTGGCCGGCGCCAACCCGGATTCGATCCGGACTTCGCGGAAGGTGGTGTGCACCGCCGCCTCCAAGCGCTCCTCCATCGACTCGCCCTCGACCAGCTCCATCACCAGGTAGGGCAAGCCCTCGGCGTCTTCGAGACCGTAGAGGGTGGCGATGCCGGGATGGTTGAGCGCGGCCAGGAGTCGCGCTTCTCGCTCGAAACGCGCCAGGCGCTCGGGGTGCTGCGCGTAGCCAGCGGGCAGGCCCTTGATCGCGACTTCGCGCCCGAGGCGTGGGTCGCGCGCGCGATAGACCTCGCCCATGCCGCCGGCGCCGAGCGAGGCCAGGATTTCGTAAGCGCCGAGGCGGGTCCCCGCAGTCAGTGGCATCGAGGGAATCTAGCTCAATCGAATCGCGCCCGACACGTCCTCAACGCAGGACAGGTCGTCAATGCAGGACCACGACTCTGCCGGTGCGCGACTGGCCGCTCTGCCCGAGGCGCACGAAGTAAACCCCGGGCGAGATCGGGCTCGCTCCGGTCAAATCGACGACGTGGTCGCCCGGTGCGAGCCCGCGCAGCGCGCGCTGCCTCACCACGCGGCCCATCACGTCGTACAAGGCGAGACTCGCGTCCGCGGAGGCGGGGAGCGTGAAGCGTACCGAGAGATGACCGCCGGTCGAAGGATTCGGCCAGATGCGATCCAGCGCCAGGGCCAGCGCGCCGCCTCGAGGCACGCTCACCGGGCTGCAAGGTTGCGACACCACGGGCACGTACTGGAGCACGACGTTGTCGATCGACACGCCGCACGGGCCGGCGAGGCCCGCCGACGTGCAGGTGCCACCGCCGTCCTCCTGGAACTCGAAGCGGAGCTGGATGGTGTGGCCGGCCAGGCCCGCGCCCGGGAACTTCATCGCGACGTGCTGCAGGCCCTGCGAGCTGCCGGACCACAGGTTGGCGGTCGCGAACGGGATTCCCCCCCGCGCGAAGCGGCCGGAGTAGCCATCCAGCGATCCGCTGTGGAATTCTTCGGCGAAGGCGTCGGCATTGATCGATCGAACCGTGTACGCCCCACCGGTCAGGTCGTGGATCCTCAGATAGCAACCGTCGTAAGCCAGGACCTTCTTGGTGGGCTCCGACTCGAGCGAGTAGGCGAGATCGAAGTCGAGCGTGACGTAGCACTGGACGCCGGCCGGCGGCGTCGGCACCGTGACCGCCGGCGACCACAGCCGATTCCAGCCGAGGATGCCGCTGTTCCCATGGAAGGCGGCCTGGCTCCCCCCCGCTCCGACGCCGGGGATCGTGGTCGAAGTCACCCAAGGGTTGCTGGTCCCCGAGGCGTACACGCTGCTCCAGCCGACCGGCAGCGCGGGCGCAACGGCGCCGTTGAAGTCCTCTTTGATCAGCGTGGTCGGCGCGCCCGGGCTCCCGGTGGCGATGCGGCGTCTCAGCCGCGCGACGCCTTGATCGGTGCGCACCGTCAGCAGCAGCTCGACGTCCGTGCCCGGCACGAAGGTGGGGTCGAGCGACAGCCGGAACGGCACTGCGTTCGAAACCGACGCCAGCGGCGCGATCGGCCCGTAGCTCTGCTGGGCGAGCCGCACCGTGACGCCCGGCGTGGGCGAGCTGAGGGTGGCCTGAACGCCGGTGTAGGTGATCGGGGAATCCACCGGATTGGCGACGTAGTTCCGGAGCGAGCAGGTGAGCGACGCGGTCTCGCCCGGATCGAGTCGTCCGTTCGATCCGTTGCACGGATCCGAGATCGTGAGCGCGGCCAGCCGCAGCGACGCCGCTTCGTAATCGCCGGGCGCGGAACCTTTCCCGAGCAGGACCGACACCGATGCGGCACCGTAGTTGGCGGAGAGCAGATCCGGGATGCCGTCGCCGCTCACGTCCGTGAGCCGCACCGCCCAATTGTTGGAGCCGACCGCGAACGAGGCGGGTGTTTCGAAGGACCCTCCGCCCAGGCCGCGCAGCACCGAGATCACACCGGCGGGCGAATCGTGCGAAACGGCGAGGTCGACGATGCCGTCGCCGTCGACGTCGCCGCACGCCACCGATCCGGGCGCCACAGGCGTGGCGAAGTCGGTGCGCGGGGCCAAGCCGCCGGCGCCGTTTCCGAGCAGGACCGAGACCGTGGCGGCGAGATAATTGGCCGTGGCCACGTCGAGCTTGCCATCCCCGTTCAGGTCGGCGACTAGCAGCGTCGCCGGGCTCGTTCCGACCGCGTAGTCCGTGCCGGGCGCGAAACCTCCCAGCCCGTTGCCGAGGCGCACCGTGACCGTATTCGCCGCAGGATTCGCCGTCACCAGGTCGAGCTTCGAATCACCGTCGAGATCGCCGAGCGCGATCCAGTTCGGGCCGCTCGCAGTCGGGAACGCCGTGGGCGCGCCGAACCCTCCAGCGCCATTGCCCAGGAACACGGTGATCGTCCTGGCGGCGTAGTTGCTCGCCACCAGGTCGGGATGGGTGTCGCCGTTCACGTCGCCGATCGCGACCCCCGAGGTGCCGCTCCCGCTGGCGTAGATCGTCGCGGGTCCGAAGCTCCCCGCCCCGGCATTGAGCAGCACGGCGAGCGTGCCGGCGGTATTGTTCGCGGTGACGATGTCGACGCGCCCGTCATGGTTCAGATCGCGGAGCGCCACCGCGACCGGCCCTCCGGGCACCGCGTAGGTCGTGGCGATGCCGAAGTTCCCCGCGCCGTCTCCGAGGCGGACCGAGACCGAATTGGAGAAGTTGGAAGTCACGAGGTCGGGGAAGCCGTCGCCGTTCAAGTCGGCGGTGTCGACCCACGAGGGATTCGCCGCCGTCGAGTCGTCGGAGCGCGACAGCAAGTTGAAGCCGGGCGCCGGCCCTTGCGGCAATCGATCGTGATACGTGTCGACCGCGCCCATGGAGGCAGAGGGCTGGGCGTCGTCGAAGAGCACTTGGTCTTTGGTCTTTCCGGCGATCGAGTGCAGGACGCCGTTCTGCGCCACGCACTCGTTGTAGTCACCCAAGTTGGGCTCGCCCCCGTCATCGCCGTAGGCGGCGTGGAAGGGCCGATCGAAGAGCGGCGTGGGGCGGCTCCAGGTCGCGCCGGCGTCGTCCGAATAGGTGTGCATCAGCTCGGTGAGGTCGCCGCTCGCGGCGCCGTCCTGGTCGTACCAGGTGACGTGGACGCGATGGGTGCTGGCGTCGACCGCGATCGCGGGACGGATCTGAGCACGGTCGTTGCCGGGATTGCTGTCGATCTTGACCGGCGCGGAGAAGGTGGTGCCCGATCCGGACACCAGCTCGACGTCGGTCGTGCCGGTCGCGTCCGGGATCGGGTAGGTCACGTAGACCATCGCGGTCGCGGGGTCGACGTCCATGGCGCACATGGCGTGGGCGCGGTCGAAACCGATCACCTCGTCGGGCGTCGGCACGCCGCTGCGAATCGTGATCGGCGTGCCCCAGGTGGCGCCCCCATCGGTCGAGCGCACGACGCGAAACGTGCTGCTCTGGAAGTAGGCCACGTAGACCGACGAAGTGGCGTTGGACGGGCCGGCGATGAAGCGGATCTGCGGCGCCTGGATTCCGGCGTTGGACGCGACGGTGATGGGCGTGGACCACGTCGCGCCGCCGTCGTCGGTGTAGCTGGTCATGAGACTGCGGATCGACGCGACCTGAACCCAAGTCATGATCAAGCGTCCGGTGCCCGAATTGACCGCGATCATCTCCTTGTCCGCGGGGGTGTTGGCGACGCTCGATCCCGGCACCATGAAGGGTCCGCTCCAGTTCAGACCGGATGCATCCGAGCGATGGACGCACATGGCCTGCTGGTTGGTGGCCGGATCGACGTAGATCGAGGAATAGAAGAAGCGGTCCCCGACCGCGTCGTACTTCACGTCGGGATCGCCGTAGAGCTTGGCGTTGGCGGGGCACGGCAGCGGCCCGCTCGCGATCCAGGTCTGGCCGCCGTCGATGGAGCGCGCCACGCCCGACAGCTGGACCGGCGTCAGATCGAACCCGGCCGGATCGTTGTATCCGGCGACCAGCACGGTGCCGGCGCCGTTGACGGCGATCGCGGCTTCGGACTGGAGCCCCGGGTAGCTGGCATTGACGAGGTGGTCGTTGCCGCCGGTCGACCCATTGTTCCCGATCGAGGACACTCGCAACAGCGTGCCCGGCTTCCCGGTATCGATGTCGACGTAGTGCTCGGGCCGCCTCTCGACCTCTTCCTCGAAGTGCTCGAGAGGGCGGGGTCGAGCGAGTCGCAACGCGGTCGGTCGAGGGCGAGTCGTGCGGCCGGGAAGCTCACTCGTCGCCAGCGCCGCCGCGGGCGACCTCCCGCGCGTCGGCACCTCCGACGGCTGAGGCCACAAGACCCCGGCGAGCGCGAGAGCGAGCGGCGCGGCCAAGACCCGGCGGCCAGGCAAGCGAACCTCGAGGTTGGGGAGCAGTCGAAGAGCGCGATCCAGGGGGACCGCAAGCTTACTTCAACGAAGCCCGGAGAGGACAGTCCGATCCTTCTCCCCCGTCACGACTTGGGCGGGCTGAGATCCGTGGCCCCGCGGCCTCATCGGTCTTCGATCGAAATCAAATGGACCGTGAATTCCAACGGCAACGTCGTGGCTCCGCGCTGCACCTCGGCGCGGTGGCGCGATCCTTCCTCGGCCAGCGCGGCGCGCAGACTCGCCAGCCGCCACCGCCGCGCCGGTGTGCCGTCGAGGGTGGCGATGACGTCGTCCTTCCGGAAGCCCACGGAATCGGCGCGCGAGCCCTTGCGAACCCCGGCCACGGCGAAGTGCGTGTAGTCCTCGCCGTCGGCCATCAGCGAGAGCCCGAAAGTTGTGCGCGCCGGGAACGGCTTGGCCGCGGTGCTGTCGGGGTCGAGATAAAGGACCGAGTGCGTGTAGTCGTAGGTGGTCTTGAAACGCGACAGGATCCGCTCTCCCACCGTCCCCGAGAAGCTGGGCGAGGCGTAGGCGCCGCTCGTGCCCTGCTGGAGATTGACGGGAATCTCGCGGACGGTGACTGTGCCGATGCGCAGGCTGCGCAGGTGCCCGCGCACCGTGGTCTGGGTGTAGAACTGCTTCTCGGTGCCCGGGATCACGCTCGGAGTCGGCGCCGGCGTGCGGCGCGCTCGCTCCAGCAGCTGGTGGTCGCGCACGAACGGCATGGTGAGATTGGCGGACTCCGCCGCCCCCGAATCGATGATGAAGTCGGCCGGGATCTCGCCCTGATCGTCGACCACGATCGCGCCGCGCACGTGCGGGTGCCCCTCCTCGATGACGAATGGAACCGCGGTGCCGCGCGCGACCCCGGCGTCGTGGCCCGGGGCGTAGAGATCGAGCACGCGGTGGTCGTAGTCGACGACCAGCGTGAAGCGGTCGATGAAGTCCATCCCGAGCAGGCCGCCCATCGGCATGCCGTAGAGCTTCTCGAGCCCCGAGACGTCGATGACGCCGGCCCGCTGGTCCAGCATGGTCACGCCGCCCACCGTGAGCCGACCGACCTTGGTGAAGCTCAAGCCCGCGCTCCCACCGCCGCCGCTGGTGGTGGCGTCGCCGAACGAGGTGAGCCCCATCTGGGCCAGGCGCGGCAGGTTGATGACGTTGTAATCGGCGCCGGTGTCGAGCAGGAACCACAGCGGCTTGGAGTCGTTCACCGTGCACTCGACCATGATGTGGTCGTTCTCGAAGTCGAAGGGGATGCCGAGCGCGCGATCGCCGTCCGCGAACCGCACGTCGCTCGCGCCGTCCGCGGGACGCGCGAAACGAGGCGGCCGCGGCAACAGGTCAGCCTCCGTGACCCAGGTGGTGTCGCCGTTCCCCTCCCGATCGATGTCGAGGATCATGAACGGCAAGCGCGCCCCGGCCACCGCGCGCCAGTCGCGGAACTCGACGATCACCGGATCGTCGTAGGGCTTGTGCACCGCGCGCACCGGCCGCCCGCTGGTGCGGTCGAGGAAGAGATCGCAGGGCACGCCTCCGGGCGGTGTGAGTCGCACGACGCGCAACGCGCCGGTGCTGTCCGACGCGGCGTCGGCGGCGTGGGCCGCGCGCAGCGCCGCCCGTGACGGTCCCGCGAAGATCAGGGCGCGCACGAACGCGTCGGTCACTCCGTCGGCGCGATCGCGCCCGGCCAGGGCCCGGGTCTTGCCGTTCCAATTCCGCCACCACACCTCCGCACCGTCCCACACCCACTCGCTCTGGTCCGAGCCCTCGTGGATCACGATGCGTAGGCCGTCGCGGCCGATCCACGACTCGACCTGCCCCGGGACGCCGCTGGCGATCGTGCGCGCGCTCAGGTGAGTGCCCGCGTGGTTCGCCCAGGCCGATGCGTCGACGGCCCTCCTCCAGCGCTCCAGGACCACGCTCAGAGAGTCGTCGGTCCTCGCGGCGGTGCCGGCCGTGCCGGCGGCGGTGGCGGGCGCGGTGACCGTGAGCAGAGCCAGCAGGAGCGTGCGAGCGGCGCGTAGCATGGCGGCACTGTGGCCGATCGCATGGGACGGATCAAGACGCTCGCGCCCAGCGCGCGCCGGCGTCGACGAGCGCCCGGGGAGTCGGGTCAGCCCTGCTTGCGCCGTGCCTTCTCGGCCGCGCGGCGAAAGGCCAGAGCCATGGTCGTGGGCTCGGCGGCGGTCGAGTCGCTGGCCGGGCTGGCGGCGGGCGCAGGTTCCTGGGCGCGGTCCTCGCGGTCGTGCGCCGCGGCCTTGATCGACAGCGCGATCCGCCGCTGCCGCGCGTCGACGCCGAGCACCAGGGCCTCGATCTCCTGGCCCACGGCCAGCGCGTCCTTGACCCGCTCGATGCGCTGCGGCGCGATCTCGGAGACGTGGACCAGTCCGTCGACTCCGGGCTCGAGGGTGACGAAGGCGCCGAACTCGGCAAGCCGGGCCACGACGCCGCGAACTCGCGCGCCCACCGGCAGGCGGCGCTCGATTCCGTCCCACGGATCGGGAGCAGCGGCCTTGATCGAGAGTCCGATGCGCGAGCGGCCATCCTTGCCGGTCTCGAGCCGCAGCAAGCGGGCGCGAATCCTCTGACCTTCGACCAGCACGTCGCGCGGATGGGCGACCCGCGCGTGCTGGATCTCGGAGACGTGCACCAGCGCCTCGACGCCGCCGAGGTCCACGAAAGCTCCGAACGATTCGAGGTGCTTGATCGTGCCTTCCACCTCCTGCCCCACCTCCAGCGAGGCGATCCGGCGCTCGGCCTCCTCGCGCTGCCGGCGCTCGAGCAGCGCGCGGCGGGACAAGGTGACGTTGCGGCGCCCCGAGTCGAATCCGGTGACGAGGAACTCCAGTGTGTGGCCGCGATACGACGACGGATCGGAGCAGAATCCGGCCTCGATCTGGGACACCGGGCAGAAACCGATCCCCCCGCCCACATCGACTCGCAAGCCGCCGGCGTTGACCTCGATGACGCGGCCGCTCACCGGAATGCCCGCGCGTTGCGCGTCGCGCAAGGCGGCGAGGCCGGACTCGGGATCGGCGCGCAGCGCCGGGGCGAGTACCACTGGATCGCCCGCGTCGACGACGAACATCTCGACCACATCCCCGAGCTCCACGCGCGGCGGCTCTTCGCCGCGGCGAAAGTGGCCGAGGTCGGCGATGGCCTCGGAGCGGGCGCCGATGTCGATCAGCGCGTGCTCGTTGGTGAGCCCGACCACGCGCCCGCGCACCCGAGCCCCGACCGGGTACTCGAGCGCGGCGCGCTCCCGATCGACGGCGCGAGGATCGCCGCGCTCGAAGGCCTCGAGCGCCTGAGCGAAATCCGAGGACGGGTGCTCCTCGTCGTCGGGATCGGAAATCGGCTTCATGACCCGCCGTGGGCCGCGGCCGCGCCGCCGCGGCGACTCATCGGTCGAGCACCAGAACGACGAAGGTGCCCGGAACGACGGTCGGTCGCGGGTGGGGGCGCTCGGGCGTCGGCGCCGGCGGCGGCCCGAACGAAGCCGTCACCACGAAGACGCGCCCGGTCTTCGAGTCGAGCGCCATGGTGCGCGCGCCGCGCTGGGTCGAATCGCTCTCCGCCACCGCGTAATGGCCGTCGCCGCGGGCCGTGGCCACGGTCAGCGTCCCGTCGCCGTTCGATGAGAACACGCGCCCGCGTTTGGCGTCGAAGGCGACCGCATCGACCCCATCGCCGATCGCCAGCGAGTCGACCACCTGCCCATTGGTGGCGTCCATCACGATCAAGCGCTTGTTGTGGCAGCCGGAGAACAGCCGATGGTGCTCGCGATCGATGGCCAGCCCGGTCGGCTCCTCGCCCGGCGCCAACGAGGAACGGCGCGTGACCTTCAGGCTGCGCGCGTCGAAAGCGACGATCTCGCTGGTGCTCTCGAGGTTGACGAACACGCCGCCCGCGCCATCGGCGACCGCGAATTCGGGCGTTCCCTTGAGCGGCAGCGAGTCCACGAAGGCGCCGGTCGCGGCCTCGAACGCGCAGGTGTTGTCGCTTCCGCCGTCGAAGCTGAAGAGCCGTCCCGACACCGGCTCGTAGAGCAGGGCGTCGGGGAAGCGGGCGGGCACCACGATGCGTGACACCAGCGCCAGCGTCTTGAGATCGAAGGCGACGATCGCCGAGTCGCGGCCGCTCGCGATCCAGCCCCGGCCCAGAGCCGGCGCCAGCGCCACGCCGTGCGCGCCCGAGACCCCGTGGATCACCCCCAGCGACTTGCCGCTGTCGAGGTCGAGCACTTCGACCTGAGTGCCGTGGGTGACGTAGAGGCGCCGCGCCTCGGCGTCGGCGTTCATGTAGTCCCAGCCGCCCTCGCCACCGATGGTCCAGCGTTTGACGACGTGATAGCTCGAGGGCGGTGCGGACGCCGCCACCGCCGCGCCGAGCGCGAGCGTCGCGAGGGTGAGCGGCGCGCGGAGCGATCCACGACGAATGATGGAGGCGAGCATGCGTTCTCCCGAGATGGCGGTTAGCGGAGCGCGTCCGCGGTTCGATAGAGGTCGCTGTGGAGGTACTTGAGACCGGAGTCGCTCATCAGCGTGACGACCGTGGCCTGCGGCGCGAGGCGTTCGGCGACCCGCAGCGCGGCGACGACGTTGGCGCCGGCCGACGTTCCGGAGAACAACCCCTCCTCCTTGGCCAGACGGCGCGTCATCGCCTTGGCGTCTTCGGTCGTGACCGACTCGATCGCGTCGACCAGGCTCCCTTCCCACAATGGAGGCCGGTAGCCGATCCCCACGCCTTCGATGTCGTGGGGTCCAGCGGCGCCGCCCTGCAGCACCGAGGATTCGCCCGGCTCGACCGCGATGATGCGCACCTCGGGACGGTGTCGCTTGAGGACCGTCGCGATGCCACGCGACGAAGCCCCCGTGCCGACCGAGTGCACGAAGGCATCGACCGCCCCGCGGGTCTGGGTCCAGATCTCTTCGCCCAACGGGACGTAGCCGGCGATGCTGTCGCGGTTGTTGAGCTGATCGACCCAGAACGTTCGCGGCGCCTCGCTCAGCCGTCGCGCGGTTTCGATCATGTCGAGGATCAGCTTCTTGGTCGTGCGGCCGCCCTCGCTCTCGACCAGCGTCAGCTCGGCTCCGTAGGCTACCATCTGGTCCAGCTTCTCGCGGCTGAAGGCATCCGAGCTGACGATATGGATCCGGTAGCCCTTGGCCGCGCACACGAACGCCAGCGACGCTCCGGTGCTGCCCCCGGTGTAGTCGATGACCGTGTCGCCGGGCTTCAGGCGGCCGTCGCGCTCCGCGCGCGCGATCACTTCGAGCGCCATGCGGTCCTTGAAGCTGCCGGTCGGATTCTCCCACTCCAACTTCACCAGGACGGCGGCAGCGCCCGCCGGCGCCACCTTGCGCAGCCGAACGAGGGAGGTGTTCCCGATGGCGTCCAGCGCGCCCATCCCGTTCTCCGCCGCCTCGGGCTTCGATCCTTCGGTCATGAGGGGAGCCGTGCCGCGAGCCAGCCTTGGATGTCGGCCATCACCTTCTCCTTGTCGAGATCGTTGAGCAGGTCGTGATAGTGGCCCTCGTAGAGCTTCAGCGTCTTGTCGCTGGAGCCGGCCTGCTGGTAGAAGTGCTGGCTGCCGGATAGCTTGGTGGCCCGGTCCGCGGTCCCGTGAAGGATCAGCAACGGCAGCCCGAAGCGCGCGAACTCCTGCTTGAGCCGCTCGTCGGCGCGCACCATGGCGGCGACGGTCTGGATCGGCTGTGTTTCGCCGGCGATCAGAGGGTCCGCGTTCATGGCCCGCACCACCTCGGGATCGCGCGAAAAGTCTTCATTCTTCAGCTTGAGCGCGCGGGCGTGGGGCGCGACGTGGCTCAGGCCCTTGAGGATCGCCAGGGCGACGTCGGGAGCCGGGACCTCGTAGGCGAAGCTCTCGCAGATCAGGCCCGCCAGCTCGGACGGATGATCCAGCGCGTAGATGCACGACACGACGCCCCCGGCGCTGTGGCCGAGCATGAACAGGGGCAGCCCGGGTTCCCGCCGCTTCGCCTCGGCCACGGCCCGCTCGACGTCGTGGACGTAGTTGTCCATGGTTTCGACGAAGAAGCGCTCCCCGTCCGATTGCCCGCGGCCCCTCAAGTCGGGCGCGTAGACCGACAGGCCGCGAGCGACGAGCTGCTCGGCGACCCACGAATAACGACCGCTGTGCGCGTTGAAGCCGTGAACCATCATCACGACGCCGCGCGGCGTCGGCGGGCGCCACGAGCGCATGAAGATCGCGGGCTCGTTGGCTGCCGTCAGCTTCTCTTCATTCGTCGTGATGGCCAGGGCCTGTGCCATGGGGAACTCCCTTTCATGCGGACGATGGAGGAACGCGGGGCCGCGGACCCGGAAGCATGCGCGCCGAGCCGTGGCGCGTCCATGGCTTTTTGATTCGGGATTGCGGCGCCACTGCCGGCGCGCCGCGGCTGGCCCGCGGGCGATGCGCTCAGTCGAGGAGCGCGATGGGGTCGCCCACGCGCACCGTTCCCTCGGCCGCGACCCCACCGTAGACGCCGACGCGGTGCCGGGTGTGCTGCACCAGCATCCTCATCACGCGGTGATCCTGGGGCACGTCGTCGACGGCCTGCGTCACCATGACGCAGCGCGGGCACTCGGTGACGAACTCGAGCGTGGCCTCGCCGGCCAGGAGCCGGCGCGCGATCCACGCGCGCTCCGGATACGGCTCGACGTCCGTGGTCGCGACGAAGAGGTTGGGCCGAAAGCGACGCTCGTCCCAGCTCACGTCGGGAGCCAGCCGCGCCAGCGTTCGCAGCGAAGCGTCGGTGAGCAGATGGAGCGGATAGGCGTCGAAGAAATTCCCCTCTCGCAGCCGGCGCAGCCGCTCGGGCGTGAATTCGCTCAGATCGGCGAGCGGCTCGCCCGGCAGCACGCCGTTCATGGCTCGCACCACGTCTTGGGGCTCGTCCGCGGTGGAGAGGCGCGGAGCGGCTGCGCTGCCTTCGGGTCCCAACGCGCGCAGCGAGACTGCGCGACCCAGCAGCTCGCTGAGCGCGCGAGCGGCATCGATCGAGTCGCCGAGCAGCGGCGTCCCATTCGGAAGAACGATCTCGACGGCCGGCGGTGCGTCGCCGCTCACCGGCTCGCGGACGTAGCGCGCCCGGCACGCGCGCAGCGCCGCCGATCGCTTGGCGTTGGTGACCCCGCCGCGAGTCTCGTCGAAGACCGCCCATCCGCGGTCCCCGGGAATGCCGCGGTGGCCGACCCGCGCCGATTCGAGGCGCTCGCCTCCCATGCTCTTGACCGGGTAGCGCCACAGCTGAGCGACGGTGCCGAGCGGCGTCACGGGCGGCTCGGAACGCGGTCGAACAGTCCGTCCACGCGATCGAAGGGGGCGGCGTCGTCCAAGGCGTGGAACGTTCCTTGGAAAGCGATCTCGGTGGCCGCCGCCATCAAGCCGCCCCAGGCCGCGCGCGCCAAGGCCCCGCCCACGCTGACGCGGCGCACGCCCATTTCGCGCAGGCGCGAGACGGTCGCGAAGCTGCCCCCCACCAGGACGTTGACCGGCTTGGGCGCGACCGCCGCGACGACGGCTGCGATCTCGTCGCTCGACTTGATCCCGGGCGCGTACAGACAATCGGCGCCGGCGTCGGCGTAGGCGGTGAGCCGGCGCAGCGTCTCGGCGAGATCCGGGCGCCCGACGATGAACCCTTCGCTGCGCGCGGTGAGCAGGACGCCCGATTCGGCCGCGGCCGTGGCCGCCGCGCGCACCCGCTCGATGGCGAGCGCGCGCTCGAACAGCGGCGCGTCGGGGTTGCCAGTCGAGTCCTCGATTGAGACTCCACTGATCCCGGCGCCGATCGCCCGCCGCACGTTGGCCGCGACCTCCTCGGCCTCGAGCGCGAAGCCGCCCTCGAAGTCGCCGTTGAGGGGCACTTCCACCGCGGCGGCGATCTCGGCGAAATGTCGGAGCACGTCGTCGATCGGAACGTGGTTGTCGGCGTGGCCGCGACTCCAGGCGAGGCCGGAGCTGGTCGTGGCCAGCGCCTTGAAGCCGAGCGAGACCAGGTAACGAGCGCTCCCCACGTCCCACGGGTTCGGGATCACGAAGCACCCGGAGCGGTGGAGATCGAGGAACGCCGCGCGCTTGTGCGGGAGGTCGATCATCGGCGCCATCCCTATCCTGTCGTCGGCGCCCGGTCAAGCTGGGCGTGGGTCATCGGGGGCGAGCCCGCGCCGCGCGCGAGTCGTGGAGTCGGCCGAGCGCGTCGTAGAGCACCAGCTCCTGCTCCGCGTGCGCGCTGCGCAGCACGCGATTGACGTGGAGATGGAGGTGGCTCATCGCGATGGTCTCGAGCGGGGCGCTGAGCTGCCCCGTGCCGGCCAGTGCCCGCAGCTCGTCGAGCGCTGGCGCCGCCTCGTGGCTGCGGCGGTCGAGCCATTCCACCGCGGCGGCTTCCGCGGGATCGCAACGTCCCTCGAACAGCGCCTCGAGTCCCTGGCGCTGTCGGCGGAACGCCGCGTCGAGGCTGAGCTCGAAGTCACGGTCGACCCCGAGTCGGCGGGCCAGGCCCTGGCGCGCCGCCCCGAGCAGCGCACGTCGTGCCTCGGCCTCGAGCCCGAAGTCCGCCAGCCACCGTTCCACGCCCAACAGCGCCAGTCGGCTGCGGGTGGCGAGGCCGGCGTCGCCAGGAAGCCCGCTGCACCACGCGAGCGCCAGGCGGCTGTCGGCCTCGAACAATCTCTCCGCGGCGGCGATGCTTCGCGGACCGCCATAGCGCTCGACCTCGCGCCGGTAGGTGTCGTGCGTCACACGCCAAACGGCGCGCTCCTCGATCAGTGGCGCGAGGTGCCGATCGAGCGCCGGGGCCACGACCTCACGCAGCCAGGCCGAATCGCCACCGAGGCGGAGCCGCAGGTGCCATTCCGGATCGGCGTAGCGCAGGAAGAACCAGCGCATCGACTCGCGCTCGGCCGCGAGCTGTTCGAGCAGCGGCTTCACGGCGCGCATCAGCACTCGATCGGCGCTGGCGGGCCCGGTGTAGAGCTTGGCGAAGAGCCACTCGCGGCCCGGTGGGAAGACGCGGCGCACCGGCACGCTCGTCGCCGTGGCGGCGCGGGGGCGGGCCCCACCGGGCGTGATCGGGGCGGCCGATCGGCGCACGAAGGGGACCAGGATCTCGTGCGCATAGCGGCCGTCGGCGCCACGCGCGACCAGCTCGTCGGGCGTGGGGAAGCACTCCATCAGGGTCAGCTCGGCGCGGGTTCTCGCCAGGTGGAAGAGCGAGTCGAGTCCGAGCACGTTCTCGAGATCCACCAGCAGGCGATGGTCGGCTTCCACGACGTGGACCAGACGCGGCACGCGACGCGCCTCGCGCCAGACGCGTACCCCGCGCAGCCGAGTCGCGTCCGCGGCGTCGAACAGAGACCGCAGCTCGGCGGCCCGAACGCGCCAGCGCGCGCGTGCCAGCACGACGCGACCATGGGTCACGCGCGGCAGGAAGGGCGCTGCGTCGAGCCCGCCCCAATCCCACAGCGCGTGCTCGCTCGCGCCCTGCGACTGGAGGCTGCACAGGAATCGATAGAGGGGCAGGCTGCGCAAGCGGTAGTTGTGGGCACTGGTGAGGCGCGGCAGGACCTCCTGGCCGAGCCGCTCGGAGCGCAGGACGACGCGATCGCCCGCGACGCTCACGCTCAAGTCCGAGAGCGGGAGCTGGCGTTCCACGGGGGCGCCCGAGCGTCCCAGGAACGGGAGCTCGAAGGCGCGCAGCGAGGGCCGCGCGATGACGTTGCCGAGCCGGCCTTCGGGAAGATGGACGATCTCGACGAAGGCCGCGTCGGGATGCAGCGCTTCTTCGCGGCGAAGGTGACCCTCGACCGCGGCGCGCAGCTCGGGATCGACGTGGCAGAAGCGCCCCAACAGCCGCGCCCCCGACGGGCCGAGGACGTAATCGATCGCCAGCTGGAAGTCGCCGCGCGCCAGCGCGGCCGCGGAGGGCGCGGCGAGCGTGGCCATCACGGCGAAGGCGTCCGGCAGCGGCGCGCGCTCCGAGGTCGCCAGCGCTGCGAGATCCTCGTGATCGAGCTCGACCACCCTCGCCGCCGACCGTCCGGCTGATGATGCTTTGGACCACAACGCGTGGAGTCGCGCGGTGCGCTCGCGCTCGCGGCCGGACGTCGGGTCGGGAAAGCGCAAGCCGTCGAGCCAGAACGCCGAGTCGGCTCGCGGGTCGGCCGGGCCGAAGCCCAGGCCGAGCTCCGGATCCAGGGCCTCGGCGAGGGGCACCGTCTCGGTTTCGTAGCGCTCCACGAACGCCGCGCGAAAACGATCGAGCTCGTCCGTCGGCCCGCGCGGCGCGAGCCGATGCAGGCACTGTACCCCCGCCGCGAGCGCGTCGATCACGTCAGGACCCAGCGTGGCCGCGGGGGTCGGCGCGCCGACCAGATCCACTTGCAGCAGATAGGGCAGATCCACCGCCAACGACGGCCGCGGAAGCTCGGTGACGAAGCGCCGAAGCCCATCCGGGCCGCGCGAGATCTCGCGGGCGAGATCCGCCAAGCGCTGGTGGAGCGCGCGCCAGCGGGAGGCCTGATCGGGGGCCACGACCTCGAGCCCGGAGACGAAGTCGCCGAGAGCGTCCACGGCGGTCACCGACGGGGCCAGCTCGGGCACCAGGATCTGTTGCTCGATGAGCTGGGCGACGAAGGCGTCCGCTTCCGCGGGCGACGCCTCCAACGCTGCACCGAGCCGCTCGGCCAGATCGCCCGCAGTGACGCCGGCCTGCGCGTGCTCGAGCGCCAAGCGGAGCGCAGGGCTGGGCTCCGCAGCCACCAGGTGGTGGGTGCGGCGCGCTTGCTGCCAGCGAATTCGCACGTAGCGCAGGCGACCTGCGGCGGCATAGAGCGTGTCGTTGGGGCGGTAGCGGAGTCGCGGGCGCAGATCCGGATCGTCGACCATCGACCGCGCCAGCGCGTCGAGATAGTCCATGTCGAGGCGGACGTGCGCGTGAGCGCGTGCGCTCGGGCTGACGGCGAGCTGCGTGCTGGGTCCGAGGCGCCCGCGCGCGCTCACGGCGAAGGCGCCGAAAGGCGTCGGCCGGCTGGTCATGCGGGTGAAGTAGCGCACCAGCGCGCCCTCGACCCGCGCGCCGCGGGTCGAGTCGGGATCGCGCTCCCAGCTCCCCAGATGCGCATCCAGATCGGGCGCGGCAATGAACAGCGCCGTCCGGAACGACGGCCGCGCGAGAATCTCGCGCAGGCGCTCGCGCAGGCGGCGCCGATCCGATGCGCAGGCCGCTTCCAGAGCCGGATCGTCGCTCGGGAGCGAGGCGGTTTCGAGTCCCGCACCCCAGCGCTCGAAGTCGTCGAAGGGCAGCGCGGGCGTGCGCAGGATGAAGAAGTCCGAGGCCTCGAGGTCGAGATCGGGGCGCGGGTCGGTCATGGTGCAGGCCGCCGCGCCGAAAGCAGCAGGATTCGATCCCACTCGGGCTCGATCGGATGCAGCGCGGCCAACAGCGCCAGCGCCACGCCCGCCGCCCCAGTCAGCAAACCCGGGTCGGTGTTCCATCGTGGGGCTCCGCTCGGGAGCGGAAGCAGAGTCTCGAAGCCCGCGATCCCTCGACCCGGTTGGCGCTGATCGAGCACGACGCCGAGCCAGGATCGCGCGGCCGCGGCGAAGACCTCGTCACCGACGTTCTGGTGGAGGCGCATGAACACCAACGCCAATCCGGCCGCTCCGTGGCACAGCCCCGCGTCTCGAACGCCGCTCGACTCGAGCGAGCGCCGCGCGGCCAAGCGGCCGATCGCCACCGCGTGCTCCTGCCAGTCGCCACGCTGGAACGTGCGCCCCGCCACGAGCGTCGCCGCCGCGATCCCGGCATCCCCGTAGCACCACGCCAGCCGCGCCGGCCGCGGATCGTGTCCGGGTCCGGCCGAGCTCGCGAAGGCGCCGTCCTCTGCGCGGCGCCGCTGCGCGAGCAGCCAGCGCATGGTTTCCTCCGCCAACCGGCGGGCCCGTTCGCTCTCGACGTTCCACGCTCCTGCCGCCGCCAGCAGGGCGAGGACGCCGGGGACGCCATGGGCGACCCCGAGGTCGAAGGGACCGATGCGGCGGCCCGGAGCGATGCTGCCCGGAGGCGTGCGCCACGTCACTCCCTCCTGCGCTGGCTCGGCACGCGCCTCGAGCGTGCGAACGATTCGGATCAGGCTCTCGCGTGCCGCCTCACGCGGCATGCGCTCGAGCACGTACACCCCGAGTCCCACCAGCCCGCTCATGAGATCGAAGTGGCGCGGCCAGACCTCAGCGGCCAAGGCCTGGAGGAGCGCCTGGTCGATGGTCTCGAGCGGATCGTCCGTCACCGCCGACCGACCCAGGACCGCGCCGGCGTGCTGGACCGTCCAGGCGATGCCGGTGAAACCGCTGAACAGCCCGGCCTCCATCGGAGTCCGCGCCACGAGCGCGCGCGCCAGACCGAGGCAGCGCTCGGCCCGCTCGGCGCCGCCGCTCCCCGGTTCGACGCGGGCGTGATAGGCGTGCAGGAGAGCTTGGCCGGCGTATCCGGCGGCCAGCGACGCCTCCTCGGCCTCGCGCACTTCGGGCGGCGCGTCGTCGGGAGCCCAGGCCTGCCGCGGCTCCGCGAACGCACTCAGCAGCTCCTCGAGCACCGCATGCGATCGAGCCGCGAGGGCTCCTTCCGCGGTCGGGCGCCACGGCGCCGCATCGGGCAGTGACTTCACCGGCGTTTCCGATCGCGGTCGAGCGCCGGGGGCGTGACGAGCATCCCAGCATGACACCGTCGCGGCCGGAGCGCGTCAAGTATGCGATGCCGCCTCATGCGATCGTTGACTCGCCTGCCCTCCACTCCTACGCTTTCGCCCCGACGGTGATCCGTCGCGGGCTCGCGCTCGACGCGAGGCCAGGCGCTTCGCCGCGAATCGACCACCTGCCACACCCGCCAAGGAGGTCCCGATGAAGCAGGATTCCGGAAAGCTCGTGCTGTCCCTGGAAACGCTGATGCGGCTGCAGGCTCCGCCCGACGCCGAGGCGAATCGTGGCGGCACTCACCCGACGACGACGGTCAACACCATCCACACCGGCTGCTGCTGATCGGCGGAATCGAGCTCGAGCCCCCGTGGCGACGCCACGGGGGCTTTCGCTTGGGCGAGCTCAGTTTCGTGGCTGGACTCCCGCATCCCGCGTCATCTCGAGCATCGTGTGACGGAAACCGAGCGCGGCGAAGAGCCGCTGGGCCGGATCGTTGCCGGTTGCGGTCCACAGGACCACTTGGGGCCGGCCCCTGGACTCGCACCAGGCGATCGCGGCCTCGAGCAGCCGCCGCCCGATGCCGCGCTGCCGCACGTCGTGGTCGACGTAGACGTCGTGGATGTAGCCGCAGGGGCCGCGCAGATCCTTCCAGCTCATCGGCTCGAGGTCCGCGAAGACATAACCCACGACCCGGCCCTGGTCTTCGGCCACCAGCACCAACGTGTCCTCGTCTCCGAGCTGCGAAACCAGGAAGCGTCCGTATCCCTGCTCGGGGTGGTCGCTGAGGATGAAGCGGCGCGCATCGGCGTCGTGGTGCTGGCGCATCAGCGCGGCGCCGTAACGCCCGAGGGGCGCCTCATCCTCCTTCGTGGCGGGCCGCACGACGATCGTCGACATCGATTCCCCTCGCCCTGCGCGACGCGCGGACCATCTAGTGGCTCTGAGCGGCCGGCGCGGGCGCCATCGCCAGCGTCTGCTGATGGAAGACCGCCTTCCACTCCTTGCCGTGGCGAGCCCACACCGTGGAACAGTACCAGGGTCCCGGTGGGTAGGGCTGTCCGCCCATGGTGGCGTCGCAGTGGAACTCGTAGGTGGCGACGTAGGTGTCGTGATCGACCATGATGGTCTTGAACTGGTCGAGGGTGTAGCTGCGGACCTCCATCTGATTCATCATCTCGCTGGCCTTGGAAACCGGCGAGAGACCGGTCGGGTCCACCGCCCAGGCATTGGAGTCGATCCAGGTCATGAAGGCGATCTTGTCCTTGTTCTTGAACGCATCCTGAGTCTGCCGCTCCTTGGCCTCGAGCGTGGCCGAGACGTCGTTCAGCTTGCTCTTGGGCTTGGCTTCATCGGCACGCGCGGGGGGGGGCCCGGCGAGGGCCAGGGCCAGGATCAGTGCCGGCGCGAATCGTGTGGTTTTCATGCGGCCTCCTTGGGGATCAGGGAGAGGGATTCCGGCGCTCGGGGGGCGGAACGCGCAGCATACGTCATCGGCGAGCCCGGGCAACCGAATCCGCCGCATCGCCCGCGAATCAACTCGCGCCCTCGAGCAGGCGCACCACGTGCTCGAGCACCATCAGGTCGCGCGCCACGATCACCAGCGCCGCCACGGCCGAGCCTGAGGCCGAGATCGCGCGGTCCGCCGCTCCGCCCGCGTTGGCCTCGGAGTCGAGCCGCAAGCCCGCGAATTCCAGTCCGCGCGCGACGTCTTGCCGCAACCGCTCCCGCTCCATGGCCTTGGACGTTGCAGGGAGGTGCTCGCGGCGCGCCCGCGGGTGAGGGATCCAGCCCGCGCCGCGCGCGGCGTCGGCGCACGCATCCATTTCCGCGCCGAAACGGACTGACGAGGCGCACGCGCCGTGATACCGTTCTGTGCCTCGATCGTCCTTCCCAACCCACTCGGCCACGATGCTCCTCGATCCTCCATCGCCTTCGAGCGACGCGCCTTCGCCGGCCGCGTTCGACCGCGTCCATCAGATCCTTCTCGACACGGCGCGCCAGCTCGGCAGCAGCCTCGATCCGTATGCCATCTTCGCCCGGATGTTGAGCAGCGTGCGGGTGGCGATGTGCTGTGACGGTCTGATCGTCTCCGAGCTCGATCGCGGGGCTGGATTGATTCACTGCACGTACGCCTGGGTCGGCGGCAACGTGCTGGAGCCCTCGAGCCTGCCTCCGGTGGCGTTCCGCAAGGACTCGGGCGGCATGCAGAGCCACGTGATTCGCACCGGGCAGCCGACGTTGTTCTCGGACGTGGTCGAGCGCGTCCGCGATCCTCAGGGCCGCTACTACGAGGTCGATCCCAAGGGTGGAGTCCGCGACTTGCGCGATGCGCCGCCGCCGCTGGCGCGCAGCGCCCTCATGGCTCCGCTGCGTCTCGAGGGCGAAGTGGTCGGCGTGGTGCAGGTGAGCGCGGACAAGGAGAACGCCTACACCCGCCTCGACCTCGAGCTGCTGGAAGGCATCGCCCTCCTGCTCGCGGTGGCGCTCGAGAACGCGCGGCTCTTCCGTCGCGCCCAGGACGAGCTGGAGGAGCGGCGCAAGGCGGAGCGCGAGCTGCGAGCCACGGAGGAAGCTCTGCGCGAGGCCGATCGGCGTAAGGACGAATTCCTGGCCACGCTCGGGCACGAGCTGCGCAACCCGCTCAACCCGATCCGCAGCGCGGTCGAGCTGCTGCGCCGCGACGACGCTACCGAGCGCGACTCGCGCTGGGCCGAGGACGTGATCCAGCGGCAGGTAGTCCACCTGACGCGGCTCATCGACGACCTGCTCGACGTGAGCCGGATCACACAGGGCAAGCTCGAGCTGCGGCGCTCGGTGGTGGTGCTCGACGAGGTCATCGAGGCGGCCGTCGACGCGGCGCGGCCCATCCTCGACGCCGCCGGGCAGACGCTCAAGATCCACTCGGTGCGCCCGGCGGTGCGGCTCGAGGCCGACGGCGTGCGGCTGGCGCAGGTGTTCGCCAACCTGCTCGACAACGCGAGCAAGTACAGCCCGACCGGAACGCGCATCGAGATCTCGACCGAACGCCAAGGCGACCAGGTGCTGGTGCAGGTCACCGACGAAGGCCACGGCATTCATCCCGATCATCTCGGCCGCCTCTTCGACTTGTTCTACCAGGCCGACCGCAGCGTGGGGCGCGTGCAAGACGGGCTCGGCCTTGGACTCACCCTGGTCAAGCGACTGGTCGAGATGCACGACGGCTCGGTCGAGGCTACCAGTGAAGGGCCTCATCGCGGCAGTCGCTTCGCGGTCCGGCTGCCGGTCGTGGACCATGTCGAGCGCGAAGGGACGAAGCCGAGTGCGGCGGCATTCCAGGCCGCAGGTCCGTGGCGGATCCTGGTGGCGGACGACAACCGCGACTCGGCAGATTCGATGGCGATGCTGTTGGCGCTCGACGGACACCAGGTCGAGACCGTTTACGATGGCGAAGCGGCTTTGAACCGCGCCGAGAGCGGCGGAGCGCAGGTTCTCCTCCTCGACGTTGGCATGCCGCGGCTGAGCGGCTATCAGGTGGCGGAGCGACTCCGCGCCCGTCCCGAAGGCCGTCGCCTGGTGTTGATCGCCGCGACCGGCTGGGGTCAGGAGGAAGATCGTCGCCGCTCGCTCGAGAGCGGCTTCGACGCGCACCTGGTGAAGCCGGTCGACCCCGGCCAGCTGACGCGCTTGATCGCCGAGCTGGCCCAGCGCGCGGGCTCCGCGAGTCGAGTCGAGACCTAAGCGGAGCGCTCAGGCCGCCCATGAGGGCGCGCACACCGTCGCTGCTCGCCTTCTTCTTCCTGAGCTACGCCCTGGCTTGGCTGTTCTTCCTCCCCCTGGCGCTGGCCGGCCCGGCGGTCGCGCCGCTGGCGGGCAGTCTGGGCTTGATCGGATCCTGGGCCCCCGCACTGTCGGCGCTCGCACTGACCTGGCGGAGCGAAGGCAAGGACGGCTTACGCAGGATGATCGCGCCGATCTTTCGGGCCAGGGTGGCGGGTCGGTGGTATGCGGTCGCGGCGCTCGGGATGGTCACCGTCAAGCTCACGGTGGCGTTGATCCTGCGGGCCAGCACCGGTGCGTGGCCCCATTTCGGCACCGAGCCGATCGCTTGGATGCCTTTGGCGGTCGCGATCTCCACTCCGGTCCAGGCGGGTGAAGAGATCGGTTGGCGGGCATTCGCATTGCCCCGCCTCGCCGATCGCGTCGGCCTGCGCCTCGCCAGCCTGATCCTGGGCGCGATCTGAGCGCTCTGGCACGTGCCGCTCTTCTTCGCGCCCGGGCTCGATACGGCCGGTCAGTCGTTTCCGGTCTTCGCGCTCCAGGTGATCGCGATCTCGGTGGCGATGGCCTGGATCTACGCTCGGAGCGGGAGCTTGATGGTGGTGATGTTGATGCACGCCGCGATCAACAACACCAAGGACATCGTGCCCTCGGTGCTGCCGGGCGCGCATGCGGTGTTCGGGTGGAAGGCTTCGCCGGTCAGCTGGGCCACGTTGGTTCTGCTGTGGCTCGTCGCCGCCGCCTGCCTGTCCACCATGCCGAAGCGGGCGCCGCTCGATCCGCCACGCTGAGTCGTTGTCGACTCGTCAGCGCGGCGTCCAGTGGACGGAGGACAGGAACAGTCCGTCGCGCCATCCGATGTGATAGACGAGCCACGCCCCGAACAACAGCGACAGCGCCCCGGTCGAGAGCCGAATCCACCGACCCGCGAAGGTCCAGCGCTGCATGGCCCAGGTCATCGGCATGGCGAAGCCGGTCGTGATCAGCACCATGCCGACCAGGGTGCCCATCCCGAACACCAGGAGATAGGCGCACGCCCAGCCCGGGTCACGCACCGAGGCGAGCACCAGCAAGGCCACCGCGGCGCTACCGGCCAGCCCATGCACGAGGCCGACCAGGAACGCGCGTCCGGCCATGGGCCGGCCGCTCGCGCGCTCGAGCTCGCTGGTCGGATGGTGGTGGGGCTTGAGATTGAGCAGGCCCACCACCACGAGCGCGAGCGCCACGCAAAACTCCATCGTCAGTCCGATCCGCGGCGGGACCGCGGCGTTGAACAGGATCAGCACCGCTCCCACCGCGAACAGCGTCAGCGTGTGGCCCAGCCCCCAGGCGATTCCCAGCAAGGTGGCCGGCAGCACGCGGCGGGTTCGGCTGGCGATGGCGGTGACGGCGACGACGTGATCCGGATCGGCGGCATGCCGGAGCCCGAGCAGGAGACCGAGCGAAAGCAGCATGAAGAATGGCATGAGCGACTCCGACCAAGGTCCGGCGGCGACGTCAGGGCTGGGACTCTACCTCATCGCAAGGCGCGGCGCCGTGGCCCGAGGCGGGACGCCGACTCGTCCTCGCCTCGGCGACGAGGTACTCTGCGCGCGTCCGCCCTGGACCGACCCGGAGCAGCGCATGACGATCACCTCGACCGCTGAGCGACGAGCGACGCGACCCGCGCAGTGCGTCTTCCTGCTCTCTCCCGCCCACTGCGGCGGCCGGCGCGCGCAGATCCTGATGAGCGAGCGTGCCGACTTCCCGCTCGCCGAGCGGGTGCGCGGCGCGGGCGCGCCGATCGGCGAGGTGTTCAGTTTCCTGAGTGGGCTCTACTTTCGCGGCAAGCTGGCCTATGGCCAGGCGTTCGGGCGCGCGCACGATCGCCGCGGCGTCTTGATCATCACGCCCGGGCTGGGGCTCACCGCGCCGGAGCGGATGGTGACGCTCGATGCCTTGCGCGCGATCGCCGCCGTGGGGGTGAGTCCCGACGAGCCGCGCTTCCGGGAGCCGCTCGAGCGCGATTGCGGCGCGCTCGCCGCGACCCTGGCCGGCGACGACGTGGTGGTCCTGCTCGGCAGCATCGCCACGGGTAAGTACGTCGACGTGGTCGAGCGGCACTTCGATGGACGGCTCCGCTTTCCTGCCACCTTCGTCGGGCGCGGCGACATGAGCCGGGGCGGCCTGCTGCTGCGCTGCGTCCGCGACCGGCAGGCGCTCGACCTGGTGCCGGTCCGGGGCACGGTCCGGCACGGCCAGCGGCCGCCGCGTCTCGAGCCGGTGCGATGGTCCGAGGGGTCCCGAGCGGCTCGCCCCGGGGCTAGTCGACCGGGCCGACGCGCAGCGGCGACGGGCCGTCCGAGTCCATGACCGAGCGCCGGAACTGGAGCTCCACCAGCCGGGCGTAGATCCCTCCCAGCGCGAGCAGCTCGTCGTGCGACCCTTGCTCCCGCAGCTCACCCTTGTGCATGACCAGGATGCGGTCCGCATCGAGGATGGTGCTGAGCCGGTGCGCGATCACCAGCGACGTCCGGCCGCGCAGCAGCCGGCGCAGGGCGGCCTGGATCTCGCGCTCGGTCTCGACGTCGACGCTCGAGGTGGCCTCGTCGAGGATCAGGATGCTGGGGTCGTAGTGGAGGGCGCGGGCGAAGGCCAGGATCTGGCGCTCCCCCATCGAGAGATGCGTGCCGCGCTCGCCCACGTCCTGGTCGAGCCCGCGTGGCAGACGCGCCGTCAGCCGTGAGCCCCCGACCTCGGCCAGCGCGCGCTCGACCGCGTCTCCGACGCGCGCGCGGTCGCCGAACGCGACGTTGTCGCGCACCGATCCCGAGAACAGGAACACGTCCTGCAGGACCAGCCCGATCTGGCGACGCAGCGCCCGGCCGTCGATCGCGCGCAGGTCGATGCCATCGACCCGGATCGCTCCGCCCTGGAATTCGTAGAAGCGGCACAGCAGGTTCGCGATCGTGGTCTTGCCCGCGCCAGTGGCGCCGACGATGGCGACCTTCTCCCCCGGCGTCACGCGAAACGACACCTCGCGCAGCACCCACTCCTCGTCCTTGTACGCGAAGCGCACCCGATCGAATTCGACCTCGCCCCGCAACCGTCCGATCGCGCGCGGCGCCTGCGGCTCGGCCACGGCGGGCGGGGTGTCGAGGAGCTCGAAGATGCGCTCCGAGGCCACCATCGCGGCCTGGATCATGTTGTACTTCTCGCTCAGGTCGCGCACCGGCTGATAGAAGCGCTCGGCGTACTGGATGAAGGCCACGACCACGCCGAAGGTCATCGCGCCGCGCAGGATCCCGCCCCCGCCGTACCAGAGGATCAAGGCGATGGCCAGTGCGCCGATGACCTCGACCGCGGGGAAGAACACCGCGTAGTAGAAGACGTTCTGGATGTGGGCCTCGTAGTGCGCCTGGTTGGCCTGGTCGAAGCGACGCGCTTCCTTGCGCTCGGCATTGAACAGCTTGAGCACGTCCAGGCCTTGAAGGTGTTCCTGGAGGAAGCCGTTGAGCCGCGCCAGGCGGCTGCGCACGCGCCGGTAAGAGACGCGCACCTTGGCGCGGAAGATCCCCGTCGCGATCGCCAGCAGCGGCACGGTCGTGAGCGTGACCAGCGCCAGCTTCCAGTCGAGCCACAACATGGCTCCGACGATGCCGAACAGCATGAACAGATCGCCCAGCACCGCGACCACGCCCTGCGAGAACAGCTCGTTCAGGACCGAGACGTCTTGAGTGACCCGGGTCAGGATCTGGCCCACCGGGCGCACGTCGTAGTACGACGGTGTCAGGGTGCCGAGGTGACGGAAGATGGTGAGGCGGAGATCGCGCATGGCGCGCTGCCCGACCATCGACATCATGTAGCTCTGCACGTAACGCAGCACGAACGACAGCGCCAGGACGCCAACGAACGCCAGGGCCAGCAGCAACAGTCCGCGGGACGCCGCCACCGGCAACGCACCGCGCCCGGAGGCCGGCTTGACGTAGGTGTCGATCGCCACCTTGGTCAGATACGGCCCGGCCACTTCGAGCAACGAGATCGCCGCGAGCAACAGCACCGACAGCGCCACTTCCTTGCGATACGGCTTCAGGAACCCCAGCAGCCGGGCCGCCAGGCGGCGATCGTAGATCGCGGCGCGCGAGTCGATTTCGTCGGCGGCGGAATCGAAGGGGCCGGCCATCAGGTCCTCGCGGGCGCCGCGATCACAGCGCCTCCAGCTCCTCGACCACCTCTTCACGGTGGTAGAGATCGGCGTAGAGTCCGTCCTGGGCGATCAGCTCATGGTGGGTGCCGCTGGCCACGATGCGGCCTTCGTCCAGGACGATCACGCGATCGACGCGGAGCAGGGCCGAGCGGCGATGGGTCGCGAGCAGGATGGCCGGCCGCTGCTCGAGCCCGAACAGGGTCTCGAGGATGCGCTCCTCGGTGGCGGGATCGACGCTCGCGAAGGCATCGTCCAGGAGCAGCACCGGACGCTCGAGCGCCAGCGCGCGCGCCAGACTCACGCGCTGCTTCTGTCCGCCCGAGAGCGTGATGCCGCGCTCGCCCAGCATAGTGTCGAGCCCGGCCGGGAATCGCTCCAGGTCGGCGCGCAGCCCGGCGCGTGCGGCGATCCGCGCCGCGTCCGGCCGGGGCTCCTCGTCTTCGAACCCGAACTCCACGTTGGCGCGGATGGTGTCGGAGAACAGGAAGGTCTCCTGGGGCACGATGCCGAAGCGGCGCCGGTAGACGCCGCGTGGCCAAGCCGGACCCGCCACTCCACCCACCTCGATCGTGCCCTCGGTCGGCTCTTCGAGCCGAGCGATCAGGTTGAGCAGCGTCGTCTTGCCTGCGCCGGTGCGGCCCACCACCGCGACCGACTCGCCCGGGCGGATCTCGAGGTCGACCCCGCTCAGCACGCGGCGCTCGCCGCCCGGGTAACGGAAGCTCACGCCCGAGAGGCGGACCGCGGTGCCTGGGGTGGGAAGCTCGGAGCGGCGCTCGAGGTCGCGCTCGGTGGGAAGGTCCATGATGACGCGAATGCGGCCCATCGAGGCGGCGCCGCGCTGGAACAGGTTCATCACCCAGCCCAGCGCGACCATCGGCCAGATCAGCATGCTGAGATAGATCTGGAACGCGACCAGCTCGCCCAGCGTGATGCGGCCGCGGACCACGGCGGTGCCGCCCGCCCACAGCACGATCGCCGCGGCGATGCCGCCCAGCAGCGAGAGCGCGGGCCACATCGCGGACATCAGACGGATCATGGCGCGGTTGCGATCGGTGTAGTCGTCGTGGAGCGAGCGGAAGGCCGCCAGCTCGCCCTCTTCCTCGACGTGCGCCTTGACCACGCGGAAGCCGGCCAAGGTCTCCTGAGCCTTGGCGGTCACCGCCGCGAACGACGCCTGGATCCCCTCGTAGTGGTGGAACAGGCGGGCGCTGAGGCGCGCCATCAGGATCGACAGGACGGGCAGCGGGATGAGCGCCATGATCGCGAGCGGGACGTCGATCCTGCACATCAGGAAGACCGTCATCACGAACGTCGTCGCCGTGGTCGCGAAGTACATGATGCCGGGACCGAGCAGGTCGCGGACGCCGTCGAGGTCGTTGGTGGCGCGCGACATCAGGTCCCCGACCTTGCGGGCGCGGTACTCGCTGGCCGGCAGGCGGGTCAGGTGATCGAAGAGATCGTTGCGCAGCTCGTATTCCATCTGCCGCGAAGCGCGGATCAACGTCATGCGCATCAGGTAGAGGAACAGGCCCTGCAGCAGGACCGCCACCAGGATCATGCCGGAGTCGCGTGCCAGCGCGCCGCGGCTCGCTCCGGCCAGGACGTGATCCACGGCACGCCGCACCAGCCAGGGCGACCACACCTGGAAGAACGTGGTCAGCACGACCGCCACGCCGCCCGCGGCCAGGGCCAGGCGGTGGCGCCGCAGGTACGGCAGCAGGTGGCGAAGGGGTCCGATCGGGAGAATCCTTGGCGCTGGAAGTCGGTGTGCGGTCGAGCTCGAGGCCCGACTCTAGCACGGCGCCCAGGACCCCGCCGTCGGTCGTTCCGAGGCGTGTCGATTCCGGCCGCCCCGGTTCGTCGTCAGGGTGGAAGGCAAGTGGCTCACCGGCTCGCGGCCCAGGGTCCGAGCGCAACTCAGGAGGAAGCGATGAGAGTTCTGGTGTTGGTCAAGGCGGACCGTCATTCCGAAGCCGGCGTGCTGCCGGATGAAAAGATCCTCACCGAGATGGGCAAGTTCAACGAGTCGCTGTCGCAAGCCGGCGTCCTGCTCGCTGCCGAAGGCCTGCAGCCGAGCTCCAAGGGGAAGCGCGTCCGCTTCGCCGATGGCAAGAAAGCCGTCATCGACGGGCCCTTCGCCGAGACCAAGGAGCTGGTGGCCGGCTTCTGGATGTGGAAGGTGAAGTCGATCGGCGAGGCGGTGGACTGGCTCAAGCGCGCGCCCTTCCAGGGCACCGAGGTCGAGATCCGGCCGGTCTTCGAGGCCGAAGACCTCGGCGCGGCGTTCACCCCCGAGCTCAAAGCTCAGGAACAGCGCCAGCGCGCCAAGGCCCAGGTCGACGCGCGCCGCTGACCTGACGCGCGACGGAGGACGCGATGCGATTCATGATGTTGATGATCCCGGGCGGCTACGAAAAGGCCGCCCCGGGAACGATGCCCGACCCACCGAGGGTGGCGGCGATGATGCGCTTCAACGAGTCGCTCCAGCGGGCCGGAATCCTGCTCGCGCTCGATGGGCTGCACCCGGTCTCGATGGGCGCGCGCGTCGCTTTCTCGGGTGGGAAGGCCCAGGTGACCGACGGGCCGTTCGTCGAGGCCAAGGAGGTGCTGGGCGGATACTGGATGATCGAGGTCCGCTCCCTCGAGGAGGCGATCGAATGGGCCTCCCGCTGCCCGGGAGCGGAGAACGAGATCGTCGAGGTGCGCCCGGTGCAGGAGCTCTCGGACTTCCCGCCCGAGGTGCGTGCGGCGGTCGCGGGGTGGCCGGAGCAGGTGGCGAGGTCGAGCTCACGCCGGGAGCCTTGAGGCTCCCGGCTTGCGCCGGGCGGAGGGAATTGCTGTGATCGGTCGCCGTGACCACGACCGACGTCCAGCGCTCGATCCAGGCGGTGTGGAGGATCGAAGCCTCGCGCCTCATCGCCACCCTCGCGCGCTGGGTGCGTGACGTGAACCTGGCCGAGGACCTGGCGCAGGACGCCTTGGTGCAGGCCCTCGAGCGCTGGCCGCACACCGGGATTCCCGAGCGGCCCGGCGCGTGGCTCATGACGACCGCTCAGCGCAAGGCGATCGACGTCCTGCGGCGGCGGAAGATGCTGGACCAGAAACACGCGCAGCTGGCGCGCGACCTCGAGGCCGAGCGCGCTGACCTCGAGGATCAAGTCGATCGCGCGATCGACGACGAGATCGGGGACGACCTCCTGCGTCTGGTGTTCGCGTGCTGCCACCCCGTGCTCGCGCCGGAAGCTCGCGTGGCGCTCACGCTGCGCATGCTGGACGGCCTGACCACGGACGAGATCGCGCGTGCCTTCCTGGTCACCGAATCGACCATGGCGCAGCGCATCGTCCGGGCCAAGAAAACGCTGGCGCGCGCCGGCGTGCCGTTCGAGGTGCCGCGCGGGGCCGAGCGCGACGCGCGTCTGGCCTCGGTGCTCGAAGTGGTCTACCTCGTCTTCAACGAAGGCTACACCGCCACCGCGGGCGGCGAGTGGATGCGGCCCGCGCTGTGCCAGGATGCGCTGCGCCTCGGCCGCATCCTGGCGCAGATCGCGCCCGACGAGCCGGAAGTGCACGGGCTCATCGCATTGATGGAGATCCAGGCCTCGCGCATCCCCGCCCGCCTCGACGAAGGCGGCGCGCCGGTGCTGCTCCTGGAGCAGAATCGCGCCCGCTGGGATCCGCTCCTCATCCGCCGCGGGCTCATGGCGTTGGAGCGCGCCGAGCGGTCGGGGCGCGCGCCCGGCCCCTACCAGCTCCAAGCGGCCATCGCGGCGTGCCACGCACGCGCGCGGACGGCGGGCGATACCGACTGGCCTCGCATCGTCGAGTTGTACGACGCTTTGGGGCGGGTCAGCCCCTCGCCGATCGTCGAGCTCAATCGCGCCGTGGCGGTCGGAATGGCGTCGGGGCCGGCGGCCGGGCTCCGCCTGATCGACGAGCTCCGCGACGATCCCACGCTCGCAAGCTACCACCTGCTGCCGAGCGTGCGCGGGGACCTGCTCGCCAAGCTGGGGCGGCGCGACGAGGCCCGCCTCGAGTTCGAGCGCGCGGCGGCGTTGACGCGCAACGAGCGGGAACGCGTGCTGCTGCTGGAGCGCGCTGGGTCCGAAGCGTCCGGCTAGCGGCCTAGCGGCGCGCTGCGACGGTCTCGTTCCAGAGCCGGATCACCGGCCGCGATCGATCGTGTTCGTATCCGAGCCGGCTCACGCTCGCGGGGTCGAGGAACAGGCCGCGCGCGGCGGTGGGTGGAAGGCGCAGCCAGCGCGCCGCGAGGACGCGCAGGAAGTGCCCGCTCGAGAAGAGCAGCGCCTGGCCCGGAGTGCCGCGCAGCCGCTCGATCACGTGATCGGCGCGCGCGCCGATCGCCGCCGGCGATTCGCCGCCGGGGCACCCGTCGCGAAACAAGTCCCAATCCGGGCGCTCGGCCAGGATCTCGGCCGAGCGGCGACCTTCGTACTCGCCGTAGTCCCATTCCACCAGCGAGCGGTCGACGGCGGCCGCGCCGTGTCCGGACAGCTCGGCGGTGCGCCGGGCGCGCACCCATGGGCTCGTCAGCGACAGCAGGTCGGGTCGCGACGGAAGTCGAGCGCGCAGCCCACGCGCCTGGGCCTCGCCCCGCGGTGTGAGGGGGATGTCGGTGTGGCCCGTGTGACGGCCCTCACGGCTCCACTCGGTCTCCCCATGCCGAACCAGCCACACCACCGGCAGATCGTTCATCGCTGCGCGCAGGCTACCCTGCGCCGGTCTTGGCGCGCACCGACAATGTGCTCACGGCGAGCCGTCGCCGGCCGCCGGGCCGGTCATTTCTGCAGGGCGTACGAGATCTTGGCGAAGGCCTGCCGCTCGCTGGGCTCGAGCTTGTCGAGGTTTTCGGCGAAGTCGTGGTTGTCGCCGTAGCCGAGGTAGAACACGGTCTGCCAATTGAGCTTGTAGGCGAAGAGCGCCGACGAGCTGAAGCTGGCGTCCTTGCGCGACACCGCGAAGGTATAGAGCGACGTGTCGCGAGTGGTCTGGATGTACTGGCCGATCAAGCGCACGAACATGCGGGCGTTGAACGAGTACGCGGCGCGCAGGCGCTCGACCTGTGCCGCGAACAGGCGCCCGGAGCCGAGCACCGGGTCGTCGACGTGGAGCCAACGCCCGCTTGCGTTGCCACGCAGCTCGAGATGTTCCGTCGGTCGCACGGTGATCGTGCCGTTGACCGTGGCCCCGCGGCCTTTGCGGGCATTGGCGAAGTCGATCTCGTCGCCCAAGTAGGTCTCGACCGTGATCGAGTTGAGCACTCGACCCGGGCTCGATTGGATCGTGAAGTAGGGCCGGAAGCGCGAGAAGACCTGCGAGCCGACCTTGATGTCGTCGACGTTGAGCTCGACGCGCGTGAAGCTGTTCCAGCGCCCGTCGGCACCCGCCCCTACCGAGTAGCGCCGCGCCAGCACGCTGCCGTCGCGTTCCTCGTCGTACCAGTCGATCGTGAACATGCGGATGCGCGAGAAAAATTGGTCTTTGGGACGGACGGTGTAGCCGGACTGAAAGTACCCTTCGCGGAAACCGACCTGCGGGATGAAGCCTTCGTCGGCGCGGAAGTCGGGTCCGAGGTCCTGCCCCTGGACGAACCAATCGACCTTGGGCGTGTTGTGGGACCAGTTGAGAATCATGGCGCGGTCTTGCAGGGTGCGGCCGTCCCATTCACTCGCCAGATCGGGGCGATTGGGCGTCCGGCTGTCGCTCCACAACGCCTGCCCGACGATCTGCTCGGTGGGCTTGGGCCGCCAGCTGAAGTCCGGACCGAACACGACGTTGTGGCCGCCGTCGAGCGGTGCGCCGGTCGCGTCACGCGAATCGGAGTCGTCGATGTTGCGCGCGGTGGTGAGGAAGCTCACGAACGACGGCCCGACGTCGCGCCGCAGCCTCAGCACTCCGACTTCCGATTTGAAGTCCTGGAGCGCCGCTCCGGACCCCTCAGGGCCGGGAAGGATGACCAAACCATCGCCGCGGTCGCGGGCGCCGAGCACCGTGAACGCGGTTTGCCCGATTCGACCCGTCGCGCGCAGACCACCGCTGGGCGACGTGATGCTGCGGGTGTAGACCGCCTGGAACGGCGTCGAGAACAAGTCGATGCCCTCGATGAAGAACGACCGCTTCTCGGGATAGAACAGGGCAAAGCGTTCGTTGGCGCCGATCTGCGCGGCGTCGGACTCGACCTGCGAGAAGTCAGGGTTGAGCGTGCCGTCGATGGCGAGATTGGCGAGCGGGCTCCATTTGGCGTCGACGCCCACCTCCGAATCGACGTGGCCGGCCTTGAGGGGCGAGCCGAGATCGGTCTCCGGCTGATCGACCCGCTGGGCGCTGGCGTAGGGTGCGACCACGAGGTGCGAGCCGTGCGGTAGGTTGGCGAGCCCCAGCAGCGGGCTCGAGTTGCAGATGAAGCAGCTCACGTCGCGCGGCAGCTTGGTGGAGAAGAATTGGTAGTGCCGGTCGCGGGGATAATTGCGGTACAGCAGGATCCGAAAGGTGGGGTTCGCGGCATTGCTGTAGCGCAGGGACGTGAACGGGATCCGGATTTCGAGGTTCCAGCCGGTGGCGGTGATCTTTCCCGCCGAATCCCAGTAGTAATCCGGCGAGCTGTCCTCGCCGGTAGCGTCGTTGGTGACGGCGTCGTATTCCAGCCCGTGGGCGTTGGCGAGGAACAGGATCGCCGTCTTGCCGTCGTTCGCGGCGTCGATGATGACGCCGCCGTAATCGGTCGAGCCCGAGAGCTGATCGTGGTCCGCGAGCGGCGCCCGGATGATCTCCGGGTGCGGGTCCTGGAACTCGAAGCCCGCGTAGAAGTACTGGTCGTCGTAGGCCAGGTAGCCCACGTTCTTGACCTGCGGCTCGACGTTGTCACCGACGTTGGTCTCGTACCAGGTCGTGACCGGGGTGACTTCCTTCCAGCCCCGGTCGGAGAGGTCGCCATCGATGGTGATCGATCCCGCCGCCACGTGCTTGATGGTGAGCGGGGTGCCGGGCTGGGGAGCTGCCGCTCGGCTCGGGCGCGGCGCCAACAGCGCGAGCAGGTACGCGGCGGTGAGCAAGCGAACGGCCTTGGAACCGACGTCGAGCATGAAGGGTCTCTCCGACGACGAGGATGAGAGGACGATCCGCTGTTGCCGAAGGCTACGAGCGTGGGGATAAGACGGTTGCACCCTGGGCTCGGACTAGTGGCGGGCGACCAGCGTCGGGTTTTTGCGCCGGACGCGACGTTTGGGGGAACGAGCGAGGAAGGCGACGTGGATCGGCGCCACGAGCCGGCCGTTTTCGGGGAGCGCTCGAGTCTGGCAACATCGCGGCCCCAAGCCGGGCGCCGTGGTCGAAGCATTCGAACGGAGGGCGAGTGAATCAGGAGACTCCTGCCGGGGGTGCGAGCGGCCGCGACGCGTGGCGAGAGGGCCGCGCGGCCCTCTCGATCGCCGCGATCGCGGCGTGGTTGACGGTGGGCTGCGCGGCACCTGGGCGACTCAGTGGCGTCGCGGCCCCGGTCGCCCCGGTCGCGATCGATGCCGCGGCGGGAGAAGGCACCGGAGCGTCCGACCGACCTCAGGCGCGTGCGCCGGCTCGCGACACGTCGATCAGCCTGATCCCGGGCACGGGCGACGCCTCGAAGCGCTTCCTCGGCCGTCTGCGCCGTGGGAGCACGGCCGATACGCTCAACGTCATTCTGTTCGGCGACAATCGTCCCGGTTGGCGGGCCGCGCGGCTGCAGGCCGAATACGCCGCGATGCGGCGCGCGACTTCGCTCCATCCGCTCGACGTCGTCCGCGGCCTGCTGGCGATCCCGGTCGCACTCGTCCACGGCCTCTTCCCCGACCTGGCGCTGCTCCGCGACGTGCCCGACAAGCTGCGCAACATGCCCACCTGGGGACGCGAGAAGCAGGTCCTGAGGGCGATGCTGACCAAGATCGACTCGCTCCACGCGCGTGGCCAGGAGATTTCGGTCGTAGTCAACACCGGGGATCTGGTCCATGACGGCCGCGTCCCGCGCCAATGGGAGCGCTTTCTCGAGCTCGTGAAACCGCTGACCGAGCGCGTGCCGTACTTCCCCGTGCCCGGCAACCACGAGCGCACGGACACGCCACTCGGAGTCGAGAATTGGCACTCCGCCACCGGCCTGCCGGTCGTGGGCGACCGGCTCTACTACTGCTTCGACTCCGCGGACGGGTGGGTGCGTTTCATCGCGCTCGACACCAACCCCATGGTCGACGCCAGCAGCCACTGGTCACGCGCGGCCCAAGTCAGTTACTCGGACGAGCAATTCAAATGGCTGGTCGACCGGGTCCGGGAGCACCAAGGCCCGGTGCTGGTGATGATGCATCACCCGCCGTTCTCGGTCGGCTTCCATCGCGACGAGTGGCAGCGTGACCCGGTGTTGCGCGAGCGTCGCGCCCGGATGCTGCGCGCGCTGCACGATTCGAGGATCGCGGTGCTGGCCACCGGCCACGAGCACGCGTACGAGCGAACCTTGCTGACGTGGCCGGACGCGATGGTGATCGCGATCATGACCGGCGGCGGGGGCGCGCCGCTGCACATCATTCCGTCGGCGGCCGCGTCCTCAGCCCTGTTCTCGCAGTATCGCGTCGCGGGCGCCGAGATCAAGCCCGAGAACGTGGTCACCGCGCGGGCTTTCAACTTCGTGCTGATGCGGCTCTGGTTCGGCGGCGGCGAGTTCCATGCCTACGCGGTGGACCACAAGGCGCGCACCAAGCCGATCGACCAGATGCAGATCGACCTCCGGCGCTACGGCGTGCCGGACTCGGCGAGCGCCCGCCGCCCCGTCGCTCCGCGCCCCGCCGGCCCGACGCCCAAGCGCTCCAGCGGTTCGCAGTGACCGGGGAGGGTCTCCTCGAGGACCCTCCCCGCGCCTATCGCCCTTTCACCAGATGCTGACCCGCACCGAGTCCGCGCGGTACATCCCGTCCCCCGGCTTCACGCCGTAGGCCTGATAGAACGCGGTCAGGTTCGAGGCCGGCCCGATCACGCGCAGGTAGCTCGGGGCATGGACGTCGGTCTTCACGCGCACCGCGAGATTCTCGGGTCGCAGCTGGTTCATCCAGCCCAGCGCCCAACCGATGAAGTAGCGCTGAGCCGGCGTCAGGCCGCCCACCGACTGCCCGCGCTTGTACTCCTCGGTCTTGGTGAAGGCGTCCCAGCCGAGCAGCATCCCGCCCAGGTCGGCGATGTTCTCGCCCTGGGTGGCTTTGCCGTTCACGTGCAGGCTGTCCACCACGACGTAGCCGTCGAATTGGCGAACGATGCGCCCGGCGCGACGGTTGAACTCCTGCTCGTCGTTGGCCGTCCACCAGTTCACCAGGTTGCCGCGCTCGTCGAACTGGCGGCCCTCGTCGTCGAAGCCGTGGGTGATCTCGTGTCCGATGGTGGTGCCGCCGGCGTAGCCGTAGACCAGCGCGTCATCGATCAGCGAGTCCGGAATGCCGGGCAGGATGAAGGCCGCCGCCGGCAGCACGATCTCGTTGTTCGAGGGGTTGTAGTAGGCGTTGTAGGTCTGCGGCGTCATCTGCCATTCGGTGCGATCCACTGGCTTGTAGAGCTTCTGGATGAAGAAGTCGCTGAACCACTCGTTGCCGCGCACGCAGTTGCCGAGGAAGGAGCCGCGCTCAACGGCGTAGTTCGAGTAGTCGCGCCAGTGGCTCGGGTAGCCGACCTTGCGATCCACGGTGCCGAGCTTCTTGAGCGCCCGTTGCTTGGTCTGCTCGCTCATCCAGTCGAGGCGACGGATGCGGTCCTGGAACGCCGCGAAGATGTCGGCAGTCAGCCGCTCGTAGCGCTCCTTGGTGCGCGGCGAGAAGTAGCGCTGAACGTAAAGCTGGCCGAGCGCGTCGCCGAGGTAGTTCTCCTCTTGGTCGAGCATGCGCTTCCAGCGCGGGCGCTGCTCCGGCGTCCCGTTCAGGATGGTGCCGAAGTAGTGAAAGTTCTCGGCGTCGAACTTCCCTCCCGCTTGGGCGGCGTAGGCGTGGGCGAGTTGCCAGCGCAGGTAGGTCTTCCACTCCGAGAGGGGGCGCAGGCGCAGCGACTTCTCGACCTGCCGGTAGAACTCGGGCTGCCCCACGACCACCGTGTCGAGATCGTGGAAGTGACCCTGCTCGAGGAAGCGCTTCCAGGCGATCGAGGGCGTCAGGGCGCTCAGGCTGTCGATCGACATCGCGTGGTAATTGGCGCGCGGATCGCGCAGGTCCTCGAGCTTGCGCGAGGCGCCGGCCAGATCCGTCTCCAGGCTCATCACGGTCGCGGCGTGCGCCTTGGCGCGTGTGCTGTCGTCACCGAGCAAGCGAAACATCCGGTCGACGTGGGCGACGTACTCGCGCCGCAGCATCTTGGCGCGATCGTCGGTGTCGAAGTAGTAGTCGCGATCCGGCAGACCGAGGCCGCCCTGATAGAAATGCAGGGCGTAGCGATCACTGTTCATCTCGTCCTGGAAGATCGACAGATTGCAGAGCACGCCGACGCCGATGTACTGGAGATGCGAGATGTCGTCCAAGAGCCCGCCGCGGTCCTTGATGGCCTGGATCTTGGCGAACTCGTCGGCGAGCGGCGTGAAGCCCTGCTTGGCGATGGTCGCGGTATCCATTGCGGCGTACCAGAAGTCACCGATCTTCTGGGCATTGCTCCCGGCCACGGCGTGTGCGTTGGCGGCCGACTCCTCGTTGATCTGGAGCACCCGGTGGTAGGTCTCCTCCTGAACGACGTGAGCGATCCCCCACGACCGTTCGTTGGCGGGAATCGGATTGTCCTTGAGCCACTTCCCGACCGCGTAGTGGAAGAAGTCGTCGCGTGGTGACACCGACGGATCGAGGAACTGGGAGAGGTATTGATCGCCGTTCGGGCCGGTCGGTGTTCCGGGCGTGGCGGCGACCAGCGGCAGCACCACGAGACAACAGATCAGCGTGCGCTTCATGGCGAGCTTCCTGGTGGATGGATGGTGATCGAAGGCAACGACACTAGTCGACGCACGGTCGGTCGGCCACGAAAAGCGCCGAGTGAGGCGTCCAGGGCGGACGAGTGCGGCGGCAAGCCGGCTCGGCCAGCAGGATCGGACTTGATGGGGAGCGGATCCGGCCCCATGACCGGGGTTCTCGTATTGCTTTCCATCCCGCGGCGAAGCCGCCGACGACAAATGACTTGAGAGACGCGACGGGGCATGCGCCACCCGCCGGGTCTCGTCCACGACGAAGTCGTCTCAAGGGCGACAGCCCAACCGCCGATGTAGCTGCCAGGTTGGGCGCCGCAGCCTGACCCACTCCCCAGGACCCTAATTAGAAGAGGAGCGGTTTGGCACGGTTTCGCGGAGTCTGCCTGGCGGCGGTCCTCTCCGGTCTGCTGCTGCGAGCGGGAGCGAGCCCCGGCGCGGCGTCCGATGCGGGCGTCCGGAACGATGCGCAGTCCTCGCCTCTGCGCCGCATCACCTTCTCGTGCCGGACCATGGGGACGTACGCCAACGTGAATCTGGTGGCCGCGGACTCGGCGGCCTCGGCCCCGCTGGCCGCGGGGGCGCGCTCCGAGTTCGCGCGCATCGACTCCTTGATGAGCAACTGGACCACCACCAGCGAGGTGGCGCGGATCAATCGCGAGGCATGGCCGGGGCCGACCCCGGTCCAGGCCGACGTCGCGCGCGTGCTCGCGGAGGCCATCGAGGTGTCGCGCGGGAGCGACGGCGCCGAGGACATCACGGTCGAGCCATTGGTACGGCTGTGGGGATTCCTGGGCGGCAAGCCTCACGTCCCCGACTCGGCCGCGGTCGCCCCCGCGTTCCGCCACGTCGGGTACGCGAAGCTCAAGTTCGACCCGGCGGCGCGCACCCTGCAGTTCGCGGAGCGCGGAGTTCAGATCGACCTGGGCGGGATCGCCAAGGGCTACGCCGTGGATCAGGCCGCGGAATGCCTGCTCCGCGCCGGCGTGCGGAATGCGCTGGTCGACGTCTCGGGCAACATGCGCGCGCTCGGCGCGCCCCCCGATGCCCCACGCTGGCGCATCGGGATTCGCGATCCACGCGACCGCGTGCCGTACTTCGCGCGCCTCGAGCTCAGCGAGCAGGGCATCTCGACGTCGGGCAAGTACGAGCAATTCGTCGCCGTGAACGGACGCACCTACGGCCACATCATCGACCCGCGCACCGGGCAGCCGGCGGACGGCCTGCTGTCGGTCACCGTGGTCTCGCGCGACGCCTTCACCTGCGACGCATGGGACACCGGCCTGTTCGTTCTCGGGCTCGACGGCGCGCGCAGGAAAGCGCTCGAACGCGACGATCTCGACGTCGTGCTGGTGGCGCCGGGAC
>JACXTT010001156.1_pt1 | contig 44693 bp, 31 predicted proteins | sample 9270951 | NCBI WGS metagenome assembly JACXTT01 (sample SAMN15532306, study PRJNA645909) | rock metagenome | isolation source: weathered quartz diorite | place: Puerto Rico | collected 2017-06-21
CCGCAGGCTGGCCCCGTAGCGCGCATGCGCGAAGGGGTCGGGTCCATGGATGGACCCGACAATCCCACCCTGCACGATCACCGGGCGTTTTGCTTTTTTGCTGGTGACGGCTGGGTGAGAACCCACCGGGTTCGACAGATTTGCCTGGAGCGACAAGGCCGGCCGTAGAGCGCACGCGCGCAAGGGCCGGGTCCACGCGTGATCCCCACGATCCCAACCTGCATCCTTCCCACGCTTGATCAGCCAACCATTCCCCCAACCGCACCAGCCGAATCCAAGTCACTGGCCCCCCGCTTTCGCAGGGATGACGATCGGGAAGATTCAACGCGTGCCCCTGCCTGCTTCGCCAATTCTTTGCGCATTCCCCCTACTTCCGTCATGCTCGCATCGCACCGCCAAACCAGGCTTCCCATGATCGAATTTGGACACGGAACCCACGTCGGCCTGCGCCGTACGCGCAACGAAGACACCTACTACGCCGATGCTTCGCTCGGCCTGTTCCTCGTCGCGGATGGCATGGGTGGTCACCAGCATGGCGAAGTTGCCTCGGCGCTGGTGCGCGACGCCGTGGCCGACCTGGTGACGCGCGGGCACAGCCTGGTCGAAGCGGTGCGTGCCGCCGACGTGCGGTTGATCCAGCACAGCCGTGGCTTCCAGGATCCACGACCGATGGGCACCACCATCGCGGCATTGCGCGTGCACGCGGATAGCTATGAGGTGGCTTGGGTCGGCGACAGCCGTGTCTATCTGTGGCAGAAGAGCCTGCGCCAGGTCAGCCACGATCATTCACTGGTGCAGGAGCTGGTCGCGGCGGGCACGCTCGATGCCTCGCAGGCGGCACGACATCCCCAGCGCAACGTGATCACCCAGGCGTTGGGCATCACGGCGGCCGATCAGTTGCATATAGGCATGGCCCGCGGCCGGCTCGAACCGGGCATGTGCTTCCTGCTCTGCAGCGATGGCCTCACCGAGGAAGTGAGCGACGCCGCCATGGCGGGCGTCGTGTCGCGGCGCGATCTTTCCGCGCAGGAGTGCGTGGAACACCTGCTGCTCGCGGCACTGGATGCCGGTGGCAGCGACAACATCACGGCGATCCTTGCCCGCATCAACTGAGGCGACAGACGCTCAGTTGATGGCCGGTGCGTCCTCGCGACGCCATACGCTGGTGCCACCCGCGCTCTTGTCCAGCGCGTCCAGGCGACGCTCGTGTGCAGCGACTTCGTCGTCGCTTGCGCGGAGTATGCGCGGGCGGCGATGCAGCACCACCGGCGTCAACGTCACCGCCGCGCCCTGCTCCTGCGCACCCTCGAAACCCAGGTCGAGCACGACCTGGCCCGACGTCATCGACAGATAGACCTCGGCAAGCAACTGGGCGTCGATCAGGCCGCCATGGAGATCGCGAGCCGAATTGTCCACGCCCAGTCGCTTGCACAGGGCATCGAGGCTGTTGCGCTGCCCGGGGTAGCGTTCGCGCGCCATCATCAGCGTGTCGAGCACGCTGCAGCGATCTTCGATCCTGCCGTAAGACTCGCCCAGGCGGGCCAGTTCCGCATTGAGGAAGCCGACGTCGAAGGTCGCGTTGTGGATGATCAGTTCGGCGCCATCGATGAAGGCAAGGAACTCTTCCACGACATCGGCGAAACGCGGCTTGTCGAGCAGGAACTCATCCTCGATACCGGTGACCTGGCGCGCGCCCTCGTCGATTGCGCGATCGGGATTGAGATAGGTCTGGTAATGGCGACCGCTGGGGCGCCGCTCGATCATCTCCACGCAGGCGATTTCGATCAGGCGGTGGCCCTGACGTACCTCGAGACCGGTGGTCTCGGTATCCAGCACGATTTGCCTCATGCCTTGCTCCTGAAGTGTTCGGCCTGCTCGCGGGCAGCGACATCGACGCGCTCGTTCTCGACATGGCCATTGTGTCCGCGCACCCAGTGCCATCGCACCTTGTGCCGTTCGACCGCGGTGGACAGGCGCTGCCACAGATCCTGGTTCTTCACCGGCTTCTTGTCGGCCGTGCGCCAGCCATTGGCGCGCCACTTGGGCACCCACTCCTCGATGCCCTGCATGACGTAGCGGGAATCGGTGGTGAGCGACACCGTGCAGGGGCGCGTCAACGCCTCCAGCGCACCAATGGCCGCCATCAGCTCCATGCGATTATTGGTGGTGGCCGTCTCGCCACCTGAGAGCATGCGCTCCTTGCCCTTGGCACGCAGCAGGGCGGCCCAGCCGCCGGGCCCGGGATTGCCCAGGCACGCGCCGTCGGTAAATGCTTCGACTTCAGTCATTGTCACCCATCAAGAAGAGAGATCAGGACGCCGCACTGCGTCGGGCGCCCGGTGCCAGACCCACGTTCACCGTGGCGGGCACGGCCTTGGGTTTCAGCCGAATGGGCGTGGCCATGCGCCTGCGCTTGCGTGCAAGCATCAGGTAGCCGCCGCCGAAAATATGCGTCGAGTCGAAGCTCGCGCGATTGCTGGGCCAAAGATGCCCCACCCGCTCCACCCGCTCGATGTCGAGCTCGATGCGGCTCACCCAGCGTTCCAGTAGGATCGGCGAACGCATCGCCGGTGCACGGCCCCGCGTCCGCCACATCATCCAGGGCAACCAAGCGCTGAACGGATGCAGGCCGGTAACGGCCAGCACGCCGCCCGGTGCAAGCACGCGCGATACCTCCTCCAGCAGGTCCTGCGGCGTGCCCGAGACCTCCAGGGCGTGCCTCAGCAGCACCAGGTCGAAGGCATCGTCCAGGAACGGCAGGGGCTCGTCGCCGCGGGCGCTCAGGTCGCCGGTATAGCGATCCCCCTCCAGGTTGAGCCGCGTCCAGTTGCCCAGCAGGGGCAGCATCGGCGGCGCATCCTCCGGGGTGACGCTGACCAGCAGGCCATGCGTACCGCTGCAGCGCTGCAGGCCCGGCATCAGCGCGGCCGACTCCTCGGCCAGCAGATGGCGCAGGGGTGCGCTGGAATAGATGTCTAGGTCACGCTGAGACATGCCTGGGCGGTCTGGCCGGGTCGATGGCGACAGTGTACCGGCTGGCCCGCGCATTGCGTGTCCTGGTTTGCATGTCGGTTACCAACCGGGCCACAAGGCTGAATATGCAAACGGCGGGTTAACGTCTCACTAACGAGCGCGCCGGCGAGCCGCTTTATAGTCGGGCACCTCGCGCAAGCCAAGGATGCCTGCGCCAGTCGATACGAATACCGCGGAGGAGTAACTCCTTGCACGTCGTACCGTTACCGGCGCTTGCCGACAACTACATCTGGCTGCTGCATGACGACAGCGGCCAGGCCTTGGTAGTCGATCCAGGCGACGCTTCTCCGGTCGAATCAGCCCTTGAAGCACGCGGACTCCGTCTCCGCGCCATTCTGCTCACGCACCACCACCATGATCATATCGGTGGGGTCGGCTCGCTGTTGTCGCGCCACCAGGTTCCCGTGTACGCACCGCGCGACGAGCGGATCGCCCATGCCACGCACCGCGTGGGCGATGGCGAGGTCGTCACGCTGGAAACGCCGGCCGCACGCTTCGACGTCATCGCGGTGCCTGGCCACACCACGACGCACATCGCCTACGCCGGCGAAGGTGTGCTGCTGTGTGGGGACACCCTTTTCAGCATGGGTTGCGGGCGCCTGTTCGAAGGCACGCCGGCACAGATGCTTGCCTCGCTGGATCGCCTCGCCGCCCTGCCCGGCAACACCCTCGTTTGCTGCGCGCACGAATACACCGCCGCGAATGGCCGTTTCGCGCAGACCATCGAACCATCCAATCCAGCCCTGCTGGCGCGACAGCAGGAAGTGATCGCGCTGCGCGCCCGCCACCAGCCCAGCCTACCGGTCACCCTCGCCACCGAGCAGGCCACCGATCCCTTCCTTCGCACCGACAGCGAAGGCGTGATTGACTGGAGCCGGCGCCATGGTGTCGACGGCGACCGTGTCGAGCGCTTCGCCGCGCTGCGCGCCAACAAGGATGTCTTTGCCGGATGAGTACACGTCGCCTCCGTCCACTGCCGCTCGCGATGTCGGTCCTGCTGGCCGCCTGCGCCACGACGCCGACACCCAAGCCCTCGGGCCCGACCGTGCAGGCACCCACGCCGCAACCGGTCCGTGACATCGCCCATTCCCGCATGAGTCCGGCAAAGCCGAACCAGAGCGATGCGGGCATCTGGGACCAGCTGCGCGACAGCTTCCAGATGGCCGACTGCGATGCCGACCCGGGCATCGCCAGCTGGGCACGCCGCTACACCCAGAATCCCGAGCGTTTCGAAAGCCAGCTGGCTGCCGCGGCGCCCCGACTCGCCTATGTGCAGCAGATCGCCGCCCGCCACAACGTCGCCGGCGAGTTCGCCCTGCTGCCCTGGGTGGAGAGCCAGTACCGGCCCGTGCCGGGCAACAAGAACGCCCCAGCGGGCATGTGGCAGATCATGCCCGCGACCGCCACGGCGCTCGGCATTCGCGTCGACAAGAATTTCGATGGCCGTATGGACGTCCCGGCGGCCACCGACGCCATCATGGCCCTGCTCAGTCGTTACCACGACGACCTGGGCGACTGGCGACTGGTGGACTATGCCTTCAACGCCGGCGAGTTCGGCGTGAAGCGCATGGTAGGCCAGCACGGCACGCCGCCCGACGAGCCCGTCATCCCGAAGATGCCGGTGAAGGCGGTGACGCGCGAACACCTGGTGAAGCTGCTGGCCATTTCCTGCGTCATCCGCGAGCCGGAACGATTCAACGTAAGCCTGCCTTCCCTGCCCTCCGAGCAACGACTGGTGGCGGTCAGCATCGACAGTTCCATGCCGATCGCCCATGCGGCCAATCACGCCGGCATGTCGTCGGACGAGCTGAAGGACCTCAACGCCGCGTTCCGCAATGGCATGGTCGATTCGCATGCGTCGCCGTACCTGTTGCTGCCCAGCAACCACGTGCAGCAGTTCCGCAACTCCCTGCTCAGCGCGAACGACGATGCCAATGCCAACGTGCCCGGCACCGCCGTACTGCCGCCGCTGGGCGCGACCCTGGCCGGCGCAGGCAGCACCGACAGCGTCGCCGCACCTGCAGCGAAGCAGCGCTCGCCCGGCAGGCAGACGCATACGGTGAAGTCGGGCGAGAGCCTCTGGAGCATCTCCCGCCAGTACTCGATCGATATCAAGCAGCTGCAGCAGTGGAACCACCTGCAGGGCGCCGGCGTGAAGCCGGGACAGGTGCTCAAGCTCAGCGCGCCGGGCTGAGGCCCGCGGCGCCAGCCGGGCACGGGCTGCTAGACTGCCCGCGTCACGCCAACGCAGGTGCGCTTCGATATCCGGAGGTCGCATGGGATTCCTGCACGGCAAGCGCGCCCTGATCGTCGGCATCGCCAGCCAGCGCTCCATCGCCTGGGGCATTGCCAACGCCATGCATCGCGAAGGCGCGCAACTCGCCTTCACCTTCCAGAACGAGCGCCTCAAGGATCGCGTCGACGAGGCCGCCCACGCGTTCGGCTCCAACATCGTGCTGCCTTGCGACGTCGCCGTCGACGCGCAGATCGAGCAGTTGTTCACGGCATTGCGCAGCCACTGGGATGGCTTCGACATCCTGGTGCACTCGGTGGGGTTTGCCCCCCGCGAAGCCCTGCAGGGCGAGTTCCTCGAGCACCTCACGCGCGAGAGCTTCGCCATCGCGCACGACATCTCCAGCTACAGCCTCGCCGCCCTCGCCAAGGCGGCGCGCCCCATGATGACCGGTCGCGGCGGGGCCATCCTGACGCTCAGCTACCTCGGCGCGGAGCGCGCGATGGATAGCTACAATGTGATGGGCCTGGCCAAGGCCAGCCTCGAGGCGAACGTGCGCTATCTCGCCTACAACCTCGGCCCCGAGGGCACCCGGGTGAACGCCATCTCGGCGGGCCCGATCAAGACGCTGGCCGCGGCCGGCATCACCAACTTCCGCCGCATGCTGGACCACGTGGAAAGCAACGCGCCGCTGCGGCGCAGCGTCACCATCGACGAAGTGGGCAACGTCGGCGCCTTCCTCTGCTCGGATCTCGCCTCTGGCATCACGGGCGAAATCACCCATGTGGACGCCGGCTACAACATCCTCGGCATGGCCGGCAGCTGACGCCGGCGGCCAGGCAACAAAAAAGGGCGGCCTTGTTGGGCCGCCCTCTTCTTTCACCCTGCGCGACCAGCGCGCTTACATGCGGTCCGCGGCGATCTTGATGTCGGTCTTCGCCTTGAGCGCGTCGATGAACGCCTGCGTCGCGAGGATGCCGTAGGCCTGCGCCATCTGGGCACGCAGGGCATCGCGCTGCTCGAACGTGATCTTGGAAAGGTCGCCTTCCTGCACCTTGTCCACCGCGACCAGGGCGTAGTTGCCGTCGGCCGTGGAAACGCGGGCGAACTGCGGCTTGCCGTCGGCCGGGTGCGGCAACAGGAACGCCTGCTCCAGCACCTCGGGCGCCACGCCCTGCTGCATGCGGATGGCATTCGGTACCGCCTGCACGGTCGCGGCGGCACCGGTGGCCACGGCCTGCATGTCTTCGCCCTTCTGCAGCCTGGCGAGCAGCGCGTCGGCGCTCTTCAGCGTTTCCGCGGCGATGCGCTCGGCGAGGATCTTCTGGCGCACCTGGTCGCGCACCTCGGCCAGCGGGCGGGCAGCCGCCGGCACGTGCTTGTCCACGCGCACCACGACGGCATGGTCCGTGCCCAGCTCGACCAGGCCGGAGTTGTTGCCCTGCACCAGCACGTCATCCGAGAAGGCGGTCTGCACCAGCTTGGGGTTGGCGGCGATGCCCTCGCCACCCTTGCGCGAGAACGGCGCCGAGGTCTGGATCGGCAGGTTCAGCGCCTGCGACGCCGGCTCCAGCGAGGACGGGTTCTGGTAGGTCTGGTCGGTGAGCTTGCCGGCCAGTTCGCTGTACTGGCGATCCCGCTCGGTGCTCAGGTAATCCTTGGCGAGCTGGTCGCGCACCTCGGCGAAAGGCTTGGCCTCGCCACTGCGCACGTCGCGCAGGAACAGCACGTGATAGCCCTCGTCGGACAGCACCGGCTTGGAAATCTGGCCCTTCTGCAGCGCGAACAGCGCCGAATCGAAGGCCGGATTGGTGACGCCCTTCTCCAGCCAGCCCAGGTCGCCGCCCGAGCGCTTGGAGCCCAGGTCTTCCGAATCCTGTTCGGCGAGCTTGGCGAAATTCGCCGGATTCGCTTCACCGGCGATCTTTTCCGCCTTGGCGAGCGCGGCCTTCTGCTGGTCCGGCGTGGCGTTCTTCGGCACGTTGACCAGGATGTGCGACACCAGGCGCTGCTCGGGCTGCACGAAGCGCTGCTTCTGCTCGTCGTAGCGCTTCTTGAGCTCGTCATCGCTCGGCTGGGCATCGATCTTCAGGTCGGTGCCGTTCACTTCGATGTACTTCAGCGACACCTGCTCCGGATTCATGAAATCCGCCTGGTGGTCCTTGTAATAGGCCTCCAGCTGGGCGTCGGTGACCGCACTGTCGGCCAGCGCCGGACGGGGAACCGGGAACCAGCGCAGGTCGCGGCGCTGGTAAAGCAGGCCCAGGTAGCGATCCATGTCCGCTTCTGTGACCACGGCGCTGTCGATGATGGCGCGCGGCACCAGGCCGGGCTCGAGCGCCGCACGCTGGCTGGCCTCGAACATCCCCGGCGTCATGTTCTGCGCGGCGAGGATGGCCCGGTAGGTGGTGGGATCGAACTGCCCGTTGACCTGGAACTGCGGGGTGCTCGCGATGCGCTCGCGCAGGGCTAGGTCCGGCACCTTCATGCCCAGCGACTCGTTCGCCTGGCGCAGCAGCTGCTCGTTGATGAGCTGGTCGAGCACGCGGCGCTTCATCTCCGGCTGCTCGAACTGGGCCGCGTCGAAGCTGTCGCCCATGCGGGCCATGGCGTCACGGCGCGCATCGTTCATGCGTTCCTGGAAGTCACGCTGGGTGATTTCGTGCTTGCCGACCATCGCCACGAAGGTGTCGTTGTGCGTGGCGAAATAGGACTCGATGCCAAACAACGACATGGCCAATACGGCGAGGCCCAGAATGACAATGGAGGGCCATCCATGAAGCTTGGTGCGTATTGCCTGGAGCATGTCGTGGTCTCGGCTATATCGTTGTTCGCGCACGCGTGCGCGGGGCTCAAATGGCAAGGGCGCCACGCGGGCGCCCTTGCGAACTATGGCGGAGCGGACGGGACTCGAACCCGCGACCTCCGGCGTGACAGGCCAGCATTCTAACCGACTGAACTACCGCTCCGCATATTTCTGGTGGGTGCTGTAGGGATCGAACCTACGACCCTCGCCTTGTAAGGGCGACGCTCTACCGCTGAGCTAAGCACCCGAAACTAAGCAATAGCCGCTTAGTTTAGGGCATCCTTCAGGGTCTTGCCAGCCTTGAACGCCGGAACCTTCGAGGCCTTGATCTTGATCGTCTCGTTGGTGCGCGGGTTGCGGCCGGTACGAGCGGCGCGCTTGCGCACGGTGAAGGTGCCAAAGCCGACCACCGACACGTCGTCACCCTTCTTCAGCGCCTTCTGCACGGTCTCGAAGAAAGCCTCGAGAGCACGGCCGGCGTCAGCCTTGGTGAGTTCGGCCTTCTCGGCAATGGCATTGATCAGATCGGTTTTATTCATTGAGACACTCCCTTAAACGGTTATGCAGCCCGCGTGGTCATTCTGGGACCAGGCGACGTCTATGCGACCAGGGCACCGGGACATCGCCAAGCAACCCCGCATCACTGCGCATCGTGCTCGGCGTCAGGCTGCGGTGCCGCCTTTATACCAGTGGCCCCTAGGGTCCGCAATGACAAGGTTTTCCAAGGGTTCGCGCGGTTCAGCATGGTTCGCGAACGCTTGCAAAGTGCGCATTGAAACGCTATGCGAAGGGCACCCCAGGTCATGACACGCGCATGAAAAACGGGCGGTCGCCCGCCCGTTTTCCGGTGACGCGGATCACGTATCAGTGAGGCCGGGTGTACGACTCCTGCGACTCGTCCTGGGCGTCGTCCAGGGGCGCCTCGCCCTTCGGCTTGCTGTCGCCCTCGGTCGCCTGCAGCGGCTGCAGCGGACGCTCCAGCGCGATATCCAGCACCTCGTCGATCCAACGCACCGGATGGATGTCCAGCGAGCCGGTGATGTTCTGCGGGATGTCGGCCAGGTCCTTCTTGTTTTCTTCCGGGATGATGATCGTGGTGATACCGCCGCGATGCGCCGCCAGCAGCTTCTCCTTGAGGCCACCGATGGGCAGCACGCGGCCACGCAGGGTGATCTCGCCGGTCATCGCGACTTCGGAGCGCACCGGCACCTTGGTCAGGGCCGACACCAGCGCCGTGCACATCGCGATGCCCGCGCTCGGGCCGTCCTTCGGGGTCGCCCCCTCCGGCACGTGGATGTGGATATCGAACTTCTGGTGGAACTCCGGATCGATGCCCAGGCGCTCCGCGCGTGCACGCACGACCGACAGCGCGGCCTGGATGGACTCCTTCATCACGTCGCCCAGCTGCCCCGTGTTCACCAGGCGACCCTTGCCCGGCACCACGGAGGCCTCGATGCTGAGCAGGTCGCCGCCGACCTGGGTCCAGGCCAACCCGGTGACCAGGCCCACTTCGTTCTGGAGCTCTTTACGGCCGAAGTCGAAGCGACGCACGCCGAGGTACTGTTCCAGGTTGGCCGAGGTGACCTTGATCGCCTTCTTCGCCTTGGCCGTCTTTACGGCTGCCTTGGCCTTGGTGGCCTCGGCCTTCTTCTTGCCCGACTGGGCGAGCGTCAGCTCCTTCACCACCTTGCGGCAGATCTTGGAAATCTCGCGCTCGAGGTTGCGCACACCCGATTCGCGCGTGTAGTAACGCACGATGTCACGGATGGCCTCCCCGTCCACGCTCAGCTCCTCGGGCTTCAGGCCATTGGCCTTCAGCTGCTTCGGCAGCAGGTATTTCTGTGCGATCCCGAGCTTCTCGTCCTCGGTATAACCGGGGATGCGGATGACCTCCATGCGATCCAGCAGCGGACCCGGGATGTTCAGCGAGTTCGCCGTGGCGATCCACATCACCTCGGACAGGTCGAGGTCGACCTCCAGGTAATGGTCGTTGAAGGCGTGGTTCTGTTCCGGATCCAGCACCTCGAGCAGGGCCGACGACGGATCGCCACGGAAATCCATGGACATCTTGTCGATCTCGTCGAGCACGAACAGCGGGTTCTTGCTGCCCACCTTGTTGAGGTTCTGCACGATCCGGCCGGGCATGGAACCGATGTAGGTGCGGCGATGGCCGCGGATCTCGGCCTCGTCACGCACGCCGCCCAGGCTCATGCGGACGAATTTGCGGTTGGTCGCCTTGGCGATCGACTGGCCCAGCGAGGTCTTGCCCACGCCGGGCGGACCGACGAGGCACAGGATCGGGCCGCGCATGGTGTTCACGCGCTGCTGCACCGCGAGGTACTCGAGGATGCGTTCCTTGACCTTCTCCAGCCCGAAGTGGTCGGCATCGAGCACTTCCTGGGCCAGCTGCAGGTCCTTGCGCACCTTGCTGCGCTTCTTCCACGGCACGCCGACCAGCCAGTCCAGGTAGTTGCGCACCACCGTGGCCTCGGCCGACATCGGCGACATCTGGCGCAGCTTGCCGAACTCCTGGCGTGCCTTCGCCAGCACGGGCTTGGGCATGCCCGCGTTGTCGATCTTCTTTTGCAGCTCCTCGATCTCGTTCGTGCCACCTTCCTCGCTCTCGCCGAGCTCCTTCTGGATGGCCTTCATCTGTTCGTTGAGGTAGTACTCGCGCTGGCTCTTCTCCATCTGCGACTTCACGCGGCCGCGGATGCGCTTTTCCACCTGCTGCAGGTCCATTTCGCCGTCGACCAGGCCGATCAGCAATTCGAGGCGCTGGCCCACGTCGGCCGTCTCCAGCACCTTCTGCTTGTCGGCCATGCGCACGGAAAGATGCGCGGCGATCGAGTCGGCGACACGCGAGGGATCATCGATGCCCGACAGCGTGGCCAGCACTTCCGGCGGCAGCTTGCGGCTCTGCTTGACCAGCTGCTCGAACAGCGAGATCAGCGTGCGCGACACCACGTCGAGCTCGCGCTCCTTGTTGCTGTACACCGGCTCGATGACGCGGGAGGTGGCGGTCAACATGCCGCCGTCCTCGTCGTACTTCTCGATCGACACGCGCGACTGGCCCTCGACCAGCACCTTCACGGTGCCATCGGGAAGCTTCAGCAGCTGCAGCACGCCGGCCAGCGTGCCGATTTCATGCAGGTCGCTGATCTTGGGATCGTCGATGTCGGGGCTCTTCTGCGCCACCAGCAGGATCTGGCGCTCTCCCTCCATCGCGCGCTCGAGCGCACGCATGGACTTGTCGCGCCCGACGAACAGCGGAATGACCATGTGGGGATAAACCACCACGTCGCGCAGCGGCAGCACGGGCAATGCGTCGAGCGTGGCACCGGTGACCTGGGGATTGGGTGCGTTTTTTGCCATCGAAGAGAATCTCTCAGGATGATTAGCGTCTTTTGCCCCGACACTGCGCCGGGGGCATCTGTACGTCAAGTGGTGGCAAACCCGCGTACCTACAAGTGCATGAGAAACCACGCAAACAGAATGGCCCCGGCATGACTGCCGGGGCCATCGTGTGGTTGCTGTCGCGTTAAACCAGCGATCAGGCGGCGTCACCGCCCTCTGCACGCGGCTGCTTGAGATTGCCGCGATAGATGAGGTAGGGCTCGGCCTGGCCCTCGATCACCGCGTCGTCCACCACGACCTTGCTGACGTGCTCCAGCGACGGCAGTTCGTACATGGTGTCGAGCAGTACCTGTTCGAGGATGGTGCGCAGGCCGCGGGCGCCGGTCTTTCGCTTGAGCGCCTTGCGGGCGATCGCCTGCAGGGCCTCCGGGCGGAATTCCAGTTCCACGCCTTCCATCTCGAACAGCTTCTTGAACTGCTTGGTGACGGCGTTCTTCGGCTCGGTGAGGATCTTCACCAGCGCGGGCTCGTCCAGCTCGTCGAGCGTGGCGACCACCGGCAGGCGGCCGACGAACTCGGGAATCAGGCCGTAGCGCACCAGGTCGGACGGCTCGACTTCGGCCAGCAGCTTGCCCAGGTTTTCCTTGCGTTCCTTGCTGCGCACTTCGGCCGAGAAGCCGATGCCCACCGTTTCGGAGCGCTGCTGGATCACCTTCTCCAGGCCGGCGAACGCGCCGCCACAGATGAACAGGATGTTCTTGGTGTCCACCTGCAGGAATTCCTGCTGCGGATGCTTGCGGCCGCCCTGCGGCGGCACCGAGGCGAGCGTGCCCTCGATGAGCTTGAGCAGGGCCTGCTGCACGCCTTCGCCGGAGACGTCGCGGGTGATCGACGGGTTCTCGCTCTTGCGCGAGATCTTGTCGATTTCATCGATGTAGACGATGCCCGACTGCGCCTTGTCGACGTCGTAGTCGCACTTCTGCAGCAGCTTCTGGATGATGTTTTCCACGTCCTCGCCCACGTAGCCCGCTTCGGTGAGCGTGGTGGCGTCGGCGATGGTGAACGGCACGTTGAGCAGGCGCGCCAGCGTTTCGGCCAGCAGGGTCTTGCCCGAGCCGGTGGGACCGATCAGGAGGATGTTGGACTTGCCCAGTTCGACTTCGTCGCTCTTCTGGCGCGACTCCATGCGCTTGTAGTGGTTGTACACGGCCACCGCCAGCGCCTTCTTGGCGCGGGTCTGGCCGACCACGTACTGGTCGAGCGTCTCCATGATTTCACGGGGCTTGGGCAGCTGGCTGCGCCCGGAGGCGGCCTTCTCCTCCAGTTCCTCGCGAATGATGTCGTTGCACAGCTCGACACACTCGTCGCAAATGAACACGGACGGTCCCGCGATCAGCTTGCGCACTTCATGCTGGCTCTTGCCGCAGAAGGAGCAGTAAAGAATCTTGCCGCTGTCGTTGGAACGGCCCTGCCGATCGTCGCTCATGCCTGGATCCTGCTGATAAATCGATTGCGGTTTGAGAATAGCACAGGGTTCCGCGTCTGCATCGAGACGCGGAACCACTTGCAAACCCGGTACCAGGTGCCTGAAATCAGGCCGATTTCACCGTTTCGACGGCGCGACGGTCGAGGACCTGGTCGATCAGGCCATATTCCTTGGCCGCCTCGGCGCTCATGAAGCGGTCGCGTTCCATGTCCCGCTCGATCTTGTCCAGCGGCTGGCCGGTGTGCTGAACGTAGATGTCGTTCAGGCGGCGACGCAGGTACAGGATCTCCTGGGCCTGGATCTCGATGTCCGTGGCCTGACCGCGGGCGCCGCCCGACGGCTGGTGGATCATCACGCGCGAGTTGGGCAGCGAGTAGCGCTTGCCCTTGGCGCCGGCCATCAGCAGCAGCGAGGCCGCACTGCAGGCCTGGCCGATGCACATGGTGCTGACGTCGGGCTTGATGAACTGCATGGTGTCGTAGATCGCCAGCCCGGCGGTGACGGCACCGCCCGGGCTGTTGATGTACAGGTGGATGTCCTTGTCCGGGTTTTCCGATTCAAGGAACAGCATCTGCGCGACCAGCAGGTTGGCGACCTGATCGTTCACCTCGCCCACGAGGAAGATCACGCGCTCCTTGAGGAGGCGCGAGTAGATGTCGTACGAACGTTCGCCGCGGGCGGTCTGCTCGACGACGATCGGTACCAGGTTGAGGTTCTGGATCGGGTCCATGGCCATGCTTTGTCGCTCTCCGGTTGATTCGCCTGAAGGATGCCTCAGGCACTGACCGGGCGCATCACCTCGTCGAAGCTCAGGTTCTGGACGGTGGTCGTGGCGTGATCTGCCACCCATTCCGCGACCTGGTCTTCCATCACGCGATTCTGCAGCCCGGACATCAGTTGGGGGTCGCGGTTGTAAAGTTCAACGACCTTCTCCGGCTCCTCATAGGTCGAGGCGATCGCGGCGAGCTGCTCGGCCACGCGGCTGCGGTCGATGACCAGGGCCTGCTTGCGGGCGATCTCACCCATCAGAAGACCGGCGATGACGCGCTTGCGGGCGATCGGCGCGGCGGCCTCGACCAGCTGCGGCGGGACCTGCTGGCCGCGCGGCACGCTGCCCTGGGCCAGGCCATGGGCCTCGGACTGCACCATCACGTTCGGCACGTCCAGTTCCGGGTAGGCATTGGCCAGCTTCTCGGCCACTTCGGACTTCAGGCGGGCCATCAGGGTGGCCTTCAGCTCGCGCTCGAGGTTGGCGCGCACTTCCTTGCGGAAATGCTCCAGGTCGCCGTCGACGATGCCGAACAGCTGGGCGAACTCGGCGTCCACTTCCGGCAGCTTCGGCTCCTGCACCTTGACGATCTGGAAGTGGCACTGGGCGGTCTTGCCGGCCAGGTTCTCGTTGCGGAAATCGGCCGGGAACTCGACCTCGGCGTCGAACTGCTCGTCCGCCTTGCGGCCGGTCAGGACGTCGTCCAGCGCCTTGAACAGGTTGCCCGAGCCCAGCACGCTGCCGGCGCGCTCCAGGCCTTCGGCCGGGAAGCGGTAGTCACCGGCCTGCGCCGAGTACTCGAACATCACGAAATCGCCCTCGGCCGAGGCGCGCTCGACCGGGTCGAAGCTGCGGCGCTGCATGCGCAGGGTCTCGATCATCTTCTCGATGTCGGCATCGCCCACTTCGGCCACCGGGCGGCTGACTTCCAGCTTGGCCACGTCGACTTCCGGGAACTCCGGCATGATTTCGAAGGTAGCGGTGTAGGCGATTTCGCCCTCTTCCGGACGACCCGTGGTGTTGATCGACGGGTTGGCCACCGGACGCAGGTTTTCCTGGGCAACGGCCTCGCGCAGGGTGCTGCCGATCAGGTCGGAAAGCACTTCGCCACGAACCTGGTCGCCGAAACGCTGCTGGATCACCGCCGTCGGCACCTTGCCGGGACGGAAGCCCTTCAGGCGCACCGTGCGGCCCATCTCGGCGATGCGCGCGCTTACCTGCGACTCGAAGCGCTCCGCGGGAAACTTCACGGTGAGCTTGCGCTCGAGCTTGCCGACGTTTTCAACCGAAACCTGCATGACGTCTCCTGGAATACCGATACTGAGCGCCCGTCAAAGGCGCTTGGCGGCCTCAGGGCCGCCTGCTTATGAAAACCAAAGGGATGGTGCGAAAGGAGGGACTCGAACCCTCACGGGGTTACCCGCTGGAACCTAAATCCAGTGCGTCTACCAATTCCGCCACTTTCGCATCAGAACAACTCTGAGGAAATTACCGCAAGCACCGGATTTACAAAGGAATAGCGAAAGAACGTTTCCGCGCACCCCACCCCGTCAGCCTCCGGACACTCCGCCCTAAGTCGATGATTCCCTTACACGAAAGCGAGTCATTTTACGGGTCGCGCAGCGGCCAGCACAAGCGGGTCGAAGGTCACTGGAGAAAAGCCTCGAAAGCGTTGCGACACGGGCGTCATCGGGCGGAATCGCACCCCGGGCTGGCCGCCGGGCACGTCATGGCCGGCCCGCCCGGACCGGGCCCGGCCAGCGTGGCCGGATCGTCCGGATCGCCGACGGCGTCAGAGCTCGCGGAGCACGCGGAAGCCGACGCGGCCGCTGCGAACGCTGGCATCGGCGCCCTGGCGATAGGCCGAGCGCACCTGGTCCGGGGAACTGCCCCATGAGCCGCCACGCACCACCCGCACGCTGCAGCCCGGGTTGATCCAGGCGCTGCCATCGCGCGGTGCACGCAGGTAACTGTCGTGCCAGCAGTCCTGAACCCATTCGGAGACGTTGCCGCCCATGTCGTAGAGGCCATAGGGGTTCGGCGAGAAACTCATCACCGGCGCGGGGCCCCAGAAGCCGTCGCGATACCCCGCAAAGGCATTGCTCCAGCGGCGCCCGCTCGGCGAACGGTCGCTGCTGCCGGTGAGGTTCTCCACCCTGCCCGTGGGGGCACCGTCGCCCCACCAGTAACGCGTGGTCGTGCCGGCCCGCAGCGCGTACTCGAACTCGGCCTCACTGGGCAGCCGGTATGTCTTGCCGGTCCGCTGGCTCAGCCAGTCCGCGTAGGCCTTGGCATCCGCCCAGGAGATGTTGACCACCGGAAGCCGGCTGTCGGCGGTCTTGCCGACGTAGTCGTCCTGCCAACCCGCGCCGGAATCGTCGCGCATGGCGCCGGTGCCCTCGTCGTAGACGCTGGCGCCACCCAGCTTCGCGGAATCCGGCTGGTAGCCGCTGGCTTTCACGAACTCCCGGAACTGCCCCACGGTGATGGCCGAACGGGCCATGGCGAAGCCCTTGGCGATGGCCACGTCGTGCTGGGGGGTCTCGTCGTCCTGATGCCCCTCCTCGCTGTCCGGCGCCCCCATGCGGAAGCTGCCGGTGGGTACCACCACCATCGAGGGAGCCTGGCCCGGGATATCCAGGAAATGATCGGTGAACTGCTGGCCGGGCTTGTAGCTCGCATACAGGCGGGCGTTGGTGAGGCGCTCGCTGAATTCGGACAGGCCCGCGAGATCGGGGCTGATCGCCTTGGCCTGGTCGGCCAGCTGCTGGGCCAGCGCCAGGTTGCCGCCATCCAGGGCCGAGCGTGCCTGGCCGAGCAGGCCGCTGGCACGCGCCTGGCGCATGTTGTCCACACGCGTGTGCACGTCGCTGAGCGCAGGCGAATCGGGCGCGACCTGGGCGGCCTCCGCCAGCGCCGCGTCGGCACCCTTGAAATCGTTCTGGGCGACGGCGGCGAGCGCACGATCAAGCACCACGCGCTGCACCTGCAGGGTGCCCTGGGCCGCCACGGCGTTTTCCGGATCGAGCTGCTGCACCTGGCGATACAGTTCCAGCGCATTGTCGCCTGCCGGCTGGTCGGCGTGCCCCTGCTGCAGCAGGGTCGCCGCCTTGGCCAGCAACGGGCGCACCTGTGCCAGCGTCTTCAGCTTGGCCTGCGCCTGGGTGACGTCGTCGGTGGAATCGGGAATGGTCTTGAGCGTGTCCAGCAGGTCGCTGGCCGAGTCGGCATCGCCGATCACCAGATCCTGGTTGATCTCCGCCACCAGGCGCGCCCGGACCTCGAACAGGCCCTGCGCCGCCCGGCGGCTGTCGGACTTCAGCTTCAGCGCCTGCTCGAACAGCGCTGCCGCGCTGGTCTCGTCACCCGCCAGCTGCCCCCCATGCAACGCCTTGTTGGCCCGTGCCAGCAGCGCCTCCACCTCGGGCGTATCCGCGCTCAGCTGCTGCGGAAGATTGGTGTTCTTGTTGCTCATGCGCGCCACGATGACTTCGGTGGGCGCGAGCGTCACGGGCGGCCCGGCATCGACCTCCCCCAGGCCCGGCGGCGGTGGCGCGGGTACCGGCGCCGCCGATGGCGCCGGCCCCATGTTCATGGCCCGGTGCGCGGCGGTCGAGGACGGCTCGACATGGAACACCCGCGGAAAGAAGTGATAGACCAGTGCCAGCCCGAGCACGACGACGCCGACGGAACCACCGAGTGCGCGTTGTCGTCGTACGGTTTCCTTGCTCGGCATGGCTTGGTTCCGGGGCAGCCTGTTATCGTGCGGCGATTCTTACTCAGTGTTGCCTTAACCATAGGCACAAACCGATGTCAGGACAATGCGCGAGTGCGCGTCCTGCATGGCCAGGAAGACGCATGCATCCCGATTCATCCCTTACCCACGACGCCAGCTGGATCGACCGCCGCGATGCGTTGCAGGCGTGGCTGGCCGACGTACCGGTCGACGCTGCGCTCGGCTTCGACACCGAGTTCATGCGCCGCAATACGTTCTATCCGCAGTTGGCCCTGATCCAGCTCGGCTGGAATGGACACTATGCGCTGGTCGATCCCCTGGCCTTCGACATCGCCGATGCACTGCGCCCGCTGGTGGGCGACAGCGATGCGGTCACCGTGATGCACAGCGCCAGCGAAGACCTCGAGGCGCTCTCGCCGCTGCTGCCGCACGGGCCGCGCCACCTGTTCGACACGCAGATCGCGGCCGCGTTCGTGGGCATGGGACTGGGCCTCAGCTATCGGGCGCTGGTGGCCGAGCTGGCCGGCGCGGAACTGGACAAGGGCGAAACCCGCTCCGACTGGCTGCAGCGACCGCTGACCGATTCCCAGCGCAGCTATGCCACGCTGGACGTGGTCTACCTCAAGCCGGTGCACGAGCAGCTCGCCGAGCGCCTCGCCCAGCGCGATCGCACGGCCTGGCATGCCGAAGACTGCGAACGGCTGAAGCAGCGCTCCTGCTATCGCGGCGGCGACCCGCAGCCCCAGCGCACGTTCCGCAGCGCGGCTGAGTGGCGCCCCGAACAACGCGCCCTGCTCCGCCGCATCCTGCTGTGGCGCGACCATACCGCGCGCACGCTGGACCGCCCGCGCCCGTGGCTGCTCGAAGATGCGCTGGTGATGAACCTGGTACAGCAACTGCCGGGCAACCTCAGCCAGCTCGAGCAGCGTACGCGCGGCCAGCGCGCACTGCGTTCCCCGCAACAGCGGGAGCTGCTGGAAACCCTGCTTCGCCCCATCGAATCAGAGGAAGTGGACGCGACGGCCGCGATCCCCGAATCGCCCCAGGGCGAAGCCAAGCGAGCCCTTTCCGCGATGAAGGACTGGGTGGACAAGCAAGCCGCCAACCTCGATCTGCCCGCCGGCCTGCTGTGCCCGCGCAAGGTGCTGGAGGAATACGTGGTTACCGCGCAATGGCCGGATTTCCTCGAGGGCTGGCGGCGCGGCGTGCTGCATGACGACCTGAGCCGCCTGCTGCCCTGAGCGCGGCCCGGGGGCTTGGCGAAAACCCGAGCAGCCTGCTAGCATTGTTCGCTCGTGTGGGGCCATAGCTCAGCTGGGAGAGCGCGTCGTTCGCAATGACGAGGTCGGGAGTTCGATCCTCCCTGGCTCCACCACTCGATTCCTGACAGCGCCTGCTGCCCTCCGGCACCAGGCGCTGTTTTGTTTTTGGGCCTCGCCGCCGCGCGCTCACGCCATGATGTTCACGCCGCCGTCGATGTACAGCGTCTCGCCGGAAAGACGCCGCGCATAAGGCGTCGCCAGGAACGCGCAGGTGAAGCCGACATCCATGATGTCCACCAGTTCGCCCAGCGGGGCGCGCTGGGACGCCTCGCTCAGCAGCAGGTCGAAGTCCTTGAGGCCGCTGGCGGCCCGCGTCTTCAACGGGCCGGGCGACACCGCGTGCACGCGGATCCCGCGCGGACCCAGCTCGTAGGCGAGGTAGCGCGCGCAGGATTCGAGCGCGGCCTTCACCGGACCCATCACGCTGTAGTTGGGCACGACCTTGTTCGCGCCGTAGTAACTCATGGTCAACAGGGTGCCGCCGTCCTTCATCAGGGGCGCGGCCAGGCGCGCCATGCGTACGAAGGAGTGGCAGGAGATGTCCATGGCCGCCGCGAAGCCCTCGCCCGAGCTTTGCAGCAGGCCGGCCTCCAGGTCGTCCTTCGGCGCCCAGGCGATGGAGTGCACGACGATGTCGAGCTTTCCCCACTCACTGGCGATGCGCTCGAACACCGCTTCCTGCTCGCCGGGCCTGGCCACGTCCAGCGGCAGCAGCAACGAGGCCTGCAGATCGGTGGCCAGCGGTTCGACATGGCGGCGCGCCTTGTCGTTCAAATAGGTGATGGCCAGCTCCGCGCCCGATTCGCGGAACGCCTTGGCGCAGCCATAGGCAATCGAATGCTCGTTGGCGATGCCGGTCACCAGCGCCCTGGCGCCGTGCAGGATCGGTCGTGCTGCTTCACTCGTCATCACACGTCTCCTCTGGCCTGCCTGCGACTGACGTGGCGGCAGGGACGCTACCGGCGATGCGATTCGCCCGCCGCGCCTAGCCCCGTTCCGCCGACTAATCCACCAGCGCCATCGTGTGGCGCGCGATCATCGATTCCTCGTTGGTCGGTATGACCCACGTCTCCACGCGGCTGCCCGGCGTGCTGATGCACGGGCCAGCGGCCGCATTCGCCGCGGCATCGATGTCGACGCCGCACCATGCACACAGCGCAGCCACGCGCTGGCGAATGGCCGGCGCGTTCTCGCCGATGCCGGCGGTGAAGACCAGGGCATCGATGCCGCCCATCGCCGCCGCCAGCGAACCCAGCTCGCGCGCGATGCGGTAGACGAACAGGTCGACCGCGGCACGGGCGGGCGGCTCGTCGCTGGCCAGCAGTTCGCGCATGTCGCTGGACATGCCGGACACGCCCAGCAGGCCGGACTGGCGGTAGATCAGGTCCGCCACGTCACGCGTGCTCATGCCCAGCTCGTCGATGAGATAAAGGATGACGCCCGGGTCCAGGTTGCCGCAGCGCGTTCCCATCGGCAGGCCGTCGACCGCGGTGAAGCCCATCGTGCTCGCCACGCTCCTGCCACCGGCGATGGCGCACATGCTGGCGCCGTTGCCCAGGTGGGCCACCACGGTGCGTCCGGTGGCGGCGGCCGGGGAGTAATCGCCGAGCACGCTGGCGATGTACTCGTACGACAGTCCATGGAATCCGTAACGACGCACGCCTCGCCCGGTAATGGACGCGGGCAAGGCGTAGGCCTGCGCGACGTCCGGCTGGTGGCGGTGGAACGCCGTGTCGAAACAGGCCACCTGCGGCAGCCCGGGACGCCGCCGGTGGATGATGCGGATCGGTGCCAGGTTGTGCGGCTGGTGCAGGGGCGCCAGCGGCGACAGGGTTTCCAGTTCGTCGACCACGGCCGGCGTCGCCAGCACGGCCGAACTGAACAACTGGCCGCCGTGCACCACCCGGTGCCCTACGGCCGCGACCTGGTAACCCTCGCGATGGCCGCGCAGGTAGTCCCCGATGTGGGCGATCGCCCCTTCATGACCCAGTTCGCCGCCCGCGGGCGTCAGTTCGGACCGGGTCAGCTCGCCGTGCTGGTCGACCACGCGAAAGCGCGCATGCGTATACAGGCCATCCACCTGCCCCTGCATCGCGAGTTTCAGCTCGGTGCCCCGCTCGAACACGCGGAACTTGATGCTCGAGGACCCGGCGTTCAACACCAGGATGACGTCGGTCATGCGTTCATCCCATGATCCTCGCGGATTCGCGCTGGGCGGCCGCCACCAGCACCGCCACCGCGCAGGAGGCCAGCCGCGTCACCAACGAATCGGCGCGGCTGGTCAGGATGACCGGCACCCGTGCGCCCAGCACGATCCCGGCGGCGTCCGCGCCCGCCAGGAACGACAGGCTCTTGGCCAGCATGTTGCCGGCCTCGAGGTCGGGCACCATCAGCACGTTGGCGCGCCCGGCCACGGGTGAGTGGATCCGCTTGATGCGCGCCGCCTCCATGTCGATCGCGTTGTCCAGCGCGAGCGGCCCGTCGACCAGCGCGCCGGTCACCTGCTGGCGATCCACCATCTTGCACAGGGCCGCCGCCTCGATCGTCGAGGGCACCTTGGGGTTCACCGTTTCCATGGCCGACAGGACCGCCACGCGGACCTCGGCGAACTGCAGAGCGTGACCGAGGTCGATCGCGTTCTGCAGGATGTCGACCTTCTCTTCGAGCGTGGGCGCGATGTTGATCGCCGCATCCGTGATGATCAGGGCTTGCTCGTGCTGCGGCACGTCCATCACGAAGCAATGGCTGATGCGGCGGGCGGTGCGCAATCCCGTTTCGCGCCTGACCACCGCCGCCATCAGTTCATCGGTATGCAGGCTGCCCTTCATCAGGGCCTCGGTGCGCCCTTCCCTCACGCACTCGACCGCCGCCGTGGCGGATGCGTGGCTATAGGGCGTATCGACGATCGGGTAGGCGGCCAGCTCGATGCCGTGCTCGGCCGCCACCGCCTCGATGCGTGCGCGCGGCCCCACCAGCACGGGCGCGATCAGTCCGGCCCGGGCCGCTTCCACCGCCCCTTCAAGCGAACTGCGGTCGCAGGGATGGGCGACCGCGACGGGCAGCGGCGCCAGCGTCTTGCAGTACTCGATCAGCCGGTGGTACTTGGCGTGCTTCTGTTCCATCGACGCCTCCTGGGCGCATCGGGACATTCATCCGGGACACGACCCTCAGGCCTTCGGCGCAACCGGGCCTGCGGCGGACGGGGGCAAACGGGAGGTTTCGCCGAGCGCGCTGCGTATGCTCGCCATGGCCGAGGCCTGTTGCGGCGTATGCGTATCCTTCCTCACGCGCTCATCGGCCAGCAGCGCATCGATGAGCGCCAGCAGGCGTGCGCGATCGGCGGGATCGGCGAGCAGCCTCGGCAGGGTCGCCACCGCCTGATCGGGCTCGTACTGCACGATGATTTCCTGCTCGCCGCGAATCCTGCGCCACTGGTCGTTCGGCAAGGGGGGAAGGTAGTCGGCGTAGTCCTTGCTCAACTGGTCGCGCATCGCCAGCCGGCTCAGCAGCAGCGGTTCGCCCCGGCGCTCGAGCAGGATGGCCACCCGCGCCACGGCCTCGGCGTAGCCGCCTTCACCGATCGCAGCCAGCGCCTGCTTCACGTAGGGCATGTCGCGCGGTTCCACGGCCGCGTGCGCGGCCTCTTCGCGGGTGCGGTTGCGGTCGGCCAGGTGCAGCGTGAACAGGTTCGCGTAGACCCCGAAGAACAAGGCCTCGGTGGCGGCATCACGCAGCGCCGTGCAGCAGTCCAGGGAGGCACTGAGCACCGAGGCACCGGCCTTCTCGAACTCACGCCATGCGTTGGTCGCGTCCGCCGGCTTGCGATCGGCCTTGACCGCCTTGGCCGCAGGAGGCAGCCATGACAGCCAGGGGTTCATGTCCGACCAGGCCCATCGCTGCACGCGAAGCGGATGCAGGCCACGCATCACCTGCGCGCTCGCTTCGCTCGACAAGGCCTCGACGAAAGGCTGGGCGAACAGCTGGTAGGCGAGCTGGTTGAATTCGGAAACCTCGGCCACGGCGCGGAACGGCTTCTCGTCCGCGCGACCGAAGCGGTTCAGCCGCGCGGCGATGTCCTCCAGGCGCAGCTCGCGGAACGACACCTCGTAGGCCACCCCGTGCGCGTCGCCTTCCGTGGGCGTGATGCTCATGCCGTAAAGGCCGGGCGGGAAGCTTTCGATCGCCTGCAATACGCTGACGATCTGCGCGTGTTCCTTCTTCGCCACCTTGCCCGACACGAAGATGCCGAGATGGCCGACGCTTTCGTGCATCAGGCCGACGATGACCTGGCCGCGCGCCTTGATCTCGTCGGTACTGCCGTACAGGTCAGCCACCCAGTTGAAGGCCTGCTGCGGTGGCGTGATGTTGTCGCCCATCGAGGCGAACAGCACGATCGGCGACCGTATGTCGCGCAGGTCGAACGACTTGCCCTTGCCGTTGCCCACCTCGCCGGACCACAGCTTGTTGCCGACGAACAGGTTGCGCGTGATCCACTCGATCTCCTCGCGGTTCATCAGGTAGAAACCGCCCCACCACTTCTCGAATTCGAGGAAACGGGCCGGCTCCGTATCGATGTGCGCGTAGAGGTTGTAGTACTTGTCCCAGAAGGTATTGGCGAGATTGAGGTTCTCGAAGTTCTGCACCAGCCAGGCGCCGTCGAACTTGCCGTCGCCCAGGTCGGCGGCATACGAGGCCAGCCAGGTGCCGCCGAGCAGGCCACCGGCATAGCGCATGGGATTGTCGCCGGCGCCCTCGCTCCAGGCTCCGCTCCAGTAGGACATGGGCGCGCCGTTGATCACGATCGGACCGGTCGTGTCCGGATCCGAACTGGCCAGCATCATCGCCGCCCAGCCACCCTGGCAATTGCCGATCAGCGCGGGTTTGGGGCTGTCCGGATGCAGGGCACGTACCTTGGCGACGAAGCGCTGCTCCGCCGCGCAGACATCCAGCAGGGTCTGGCCCGGTTCCGGATCGCGATAGAACACCACGAAGTACACCGGATGCCCGGCGCGCAAGGCGACGCCGACCTGGGAGTCGTCCTTGAACCCCCCGATGCCCGGCCCGTGGCCGGCACGAGGGTCGATGATCACGTAGGGACGCTTGCGTTCGTCGATGACCACGCCGTCCGGCGGCAGGATGCGCAACAGCGCGTAGTTCACCGGGCGCTCGAAATGGCGTGCGTCCAGCACGGTCTCGTAATCGAAGTGCAACGCGGGCTTGAGCCCCTGCACCGTCGCGTCCATGAAATCCGTGCCGCGCTGGCGCAGCGTGTCCCAGTAAAGGACCGATCGCTGGGCGGCGTCCACCGCATAGCGCCAGCCTTCGGCCGGGTTGGCGAGTGCCGCCCAGGCCTTGAGCAGGCCATCGTCGCGCCAGTACGACTGCAGCGCCTGCCCGACCTGGTCGCCGTAGTGCTCCAGCGCGAGCTGGGTCCGCTTGTGCCAGAGGTTCGCGACCTTGGCCGCGATGTCCTGGCCCTGCGCCACTTGCTGTCCTGAATCCATGAAGCAGTCCCCCATGAGTCGACTGGAGTGCCCGGCAGACGGACGCAAGTCGTCACGCCGACGGATGGAACGGGTGCAGGCCCCTCGCGTATCAAACGGGTGGATACCGGCCAGGGGCGTCGGGAGCCTCCAATGTCCAACAAAAATGATGACAACTGCGTGTGCGCCGGGCTGCCAGGTTTTCGGTACGCAGTGAAACCGTCGTGCATGCGCCTGACGCCCCTGGCGATGACGCCGCACCTCGGTCACGGGATGACTTCGCAACTAATTGCGCCCACGGCACCTTGATCGGGCCACCGGGGCTGACTGGCAGGCAAACGGAAACACGCCACCCCTTGATGTCATCGCGACCGGGCACACTTCCGGCACTGCTCGCCTGGTTTTTATCGCGCCATGGTGGGAGCCATCACCCATGCCGGAGATTTCGCTAGTCATGACACCGCAGGAACAACAACTACTCGAAGACTTTCTCCAGCGCCTGGTCGGTGCGGGCGGCGTGGCGAAGGACCCGCAGGCCGACGCGCTGATCCGCCAGCGGCTGGCCAGCCAGCCCGACGCGCTCTATCTGCTGGTCCAGCGCAGCCTGTTGCAGCAACAGGCGCTGGAAAACGCCAAGGCGCAGATCGCGCAGCTGCAGTCGCAGGCGGCCTCCCAGCAGGCAGGCGGCAGTTTCCTCGGCAGCCAGCAGCAGCAGCCCGCCTGGGGCGCCACGCCACCACCCTACCCGCCGCCGCAGCCCGCGGCCGCGCCGGGTTGGCGTGAGCGCCTGTTCGGTGGTGCGCCGGCCCAGCCACCTGCGGCGCCGGGCTTTCTCTCGCAGGCCGCGACCACCGCGGCCGGCGTCGCCGGGGGCATGTTCCTGTTCGAAGGCATCGAGAGCCTGATGGGCGGCCACCATGGTGGTGGCTTCCTGGGCGGCGGCCAGCCCTCGGTGATCGAGAACATCACCGAGAACAACAACTACTACGACAACGACCGCTCGCCGGATCACAACGACCGGGACTTCGCGTCGACGGATGATTTCGACGACAGCAGCGATGGCGGCTTCGACGACAGCAGCTGGAGCTGAGTCCGCGTCGCGAACGTCAGTCCGATCCAGGTCGCGCCCGGTCACGCGCCGGGCGCGCTCCCTCCGTCACGCCGTGGCCGCCAGTTCGCGCAACTCCGGATGGCGCGACTCGCGCAGGTCGTTGCGCAAGGCTTCGACGAAATACGCAGGCGCCGCGTCGATGGCCGAGCGCAGCATGGCGCAGGCCTCCTCGATATGGCCGCGTTCGGTGAGCACCGAAGCCCAGCTGCACTTGCCGCGGTAATCGCCCTTTTCCGCCGAGGCGCGATACAGCTCATAGGCACGCCCGAGATCCTGCTCGGTCTCCCAGCCGTATTCGTAGTACTGCCCGAGGAAGTGCATCGCGCGCGCATGGCCTGCGGCGGCGGCGCGTCCGAACCAGAGGAAGGCCTCGGTACGATTGGGCTTCACGCCGCGGCCCTGGGCCTGCACGTGGGCATAGTTGTACATGCCCCAGTCCGATCCGTGCTCGGCGGCCTCGCGGTACCACACCGCCGCCAGCTCGTAGTTGACCGGCACGCCCCATCCGTTCTCGTGGATGCGCCCCAGCATGTTCATCGACATCGCGTCGCCCTGGTGGGCCGCATGCTGGAACCAGTACAGCGCTTCCGCCGTATTGCGCTCGCAGCCGATGCCCTCGAGGTACATCTGGGCAACCCCCAGCTGTGATCCCGGGTCGCCGGCCAGCGCCTGGGCCAGCAGGGTCGCGTGCACGCGCGACGGGTCCGTCCTCAGCAGATGGAGGAACTCGTCCGCACGACCCGCGGCCTGCCCGCCACTCATGTCTCTGACCACGACCGCAGCAGGTTGTGGTAGACGCCGGTGAGGCGAAGCATGTCCGCCGGCGGCGCCTCGGCCTGGGTGAGGCTCTGGATGGAGACATCCAGCTCCAGCAGCAGGCGGCGCTGGTGTTCGTCGCGGACCAGGCTCTGGATCCAGAAGAACGAGGCCATCCGCGCGCCGCCCGTCACCGGTTCGACGCGATGCAGGCTGCTGGAGGGATACAGCACCATGTCGCCTGCCGGCAGCTTCACCGAATGCGTGCCGTAGGTGTCCTCGATGACCAGGTCGCCACCTTCGTACTCGTCGGGATCGTTGAAGAACAGCGTCGCCGAAAGATCGGTGCGGATCGGCGTGCCGGCGCCGTGGCGGCGGTCGTAGCGGATCGCGTTGTCCACGTGGAAGCCGAACGACTGGCCACCCCGATAGCAGTTGAACAGCGGCGGGAAGATATGGCGCGGCAACGCGCTGGCGAAGAACGTGGTGTTGCGTGCCAGCGCATCGAGCACGACCTGTCCCAGTTCCCTGGCTTCCGACGAGTCTTCGGGCAGCTGCAGGTTGTCCTTGGCGAGGGCCGACTGGTGCCCGGCCGTCACCTTGCCGTCCGCCCACGGCGCCTGCTGGAGGCGCTGTCGGCAATAAGCCAGTTCATCGGCGGTGAGGACTTCGGGAATGTGCAGAAGCATGGTGGTTCCTACGCAAGCGGGCCGGCCGCATCCTGCGGCCAGCCCCGGACAGTATCAGAAGCTGAAGCTCGCGGTGAGCATGCCGGCCCGGCCTGGCGCCACCGAGGCGTAGTGCGCGGCATACGCCTTGTCGAAGTAATACTTGTTGGTGAGGTTCTGCACGTTCAGCTGCAGGGTGAGGTGCGGGTTCACCTGGTAGGACGCCATCGCGTCGAAACGCGTGTACGACGGCACCCACTTCAGGTTCGCGGTATCGCCATACACCTTGTCCTGGTAGTACGCGCCGCCACCGACGGACCACTTCGAAGTGATCGCCACCGTGGTCCACAACGTAAAGCTGTTCTTCGGCGTGTTGGGGAACTGGTTGCCCTTGTTCGCCTGCTCGCCCGGCCCGACCTTGACCAGTTCGCTGTCGAGGTAGGTGTAGCCGCCGTACACGCTCCAGCGCTCGGTGATCGCGCCGCTGAAGCCTAGCTCGACGCCATCCACGCGCTGCTCGCCGGCATTGATCTGCGCGCTGCCGCGCCCGCCGGTGGCCACGCGGGCGTTGCTCTTCTCGCTGCGGAACACAGCCGCGGTGAGCGAGAGCCGCTGGTCCAACACGTCCCACTTGGTGCCCAGCTCGAGGTTGCGGCTGCTTTCGGGCTTCAGGTCCGCATTGGTCACCGCGATGCCGTCCGCGCCATCGCCTGCATCCACGCCCGGCGGGTTGGATGAGGTGCCCCACGACAGGTAGATGCTTCCGTTCTGCGCCGGCTTGTAGACCACGCCCAACTGGTAGTTCCAGAAGTTGGAGTCATTGCTCAGGCGGGTGACCGCGCCGGTGGTGGTCGTGGTGGCGGTGGAGCGGGTGCTGAAGCTGTCGAAGCGCACGCCGCCGTTCACCGACCACTGCGGGTTGAACGTCACCGTGTCGAACGCCCAGGCGGAACGCGTGTCGGTGACGATGCGCGTCGGGTTCTGCCCGCCGATGATCGCCCCGTTGAACGGGTCGTTCGGGGTCGGATGCTGCGCATCGGTGCACCAGTAGTTGGACGGCGCACCGATGCCGTACTTCGCGCTGCAGGCGCCATTGACGATCGAGCCGATGTTGTGGGTATCGGCGGCGCTGGTCGCGGGGTCGACCAGGTAGCTGGTGCGCTGGGTCTTCTCGCTGCTCAGCTCCAGGCCGGCGGCGAAGCTGTGGGTCAGGCTGCCCGTCTCGAACTCGCCGGTGAGATCGGTCTGGTTCGTGATGTTGGTGGTGCTGCTGTCGCGGTTGTTGTTGCGGCGCCAGACGCCACCGTTCAACAGGAAGTTGCCCTGGCTGTCGTCGGGCTGGGTCCAGATGTAGTTGTTGGTGGAGCGACCGTACAGCGTGGTGTTGCGCAGCAGCCAGCCATCGCCGAAGTCGTGCTTCACCAGCACCGTGCCCACGTCGTCGCTCTGCTTCTGGAAATCGCGATCCAGCCAGCCGTAGTAGGTACCCCGCGGCACCGAGTACGGGCGACCGTCGCCGTTGAGGTAGGCATACGGGCTCGTGGCCGCGAACGGGTTGTTGTAGGGAATGCCGCTGTCCGGCGTGTCGTCGCTCTGCAGGTGGTAGTAGCTGAGCGTGACGCTGGTGGCCGAATGCAGGCCGAAGGTCACCGACGGCGCGATGCCCCAGCGCGAGAAGTCGGGTCCGTCGCGGCCCGGGACGTCGTTGCCGTGCCCCATCACGTTGAGGCGCACGGCCGAGTCGCTGCCGACCAGCTGGTTCCAGTCCAGCGTGCCGCGGTAGTAGTTGTCGCTGCCGACGCCGGCCGTGCCGCGCAGGAAGTTCTCGGCCTTCGGCGCCTTGGTCACCAGGTTGACGCTGCCGCCGACGCCGCCGCGCCCGGTGTACGCCGAGCTCGGGCCCTTGAGCACTTCGACCTGGTCGACGTCGAAGATTTCGCGGCTCTGCGAGCCCGAACTGCGGATGCCGTCGATGAAGATCGAGCTTTCCGAATTGAAGCCCCGGATGATCGGGCGGTCGCCGTTGGGGTTGCCGCCCTCACCGGCGCCGAACGTGATGCCGGGCACCTGGCGCAACACGTCGAGCAGCGAGGTGGCCGCGGTCTGCTGGATGATTTCCTGTGGAATGACCGTTACCGAGCGAGGCGTATCCAGCAGCGGCGCGGTGAACTTCGGCGAGGTGGTGTTGACCACCGTCGAGCGCACCTTCACGCCATCGAGGTTCTGCGCGTCCTGCGGATCGGGCGTCGTGTCTCGGTTCTCCGTCACGGCATCGGTGGCGGCCAGCGCCGAGGTCGAGGCCAGGGCCAGGCCCAGCGCGCTGACGGCCAGACGGATGGGCGGGTTCGCCGCGGAAGACACAAACGCTTTGCAAGTCATGCTCGATCCTTCGCGCAGGCATGCGCCGGCCACTCCGGAACGGGAGCCGCGAGCCTGCTGGTTGATGGGGACGGGTTGCGGTCGCCGTGGCGAGGTCTGGCCTCGAGCCCGGCTGCGTCACGAGAAGATAACGTGAGTGAGAATGATTCGCAATATCCTGCCGGCCGAGACGGCGGGATGAATCCCGCAGGCGTGCGCCCCGGCCCTTGTGGCCGCCCTGCCCGGGCTCCCGCTGTCAGCCAGCGAGCCACCACGTGCAGGCCCCGTTCATCCCCGCACGCCCAATGACCGGCATCCTCCATCCGGTAAGCAACCTCTGGCCTAGCTGAAAAGGAAGACGACCCTGCTAGCCTTGCCTCGCCCGAGCGCTCCATGCACGGGGCTCTTCCACCGGCACTGAAGCCTGTGAAGTGCAAGAGCACGGCTTTCACGTCATCCAAAACGGGCAATCCACGGATAGCCTGTCGGCCCGCTCTGCGCCTCACCACACCAGACAGCAGGAACCCCGCATGCAGAATCTGGAAGACACCAAGCTCGCCATCATCGGTCTCGGCTACGTCGGCCTGCCCTTGGCCGTCGAGTTTGGGAAGCACTACGACACGGTCGGTTTCGACATCAACCACGGCCGCATCGAGGAGTTGCGCGGGGGGCGCGACAACACCCTGGAAGTGAACAGCGAGGAACTGGCCGAAGCCAGGCGCCTGCGTTTCAGCAGCGAACTGCCTGATCTCGCCGATCGGAACGTCTATATCGTCACGGTGCCCACGCCGATCGACTCGGCCAAGCGCCCCGACCTCACCCCGCTGATGCGCGCCAGCGAAGCCCTGGCGAAGGTGCTCAAGCGCGGCGACACCGTGGTGTACGAGTCCACCGTCTACCCCGGCTGCACGGAAGAAGTGTGCGTGCCCATCCTCGAGAAGGGCTCGGGCCTGGTCTTCAACCGCGACTTCTATGCCGGTTACAGCCCCGAGCGCATCAACCCGGGCGACAAGCAGCATCGCGTCACCAGCATCCTCAAGGTCACGTCCGGCTCCACGCCCGAAGCGGCCGACTTCGTCGACCGCCTCTACGGCTCCATCATCACGGCCGGCACGCACAAGGCCAGTTCGCTGAAGGTGGCCGAAGCGGCCAAGGTGATCGAGAACACGCAGCGCGACCTCAACATCGCCCTGGTCAACGATCTCTCCATCCTGTTCAACAAGCTGGGCATCGACACCCTGGAAGTACTGCAGGCCGCGGGTACCAAGTGGAACTTCCTGCCCTTTCGCCCCGGCCTGGTGGGCGGCCACTGCATCGGCGTGGATCCGTACTACCTCACCCACAAGGCGCAGGAAGTCGGCCATCACCCCGACGTGATCCTCGCCGGCCGGCGCACCAACGATGGCATGGGCGTGTACGTCGCCAACGAGGTGATCCGGTTGATGGTGTGCAAGGGCATCAACCCGGTGCGCGCGCGCGTGCTGGTGCTGGGCCTCGCCTTCAAGGAAAACTGCCCCGATCTGCGCAACACCCGCGTGGTGGACATCGTGCATGCGTTGCACGCCTACAACGCCCAGGTGGACGTGCACGACCCGTGGGTCAATGCCGCCGAGGCCGAACACGAATACGAACTCACCCCGGTGGCCGCTCCTGCGGCCGGTGACTATGACGCCGTGATCGTGGCGGTGGGCCACCGCCAGTTCGTCGAACTTGGCGTCGACGGCATCCGCGGCTACGGCAAGCCGGCCTCCGTGGTGTACGACGTGAAATACGTGCTGCCGCGCGACGCGGTCGACGGTCGACTCTGAACTTCAGGAACAAGCCATGAAAGTGTTGGTTACCGGCACCGCTGGATTCATCGGCTCCCATGTCGCCGAGCGCCTGCTTGCGCGCGGCGACGAAGTGGTCGGGCTCGACAACCTCAGCGACTACTACGACGTCAACCTGAAGAAGGCGCGACTGGCACGATTCGCCGACCGTCCTGGCTACACGCACATCCACGCCGATCTCGCCGATCGTGCGGCCATGGAGCGCGCATTCGCCGAACACCGCCCGCAACGCGTGGTCAACCTCGCCGCGCAGGCGGGCGTGCGATACGCCGCGGAGAATCCGCACGTCTACACCAGCAGCAACGTGACCGGTTTCCTGCACGTGCTGGAAGGCTGCCGCCAGCATGGCGTCGAGCACCTCGTGTTCGCCTCGACCAGTTCGGTGTACGGCGCGAACACCGCGATGCCGTTCTCCGAGCACAAGTCGGCGGAACATCCGCTCACGCTATACGCCGCGACGAAGAAAGCCAACGAACAGATGGCGCACAGCTACGCGCACCTGTATGGCACGCCCTGCACGGGCCTGCGCTTCTTTACCGTGTACGGCCCGTGGGGCCGCCCGGACATGGCGTTGTTCCTGTTCACCAAGGCGATCCTCGCCGGCGAGCCGATCCGGGTGTTCAACCACGGCCGGCACAAGCGCAGCTTCACCTACGTGGACGACATCGTCGAGGGCGTGATCCGCACGCTCGACAAGGTGCCTTCCATCGATGCGGTCTGGGACAGCAACATGCCTGATCCCGCGCGCAGCGGCGTCGCGCCGTTCCGCCTGTTCAACATCGGCAACGAGCGCCCCGTCGAGCTGCTGCAGTACATCGAAGTGCTCGAGCAGTGCCTGGGCCGCAAGGCCACCATGGAACTGCTGCCATTGCAGGCCGGCGACGTGCCCGATACCGAAGCGGATGTAACCGACCTGATACAGGCCGTTGGCTATAGGCCGCAGGTGTCGGTAGAAACTGGCGTGGCCAACTTTGTACGCTGGTACCGCGAGTACTACCGCGTGTGATTGGCGAAGGCCCGACATCGGGGCGGCACGACTGACCGATACGCCACCGACCCAATCCACGTCACCACAGGATGTTGGTCAACGGGGATTCCAAGGGGACGGGCGTGATCATCGACTACCTGGGCGGGGAGTATCCCGCCGATGTGGAAGCGGACGTGTGCATCGTCGGCGGCGGCGCCGCCGGCATTGCCATTGCCCGTTCCTTCCTGGGTACGCGTTTCAGCGTCTGCCTGGTCGAGAGCGGCGGACTGGCGGGCGAAGACCGCAACCAGGCGCTGTATGAAGGAAGTTCGGCCGGCGATGTCGAGTTCGACCCGGGCACGTCGCGCATGCGCGTGTTCGGCGGCAGCTGCAACCTCTGGGGAGGCGGCTGCATTCCCCTGGGCAGGCAGGACCTGGAGCCGCGCGAATGGGTGCCGCACAGCGGCTGGCCCGTGGGCTATGCCGAACTCGAGCCGTTCTACCTTCGCGCCCGCGAGTACTGCCAGATCGGCGCATTGGACTTCACCGACGGCTCCTTCGCCGAATCGCGATTCCGCGCCACGCTTCCCTTCGACCAGGAGAAGCTGGTCAACCAGTTCTTCGCGCGCAGCCCGATCCTGTTCGGCGATGCTTACCGCGCCGAACTCGAGCGTGCCGACAACGTCACGGTGCTGTTGCATGGCAACCTGCTGGAACTGAAGGCCAGTGCCGACGGCAAGCGCGTGCGCGAGGCCCATATCGGCGCGCTCAACGGCGCGCGCAGCGTGGTGCGTGCCCGCCATTACGTGCTCGCCTGCGGCGGCATCGAGAACGCGCGACTGTTGCTGCTGTCCGATTCCGTCGTACCCCAGGGCCTGGGCAACCAGCACGACGTGGTCGGTCGCTATTTCATGGACCACCCCAGTGGCAAGCTGGGCACGCTGACGGCGAAGGCGAACCACCGCATCACGCGGCCCTACGAACGGCGACATATCAAGGGCGCACCGCCGGCCTTCCCGGAGATCGCCCTGTCCCCGCAGTTCCAGCGCAGGCACCGGGTACTCAACGGGCGCGTGCATCCGTTCGGCGTGGAGGGTCCGCTGCCCCGCGGCATCCGTGCGTTGCGCGAGCTGAAGTCCGCGTTGCGATCGCCGGTCCAGGACGAGGGCACGCAACTCGAGGCGAGGTTGTCCGAAGCCATGCGCAATGCGCCGGCAGGCCACGTCATCACCGCGCCGGACAACCTGGGCCTCACCGCCCTGAAGCTGGGCCTGGGCATCGGCGACCTCGCCCGCGCCTGCGTGCACAAGCTGGCGGACCGCCCGACCGTGACCAACAGCCACGTGGACCTGGTGGGCTATTTCGAACAGGCGCCCAACCCGGACAGCCGGGTGACGCTGGGCACGGGCGTGGATGCGTTCGGCCAGCGCAAGGTAAAGGTGGACTGGCGGCTGACGTCGCTCGATCGGGAAACCTATCGCTCGTCGGCGCGGATGTTCGGCGAAGAGATCGCGAGCGCGGGCAAGGGACATTTCCAGCTCGAACCCTGGCTCGCCCACGACGACACGGCCAGGCCCGAAGTCCATGGCACCGCCCACCACATGGGCACCACGCGCATGTCGGACAACCCGCGCACCGGCGTGGTGGATCGGCGATGCAAGGTGCACGGCATGGACAACCTGCATATCGCGGGGAGTTCGGTGTTCCCGACGGGAGGCTGGGCGTTCCCTACCTTCACCATCGTGGCCTTGAGCATGCGCCTGGCCGATGAACTGCGCGACCTGCTGACCTCCTGCGCCAGCACCGGCCTGTTGTGATCCGACGGCCGCATGACGCCCGTCGCCGCCTTGCTCGCCATGAAGGATTCCGCACCCTCGCTGCATAACGTCGTCGGACCGTGGCTGCGGCAGCATGGGTCGGGCATCCACGATCGCGAAGCGCTGGTCGTGCTGTTCGACAGCAGCCACTGGATGGATTATCGCGCCGACGCGAACCTCGTCCTGTCCGCCCCGGAGCGTGAGCGCGCGTTGCGGTTCCGCCAGGACCGGCATCGGGACGCCTACGTCATGGCGCACGCGGTTTGGCGCCTCGTGCTGGCGGAGGTGCTCGGCGTCGTACCCGATGACGTGCCGCTGGCGAACACGACGAACGGGCAACCTCGCCTGCCCGGCACCGGCTATGCGACCAGCCTGAGCCACAGCGGCAACGGTGTCGCCATCGCGATCGCACGCGCCGGATGCATCGGCATCGACATCGAGCCGTCGCAACCGCGCACGGGCATGGGCGACCTGATCAAGGTCGTATGCACGCCCGATGAGGCCAGTGCGTTGTCGAGACTCGAACCTTCCCTGCGTGACGCGGCCATGCTTGCGCTATGGACACGCAAGGAAGCCCTGCTCAAGGCCTTTGGCGTAGGCCTGCTCGCCACACCGTCGACCATCGGCGTCGATATCGGGGTGGCCATACCACCTCCGGCACAGGCCTGCGAGATGCCCGCATGCGTCGTGCATCCGCTGACGCTGCCCGAAGGTTGGATGGGTGCGCTGGCGGCTCCCGCGCCCATTTCCGCGCTGCGCGTGCTTGCGTTGCCGATGCGTTCGACCGATGTGGTCATGCACGCATCGGAAGTTCGGCCAGTGATGTAACAGCCGTGAGACAGCCGAACGGAGGCAGTGCCGATCTGTCCTAAGTTGCATCGACGCGGGCAAAAGGTCCACGTTAGCCTCTCGTCTCGCTAAATGGATGCGGCTTGTTAGGGGGCAAGGGGGATCGGATGCTTCGTTTCTTGCGTCGGCAATCAGTGCGCTGGCTCATGCTGCTTGGATTGTGCGAGTTCCTGCTACTCGTCATTTCACTGGTCGCCGCTACTTACCTTCGTTACGCCTCGAACGCGGAAGAGCTCGCGGAGTTCACCGTGCACCTGCCGGAGCGCGCGATGGTCTTCGCCGCTGCGATCGTGTTCGGCATGGTTGCGCTGGGGCAGTACCAGACGCATATGCGCATGACCCGCTTCGGGTTGCTCGCACGCCAGGCCGTGGCCTTCGTACTGGGCGGCGTGATGCTGGTGATCGGCTACTACGTGCTGCCGCAGGCCTATGTCGGACGTGGCGTGCTGGCCATCGCCCTGACCCTGGGCTTCATGCTGGTGCTGAGCATCCGCATCGTGTTCCTGCAGCTGGTCGAGGTGGAGTCGCTCAAGCGCCGCGTACTGATACTCGGCGCGGGCAACCGCGCGTCGCAGATCCACAACCAGATGCGCCGCCGCAGCGATCGCCGTGGCTTCTGCGTGGTGGGCTATGTGCCGCACGCGAGCGAGATCGTGGCGGTGCCCGAGGACCAGCTGATCCGCACCACCCTGTCCCTGCGCGCCGTCGTCCTGCGCGACCAGATCGACGAAGTGGTGGTGGGCGTGGACGACAGGCGCGGCCACCTGCCCATGGATGACCTGCTCGAGTGCCGGCAGATGGGCATCGCCATCACCGACCTCACCTCGTTCTTCGAGCGCGAATCGGGCCGCCTGCAGCTTTCCTTCCTCGACCCGTCATGGCTGGTGTTCTCCGGCGGCTTCAATGGCACGCCGTTGCGCCAGCTGAGCAAGCGTTGCTTCGATCTCGTGGCTGCTTCGGTGCTGCTGCTGCTGTGCTGGCCGTTGATGCTGGTCGAAGTGTTGGCCATCCGCCTCGAATCCGGCGCCGGCCAACCCATTCTCTATCGGCAGGAGCGCGTGGGCGCGCATGGCTGCACGTTCCGGCTGCTGAAGTTCCGCAGCATGCGCACCGATGCCGAACGCGACGGCGTGGCACGCTGGGCCAGCAAGAACGATGACCGCGTGACGCGCGTGGGCCGCATCAGCCGCAAGCTGCGCATCGACGAGCTGCCGCAGCTGTGGAACGTGCTGAAGGGTGACATGAGCATTGTCGGCCCGCGCCCCGAACGCCCGCAGTTCGTGGCCGACCTCGATGCCAAGATCCGCTACTACAGCCTGCGCCATTGCCTGAAGCCGGGCCTGGCGGGTTGGGCGCAACTCAGCTACCCCTACGGCGCGACCGTCGAGGAAGCCGCGGAAAAGCTCAAGTACGACCTGTTCTACGTGAAGAACCACAACCTGCTGCTGGACCTGTTGATCCTGATCCAGACCGTCGAAGTGGTGTTGTTCGGACGCGGCGCTCGTTAAGGCCACAGTGGCCGCCGGGTGGCGGGGGCGTGCAGGTCGATCCGTCTGGCCAACGGACCGTGCACGACAGCCGCCTGGCGACCACTGTGGCCGGCCGCCAACGTCAGGGTCCGCTGACCTGCGCCGGCCTCTCGACGGTATGCAGGGCGCGCAGCGGCGAACTGTGCCAGTTCACCACCTGGTCATGATCGAAACGGACCCAGGACGGCCCGTACTCCCAGAGGTCGCCATGCGTCGACAGCGGATCACCCTCGATTGCCCGTACGTCCTCGGCCGACATGCCCAGGCGGAGGACGGGCGCGTCGACCGGGTGACCGCGCGCGACGGCGCCCGTGTCCACGGGCAGCGCCGACTCTTCGGCGATGCCTCCCGACCCTGTCCGCGACGAAATCGAGTACATGCTCCAGGCGAGCACGAGCAGGGCGACAACCACCAGCAACGCGGCGAGCCGACTGTGCCGGCGGCGTCCCGGGGCATGGCCCCTGGAGTTGGCATGGAACGCTTCAGCTGCCTGCTGAGGCATGGCGCGGTGCACGACGAAGGGATCGCCAACCCGGGGGGCGCCATCATTCGCGGCGCGGACATGCGCGGAACGCATCGCAGGCGCGCCCGGCAGCCTCCCGTGACGACGATGGAATTCCATCGCCGCGCCGAACTGCGCCGTGAGCCGCTGCAGCCGCGCCGACGCGTGAGGGTCGCCGGCAAGCTTCGGCTGGCGATCGGGGTGCAAGGTGGCCACGCGGCGCCGGTAGGCCTGCTTGAGCTCCGAGACGTCGCATCCCGGGCTCACGTCGAGCTGCCGGTACAGATCGAGAAAATCGGTCTCCTGCGTCACCGGCATCCCCCAACCCGTGGCGTTGAACCGTGGCGGCGCGGGAGCGGCCCGGCGCTGCCGCCGAAGACCCGGCCGCATCGCGTCAAACCCTTCCGGTTTGGCCGTCCATTCGGCGTCCGCCTCGAGCTTGACACGATGTGATGCCGACCACAATATCGAACCAACGTGACAGGAAAAGACGCGTATGCGAGGCATCACCTCCCTGCTTGCCGTCCGTGCATCCCGCACTCGTGCGTCCTGGTTGTTGCTTTGCCTGCTGATGGCCAGCACCGCGGCCCCGGCGGCCGCCCCCCTGGATGACGCCATGCCGTCCACCCTGCCCACGCCCCCGACACTCGGCGCGCACACCATGCTGAACCAGTCGGATGGCGAAGGCAGCGCGCCCGCGATGACTGCCGCCGTGAATACCCAGGAGAGCGGCAGCTCCCTGCTGGTGCTGGTTGCCGGATACGTGAAGAACGCCGACGCGCCCAGCGACAGCTACGGCAACCTGTGGAAGCCGGTCGGGGAGCCGGTCGTCTACAACGGCTACGACGAGCGCTTCGACGCGCGCGCCTACCTGGCCATCGCCGCCCACGGCGGCAAGGGGCACACGGTGCAGGTGGCGAAGGACGGCGCGCCCGCCGGCGAGATCACCATGCCGTTCATCGAGATCGCGCACGCGGGCAAGCTGCAGGACGTGGCGCAGAACTATCCTTCGCCGGGCGTCGCAGCGCGCACCACCAATCGGCTCATGCGCGCCTGGCAAGGCTTCAAGGGCGAACCGGACTCGACCAGTTCGGCCCTCACCAGTGGCACCGTCACCACCACGGGTCCCGCGACCCTGGTCGCCGTGTGGCTGGGCGATGCCTACGTCTACTCGATGTCCGCCATCCCGGGTGACGGCTTCAAGATCATCGACAGCTACCTGCAACTGCCACCCAACAGTGGCGTGCAGGCTGCCGTCGCGGTACGCCAGGTCGATGCCGCGGGCACCTACTCGGTGACCTGGCACGGCACGCCCGCGCAAGGCGCCATCCTCTGGCTGTTCGCGTTCCAGGCCGCGCCCTGACCACGCCCCGGGCACCGCGCCTGTAACAGGGGTGTATCACTTTTCGGTCACTCGACCCCACACGCGTTGACGGTCGCGCGAGGCCGCGCAGCGGGCCTGCGAAGTCTCGTCGATATCGCTACCCCTTAAAGCCTATTCCGTCGGAGAGGTCGCCCGGCGTGCCTCGCAGCTTCCTGCTGCTTAGGGCGTATTCACACAAAAAAGGCAGCGACGGAGACTACAGCCGTTCCGGTGCATGACCTGCGTTGCGCGGCATCCGCACCGATCTTCAGGACACGGCTTCGGGGGAAGGTGTCTTCGACACGCGACAGGACCACACGTGGTTCACGTCACCCCAGCATCGAAAGCCAGCCAGGGATCGGTACAGGACATCGCTGCAGTACGAACCACGTATGTTCAGGGGAGAAACCATGGACGCCGATGTCGCTCGGCTCATCGATCTGGATTGGGACCGCTTCGATCCGTGGCGCATCCAGCCCGTACGCCATCACCTGGCCGATCATCCCCTGCTGCAGCTGCCCTTGCTAGTTGAACTGGGCAAGCGCCTGGAAGCCCGTGGCCGTGTCCGCACGCACAGCGACGACGCCACGGCGGGCACGCCGTTCAACAACGCGCCGCGCATGCATCCCAACGCGAAGTCCGCCGCGACCACGCTGCAGGACATCGCGCAGGCCAGGGCCTGGATGTCGCTGCTCAACGTGCAGACCGACGACCTCTACCGCACGCTGGTGGACGACGTGCTGGACAGCATCAAGCCGGCCATCGACCGGGTCGATCCCGGCATGAGCTATCGCGGCGGCTGGATCTTCATCACCTCGCCGAACGCGGTCACGCCGTTCCACTTCGACAAGGAACACAACTTCATCATGCAGGTGAGCGGTCGCAAGACCCTCTACGTGTGGGACCACCGCGACACCGTCGCCGCCAGCGAGGAGGCGCGCGACCGCTTCCACGCCTGCCACGAGCGCGATCGCCTGTACTGGGACGACAGCCTGCGCGAGCGCGCCACGGTATTCCAGCTCGAACCCGGCCAGGGCGCCTACATGCCCTCGACCAGCCCGCACATGGTGGAGAACGGCGACAACGCCTCGATCACCATCAGCTTCACCTACTACACCGAGTCCACCCGGCGCGACAGCCTGCTGCACGCCGCGCACGAGCGCATGCGCGGCTGGGGCGTCACCCCGCCCGCCGTCGGCAGGAGCCCCTTGCTCGATGCGCTGCTGCACGCGGGCTTCCGCTCCACCATCGATTCGCGCGAGTGGTTGCGTCGCTCGCTGGGCAAGCAGCCGAACACGGACCGCTCGGCTTACGCCGTCGCTTGAGCAGTAAACGCCCGCAAGGGTGCAGGGGAATGTCCCATGATGCAGCCAAACAACGCGCAAGCGGCACCGGCAAACCAGGCGCTTTCGTTGCTCGACGTGCTGGTGCGGCAATCTTCGCCAGCCACCACGATGCCGAGGGAACGGTTGGAGTTGGCGCTGGACGGAAGCATGCTCGACGCGCTCGCGCAGCGCGCGGCGCGTGCCCGCATGCCACTCGACGCCTTGCTGACGGCGGCGCTCGCCCTGCTCGATTCGCGCCTGACCGGGCGGAGTCGCGTTGCCCTTGTCGGCAACGGCCGCAGCGTCGCCAGCTACGACGTACCGCTGCACGGCGCCATCGATGAATGGCTGGCCGTCTCCCCCGGCCCCGCTGACGAACACGACGAACCGAGCGTGATCGGCGCGTGGCGCGACGCGTCATCGGCCACGGGACAGGCCAACCCGCCGCTGAGCTGGTCGCTCGGCGCCGATGGCAGGCATGTCGCGCTGGATTTCGATACGAATGTCTTCGACGAGGACATGCTGCTGATCCTGGGCAAGGGCCTGGCCCACGTATGCCAGGGGCTGGCGCGCGCCGAACGCCTGGAAGACGTGGTCGCCTTCGACGTGGAATCGCAGCAACGCATGCTGGCCGGCTGGAACGACACCGCCGTGGCGCGCAGTCCACGGGACACCGTGCACGGACTGTTCCGGGCCGTCGCCGCCGCGCATCCCGACGCCATCGCGCTGGAGGGCGCGCAGGGACGCATGAGCTACCGCGAGCTGGACGACGCCAGCGACCGCATCGCCAGCGGCCTCGTGCAGGCCGGCATCGTACCGGGCGCCATGGTGGGCATGTTGCTTGATCGCTCGATCGAGGCCGTGGCGGCGATCCTGGGCATCCTCAAGGCCGGCGCGACCTACCTGCCGCTCGACCGCAGCTACCCGCCGGAACGGCTGGCCTTCACGCTCAAGGACGCCGGCGTGTCGGTCGTCGTCGTGCCCGAGCGGACGCCGTCACTGGCGGACCTGCCGGCAACGTGCTGTTCGTACCCGCAGCTCGCTGCCAGCCCGCACGCACCGGCGCAGCCGGCGATGGACGGCGAAGCCCTGGCCTACGTGATGTACACCTCCGGCTCGACGGGTACGCCCAAGGGCGTGGAGATCCGACACCGCTCGATCATCCGGCTGGTGCGCAACGTCGACTACGTGTCGTTCGGCGACCACCCGCGCGTGCTGCACGCCGCTCCGCTCGGCTTCGATGCGGCGACCTTCGAGATCTGGGGCGCGCTTCTCAATGGCGGCACCTGCATCGTGCACGAGGAACGCGTACCCAGCGGCGCCGGCCTGGCCGCGACCATCTCGCGGCACGATGCCCGCATCGCCTGGCTTACCGCCGCGCTGTTCAACGCCATCATCGACCAGGACGGCAGCCAGCTGCGCGGACTGCAGCAGTTGCTCACCGGTGGCGAAGCGCTGTCGGTCGCCCACGTGCGCAAGGCGCAGGCCCTGCTGCCCGGCACCCGCCTGATCAATGGCTACGGCCCCACCGAGTGCACGACGTTCGCGGCCACCTTCAGCATTCCCGAGGGGCTGGATGCGGCGATCCGCTCGGTCCCGATCGGCCGGCCGATTGCCGATACCACGCTGTACGTGCTGAACGCGCGCGGCGAAGCGGTGCCCGTGGGCGTGATCGGCGAGCTTTTCATCGGCGGCCCCGGCGTGGCGCGCGGCTACCTCAAGCGCCCCGAACTCACCGCCGAGCGCTTCGTGCCCAACCGCTTCGGCTGGGAAAGCACGCATCTGTATCGCACCGGCGACCTGGTGCGCTGGCTGCCCGAAGGCGTGATCGAGTTCGTCGGCCGCGCCGACACCCAGGTGAAGATCCGCGGTTACCGCATCGAGATCGGCGAGATCGAGGCAGCCCTGCAGGATCTTCCCGGCGTGCGTTCCGCCGCGGTGCTGGCGCGCGAAGACCAGCCGGGGCAGAAGCGCCTGGTGGCGTACTTCGTGGCGGAGGATGCCGCGGTCACCGCGCGCGCGCTGCGCGCGCAGCTGGCCCTGCGCCTCCCGGAATACATGGTGCCGGTGGCCTATCTGAGGCTCGACAGCCTGCCCGTGACGGCGAACGGCAAGCTGGATCGCCGCGCCCTGCCCGCTCCCGGCCGCCAGCGGCCCGAACTCGCGGACCAGTACGTGCCGCCCGTCGACGCACTCGAACACACGCTGTGCGCGCTGTTCTCCGATGTGCTGGAGGTCGACCAGGTCGGCCGCCTGGACCACTTCTTCGACCTGGGTGGCAACTCCCTGCTGGCGGTGCGCCTGATGGAACGCATCCACGCGGATGTATCCACTTCGCCGACCATTCCCGCCTTCTTCGCCGAACCGACGCCGGCCGCGCTGGCCTCGCTGATCGAGGGGCGCAACCCGCGCTCCGCGCTCGCGCCCCGGTTGTCCCGGGGCCGCCAGGGCGATGCCGGCGAACCGATCGCCATCGTCGCGGTGGCTGGTCGCTTCCCCGGTGCGGCGGACGTCGAGACGTTCTGGTCGAACCTGTGCGAGGGCCGCGAGACGATCACGCGCTTTTCGGCTGATCAACTCGACCCTTCCATCCCCGCTTCGCTGCGCCACGACCCCGACTACGTCGCCGCGCGCGGGGTGATCGACGGCGTCGAGGACTTCGATGCCGCGTTCTTCGGCATGTCGCCCCGCGAAGCGGAACTGATGGATCCGCAGCAACGCATTTTCCTGGAGCTGTGCTGGGAGTGCCTGGAGCGCGGTGGCTACACGCCGGACAGGCACGACGTGCCGGTGGGCGTGTTCGGCGGCATGTACCACGCCACCTATTTCCAGCAGCACCTGGTGCAGCGGCCTGACCTCATCGACAAGCTCGGCGCGTTCCAGGTGTCGCTAGCCAACGAGAAGGATTTCCTCGCCACGCGCGTGTCGCACAAGCTCAACCTCACCGGCCCCGCGCTCAGCGTCAACACGGCCTGCTCCACCTCGCTGGTGGCGATCTGCCAGGCCGTGGCGGCGCTGCGCGCGGGCCAGTGCGAGATGGCGCTCGCCGGCGGCGCGTCGATCACCTGCCCGCCGCGCAGCGGCTACCTCTCGCAAGAAGGCTCGATGCTGTCGCCGGACGGCCACACGCGCACCTTCGACGCGGACGCGCGGGGCACCGTGTTCAGCGATGGTGCCGCCGTGGTGCTGCTCAAGCGCTGGTCGGACGCGCAGCGCGACGGTGACGAGGTGCTCGCCCTGATCCGCGGCATCGGCATCAACAACGACGGCGGTGGCAAGGCCAGCTACACGGCTCCCAGCAGCGACGGCCAGGCGGCCGTAATCGCGATGGCGCTGGCGGACGCCGGTGTCGACGCGCGTTCGATCTCCTATGTCGAGGCGCACGGCACGGCCACGCCGCTGGGTGATCCGATCGAGATCGAGGGCCTTACCACCGCTTTCCGCCAGCACACCAGCGATCGCGGCTACTGCGCCATCGGTTCGGTTAAGAGCAACATTGGCCACACGGTCATTGCCGCCGGCGCCACCAGCGTGATCAAGACGGCACTGTCGCTGCACGAGCAGCTGCTGCCGCCGTCACTGCACGTGCAGGCCACCAATCCCAAGATCGACTTCGCGGGTTCGCCCTTCGTCGTCAACGACACGCTTCGTCCATGGGCCACGGAAGGCCAGCCTCTGCGCGCGGGCGTCAGCTCGTTCGGCGTGGGCGGCACCAATGCCCATATGATCATGGAGCAGGCGCCCACCCCCGAACCCTCCGATGCGGCGCAAGGCCCGCAGCTGCTGGTGCTGTCGGGTCGCACGCCGGCCGTCGCCATGACCGCGGCGGCCCGCCTGGCCGATCACCTCGCGGCGCATCCGCGGATCAATCTCGCCGACGTGGGCCGCACCCTGCTGCACGGACGCAAGGCGTTCACGCATCGCACCCAGGTGGTCGCCAGCAGCGTGGACGAGGCCATCTCGCGGCTGCGCGAACTCACCGTCGCCTCGGTGCGCGAAGCGAAGAAGCCGGGCCCGGGCGTCGTGTTCCTGTTCCCGGGCCAGGGCTCTCAGTACGCCGGCATGGGCAAGGCGCTGTATGACAGCGAGCCGGTATTCCAGGCCGCCATCGACGACTGCGCCGAGGCGCTGCGCGACGACCTGGGCTTCGACCTGCGCGAACGCCTGTTTGCCGGCGATGCCGACGCGTTGCGCGAAACCTCGCTGACCCAGCCGGCCACGTTCGCCATCGAATACGCGCTGGCGAAACTGTGGCTGGCGATGGACGTATCCCCGGTGGCCATGATCGGGCACAGCGTCGGCGAATTCGCCGCCGCCGTGATCGCGGGCGTGATGGGCCTGGCCGATGGTGCCCGCCTGGTGGCCCGCCGCGGTCGGCTGATGCAGGCCATGCCGGCCGGCGCGATGCTGTCGGTCCGCCTTGCCGCGGGGGAGCTGCTTCCGCGCCTGCCCGGCGACCTGCAGCTCGCCGCCGAGAACAGCCCGACCGCCAGCGTGGTCAGCGGTGAAACCGACCGGGTGGAGGCGTTCCGCACGCAGCTCGAGGCCGAAGGCGTGGCCTGCCGCCTGCTGCAGACCTCGCACGCCTTCCACTCCGCGATGATGGATCCGGTGCTGGCGCCGTTCCGCGCCGAAGTGGAGCGCGTGGCGCTGTCGGCGCCAGCCATCCCCATCCTCTCCACGCTGAGCGGCGAACCGCTGGGCGCCGAGGAGGCGACCTCCGCCGACTACTGGACGCGCCATCTTCGCGGCGCCGTGCGCTTCTCGCCCGCGCTGCAGCGCCTGCTCGACGAACCCGCCCACGTGTTCCTCGAAGTGGGCCCGCGCAACGCGCTCACCACGCTCGCCCGACAGCACGCCGGCAGCCGCCCGCACCTGCTGGTGGCGAGCGTCGCCGATGCGCCGGCGTCGGAACGCGCCGCCTGGGTGGCCGCGATGGGCCAGCTGTGGTGCGCCGGCCTGCCGGTGGCCGTGTGCTCGCTGGACCGTCGCCTGCGTCGTCGCCACGTGCGCCTGCCCACCTATCCGTTCGAACGCAAACGCCACTGGGTCGAGGCCATCGCGCCCGCCAGTGCACCGGTCGCCGCGCCTGCCGGCGCGCCGGACAACGTCGTACCCCTGTTCACCCCTACTTCTGCAGCTGTCGTGGAGCCCGCCATGGAAGCCAACGTCTCCGGCGCGAACGCCGGCCCGACCCGTCAAACCCGCCTCGTGAACCAGCTCGTCGAGCTGTTCGAGGATGTCGCCGGCACCGAGCTGCAGGGCGTGGACCCCACCTCAGGTTTCGTCGAGCTCGGCCTCGACTCGCTGGCCCTCACCCAGGTCGCGCTGCAGTTGCAGAAGACCTACTCGCTGAAGATCACCTTCCGCGAGCTGATGGAGTCGTTCTCCTCC